>Ga0207963_1000028_pt1 | contig 55503 bp, 52 predicted proteins | sample Knorr_S15_td_NAD_FD_185604 | JGI IMG/M metagenome (GOLD analysis project Ga0207963, IMG submission 185604) | Marine microbial communities from Southern Atlantic Ocean transect - Knorr_S15_td_NADW_ad_2500m_LV_A (SPAdes) (version 2) | ecosystem: Environmental > Aquatic > Marine > Oceanic | place...
CTAGCGGCAGCGTTAGGGTCGTTGGCCAAGGACGGTGTCTGTGTGTCACTGGGTATCTCAGCCGCCGATGAATCGACCTTTGATGTCCGCAAGTTTTTTGGGACGGGCCGCACCACGCTGTATGGTTTCATCCTCTTCGATGAATTGCATACCGAACCCGCCTCGGTCGGATTGGCACGTCTCGCCGGACTAATTGCTACAGGCAAACTCACCCCTAGGATCAGCGTTGAGGCACCGTGGACGCAAATCGCAGATGTGGCGGGTCAGCTTCTGGACCGTAGCTTTCCGGGGAAAGCAGTCCTCCATGTTGGCAACCATTGAATAGATTAGGACCCTGAGCGGCGGTGTTGCTGACGTTAATGGGTGTACTGATCGGTAACACCTTGGTAGCAGCGCTAGACACAGTAAAAGCCACCGGCAAGGCAATGCGGAAGTTGTCCGAGTAGATGGCTTCCATCTCAGCAGATTCTTAACTGACCAGCGCTGACCTGCGGAGGCGGAGGTATTTGGTTGAAATCTCGCCGTATTGGTATTGCCGAACAACTCCCAGTAACTAGGTGGTACTGGCAATTGACAGCCAAACTGACAGCCACACGGGTGAACGTCAGCGATGCCAGATGCACTACTGTGGAATAGTGAATGGTAGAATTGAGGCTAGATGGACGTCAGTGAACGTTGGTGAACAGGTCTATACCAGACTTTTAATCTGGGTGTCGCGGGTTCGACCCCCGCACGGCCCACTTTTTTTAGAATCCCTCTACCGCACCGTCGCAATAACCTCTACCTCTATGCGAAACACCGTGTCGGCCAAACCGGAGCAGAGGATTAGGGTGCTTACGGGTAGGTTGTCTTCGGGGACGTATTTGGATTTGATTATTCGGTAGGCGGGGATGTCTTCTCGGTGGGTCATGAACACGTTCATCTTCATGATCTTGCTCATGCTGGAGCCGACTGATTCCAAAGCCGATTGCACGTTCTTGAAAGCCTGCTCGGCCTGAGCAGAGAAATCTCCCTCACCCACAGTCTCGCCGGCGCTGTTCCGGGACAGTTGCCCCGCTACATAGACGGTCGTGCCGTCTTTGACGACATGGCTGTACCCCGGCGGGTTCGCCAGCGCGGCAGGGTTGCTTCTTTCGATGGCCATAGTGGCCTCCTTCAATCTTACCTATAGGCTTATTTATCAGGGGGAAATTAGAGGAGCCTTAATCGCGGCTCCTCTTCGGTTAAACCCTCGACTAAATTCCCAGCGCCGCCAACCCGGCCTGGGCGATGGACTGGTCGTCGATGCCGCTGGGCAGTCCGCCAACGCCGATGGCACCGACCACCGCGCCGTCCTTCATGACCACAACCCCGCCCGGCAGGGCGATGAGTTGCGCGTCTCCGAACGACTCGATGGACCGGTTCTGGCTGCTGAGTTGCTCTGAAAACGCCAGGGTGTCCATGCCCCGCACGGCTGAGGTGTAGGCCTTGCGTAGGCCGAACGTGGGCCGGAGACACCGGTCCATCCGGGCGTAGGCTAGCAGGTTACCGGCGTCGTCGACCACGGCCATATCGACGTTGCGCCGGTTGGTGTCCTTGTTGTATTCGGCGATCATCGCCGTAATGGCGGCCTGCGCCTGCTCCAGGCTAAGCATCGGCTTTTCGTACATCAGAAATCCTCCCAAGTTAGATAGGCAGCAAATATACCCTTGGCGCGCCCAGCGGACAAGTGTTGGCGGGTCCAGAATCGCTATATGGCGGCTTCGGCGACGGTTGGCGTCCGCCCGGCTCCGGTTGGTATGTTGGTAACGCCCGGCGCAATTCGGCGAGATCCAATCCCCAAAGGGCCCCATAATAATGAATCGCACGCAACAAAATGCAGCAAGGACCGGTCTTGATGCCTGAAGAGAACCTATGCGACTTGCTTCAGGTAGAGTCGATTGCTGACTCTCGAGCGATCCGGCCTGCCTACCGCAGGTTGATGCTGCTCCATCACCCTGACCGGGACCCTGGATCCGACGCCCAGGAGATGACCCAACGGCTGAACCATGCCTACGAGGTCCTCCGCAACGCGGATCGAAGAGCAGCCTACGATAATGAGCTTCTTTGGTTGGGTTGAGGAATTGGCCCCAGAGCCAGGTCCGGAGGGAACTGGACGAACACCTGGCAAGGGGACGTTCTCGTGGATTTCAAGGTCGGTCTAGCTGGCTGGCACGTCAGCGGCTTTATTGATCGCCATCATCGTGAGCGTCGTTGTGATTGCGACGAGTTCAGGGGAGCCGGCCGGCGACAACCAAACGGAGCAGGTAGCCGTGCCGAGACCAACCCCGAACATCACTCCGCCGTTCATTCCCAGTCCGACACCAACAAATAACGGCTCTCCCACGACCGTGCCAATCCCGAACGCCACGGTGGCGCCGACCGCTGCGTTCCACCTGAACAACGGCGCTGTGTTCATAGAAAGCAGGGATTTTGAGTAGGCGGTCGATGCGTTCACCAGCGCGCTCAACCTGATTCCCAACTACGTTTACGGCTACCAGATCCGAGGGTTTTCCTATTGTCAGATAGGCGACTTCTAGCGGCCCATCGGAAACTACACCATCGCGATCAGACTGGATCACAACGATAAATCGTCCTACAACGACCGCGGGTTGGCCTACTATCAGACCGGCCAATACCGGCTGGCCATCGCAGACTTCAACCGGGCGATTCAACTTGATCCGGGGTATGCATTCGCTTTCAGCCGCCGGGGACTCGCGTACGACCAACTTCAGGAAATTGACCGAGCCAGGCTCGACATTCAAATGGCCTGTTCTCTGGACAGCCATTTCTGGTCATCACTGAAAATAGCGGCCCCGACGGCGATCCCGGTACCGGCCGCCACCTCCATCTACACCTCCATCGACACCACAAACCACTCTTGGACCTAGCCGCCGAAATTATTATTTTTGAAACATCGGCATTGTCGATTAAGTCGGAATCGAGGCTGTCGTTGCAGCCAAATAATTCGTCTTTCAAGGGCGCTGAGATTGAAGTGGTGGATAACGTTGTTGGAAACCTGATATTCTTCGGAAATCAAGGTGGCATCGAATAGAAGATATTGATGGCCCAGTGAAAGAACGATTCGATGGGCCCCGATCTAGAATCGGGGACGAAGGGGACCGAAATTGATAGCCACTTTCCCAGAGCAGCGGGAGGCCAAACGGCAGGCTTTGCTGGACGCCGTTGAAAGTATGAGAGACGTGTTTTTGGCCGGCGCGGATGAGGCCGAAGCGAATGGGACCCTGCCACAGTCCACCGTTGATGCCATCTACGAGTCTGGATTGTTTTCCTTCAAAACGGCCCAGGTATTGGGCGGGGCCGAGGCAGACGCCATGATCCAGTTGGAGGTGATTGAAGCCGCCAGCCGGATCGAACCGTCGGCCGGTTGGTGCCTGATGATCGGCGCCGGCACCTTGTCCGGCATGGCTGCCTTCCTATCCGATGAGGCCATCGAAGAGATCTTTGTCGGTGGCAAGGCCCCCAAAGCAGCCGGGGTGGCGTCACCCACCGGAGAGGCGATCGCGGTTGAAGGCGGATACCGGGTCAGCGGGCGCTGGGCCTTTGCCAGCGGGATCAGGCACTCAGAGTGGCTGGCGTTCGGGGTAATGCTCAAGGGTGAAAACGGGGACGCTCCGCGTTTGATCAGGGTAGTGGCTCCCACGTCGCAAGCGCAGATCCACGACAACTGGCACGTGGTGGGGCTGCGGGGCACCGGCAGTTCTGAGTTCTCTATAAATGATGTTTTCGTGCCCCAGCGGTTCACCTGGGGAGGGAATGACGCCAAGCCCTACCGCGGCGGGCCGAATTTCCTGCTGGGCCGCCCGGGTATGCAGACCACCGGGCACTGTGGGTTTGCACTGGGAGTGGGACGCCGAGCCCTGGACGAGGTGACCGTGCTGGCCCAGAACAAGAAGCGTGGTTACCGCGGCACCGAGTTGTTGGTGGCCGACCGAGGTTCCTTCCAGCGGTTCCTGGGGGAGTCCGACCTGCGTCTGCGCGCGGCAAAGGCATTGTGCATGGAAACCATTGAAGAAGCTTGGGAATCGGTCTGTCGAGGCATTACCCCGCCGCCACAATTACAGATTCGACTGCGTGCTTCGGGGTCATACGCCACCGCCGAGGCCGCCGACATCGTCTCCCAGGCGTTCCGGTTCGGTGGCGGAACGGCCATGTACAGTGACCACGTGCTACAGAAATGCCTGCGCGACATCAACGCCTCGGCCCAGCACCAGATGGTCAGCGACCGCGCCTACGAGAACCACGGCCAATTCATGCTTGGCTTCCCGGACGCAAACCCCATGGGCTAGACGGGCATTCGTCCAAGTAAAAAGTTCCGGCGTCGTGGCGTGCCAAGAGCTTGGAACAACCGCCCCTCACTACAGCGATGTGGTTGGGGGCGTTATTTTTTGTGACAAAGGTCACGGTGCGCCCGTGCGGGGTGTCATATTTTATGTCGCCCTACAGGCGTTTAATAGATCGTGGTAGGGAGAGATCGAACGGGGACCAGAGTGGTTGGGGACTGTATCTGTGTTCCGAAGGGGCGAACGATATGTTTGGCAGAACGCATGAATGCGAAAAATTTGGAGGCAGCCTGGTACTGACTTACGACGGCTGGAGTTGCTTTAAGTGTGGCAGGAGATACCTGGTGAGCAACGGCCGCCCTCAGGAAATGTGGTGGAAGAACCAAGGCCTGAAATAGCGACAGGTTGAACCGGCGGCCGCAACACAGCCGCCGCACATAGATCAGATAGATCGGGCGAAACGAAGGGGTAAGCCCAGATTTTGGAGGACACGCCATGGGATTCATCGGAAATGCACTGCATCCAGACCGTACAGAGAAGCCGGGATAGATATAGCAAAACGCGCAGCACTCGCTTACATCGAAGTAAGTTTGAACTGCGCGTTTAGATTGTCGGAGTTAGTTGTTTAGTCCCGTGTTGCGCTGCCGTCAGCGTTAATGGTTACACCAACGATCGGGCCGACGAATTCGTTGAACATCTTGGCGCCTTCCGAGTCAGGGCCGCCGTTCCGGTCAACCCAACTGGGAATCACCACGTCGATGGAAGCCTGTAAAAGGGCGTCTTTAAGCTCTTGGGAGAACTCGACGAACTCCATGCCGCCCGCGACGTTGTCCGTGATCCCTGCCGGGTCCCAAACCGCCTCCATCAATCTGCGGTTTTCAACCTGGTGGGCAAGCGCCTCTTCTTGCATGATCGCCTGGAGGTCGGCTGGGATCTCGTCCCAACGGTCCTTGTTTATGGTGATAAAGGTGACGCCGATCGAGATGATCGGGCCGTTCAGGTAATCAGAGCTCCCGAATGGGACACCCAATCGATCTATTACCCGCCGCGGCAGCAACCTGAGACTTCGTTCCCCGTCTGGGACAAAAGCGGCCGGCTACCTGAAAAGTCAGAAGTATTGGGGTTGATCGTCGGTGGTGAGGCTCGGGCATACCCGGCGGAAGTCTTGCGACAGCAACCCGTCTTGAACGACACTCTCGGCGGCAGCGGCCTGGTGGGAATCACTCCCGGTGACCGCACAGGCTCCCGTGGATTCCAGAGAAACGGCCAAGAGTTCGCCACCATCAAACCGAGGTGGTATAGGAGCTGCAGAGGTGTTTGTTCCCGATAGCGATGGAGAGGGGTGGCGGATGGACGAGGACGCCGGGTCAAGACCCGCGACCCTTTCCAGAGGCTAAAAATACTGCCCAGCCACGTCGCATATTGGTTCGGTTGGTACGGTTTTCACAGCGCTACGGGAATCTATGGAAAGGATTGACGATTCGTTGTTTGGGTACGTAGATCGGGGCGACGTACCGTTTTCGTTAAGTGCTGGGATATCGAAAGAGCAAGGCTAATTACTGGCCGATCTTATCAGTCAAAAGTAGAAAAGAATGGGGCACCTTCGGTGGGTTTATCAAGTTCAAATCCACCAAAGGCACCCCGTGCATCCCATGACGCACCGCGCGTCCTTTAGTTATGCCTGAGTTTAGTTCTCTGACGCTGATCCGTCGGCGTTAATTGTTACACCAACGATCGGTCCGACGTGTTCGTTGAACATCTTGGCGGCTTCCGAGTCGGGTCCGCCGTTGCGGTCCACCCAGTTGGGGATCACCACGTCGATCGACGCCTGCTTAAGAGCGTCCTTAAGTTCTTGGGTGAACGGGACGAATTCCATGCCTCCGTCAACGTTGTTTGTTATCCCTGCCGGGTCCCAGACATCTTCCATCACGCGGCGGTTCTCTTTCTGGTGGGCCATCGCCTCTTCCTTCATGATGGCTTGAAGGTCTGCGGGAATCGCATCCCAACGGTCCTTGTTCACGGTGATATAGGTGACGCCTATGGAGATGATGGGGCCGTTAAGGTAATCGGATACCTCAAACCAGCGCAGGCCGGCTCCACAGGGTCCGCAGGTGACGGCCCCGTCAAGGATGCCGCGTTCCAGTGCCGTGTAAACCTCAGAGAAGGCCACGAACTGGGCATCGCCGCCCATGCCGTCGATGAGGTCGCCCAGCACCGTGCTGTGGCTGCGAATCTTCATCCCTTTAAGGTCGGCCGGGGACGATATTTTTTTGCTGGTGTAGTAGTAGTTGTTGCCGTAATAGCTTTCGGCCAACACTATGCCATTGGACCTTTCTTCAATGATCTTGTGGATCGGGCCCTGGACGGCTTCGATGGTCTTCCAGTTGGTGTCAATGTCCCCGATAACGCCCCAAAGGTTCGCGACATCGACGATCGGGAGGTCGCCTCCGATGTAGCCGCTATAGATCTCTACCATACCCAGGGTGCCGTCCTCGACCAACCGCAAGGTATCGGGACCGCCCAAGCCCAACTCAGGGAACGAGGATATCTCTATAGTGACCTGGCCATTGGTTCGCTCAGCGATCCGTTCTACCATTCCACCGGGGGCTGCGAGCAGCTTGCAAGGGTCAAGGGTCCTGTTAATGCAGGCGTACTGGAACTTGATGTCATAACCCTCGGACGCCGTAGCCGCCGGCGCTTTGTCGGAACTAGCCTCGTCGTCTCCGCCACACGCCGACAAGACCAACAAAAGAATGCCGATCAGGATTGGAAATGTGAACTTCCGCAACTTAATCATCGAGTTGCCTCCTCCAGTTTTTTCCTCTCCCGGTAGCGGCGTAACTCCACATCAACCGCCTAACGCGCGACATGCGATAAAGGGAGAACCAAAATATAAGTTATCCCGTTTTGTGATGTCAACCTTTTTAGAGGGTTGTTCGCCTGTTTTACGGCTAAACATCGAGAAATCAAGGTGATTGCCGCCTTAACTGGGGTCCCCATGGTTGCAATCAGTAGAAAAAAGATCGGCGGTTATGGGCCGTCACCCGATAATAGATAGACAGTATTGCCCGATGAGGCGGCAATCTTATTTCCGGAAGTGTTTAAGGCCACGCTCGTTACAGACCCACCGATAAACACCTCCCAGTTCATGGTCCCCTGACTGTTGAAGGCAAATACCCGGCCATCCGCGGTCCCGGCGATGAGCTTAGACCCCGAGGAATTGATCGCCAATGAGGTTATAGACGTTTCAGGGTGGGAAATCTGTTTAATGATGACTCCTTGGTTGTTAACGATATACACACTGCCGCTGATGGTTCCCGCCGCCGTTCGGGCTCCGTTCAAAGAAACGGCAACGTCGTTAACCGGTCCATCAGTTGTCTGAGTCCATATCTTGGTGGCTTCTAGGTTTAGAAGGTAGAACTCGCCGGCGTTGGAGCCGGCCGCGGACCGGGTACCGTCGCTTGATATGGCGCCAACGTTAACCGGCTGTCCGGCGCCGGCGGGGGTTTCCAATTTCCATCGGATGGCGCCATCTAGGTTTAGAGAGTAAACGTTGCCATCTGTTGACCCGGCGACCATTCCCTTACCGTCATCGGCGATACCTGCCCCGATGACCGCGCCTTCTATCGCAACCGACCAGAATTTAAGGGGACTATCGTTGAACAACGATAAAACACCTGACTCAGCCTCGGTGCCTTGGTCGTCGGTAAACCCTGCGAAGAATCGACTCCCATCCAAGTTCATCGCCAGGCCTGTGACACTGCGCTGGGCGACATCTGCCGGGGCGTCGGCGGCGCCGTCGATCGTCCAGATCAACTCTCCTTCTGAGTTCAGCCGGTACACTTTCCCTGTTGACGAACCGACCACAAGGCGTGAAGCATCGCCGTTCATGGTCACTTGATTAACGGTGGCGCCCGGTTCGCCGATCACGTGAGTCCAGAACAGTTGGTTAGGCGTTGGGGTTGGGCCAGGCACAGGTGTTGGTGTAGGGGTGGGCGCAGGCGTTGGGGTTAGAGTTGGTTCTGGCGTGTTGGTCGGGGTGGGCGCCGGTGTTTCTGTAGGAACAGGCTCTGGTGTAAAGGATGGCGCTGGTAATGGAGTGGCGGTCGGAACTGGTACGGGAGTAGGCGTCGGGACTGGGGTATCTGAGGGCGTCGGCCTCGGAGTGTTGGCTATCGTAGGCGCAGGCGTGGGTCCAGGCGCTTTGGTCGTCGTGGGTCTACTCGTCGGGACCTGGGTTGGCTGCGGGGTATCGGTCGCAGGAACAGTTGTGGGTATCGGTGTAGGCGGATTCGACGTGGCTGGAATCGATGTAGTAGCGACAGTAGTCGGAGGGGTAAACGTTGCCACCGGAGTTTGAGTTAAAAGAACATCTGAACCGCTGCAAGCAACGGCAGCCAGCGCCATGAATGAAAAAAGGAGACTAAATCCAAGGGCTCCTCGCCGTTTCGGGAAATTCAAGGTCGCTCCTTACGGCTGCAGAGATTCTGATATTAATCGATTATAGCAACGAGAGTTAGACGCACCCACCAACTGTTTGATGCATGTTTAGCGTTCATTAAGCCTAGGCGGTGATGCAGGAAGCATGCCCTTCTGCATATCCGAGAGACACCCAATCACCTGATTCGGTCACAGTTGGGCATCTGTGGTGTGGACAGCAACCGCTGTAATCGCCCAGGTCTAGCCAGAATCCCGAGGACTGAGAAAGCTGAATTGAATCCAAAACCTGTGAATCCACAACATCTTGACCACGCCGTTCGAACGGGCCTGATCTCGGCCGCGTTGATCGGTACCAGCATCGGCATCCTGTACGGGTTGACCCACTCGGTGCAGATAGGCACGGCTTTGACCGACGCCATAGGCATCTATGCCGATTCAAGCGGGGTCACCTTCAATACGGGCTCTCCGCTGATCGCGTCGATGGTATCAATCATTCCAGCGGTGATTGGGGGTGTGGCTGGGGCCGGGGCGCCTATCGGTGCACTAACCCTGGCACGGTGGCTGCAGCTTGGCCCTGCTGTGCAACTGTTGGCTGGGGGCTGGTCATCGCTATCGCGGGCGGAGGCGCTGCCGGGGCCATAATCACCGCCATTGTCCCTCAGTTCGCCGCCCAAGGGGCCGCCTTGGGGGCCGGAGTTGGAACGGTAGTGGGCATCGTATCGTTCAGTTCCTATCAGTTACAAACCGATATATGAAATGACGCCTGGCGGAATCGCTACGGTTTGAAAAGATGTTGTCGCCCCCAAATTGCAGTCAGGCCATGCGGCCCGGCGCCGCGCGCCCGCTCTTGTTGCTACGATCCTGATGCTGTTGGTACTGTCCCGCTGCGAAGGCTCCCCCACACCCGCCAACCACCCAAAAACCTCGGCAACGCTGTCTCCAATTAACCAGTCAAAAGTTCTATCTATGTCCAACATCTACTCCTATACCCATCAGAAGCCAAACGGCAATCGTTTGCTGGAAGGACAGGGCGATTTCCCAATCGCGAGGTCGATCGACATCGAGCTTGCCGGGACTCCTCAGTGGCCGGTTGCAGCGCCTTTGGAATCCGGCAGTATCTGGGTTGTAGCGCTGGAGGATGGTGCGGTCCAGGCGTTTTTGGTGAGAGACGGTCAGGTTGTCGAGACGAAGATCAACCCGCCGTCAATACCGGCTGGCGCCCCTCCGTTATTGGCGACATCTGGGGGCGAAGCATTCTTGTTCACGGGTCCGGCAGACTCGGCTTCAGCGATCACACACGCAGTCCCGTTGGGCGAATCAGGGAGATTGGCGTTCGTCGAGTCCGGAGGCGACTTGGTGCTCTGGGAGAACGGGTCTGAAATAGGACGGCTGGCAGTGGACGCACTGCCCGATGCCAGACCGCTGACGGACGGCCAAGAACGGGTCTTGCTCCTGACGAAGCCGTCTTCGCGTTACCCCCACGGAATCGCTGGAGGCACGTTGGAAGCGCCTGAGATCACGTTGATGGAAACCAGCCCGTCTTTGCAGGTGGTGACCCAAATATTCATACCTGGCCAGCGGGTGGTGGAGGGGATATCTCCCATCTGGGCCGACCTTAACGGCGATGGCCAATGGGAGATAATCGTGACTCTCAGCGATGCGGAGCAGGGCGCACAAGTGGTTGTGTACTCTGAGTCGGGGGAGCAGGTGGCGGCTGGTCCGGCGGTGGGCCGGGGCAATCGTTGGCGACACCAGATAGCGGTGGCCCCCTTCGGCCCCAATGGAGAATTGGAGTTGGCGGAGGTACTAACCCCTCATATCGGCGGCATCGCTGGGTTCTATCGCATGGACGGTGATTCGTTAAACTTGGTGGCCCAACAGGACGGCGTTACGTCTCATCCCGTCTTTTCCCCAAACCTCTATATGGGGTTGGCAGGCGATCTGGATGGTGACGGCCAACTGGAGCTCGTTGTGTTTGACCAGCCTTTCCGGGAGGTCGTCGCCTTGCGCCGCACGCCTGACGGAGTCGCGGTTGCTTGGCGGGCGACCGTTGACGGTAAAGCAGTGACCAACTTGGCGTCGGTAGAATCGGGTGCTGGGATCTCTCTAGGGTGTCGGGCGAGACGACGGGGTGTTGCGAATCTGGTTGGCTCCTTAGACGTTAGGCACCCCTTTCCACAGGCCTCTAGAAAGATGCCTGGTTAAAACTCCGCCATCAGCACCCACATGGGGCCCTTCCCAACATCATAGACATCATTGGGCTCAAGTTCCCCGCTTTCTTGGTCGATGCGGTAGGAAGCCAGCTTCCCGGTCTCCAGGCCGGCCGCGTAGAGGAAGGTTCCCCGAAGGTCGATGCTGAAAGCCCGTGGGACAGCCTCGGTGGGTGTCTGGGCGATGGGTGAGAGATGGCCGTTATTCAGGTTCACCCGGAAGCCGGCGATGCTGTTGTGGCCCCGGTTGGGCGCGTACAGGAACTTACCATTGGGCGTGATCTGAATCTGGGAGCAGGAGTTCTGGCCGTCGTACCCTTTGGGCAGTGTGGACACGGTCTGAATGGGGTGAAGGTTGCCCTTGTTCGATTCGTAGTTGTAGACGGTTACGCTGTTGCCCTGCTCGTTGGACGAATAAACGATGTCCATCCCCGGGTGGAAACAGATATGGCGCGGGCCGTCCAATTCTCTGGGGTTGGTCCGTGTCGGAGACAGGGGGGTCAATTTGCCGGATTCCGCGTCGAACCGGAATTGGAATATTGCGTTAGCGCCGTTCAGCGACCCGTTAGCGATGTGGGGGACAAAGGCGTAACGGTTGGCAGGGTCGGTCTGGATATAGTGGGCGCCTATGTCGGTCTCACGCCAAACCACGGGCGGGTCGGATATCGCGCCGTCATCGCCGATGCTGTGGACTGCGGCGGTCTTCTGATAGTAGTAGGCCGACAAGAGGTATTTACCGGTCTTGTCAATCGACATGTGCACCGGGTCGCCCTCGAGCGGTATGGAACCGATGGGCGAAAGACCGCCATTCTTGCGGTCGATCTTGAAGCTGGTCATCCCAAAGTCGCCGGCCTTGCGGCGGCCGGCGAAAAGATATTTTTGGTCTGGGTCGATTGCCATGGGAGCGGGTCGGCCTTTGAGTTCCGCGTCGCCTAGGTGTTTCAATTTGCCTGTCTTAGGGGTTACCGAGAAGATGGCAATCCGATCTTCTTCTTGGACGGACACATACATGTAGTAAGCCAATGCCTTGCCTCCGGGGGAGTGTTGTTGCCGGAAATGATATTAACACTCAAACGGCCCCAAGGGTGAATTGCGCAGGGTTAATTTCCGAAAATGGCCCGCAAACCGGCAATGATGAGTGGGGTGGGGATGCCCTGACAGCGGATTAAATGTTATACTGAATCAGGCAACGACTAAGTTCGTAACACGTACGTCTGGAACGTGCGTTTATGCCGCAATATTTGGTTTGACCGTAATCTTGGGCCTGAGAGTGTGACTTGGCTCGGTAAAGCAGTCAAGGAGTAAACCTCTCAGTGAGTTTCGAAGATTTTTCCCTTCATCCTAAAGTGCTGGCTGGCGTCAGTTCCGTTGGGTTCACCAAACCCACCCCGATTCAGCAACAAGCAATCCCCTTTGCCCTAAAAGGACGCGATGTCCTAGGCTTAGCCCAGACCGGCACCGGCAAGACCGCCGCCTTCGCTCTACCCATCCTCCACCACCTGGCCACCACGCCGCCGAAAAAGGGCGTTCGCTGCCTGGTCATTGCGCCCACCCGGGAACTGGCCGAGCAGATTCTCCAATCTTTCCGGGAATTGGGGCAGCACCTCGGTATCAGAAGCATTGCCATCTACGGTGGCGTCTCTAAAGGCCCGCAACTGGCCGGACTACGCAGGGGGGCCCAGATCGTGGTCGCCTGCCCCGGACGGTTACTCGACCATGTGAGTCAGAAGGACATCAACCTCACCGGCGTCGAAATCCTAGTCCTGGACGAAGCAGACACGATGTGTGACATGGGCTTCTTGCCCGACGTGCGCCGCATCCTGGACCACGTACCCTCCAAGCGGCAGACACTTTTCTTCTCCGCCACCATGCCCAATGAGATCAGGACGCTGGCGGTAAAGATTCTGAAGGACCCGGAAACGGTCCAGATCGGGACCATCGCACCGGCCAAGACCGTGTCCCACTCGCTATACCCAGTTCCGGACAAGAAGAAACGAGACCTGCTGGTGGCCCTGTTGCAGCAGACTCCCACCGGCCGGGCGCTGGTCTTCACCCGCACCAAACACCGTGCCCGCACGCTGGCCTTGGAATTAGCGAAACATTCGTTCAGGGTAGCCGCGCTACAGGGGAACATGTCCCAGAACGCCCGTCAGCAGGCGATGGACGGGTTCCGGGCCGGTAAATTCGACATCATGGTGGCCACTGACATCGCCGCTCACGGTATCGATGTCCCAGAAGTGTCCCACGTTATCAACTTCGACTTTCCGAACACTGCCGACACCTATCTCCACCGCATCGGGCGCACCGGCAGGGCCGAGCAGACCGGAGAAGCATTCACCCTCGCCGGGGCCGACGACGCCAACATGGTCCGCGAGGTTGAACGGGAACTGGGCGTAAAGATCGAACGAAAGCGCTTGGAAGGGTTCGACTACGGCAACTTCACCCCGGAGGAACAGTTCCGGGAAGAACGGATGGGACTGCGCCGCGCCGGCGGCCAGAGCAACGGCGGACGAGCTGGACGGAGCACCCGGGATCCAGGACCAAGGACCAATCAGAACAACGGGCAAAACAACCGGCGAAGAAATAATGGGTCCTGGAATAACGGGGCTCGGCCAGATCGCTCTCCCGACGCAAGACCCCGGACAGATTCAAACAATGGGAACCGGTCGGACCAGCCCGCTGGCGCAACCCCGCAAGGTGGCTCGGACAACGGCCGCCGTACCGAGCAGCCGGTGGGCTTGAACGCACGACCCGGTTATGCCAGTAGACGTCGCTCGCCCCAGCCGTTAGGACGGGCGCCCCGATCAGAATCGCCCAATGGAAGAAGCTCAGGTCAGATACTAGGCCGACCCCAAGCGACCGAGGCTGAAGACCGTCGCCGGTCAGGCCAAGTATTGGGACGAAGCACCAGCCCAGATGCATCTAACGGACGGACCAGACGCCCGAAACAGAGCGCTCCGTCGTTCCATCCCCGTCCGGCACGCCCAGGTAGGCCCGGCAAGCCAGGAAGCCGCCCCGCTGCCCGGCGCTAACGCCCTACCGGGAGCCCGAACTTGTCCGGCGGCCCACCCTTCTTCTACCTAGTTGCACCTTCACGCAGACCCACGCCTGAAGGAAGAATAATGGTATGGCCGACGGCGCAGTGGATCCCGCCAGCAACGCAAAGGGTATGGGCACGGCCAGCAGTAGCGTGGGCAAGAATGTCAGAGGCAGATTACCCCGGCGGTGGTTGACCAAATGGGCCGCCAACGCCATGGCTATCGATTCCGCCACGATCGCACCCAGCCCCACGCCTAAGAATGCGGCCCCCAACACTCCAATCCCCCGTCGCAGCGGGCGGCGGCGATAAACCCGCCGGCGTATGCGCCGCCAACGGCTCCGATGGGCCCAAAGAACATGGCGGCGATATACAGTCTGGAGAACTTCGTAGCCTGGGCCTGATTATAACCATCGGGATGCCAGAGATAAGAGAAGCGCCCCGTTTAAACGGGGCGCTTCTCTTATGAATCAAAGTTTCTGGGATTTGCCGCGACAGGCTTACGGGCTCGTCGTCATGATTTCATAACTAACGCTTGATTGGGAACATGGGCAGCAGTTCTTCGCCCAGGATATCAAGCTGCTCCATGGTCTCATCGGCGGGACAGAGAGGGCGCATCACGAATTTGGAACCGCCTGCATCGATATATCTCTGTACGTATTCCGCCACCTTCTCCACTGGACCCACCGCGGTGAATTCGGTGAAATGTGCGTCGGGCCGGGGGCGCGTCACGAACCGGCTGGCCTTCTCGGTAGCCTCCGCCACATCGTCTGAGATGTAATAACCCATCAGGACACCGACATGGTCGTCTTCGATCTCACGGTGGTATTCGTTGGCGGTCTCAAAGAGGATGCTGCAACCCTCATTCACTTCCTCGGGCGTTGCGCTGGAGACCAGCCAACCGTCGCCGACCCGGCCAACCCGCCTGGCGGCGGCGGGTGACCGGCCTCCGATCCAGACCGGCGTGGAAGGCTGCAAGTACGGCTTTGGGGTGACGGTCACATTGTGGCAGGTGAAGAACTCGCCCTCGTGCGTTACATCTTCCTCTTCCCACAGGCGGCGCATCAATTGAATCGCCTCATCTGTTCGGGGGCCGCGCCGTTCTTTGGTCACGCCGCAAGCCTCGTATTCCTCCGGCTCCTCTTGGCCCAGTCCTACCGCGGGGAAGAACCGTCCTTGGGACAGGTAGTCCAGGGTGGCGACCTGCTTGGCCAGCACCACGGGATTACGCAGGGGCATTGCCAGCACGCTGGTCCCAACCTTTAGCCGGTCGGAATACGCTAGGACCATGGAACAGGCCATCATGGGCTCAAGACTGAACTTCTCGCCAACGATCCGGTCGCTAAGCCAGAGGGAGTCGTAGCCGTGTTTGTCGCCGACTTCTACCAACTTTCGAAGATCGTCGTGGTTCTCTCCACCCTCTCCGTAGGCTCCTGGCATGTAACCGATGGCGATACTCATTGAATCTCTCTAAAGCAGACGTTTATTGGCGTTCGAGGCTGGCCTAAGTATAACCCAATCCGGCTCGAACCCGACTTAACCGGCGATGGGGTCCATCCCGGCCTCGGTGCGGGCGTCGTTGATGTGGTCAAGTATCCGTTGCCGCAGTGGCGCGATCTCGTAGCCGATGTCGGCCAGCATCCGGCTGTTGTCGACGTTGTAGACGTGGGGCACCAACTGGTCGCCGGTGGAGATCTCGGCGGCGGGGATGATGTCCCGGACGATGTCAGCCATGTCTTTGATCGTGCACATGCTGCCGCCGCTGATGTAGATCGGATGGTTCAGGTTCTCGGCTAGGGCGGTTCTAACGAATATCTCGGCTGCGTCCTCGGCGTGGATCATGGGGGATTGCTCGTCCTCGTGGAAGGGCATGCTCACCGGCTTGCCGATGGCCGGCAGAGACATCATAAGCCCGCCGATCATGCCAGTCATGCCGGTGACCCTGCCGTGGCCGAACACCGTGCAGATGCGCACCCCTCTCAGGTCCAGGCCGTGCCGGTCGATATAACGTTTGGCTGAGAAGTCGTTTACCGACTTTGTCATGCCGTAGACGTTGATCGGGTCGTTGAGGTCGTCTTCGTTTATCGGCCGTTCGCCGAAGGTTGTCTGGACGCCGTAGACGGCGATGGAGCTGGCGTAGACCACCCTTTCGATGCCGGTCCAGCGGGCAGCCTCGAAAACGTTATTGGTACCGCCGATGTTGACCTGCATGGCGTAGTGGTGCCGTTCCTCGGTGTCTGGGGGAAGCAGAGCGGCCATGTGGATGATCTTGCGGACCCCGTTGGTTTTGATGGCTTCTAGCAGATGGGGCAGTTGGGTCACATCGCCCCGGTACATCTTGATGCGGTCCAGGTAGGGCTCCAGGGTGGCCCGGGGCGGTGCTAGGTCGAAACAGACCACCTCTTCTCCCCGGTCCAATAATTTGCGAATGATTCTATTGCCGATGAATCCGGTGCCGCCAGTGACCATCACGGACATAAGTTGCCTCCGAGAGCAGAGCTGCGTTTAACGCGCCAGGCTGGCGAGTTCCGTAAATCATATAGGCGCGGAGGAGACCCCGCAATGCCGGTCTGGATTTACATAAAAACGGGCAAATGTCTTGACCCTAATCAACGAGATGCTCATAAATAGCGGCAATAAGCTAGAAATTAGATTGGTGCGCACACGATTGCCGTTTGCCATACTGCTAATGTGAAGCAGGCGGACTGTTCCGCAAACTGAGTGGGGGGTAATTAAGATGCGGAAAATACGAATTCATCCTTGCTCCATGGCGCCTAAAGCGGCCGCTTGCCCGGGATTCCAACGCCTCTAGGGTAACGGGCTGGGGTTAGCATCGTTTTCTCCACGGATATAACAACCCGGTCGTCGGTGAGTCCGTCGACTATCACCGTGGACACCCTTTCTATGTGCCCGCCCAACTCTTTCAGGGCGTTCTCCGCCGAGTACTGTTCCGACCAGTCGCCACCGTGCTTCAGGGCGACCAGCCGCCCACCGGGCTTACAGAAGGGCAAGCTGAATTCCAACAGCAACGGGAGCTTGGCCAATGCCCGCACCACCACCAGGTCAAAGGCATCCCTTAGGTCATTCTCATGGGCCAGGTCCTCGGCGCGCCCGGTATAGATAGAAACGCTTTCCAGGCTAAGCTTGTCCACGATGTGATGCAGGAAGGCTGTCTTCTTGGCAACAGATTCCACCAGGGCAAGTTTTATCTCGGGGAAGACCAGTTTTAGCGCCAAGCCAGGCAATCCGGCCCCTGCGCCTACGTCGATCATTCGTAATGGCACGTTCTCAGAGTTGGCCAGGGCCTCGCCTTCTGTGAGACACACCGTTAACGAGTCCAAGAAATGCTTGACCTGCACATCGTCGTACTCGATGATGGCGGTCAGGTTGGCCCGTTTATTCCAGTCGGCCAACTCGTGGAAATAGACCTCGAACTGGTCCAGTTGTTCATCGGACACGGGGATGCCCAATTGGTATGCGCCGGCCTTCAGTAGTTCCATTCTTTCAGGCATATCCGACTATTATAGCCGGGCCGATTCAGTCGCAGGGCACGTTCGGCCAAATTGACACCGTGAGAAGCCGGGCCGTAAAATGACCACCAACGCCCGGCTAGCCCGGTAATGACCAGGGCCGAAGTGAGGGAACCATGGCAACAAAAGCCTATCTATTGATTGAAACCGCAGTCGGCAAGACCCGCGATGTGGCCAACACATTGACCGGACTACCGGGAATCACCACGGTGGACGTGGTTACGGGTCCCTACGACATCATCGCGGTGGTATCCGGTGAGGACATGACCGTTGTCGGCGACTTGGTCACCGGGCACATCCACACCGTTACCGGCGTCGTGCGCACCGTCACCTGCGTGGCAGTCGGCAGCTAGTTTCCCAACCAGACACTAAGTCCCGAAACGGACATTCGCAGGAGATTCACAGTGGAGTTCAAGTTCACTGCCGAGGACGAAGAGTTTAGGACAGAGCTTCGGGCGTTCATGAAGACCGAGCTTCCCGATCCATGGGAAGGCGCGGGCCGTTATCCTGAAGACGACGACTGGGACCTGAACCGGGTCATCCGCCAAAAGATGGCTGAGAAGGGCTGGCTCACCATGCACTGGCCGGAGGAATACGGCGGCCAGAACGCGTCTCCGGTGAAGTCGGCTATCTACAACGAAGAGATTTCGTACATGCGCGCCCCCGGACGGGACATCTTTGGCGTGCGCATGCTTGGCCCCACTTTAATGATCCACGGCTCCGAGGAGCAGAAGAAGACTCATCTCCCCTCAGTGGCCAAAGGCGAGATTCAATGGTGCCAAGGCTACAGCGAACCCGAGTCGGGGTCCGACCTAGCCTCCCTCAGCACACGTGCAGTTCGCGACGGCGATGACCTAGTGATCAACGGCGCCAAGGTGTGGACGACCATGGCCCACCGCGCCGACTGGATCATGCTGCTGACCCGCACCGACCCAGATGCCCCCAAGCACCGTGGCATAAGCTTCGTGTTGGTGGATATGAAGAGTCCCGGAGTGTCGGTCCGTCCCATCATCAACATGGCCGGCGGTCATGAGTTCAACCAGGTGACCTTTGACGACGTCCGCGTGCCCAGGGCCAACGTGGTCGGCGACGAAGACCGGGGTTGGTACGTGGCAGTGACCCTGTTGGACTTCGAGCGCTCGGGCATCGACTATTCCGCATCCGCCCGGCGGTTGCTGGACGACACCAAGGAGTTCGCCACCGAGACCAAGCGCAACGGAGTGCCGCTAATCGAGATTCCTTGGGTGCGCACCCTGATGGCCGACCGGTACATCGACTGCGAAGTCGCCCGTTTGATGGCTTACAACGTGGCCTACATGCAGTCCCAGGACCTCATTCCCACCAAGGAAGCGTCCATGAGCAAGGTCTTCGGCAGCGAGACGGTCCAACGGGTGAGCGAGGCTGCCCTGGACATCCTGGGCATGTACGGTACCCTGGGCCGGGAAGACAAATGGGCGCCATTGAAGGGCCGGGTCCAGGAAAACTGGATGAACGCCTTTGCCGGTACAATTGCCGCCGGAACATCAGAGATTCAGCGCAACATCATCGCTGGACGAGGACTGGGTTTGCCACGCGGTTAGTTTCCTAGACGTAAGTCAGATAAAGAGAAGGGCCAGCATACAGCGGGCCCTTCTCTTTTTACCAGGGTGACCTGTGCAGAGCCGTTGCCCCCACCCTAACCCTCCCCAGTGCTCTGGAGTAGGGGACAACAGGCCGCCTACTTCAGGGAATACGCCTCATCAAGGATATCCACCACGTGGCGGGCACGGCCGTGTATACCGCGGGACTTGAATCCCATTTCCACTTGCAGCATGCAGCCCGGATTGGCGGTGATCACTTCATGGGTGTCGGTGGCGGCGATGCTGTCCATCTTGCGGTTGAGCAGCCTCTTGGAAAGGGCGGGCTGGACCGAGGAATAGATCCCGGCGCCGCCACAACACAGGCTGGAATTCTCCATCTCCACAAGTTCCAGACCGGGAATAGAGTTCAGAATGGTGCGGGGCGCGGCGGTGATGCGCTGGGCGTGGGCCAAGTGGCAAGGGTCTTGGAAGGTGACGCGTCGGTTAACTGTGGCGGTGGGAGCTTGGAACGGCAGCCCGACCAAGAATTTGGTCACGTCCTCGGTCATATCGCTGAACAGAGTGGCTTTGGTGCGGTATTCCGGGTCGTCCTTCAGTAATTCGGCATACTCTTTCATGCTGGAGCCGCAGCCGGCGGACGAGGTGATGATCCGCTCCACCCCGGCAGCCATCAGGGAGTCGATGTTGGTCCGGGCCATGGCACGGGCGTTTTCGAGGTCTCCGGCGTGGGTGTTCAATGCCCCACAGCATCCCTGACCCAGAGGTACCATCACATCGCAGCCGTTGCGGGTTAGGACACGCACCGTGGCCTCCATGGTCGACCCCTGCATCAGAGGCATCACGCAGCCGGACAGCAGCGCTACCGTGGTCTTCTTCTCGCCTTGGGCTGGGTAGACCGTGTCCGATGGCCCGAAGAACTTTTTGCTCAAGGGCGGCAACTGGGACTCCAACTTGCCTATACCACCGGGCAGCAGGTAGAGCAGATGGGATAGCCGCACCAGCTTCTGGATGCCCAAACGCTGGTACAGCCGGATCAGGTTCGCTCCCATCCTTAGTTTTTTAGGGTTCGGCAAGGCAGAGTTCAAGAAGAAGCGGCTGAACCGCTTCAATTCTTTGGACTGGAGACCGGCAGCCCGGACCTGGGACCGGGTGCGTTCCATGATACGGCCGTAGGGCACGCCTGATGGGCAAACCGCTTCGCAGGCGCGGCACTGGAGGCACGCCTCCCAGTGTGAGACGATCCTGGGGGTGATCTCGACCCTGCCCTCGTTGACGGCCTTCATCAGCGCCAGCCGGCCCCTGGGCGATTCCATCTCCAGCGCCGTCTCCACGTAGGTCGGGCAGGAGCTTAGGCATAGCCCGCAGTGGACGCAACGGTAGAGATCGGCCTCGGCCGGGGCGTCGGGTCCGGTAAAGCCCGGGATTCCGGTGATGGGTTGGGCCACTAGATACCTCCCAGGAATCGGCCTGGGTTAAGGATTCCACTGGGATCGAACCGGTCTTTGATCCCTCGCATGACGGCGAGACTATCAGGCGAGTCCCCCCAAATGTCGATCTGTCTCTTTACCGGGAGGGGACATTGCTCTACGACCGCCGAACCGCCGTAACGGTGGGCGACTTGCCGGACCTGGTTGACCGCGTCCAGGATAGGCTGGGTTGTGTCAGCGCCGGAAGGCGAGCTGTCTAGAGGCATTGGCCAAAACAATCGCATGATCCCAAACCCAGGGTCTACGATCTGTTCCGGCTTTTCACCGGAGAAAATTATCTCCCCACACTCGGCGGAGGTCCGGGCAGCCGACTTGGATTGAACAGAAATCTTTATGACCAGGTCGGAGCTAGGACTGATCTCGATCGGAACGTCGGTGATCCAGCGCAGTAACCCTTTAGCTGCGGGGCCTTCGATCCGCTGCACCGCTTTGGCCCCCTCCGCCAATAGCAGCGCTGCCGCTTCCTCCAATCTGCGCCCGGTGGCCTTGGCCCGACCGGCGAAGAAAGCGAATGTCAGGGCGATCTCCTCTTCCCCAAGTCCCAGGTCCTGAGAAGCGGCTTGGACCGAGTCCTGCAGATGCCGGGAGACACCGGACGTGACGCTGTGGCAGCCCATCGGAGCCGCCGGCGAATGGATCAACTTACGGCCCGCCGCGATGGAATCGGCCAGTGATGGGAATGACGCCAACAAAGCCCCAGATTGGGGGTCGATGGGCAAGAGCTTGAATGAGGCCTCTACGATGACTCCCAAGGTCCCCAGGGAGCCGGTGTACAGCTTGTTCAGGTCGTACCCGGTTACGTTCTTAACCACTTTGCCGCCGGCCTTGGTGGCCACGCCCTGAGTATTCAGGACACCGATGCCGATGAGCCATTCCCTGGGCAGACCAAAGGCGTAGGCCAGGGGCCCGCCAGTCCCCACAGATAGGATGCCGCCCACGGTGGAGCGTTCGCACAGGGCCGCTTCCAAAGGGACGAACTCGCCGCCGGGCGCCAGTTGTTCCTGCAGAGACGCCAAGGTCACTCCAGACTCGACCGTGGCAGTCATATCCGCGGGCTGGTAGTCCAATACCTGGTCCAGGGCCCCCAGGTCCAGGACAACATCGGCTTTACGTGGAACGTTGCCCAGCCCGGTCCGAGTGCCGCCGCCTCTGGGCAGAATGCTGACCATCTCTGACGAAGCCCAACTGAGCACTTCGGATATTTGGAGCCGGTCCACCGGCCGCACCACGGCCTGTGGCGTCAGCCCATCGATCTCATGGCCGTCGCCAGAGGAAACTAGATTGCCGCCTAAAAGCCTAGCAAGCTGGTCACTGAGGGATAACTCCAACAAAAACTCCTACTCGAATCGGACGGCGTTGGTTCTGCTTGAATAGTACGGTAACAAATGGACCGGCTTTGCCGGCTAAATGGTCATGCCGGGGGCGGCTGGATGGGCGTGGGGCGTGTGTTTCTTCCCGTCAGGGAATATCTTGCCTGGGTTCAGGCTATTTGCGGGAGCGAATGCGTCGCGGACCAATACCATGGCCGCCATGTCGTCAGTGGAGAAAACCAGGGGCATCTGCTCTTTCTTCTCCAGGCCGACGCCGTGCTCGCCGGTCAGCGTTCCACCGGCGTCCACGCATATCTGCAGTACCTCGGTCCCGGCTTCAACGATTTTGTCCAAGGCGCCGGGCTTGCGCTCATCGAATAGCAAACACGGATGGAGGTTTCCGTCTCCGGCGTGAAACACGTTGGCTATCGGTATATCGTACTTGACGCTGACGTCGGCGACGGCTGCCAGCACCGGGGCCAACTGGGTCCTGGGCACGACGCCATCAACCAGAAAGTAGTTGGGGGCGATGCTGCCTAACGCGCCTAACGCGCCTTTGCGTCCCACCCAGAGTTGCTCCCGCTCCTCGGCGGCTTCGGCGGCCCGCACCTGGGTGGCGCCGGTGTCCCACAGGGCGGCCTCGACTTCCTCTCCGATCTCGTCCACCTCGTCCTGCAAGCCTTCAAGTTCGATCAGCAGCACGGCCCCGGCATCGTCGGGATACCCGGCGTCACTGACCTTCTGCACGGCCTGGATAGTCAGGGCGTCGATCATCTCCAGCGCAGCGGGGACTATGCCCTGCTCGATCACTGCTGAGACTGCGGTGCAGGCCGACTCCACGTCGGGGAAAATGCCGAGGAACGTCCGCACGGCTTCGGGCACCGGCAAGAGACGTACCGCAATCTTGGTGGCGATGCCGAAGGTGCCCTCCGAGCCGGTAAATACGCCACGAAGGTCGTACCCAACCGTTTCACGGGCCAAGCTGCCCAGGTTGACGATCTGGCCGTCTTCAAGCACAACTTCCATGCTCAACACGTGGTTGGTGGTGGTGCCGTAGGCCAGGCAGTGGGGACCGCCGGCGTTCTCGGCGATGTTGCCGCCCAAGCTGCAGGCCTTCTGGCTGGAGGGGTCGGGAGCGTAGCGCAGGCCGAACTTGCGGACGTGGGTGTCCAGGTCCAGGTTGATGACACCCGGCTCCACCAACGCCAGACGGTTTTCGGTGTCCACTTCCAGGATGTGGTTCATGCGAGGGAAAGCAACCTGGATGCCGCCGGGAGGGGTGATCGCGCCGCCGCTGAGGCCTGTACCGGTGCCGCGTCCCACCACTGGGACGCCAGCGCGGCGCGACAGTTTGATGATCTGGCTTACCTCTTGAGCGCTGCTGGGAAATACCACGGCATCGGGCATGCCCCGGTCAACCGAGCCGTCGTATTCAAAGACCAGCAGATCATCGGAGTGGTAGACCACGTTCTGCTCTCCGACGATAGCCTGGAGGCCCTTCAAAAACTGCTTGAAATCCATGCCTGGAACCCGCTAGTCAACGATTGCTTATTTTCTGCCGATTTTCTACCAATTTCACAGGGATGATAGAACAAAACCGAGCCCATTGCCAGACTGGGACGCTCGTTTGAAGGGCCTTCTGTTTATGGGTATACTGTGTCGGGATTCGCGCCGGGGCAGGATCAGCCTCGACGCATGGACCCGCAAGCATCTGGTTTAGGCTGTTCAGGAGGGACCACGTGGAGTTCAACATCGCTGTATTGGGTGGCGACGGTATCGGCCCAGAGGTAACAGACCAGGGCGTTCGCGCCTTGGAAGCGGTGGGCCGGGCCTTCGGGCATAGTTTCAATCTTAACTACGGCGACATCGGCGGGATCTCCATCGACAAGCACGGTATTCCCCTGACTGACGAGACCAGGGCCCTTCTGGATTCCAACGACGCTGTGCTCTTCGGCGCGGTGGGCGGCCCCAAGTGGGACTCCCCCGATGCCAAGGTCAGGCCCGAGATGGGGCTGTTGGATATGCGGGCCCACATGGGCGTGTTCGCCAACATCAGGCCGGTCAAGGTCTATCCATGGCTTGCCGAGTCCAGCGTCCTCAAACCCGACATCATCAAAGGCGTGGACATGGTGGTGGTGCGCGAACTTACCGGCGGGTTGTATTACGCCGAGCCCAGGGGACGACGGGAAACGCCCAATGGCATCATTGCTGAAGACACCATGCGCTACACCGAAGGCGAGATTGAACGGGTAGTGCGAGTAGGCTTCGAACTGGCTAGGGGCCGACGCAAGAAGCTGACGTCGGTTGACAAGGCCAACGTCCTTGAATGCTCCCGGCTCTGGCGGGCGGTGGCGACCAGGCTGGGTGAAGAGTACCCAGACGTTGAGCTGGAACACGTGCTGGTGGACGCCTGCGCCATGCAGTTGATCCAAGCGCCGGCCAGTTACGATGTGATCGTGGCCGAGAACACCTTTGGCGATATCCTCAGCGACGAAGCATCGGTGTTGGCGGCCTCCATGGGCCTTTTGCCGTCGGCCAGTTTGGCAGGAGTGCCGGTTGCTGGGCAGCGTTCCGGCGGACTGTACGAGCCGATCCACGGCACCGCCCCCGACATCGCTGGCAAAGGCATCGCCAACCCCACCGGTTCGATCTTGAGCGTGGCTTTGCTGGTGCGCTACTCCCTTGGCCTGACAGAAGAAGGGGCCGCCATCGAACGGGCGGTGGACAAAGTGCTGGAGCAGAATGCGCGCACCGCGGACATCGTGACTGAAGGTACAGAGCGGGTTTCTACCGTTGAGATGGGAGACCTGATCGTTGCCGCTATCGAGAGTGGGAACTAGACAGACTGTAGACGAGGATTCATAAATGGGCGGAGAACTTACGATTGCCTTAGCGGTTTTTCTGGCCAGCGCCGTGTTGGTGATGTTTTGCGGCGCCAAGCTGGCGGTCTACGGCGACGCTTTGGCCTCATTGACCGGGCTGGGACGGTTGTTCGTGGGCAGCCTGCTAGTTGCCTTGGCCACGTCTTTGCCAGAGCTTTCTACCAACATCTCCGCCGTCAGATTGGACCCTCCCAATCCCGAGTTGGCCGTTGGCAATGTCTTCGGCGCCAATATGCTCAACATGTTCACCATGGCGGCCGTGGCACTCGCCTTCGGCGGCAAGCGGTTCCTGCAACAGGTTGCTCCCGAGCAGGGTTACCTGATCGTTGTCGCAGTGGTGATGACCGGGGCGGCGATCTTGTTTGGAGCCACCCAATGGGGCGCTAACGTGGGGCAGGTCGGGATATCCTCGATCATCCTGATAGTCCTCTTTGTGGCCGGCATGTGGTGGGTCTACGTTAACCGTCCGAAGGAAGAAGATGACGGCGAGGCGAAAGACGCCGGTATGAGCCTCCGCAAGGCCTGGCTCATGTTTGGCCTGGTCTCTTTGGGTGTGGTGGTCGCCGGGTTCTTCTTGGCCTGGAGCACCGACGAAATAGCCGGGATCACCGGCATCGCGTCCAGCACCCTGGGCATCCTCTTGGTGTCCTTGGTTACCACCATGCCCGAGGCGGCCTCAACCATTGCGGCCGCACGGATAGGTGCCGCGGACCTAGGTGTGGCCGGGCTCTATGGGAGCTGCGCATTCAACGTGACCATCCTGTTCTACGCCGATCCATTCTTCCGGGTCGGTGTGCTGGGTACCCAGACAGAGCCAGCGCACTTTGTGGCCGGCGGCGTGGCAGTTGGCCTGATGTTGGCCGGGTTGGTGTTGGTTTTGATGCGCGACCGGATCAAGTCTGGGGTTGCGGCGGCGGTTCTAGCCTTGATGGCAACCGCTTACCTCGTTGGAGCAGTGGTCGTGGCGACCGTAGGTGGGACGGAAGACGATGACGAACCAGGTTCCAGTCTGCCGGTCAGGACATCCCAAAAGCTCGACGAATGATTTCCGTCAGGCCCTTACGCGTTTCCCCGTCATCCAGAAACGCCGCTGCGAACTCCAGGGTTTCGCGGTAGCGCTCTAGGAAATCGGCGCCCACCTCGTTGGCTGACACTCTCTGCCGGTATAACTCAACCGATTCACTCAGCCGTGCCGCCAGCCATTCCGCTCCCTCTTCCTTGAAAAGTGCGCCTAGAAAACGCCCGTCATCTTCCAGTGAGATCGGCAGCAATGGCGACCTTTCTTGGCGGTCTTTGTCGTAGGCGAGATAGGCTAACGACTCGGCCACCAAAACTGCCTCGCCGCGCCGTTGGAATTCGCCCAGCATCCCGGCTGCTAGACTGGGGTCGGTTTTGATCAAGCGGTACATGATCCGCCATGGTGGGGCGATCAGAGAATCGCTATTCCTCACAAGAGCCAACCCGAATTCCCTGTCGCTTTTAAAGATCGATGACGCCGCCGCTGGTTGGGCCAGTATCATGCCCTCCAACGGAAATGGCGAGTCCACCAGCAACAAGGCCGTTTCCAGAGGGTCGTCTTCCGCACGCTTGGCCACCACTTGGAACATGGCTGCCAGGAAAGGCTCATCTACTTGGAAATTGCCGGACGGCTCTTCGACCAGCAGAGCGATACCGTCCCGGACCGATGACTGGTTGGCGGCGTCGGACTCGATCCCCAGCTTAGACAGCAGTTCCTCGGGGCCCAGGATGGTCCGGAGTTGGAAGGGGGCCGGGACCATCAACCCCTGGATTGTCTCGTTAGACAGGGCAAAGGTTACGTCCTTGGCGGCCTTCCGGTCTATGTCCTTAAAAAGGTCGAAGAACAGTTTGATGTCTTCTTTTTGATCGAGGCCGGTGTCGGTGATGAAGCTCTCTAGTTCTGCTGCGCCGGCCGTAGGGTCAGACCGTCCGGCCCGTAACACCGAGTCAACCTTGGCGCCAAAAATCTTGAGGCGTTCTACGAAGCTGGCGGTTGCTTGTAGGGTTTTGCCTTCAGGTAGCGCCGTTCCGCTGGAGAAAAGTTCCACAAGGACCTGGTTATCGACGGCCGGAAGAAAGTTGACCAGGAACGGTTCTACGACTAGCCGGTCCGCCAGCCGTTGGGCCTGTTGGGCTGGGGAGCCGGTGGCTGGGGCCGCAAGGAACCGCAAAGCCGAGTCGATCTGTTCCGCCCGGGATATCGAAAAGACCGCAAGATGAGCTGGATGGTCCCGGTAAAGTGTTACTTTGTCCCGAAGATACCGGCGCCAAAACTCAAAATCTTCATCGTTTTGCGGGTAACCGATCAGAAGATCGAACTGGTAGGCCAGGTCGCGCAGCCTTTCTTTCTCCTCGGTCTCGATAACTCTTTGCGCTGCTAAGAGGATGTCTTCCGGAGGCGTTGCCGGGTCCAGCGAAGGGTATTGCCTTAGGTCCAGGTGCTCGAAACCCAACCACTTCCCAGCCAGGGAGACATCGTCTTGGGACAAAGATTGAAACCAGCCCGCCGCGCCGTACCAATCGTCGAACCGGCCGGCCGGCAGGAAATCGGCCCAGTATTTCCGAAGGATCGGTGGCACCAGATTCAGGCTGCCAGCGGTGTTGTAGACCACATCCGCTTCCATGTTGTGGATTATGGGCTCTGGGTTGTCGCTGGAAACGTCGGGTAGGTTGCGCAGACGCTGACGGAGCAGCTCAAAATCGTCGGGCGGCTGAGTGATGAAGGTCAGGACGTCCTGGTGGTAGCTCTCCAGGGCGGGAGAGAGGGTCGAGCCGGACGGTATGGCCCAACTGAGGTCCGGCCGTCCTGCCACCTTAAATCCACCCCAATAAGAGTGGCCGAGCTCATGGGCTACTCCGATGGGCGAGGCCTCTCCGACCCCGGCCCACTCCGTAAAACCGTAGCTGCCGAAAAACCCCGGCTCGCCCTCCATCTGCCGCAGGTCCAGGCTCCGCAGCAGCGCCTCTCCGGCCTTGGTGGGCTGGTAGAGGGCCACGATCGCGTCGATGCGCTCTGTCACCCAGGGCGCCGTGTCTGGATGGGGAGTGGGCAAGATCAGAGGTGTCGATTGGGCAGCTGGAACAGTGGCCGGTATCGTGGGAGTGGGAGTGTTGCCTTGAATAACATCGTTTGGGGTGGCGGAGGGTGATGGCGTGGCCGTTGCGTCGCTGCAGGCGGTGACCAACAGGATCAGAGCGGCAGCGGACATCCAGAACGAGAAACGGAGGTGGATCAGACTACCTCGAGAGGTTCCTCGGTTACGACGCCGTTGGTAATGTCAAAGATGCGTACGGAAGGGTCGTCCATGTCCATCAGGGACACCAACACGTAGCGGACATCAGGCCAAAGACCGGCTGTGCCGCCTGCGATGCGCACATCGGTGTCGGACGGGTAGGCTTCGCTCCCGGTGTGGGAGTGGTAGATGGCCAACAGTTCCCAGCCGTTCTCTCCGGCTTCTGTATCGACTTGGACCAACTCCCCGGGGTCCATCACAAACCGGAATGGACTAGCTTCCACATTCGACATGCGGTAAACCTTCATGACTTTGCCGTCTGGTCCCGCCAGGATGCCGCAGCACTCGTTAGGCAGGTCGGCCTTGGCATGGGCTACCATTTCGTCGATGAATTCCTGTTTAATCTGGACCAATCGGTCAACTCCGGGAACAAATATCACCTAGCTTGCGTCAAGAGGGTATGGCGCCGGGCTCTTGTGTGAATATAGCAGAGGAACCCTAGGGTGAACAGCGGCATCAAAGATTACGTAAAGGGATACGGGAAAGCGGCGCACCAGGATTCATACAGGCCGCTCCCCGGAATAAGAATTCGGATGTTCTACCTCAAAGGATGCTCAAAATGCCAGGGAGACCTTACTCTGGAAAAGGATGCCTACGGCGCTTTCTTGAAATGCCTGCAATGCGGAAAATTAACCGAGGTTAACGAAGCCGGCGGACGCCGGTCAGTGTTGCACGGAGCGACGTTCAATGAGGTCGCCATTCAGGCTCTGAGCGAAGAAGAAGTCAGGGCAGCAGTAGCCGCCTAGCTGGCCGCCCATGCCGCGTATGCGTAAACCGCCGCTTCCTGGTCCAGGGTCTGGATAGACCCTGGCCGTAATTCCCGCACCTTCGTGATAGCATCGGTCGGTTCCTGTCCTCGGTGGATCAAGTAACAAGCTAAGACCGTGCCGGTGCGGCCGATCCCCGCGTAGCAACTGACCACCACCGGCCGGTCCGCCGCGGTCTGCTCGTCGATGAATTCGATCATTCGCAGTATCTGATCGGGCTCGGGGGGCGTGAAATCAGGGACCGGCTCAAACATATCCAACAGGTCGACGGCTTTGGCTGAGCGGGCGGAGATAGTAAGCTCTTCCATCCGGATAACCGCGCGCACGCCTTGGTGGTATAGGAAAGATAAATCGTCAACACTGGTCGGCCCTTGTGAGCCGGCCAGTTCGTTTTCCAAGACCCAACCGAAGTTCATTACCTGCAAATTTCGCTCTCGCCCGTGTTAAGTTAGCTATTAACCCCAACCTCGATTTTCCGCCGTACCTCTTGCTCAGTCAATGTGTCCACTGAAACAACTTTGTCTCTGGAGCTGTATCCCCGAATTATCCCCAGCCGTGATTTGCTGACACCCAAAGTCTTGGCGAGAAGGGCAATCACTGCGGCGTTTGCCTGACCTTCTGTGGGTGCGGCTGTGACTCGAACCCGAAGGGCGCCATCCTGAAAGCCGTCCACCTGGTTCCGGGATGATTTAGGCTGCACCCTGACCTTGATCGTGCAACTCTCACCGGGGTTTGGGGGCATGGCGTAGGCACCTGTTGGGAGTGGCCACCGGGTGGTGGGCTGGGGCCGTCTGGTATATTAGGTTCGAAGACATCCGTCCCGTAGGAGGCGTCCGGTGGAGTATACCAACATCAAACTGGAGAAAGAAAACCGGGTGGCAACCATCCGGTTGAACCGTCCCGACGCGCTCAATGCCCTGAGCCCGGAGTTGATCACAGAACTTTCGGCGGCCATCGCCGAGGCCGGGGCCGATGAGTCCATAAAAGCGTTGGTGATCCGAGGCGAAGGACGGGCCTTCTGCGCTGGCGCAGACCTCACCTATTTTCAGACCACCTTCGCTGACCTTACTCTGCTGCCGCCGTACCTACGGCAGGTTACCGAAACACTCCGCCAGATCGAGAGCTTGCCCTTCCCGGCGATTGCCGTCGTGCACGGATTCGCTTTGGCAGGTGGTCTTGAGCTGATGATGGCCTGCGACATGACCCTGGTGGCCGAGGATGCCCGCATCGGTGACCAACACGTGAACTTCGGTCTGATGCCCGGCGGCGGCTCGACCCAACGGCTACCCCGCCGCGTGGGCCTGCAACGGGCGATGGAATTGCTCACAACGGGAAAGTGGATCTCCGGGGCCGAGGCCGTTGAATGGGGACTGGCCCTGCGCTCCGCCCCCGCTGACGGCTTGGACGATGAACTGGAAACGATCCTCGGTCCCCTGCGAACGAAGAGCCGTGAAGGCCTGGCGTTGATCAAGGCGGTGACGCTCCGTGGCATGGGAATGCCCATGGAAGACGGCGTGGCGCTGGAGGCCCTTGCTTTTGTCCAGTACATGACCACCTCGCCCCATCCAGGGGAAGGAATCCAGGCGTTTGTAGAGAAGCGTCAACCGGAGTTTTAACCAAGATATAACCGCCCGGCCAGTCGGATAATGAGCCTGGACAGTTCGACAGCCATCTGGCCCGATGCTATGATTTGATGTCGCCGCGGAGACTTTTCATTGTCACGGGCGATTATTTTCACCGGTACGATCACGTTTTGCCGGCGGGCTGAATCTGCCGGCAGTCGTTGGATACGCAGTTTGAAGATCAAAGACATCCTGACAAAAACGCGCCCGATATCGTTCGAGTTTTTTCCTCCCCGGCAAGCGGAGGGAATCCCAGCGGTGCTGGAGACTTTGGATGAGCTGAAGCAGTATCGTCCAGACTTTGTGTCGGTGACCTACGGGGCCGGCGGCTCGACCCGCGCCTTCACTGAAGAGATCACGCTCGAGATCAAGCGGAACACAGACGTGGAAGTGATGGCCCACCTGACCTGCGTTGGCCAGAACAAAGAAGAGCTCGACGAAGTATTGTCACGGTTGCAGGAAGAAGGGGTGGAGAATATCATCGCCTTGCGTGGCGACCCCCCCAAGGGCACCACGGAGTTCGTCCCCGTGGAGGGCGGGTTTAAGCATGCCACAGACCTGCTTCACCATGTTGTGTCCAACTACAAGTTCGGCGTGGCCGCCGCTTGCTATCCGGAGGGTCATACCGAGTCTGTAGACCTGGATGCCGACTTGAAATTCGTCAAGATGAAGGTGGACAACGGGGCCGATTTTCTCGTGACTCAGTTGTTTTATGACAACCGGTTTTATTTTGATTTCGTGGAACGGGCCCGCGCCGAGGGAATCGAAATACCCATCATCCCGGGCGTGCTTCCGGTGCTGAACTCCGCTCAAGTCCGCCGGTTCACCACTCTCAGCGGCTCAAAGATCCCCCCGGACCTGGACAAGTTATTGGACAAGTACGCAGATAGCGATCACAGCGCCCGCGACATGGGAGTAGAGTACGCCACTGCCCAGGTGCGCGAACTCTGGGATTACGGAGTGCCCGGCGTCCATTTTTACGTGTTGAACCGCAGCTACTCGGTGTCCCGTATCTTGGATAACCTGCAGATAGCCGGACACCAACGGCAAGACTGATTCGTCTTTTTGGCGGGCGATGCTTACAACAGGCGTCGACATCATCGAGATTCCTCGTATCAAGCAGGTGTTGGACCGCTATGGCCAACGGTTCTTGAATCGCGTCTTCACCCCGGATGAGATCGCTTACTGCCGCGGCCGGGCGCCAAACCTGGCCGGCCGATTTGCCGCAAAAGAGGCGGCCATGAAGGCGTTGGGCACCGGTGTCCGCGGAGTCAGTTGGAAGGACATCGAAGTCATCCGCGCGGATAGCGGCGCTCCCAGTTTGAGGCTCCACGGCCGGGCTGAAAAGCGGGCGGAGTGGTTGCAGGTGGGCGAGATGTCCCTCAGTATCTCCCACTCCCGTGAATACGCTGTGGCTTTCGTGGTGGCCCAACGCGAAGAGACACCGTGAAGATCGTTACCGCTACACAGATGACGGCCATCGAGCAGGCGTCGGAGAGGGCCGGAGTCAGCACTGACACCCTGATGGAGAACGCCGGTCTGGCTGTCGCGCAAGGGGCGCGGGACATGGCCGGCGCTGCTGGTGTGCGAATCATGGTGCTGGTTGGGCCTGGCAACAATGGGGCCGACGGGCTGGTTGCCGCCCGGCACCTGCGACGCTGGGGCGCCGAAGTCATCTGTTTCGTAGTGGGCGGGCGGCCAGAACCCGACCCCAAGTTGGCCCTGGCCCTTGAATATGGCGTCCGGATCATCGACGTCGCATCGCCGAGTGGACTGGAGCTGATGATGGCTCGTTCCGCCCTCGTGATAGACGCCGTATTGGGCACCGGGCGCGCCCGTCCTTTGGAAGGGCCGGTGAAGCAAACCATGCAATGCCTGGATAATGTCCGGTCAGCCTCTAAGCCACCCATATTGCTGGCATTAGACCTCCCCACCGGACTGAATGCAGACACGGGCGAGGTTGACCAACTGGGAGTTCCGTGTGACGTGACCTTCGCCCTGGGCTATCCCAAGGTGGGATTGCTGAATTTTCCCGGCACTGAGCACGCCGGAGACATGCGGGTGCTGGACATCGGCGTTCCTCCCGGCCTCAAAGAAGAAACGGATATCCAACTTGAATCGTTGGAACGGCGTTGGGTGTCGGAACACCTGCCTCAAAGACCGTTTGACTCCCACAAAGGCACCTTTGGCCACGTACTTGTAGTTGCTGGGTCTCGGAATTACGTGGGCGCAGCCTACTTGGCATCCCAAGCCAGCGTGCGGGCCGGGGCTGGATTGGTCACCCTGGCCACTCCGGAAGATGTTTATCCCATCGCGGCCGCCAAGTCCACCGAGCCCATCCACCTTCCCCTGCCTGATGACGACGGCCGGGTCTCTGCCCACGCTGCGCAAACGCTCCGGGAGGGTTCACGCCGCTACGACAATATCGTGGTGGGCTGCGGTCTGGGCTTGTCCGATGGCACGGTGAGTTTCGTTGAAGACCTGCTGTTCAACCAAGAGAGTTCTGGCCTTTCGGAACTACCGGCGCTGGTCGATGCCGACGGCCTGAACAACCTGGCCCGCATCGAAGCCTGGCAGGAGCGTGAGCGGGGGCCGATGGTCTTGACGCCTCACCCCGGAGAGCTGGCAACATTGACCGGACTCTCGACCGCCGAGATTCAGAAAGATCGGATCGCCGTTACGCGGGAGTACGCCACGAAGTGGAACGTGACCTTGGTCCTGAAGGGCGCCAACACGTTGATCGGCCAGTCCGACGGCGCCGTCAGGGTCGCATCGTTCGCCAATCCAGGGATGGCGACTGGAGGCACCGGAGACGTTCTCAGCGGCATCATCGGCGGGTTAATGGCCCAAGGTTTGGCCCCCAACATCGCGGCGGCCTCCGGGGTCTACCTGCATGGAGAGGCCGGACGGGAGGTCGCTTCACGGCTGGGAGACGCGGGCATGGCGGCGTCCGACCTGCTGCTAGAGGTTCCGTCCTCACTGAGGTGGATCAAGGAAGTGTGACTACCTGCTGGTCTTGGCCCGGAACCCCTGTGATATACTGAAATACGTGCCTGGGAGAGACAAATACAAGCCTTTCCCAGAGGCTGAAACGGCCACAGCAACTCAGGACAGGAACCGAAGATAGATGTCTTTCGAATTCTTCCTAGAGAACGTTACCGACCCCACGGGCCGCCTCTCCGCCGTGGACTTCTACGAGATTTCAGACCTCTCTCCAGAGGAGCTGGGGCTCTTCGCATCTGCTTGGTATCCTCTCTCCGTCGAACGGCAGCGCGATATCGCCTCGACCATGGTCGAATTGGCCGAAGATAACCCCGAATTGGACTTCACTGCGATCTTCAAGTTGTGCCTCGACGGCGACGACGAACCTCTGTTAAAGGTTGCCATGGATGGTCTCTGGGAGCATGACGACCGGTCGGTGATCCCCGCGTTGGTGAACGTATTGCGGTCGGAGAAAGGCTACGAGGTGCGCTCCGCGGCCGCTAGCGCCCTGGGACGCTTCCCCACGTTGGCCCAGGCAGGCAAGCTGCTGGCCAGGGACGCTGAGCTTATCCATGACAATCTAATGCAGGTACTGGAAGACGAAGAGGAACCTCTCGAAGTCCGGCGGCGTTGCATGGAAGCGGTGGCGCCCTTCAACACCATGGAGATCAACCAACTGATCACGTTGGCCTACGAAAGCGTAGACTCGGATTTTCGGGCCAGCGCCATTTTCGCCATGGGCCGCACCGGCGAAGTGGGTTGGATACCGATTCTGCTCCAAGAACTGCAGAACGAAGAGCCGACCATCCGCTACGAGACAGCCCACGCCTGCGGTGAGTTGGGTGAAGAAGAAGCTGTCCCCCATCTGATCTTGCTGTTGGAAGACGCCGATTCCGAGGTCCAGTTGGCTGGGATTAGCGCTCTGGGAAAAATCGGCGGTCCGTTGGCGAAGAAAGTACTCCAGTCGTTGGTTAGGGATGGCGACGCCAACCTGGAAGAGGCCGCCCGCATGGAATTGGAAGACCTGGAGTTCGATGAAGACCCCCAGGGCTACCTCGGCGAATCCTAGCGCTGCCGATAACTAGTGACCAACCTCTCTCTGGCCCAAGACCGTTTCCTCCGCTCCGCGCGCACCGGCCACCTAGCCACCGCTGACGCCAAAGGCCGGCCCCAAGTCGTACCCGTTTGCTTTGTCTTCGACGGCCAGGCAATCTACTCGGTGCTGGACGCCAAACCAAAGACTACGCCCCTCCGGCAATTGCGCCGGGTAAAGAACATCTTGGCCAACCCTCAGGTGTCGCTGGTGGTGGACCACTACGAAGAAGACTGGGACAAGCTTCAATACATCTTGGTTTCAGGGGACGCGGAATTGCTGGAATCGGGCGAAAAATGGGCCTTGGCCATAGCCATGCTCCGCGAGAAGTATCCCCAATACCAGGCGATGGATCTAGACCAAAGTCCGGTCATCAAAATCATTCCGGTCAGGTATTCACCCTGGAGTTCGCAACCCCAACCCTAACCTCATCTCGGCGAGAGGGGATTTTGCCCTGCCTGATTTGACACCTTCAGGCGCGCAATCTACACTGGCCCGAAATCGTGGCCCTACGTGGGTTGTAGCTAGCCCGTGCATAACCAAGGAGTAGAAACATGGACGGAGTCACAGCCATAGCCAATATCCTGCGCATGGAGGGAGTTGAGTTCATCGGCTGCGTCCCCTACCAGCCCCTTTTGGAAGCGGCGGCTATCGCCGGGATACGCCCCATCGTCTTCAGGCAAGAAGGCACCGGCATCCACATGGTGGATGGCTACTCCAGAGTGACCAATGGCAAGAAAATGGGCGTGTTCATGATGCAGAACGGCCCTGGGGCGGAGAACGGCTTCGGCGGCGTGGCCCAGGCGTTTTCTGAGTCTGTACCCATCCTGTTGCTGCCCGCCGGTATGGCCCGTGAGAAGCGGGGCGTCCATCCCAATTTCTACCCCACAAGAAGCTACGAGACCATCACCAAATGGTCTGAAGAGATGAACATCGTCGAGCGCATACCGGACCTCATGCGCCGGGCTTTCACCAAGCTGCGCACCGGTCGCCCAGGACCGGTCCTGCTTGAGATACCGGCGGATGTGGCCACAGCCGAACTGCCCGAAGAACTGTTCAACTACGAGCCGCCCAGAGTTGTCTTGCAGCAGGCGGACCCCGCCGATGTGAGCCGAGCCGCCAAAGTTCTTTTGGCCGCCGACCGGCCCCTCATCCACGCCGGTCAGGGCGTTTTGTACGCTGAAGCCACGCCCGAATTGATCGAGATCGCCGAGTTCTTGCAGGCCCCGGTGATGACCACCCTGCCGGGCAAGAGCGGCTTCCCGGAGACCCATCCGCTGTCCTTGGGATCCGGCGGGCCCAGCACCACCGCCCAGGCCAACAAATATCTGAAAGAGTCTGACCTGGTTTTTGGCGTGGGCTGCAGCTTCACTAAAACCAATTTCGCCCAGGCGATTCCCCAGGGCAAAACCATGGTCCATCTGACCAACGACGAGGACGCCATCGGCCGTGAGTTCAAGACCGAATATGCCATGTTGGGCGACGCCAAGCTGGTGCTGCGCCAACTACTGGACGAACTCAAGAGCCAGGCGGGCAGCGCCCGTCCCAAGAACCAGGTACTACAAGACGATATCAAGTTCGTTAAAGAAGCTTGGCTGGCCCAATGGATGCCGAAATTAACCTCCGAAGACGTGCCCATGAACCCATACCGGGTAGTCTGGGACCTGATGCACACGGTCGATTTGGACAACACCATCATCACCCACGAGTCCGGTAGCGCCAGGGAGTACTTGAGTCCTTTCTGGGAGGCCCGCGCGCCCCGCAGCTTCATCGGCTGGGGCAAGTCCACCCAACTGGGCTACAGCTTGGGTCTGGCCATGGGCGCCAAGTTGGCCGAGCCGGACAAGCTGTGCATCAATGTTATGGGCGATCTTGCCTTCAGCACCGTGGGACTGGACGTGGAGACGGCGGTCCGATGCAACATCCCCACGATGACCATCGTCATCAACAACGCATTCATGTCCATCTACGACGACAGCCGGTTCCCTGTCGCCATCGAGAAATACAATATCAAGAGCCTATCGGGTGAGTTTTCGGAGGTTGCCCAGGCTATGGGCGCCTACACCGAGAAGATCACCGCGCCGGGAGACATCATCCCTACTATCAAACGGGGCATCGCCGAGACTGAGGCCGGCAATGCTGTGGTTTTAGAGTTCATCACCAAAGACGAGGGTGAGTACTCGAAGTTCTAGGGGTTAAGTCCGATAAAACCTGGCAGAGGTGCCAGTTGACCGATTTTGTTCTTATCTTTGGAGTGGTTGCCGTTGTCCTAACGGTGACCGCCCTGGCGTCTGGCTTGGTCGAGCGGCCTCCCTTGTCGTTCCCGTTGATCTTCCTTGGGCTGGGTTTTCTATTGGGAAGCCGCGGTTTCGATCAGCTGGACGTAGCCCCCATTCTCCGTTTCTAGAGGTCGTGGCCACCCTGACTTTGGCCTCGGTGCTGTTCTTGGACGCCGTCAAACTCCAGGTGACTGAGTTGGGCAAGCGCTGGTTGGTCCCGGCGCTGATACTTGGGCCGGGTACCGGTTTAATCATCGCAATCGGCGCCTTGCCATTTGGGCTATTCCTGAACTTCGGCTGGATCTTGGCCTTCATCGGCGGAGCCGTCCTGGCTTCCACCGACCCGGTGGTCTTGCGGGATATTGTCCGTGACGAACGCATCCCACGGCCTGTCCGCCAGGTCCTGAATCGCAGCGGGGATGAACGACCTGGTGGTGCTGCCGGTGGTGCTGGTGCTGATTGCGGTGGCCACCGACCAGGGCAGATGTAGAATAGTCGGAACGGCATCGCTTTGCCGTGCTCCTACGACTTTTAGATGGCCAGAGTCTTGCTGAGAATCAGTTCCGGCGGCGTTGGTCCCGGTAGTTGGGGGCGGTTATGGGTTGCCAGTTGACGACAATGCCGTCCACTAAACGAGAGGCGATGCGGGACTTGCTGTCCTCCAACTCGTTGAGGGAAGCTGCGGAGGTGATAACTGTTGGGAGGCGGGCTTCGTGGCGGTGGACGATGATTTGGTACAGCTTTTCCTCTGCCCAGACGGTGCTGCTCTCGGCGCCCAGGTCGTCCAGAACAAGTAACGGCACCGAGTTGATCTGCTCGAACAACTCGTCATAACCCACAGGGCTGTCGGGGCTGAATGTGGCCCTGAGGTGGTCCAGTAAGGTGGGTACAAAGGCGAAGAACACCTGGCTGCCTTGTTTAAGCTGTTCTCCGGCGATGGCTACTGCCAAATGGGTCTTGCCGGAGCCACGGGGTCCGGTCAAAAGCAGCCAGCCATCGGGGTCGTCGGCAAATGTCCGGGCGGCGTGCATCACTAAGTCCAATGATTCCCGGTCTTGGTCGGACGCGCTGGCGCCGCCTAAGGTGTCGAAATTATCGAAGGTCATCCGTTCCAGCATTTCGGCGCGCACTTCGCCGATGCCCAGCACCAGCCGGCTGTTGAAGTTGCCCAATTGGACCACTGTGGCCGTGCCGTCTGCGCCTTCGAGCCGGGTACGCAGCGAATCGTCCAGGCGTTGTAATGGCCCCCGAACCGTGACAACGGTAGGCAAGGTGTTGTTGTAACGGTGATTGATGACCTGGAACAGCTTTTCCTGGGCCCAGGGGGTGGCGTTGGCCATGCTGAGGTCGTCTAAGACCAGCACGGGGACATTCCGCACCTGCTCGAATAGGTCGTCGTAGGAAACGGGGTTCTCCGGCGAATAGGCCGCCCTGAGGTGGTCAAGCAGATCGGCTGCGACGATGAAGAAGGCGGTCTGGTTTCTTTCGATGCACTTATTGGCGATGGCCACGGCCAAGTGAGTCTTCCCGCTGCCACTAGGCCCGGTGAGCACCAGCCAGCCTTGGGGGTGCTCGGCGAAGCGGGCGGCGGCGGTGACGCCCTCGCCGAACATCTTCCGGCTGGGGCCGTCTGGCAATGGACCTACCAAATTGGTGGTGGTGAATGTTATTCGGGCCAGGGCGCCCAGATTGCTATATCGGCGTAATGCCGCAGTGCGGGTGTCGGCGTCCTGGGTCTCTTGGCAAGAGCAGGGAATTGCCTGACCGAACTCAGGATGGCCTATGTGGACGCGGCGGGTGACCCAGCCGCTGCCGTTACAACGTGGACAAACGTCACCGGCCGGCTCGCTGTCTGGGAGGCTTACCCCAGCGCCGTTGGTAGTCGTCGAGATATTTCTCGCGGTTATCCTTCTCAGTATGTCGCCCAGGCTTTCCATCTTTCCCCCTCTCTGCTCCCCCCTTGTTCTCTCTACCCTCGGCGGTCCAACGCCTCAAGATGCCGGCCACGTAACGCCAACTGCGTTTGTTCTCCGCCACTGCGATTCCGAACGCCTCATGAAGCCACACCGCAGGGTAGCGCTGCTCGGCTTCTTTCAATTCCTCGGCTAACAACGGCGACAGTGATCCGATGTTGTCTTCGAAGAGCGCGAATATGTTGGGTCGCTCTTCCTCCGGCGTTACTTCACGTTGCGCCGGATCAAATTCCGGCGCTGTTTCGTCAATCTCAAACCCGGCTTCGCCGGCGTTCAGGCGGGCGATGGCCCTGCGGTCAGCCTCGGTGTTCAGCAGGAACACCGTGCCTGTTCTCTCCAATTGATGGGTTAGGAATGTTCCCCGGTTCACGGCCTGCCGCAGGCCTTGACGTATAGCCTCTTCGGATGATTCATTGCCATCGGACCTGAGGCCTTTTATGAGCGAGCGGTCGGCCAGAAATTCGTCCAAAGTCACCGTTCTGAGGGCGCCGCGTTTGCGGTGGAACAGCCACAGCCCGCGCAGAGTTACCTTGAGTTCGGCCAGGTCCTGAATCTGCTCCAGGATGGGTCCGAACACCGGGTTGGGCACCGGGGTGTAGAGCGTTTTCCCAGTGAAGCCGGAGAAAGCCCCGGAAGGCGCCATCGTTAGAAGTCGTCCACTCTGGATAATGAATCGAACCGGACCCAGTTATCGCGGAAAAACAGTGAAATTTCACCTGTAGGTCCATTTCGGTGCTTAGAGACGATCAGGTCGGCGATGTTTCTGGGATAGGGCCGTCCGGGATTTTGTTGAGTCCAGCTTTCTTCGTCTGAATAGAGGTCCTCCCGATGGAGGAACATCACCACATCGGCGTCCTGCTCGATGCTTCCACTGTCCCGCAGATCAGATAGCATTGGCCGATGGCTGGGACGTTGTTCCACGCCACGGCTCAGTTGAGAACAGGTTACAAGGGCAATATCCAGGTCCCTAGCCAAGATTTTTAGAGATCTGGAAATTTCGCTGATCTCTTGGACCCGGTTATCGTTTCGGCCGCTCCTCCCTTGTATGAGCTGTAGGTAGTCGACCACCAGCAGGTCCAGTCCGTGCTCCAAGGACAGGCGGCGGGACTTGCTCCTCATCTCAATCGTGCTCTGAAAGGGGGTGTCGTCGATATAGAGTGGCAGGTCAGACAGCCGGCCGATGGCATCGGTGATCCGCTGTTCTTGAGCTTCAGTGACCAAGTTGAGACGCAGCCGGTGGGAATCTATCTCTGCTTCAGCGGATAGGATGCGCATCGCCAATTGGTCCCGGCTCATCTCCAAACTGAAAATGCCTACCGACGAGCCGTTCTTGGCTGCGTTGACACAGATATTTAAAGCCAAAGTGCTCTTGCCCAACGAAGGGCGAGCGCCAAGAATCACGAGGTCCGACCGCTGGATCCCGCCCAACAGTTCGTCTAGTTCGGAGTAACCAGTCATCACGGGACCGGTGTTATCGGCTATAGGGTCAGCAAACGCGGCCTGGTCTTCCAGATATTGGTCAAAAATCTGGCGGAGTGGGATGAAGCCGCGCTGAGAGTCGGGGCCGCGGATGGTGAACAGCGCGTCCTCAGCTTGGCGGAGAGTGGCGTCCACATCGTCGGTGTCCTGGTAGCCCATAGCCGAGATGCGGGAAGCAACGTCTATGAGCTTCCGCATGGTGGCGGTGCGGGACACCACGTTGGCGTAGTGTTCTGAGTGGGCCGAGGTAGGTGTGACCGAGATAAGGTGGCTGAGGTAAGCCATGCCGCCCACTGTTTCCAATTGGCTGGCGCGGCTCAGTTCCCTGGCCAGTGTGACTTGGTCGATCGCCTCATCCCGCTGAAAGAGGGCTTCGCAGGCGGCAAAGCAGAGTTGATTCCTCTCGCGGTAGAAATCATCTGCCTTGATGTAAGGCGCAACGCGGGAGAAGCAGTTCCCATCGATCAAGACCGACCCAACAACCGCCTCCTCCGCCTCTAAGTCATGGGGTAAAAGCTTCTCGGCGTACATCGCCCTATTCTTCCACCTCTGCGTTGACGTGAATGGTAGCCGTGACTTCGGTCGAGAACCGGAGTGTCACATCGTACTCGCCGGGCTCGCGTATCGGCTCGGCTATCTCAACCCAGCGGCGCTCCACTTCCCGGCCTACTTTCTCGGCCAGTTCCATGGCTATATGGGTGCTGGTGATGGCGCCGTAATAACGGCCGGTGGGGGTGATTCTGGCTGTGAGGGTTATGGAAACATCGTCCAATCCGCTGGCCAGTTCTTCCATGACGGCGGTCTCGCGAACCCGGACTTCATCTCCGACAGCGGTGATCTTGTGCAGCCGTTTCATCACCTCAGGGGTGGCGATCTCCGCCAAGCCCTGGGGCAAAAGATAGTTGCGTGCGTATCCATCGGGCACCCGGCGGACCTCGCCCGCCCTGGCCTTATTGGGAACGTCTTGGGTGAAAACTACTTCCATTGTTGGTCACTTCCGTTGGGTTCTCCGATGGACATGTGCGATCGGAATAGGGATATGACCTCAGTAAAAGAGGCCAGATTAATTATACGGCATGCCCGGTCTGAGGGGGAAGTGGGACCGGTCTGCAGCCGGGCCCTAGGCAATTTCTGCCGGAAATTGACTGCTGGCTGCGCCCCTCCTAGAATCGATTCCACTGGAAAAGTGCTTAGAGGGAAAGCAGACCAATCTGCGACTGGGAAAATATATCCTTCTTTTCACAACAAATCCAGGCAGTTTCGAGCAATTTAAATCGAATATTTTGGCGAATAAATTGGACGGTTAATGGGATTTATAGCTGATATCGAAGCGCGGAATCAGTCCGAGAGGGCTGCCATATTGGCCCACCCGTTCGTAACTGGTGTGGGCGATGGGAGCCTGCCGGTGGAGAAGTTCAAGCACTACGTTACCCAAGACTACGTCTACCTGATCGACTACAGCCGGGCGCTGGCCTTGGCGTCGGCAAAGGCTCCAATGCTGGATGACATGTCCTGGTTCGCGGGCTTGTTGGACGAGACTTTGAATGTTGAGATGGCGCTCCATCGCGATTATTGCCGAGAGTTCGGCATCAGCGCTGAAGAACTGGAGGCCACCGTTGGGGCTCCCAGCAACGTGGCCTATACCAATTTTCTACTTGAGACCGCCTACCAGGGAAGTTTCGGGGAGTTGTTGGCGTCGTTGTTGCCCTGCCAATGGGGCTACTGGGAGATCGGAGATCACCTGAGGCGACAAGGCTTGCCCCAAAACGCACCCCTCTACACCAAATGGATCGAGATGTACACATCGGATGAATTTTCGGCATTGGCGCACTACATCCGGGAGATGGCTGATCGAATCGGCGATGAGTCCAACCCAGCCGAACTGGCCGCCATGGGTCAGGCCTACCAAACGAGCGTTCGTTTGGAGCACCGGTTCTGGGACATGGCATTTAGTTTGGAGGGGTGGAAGGGTTAGGGCTCAAGCGCTCGCTCGTCCCGAGTCCGCTGAAGAGCGCAAATCGGGCGAATAATAGCACCCTTTCGATTATTCGCCCGAACACCATGGCAGCACTAGTAGAAGGCTGTTTAATTGTGAACTCGGGTTGATTAGAAGGTCCGGGAAACCTGGTCAGGCCTACGGACTACATACAAAAAAGTTGGGTCAGACGGTGCGTGTCTGGTAACTTGGCAACCCCGAATCCGAGATACGCTCGGTCAGTGATCGATCAGCAAATTCGAGATTTCCAATTTTTTCCTTTAGGACATCTACCACTGTTCGCGTGATATCAGATTCCCGTAAGGGATTCAAAAACGCAACCATTTGGTAGACCGGTCTAACTCCAAGTTGCTCTGTCCCACGAGTTCCTAGGACCATTTTTAGTTGGAGCAATTTCAAGTTCTCCGACACGCCGGCTTGCCTTGTAAAGGCCTGTATCGTCCGGGCGTCCGTTCGCGAATACAACAACTATTGCAAGACTGGCAGCGCTAACGTGGTTGCCATGTAGATCACAGTTTGGGGATCATTTTGTACTTTCGGGTAGTCCGCGTCACCATCTGCTGCACGCAGTCCGAATAAACGATGAACGGAACAACAGCGTAGCCTTCATTTGTTGTCCTAGCAGCTTCCCGGCCACGAATATTGGAGATATCAGCATAAATCGAGGCTTCCAGAAAATGAGTTGACTTCCTCATCCGCCATACTGTTCTAGACGGCTGCCTGTGGGCCGAATACCTGCTAAGCTGGCAGTTGCTGGTTGTTGCCCTGGGTCATGGTGCTTCTCGAGTGGATTTGATCAGACATAAAACTGGCGCTTGGGAAGTGACCCCGAGCGCCAGAGAGCTTCCAGTTAAACCGGCATTGCCGGCGGCTTGTTGGTTAAACCAGCATTGGCTCCGAATTCTTCTGGTAGACCTGGAACCGGTGCCGGGAGGTGTCCGCGATCAATACGCGGCCCCGATGGTCGACGCGCACCGCGCAGGGCGCCCAGAGTACCTTCTCTGGGGTGTAGTCCCGCACGCCGTTGCGCTGGCGGACCATGTCTGGGTTGGACTTGATCTTGTCGACGCCCAGGCTAGAGAGCGTTGCGTCACCGGTGAACTCGGTGAGGAAACGGCCGTCGGACGTCAGCACCTGAACCCGGTTGTTCAGCCAATCGGCGATGTAGATGTCGCCGTCGTCGTCGACGCAAACGCCGGTCGGGCGGTTGAACTGGCCGACGGGAACATCGACATACACGATGCCTCCCTGGTCGCGGGCGATGCTGCAATCGCCACCGGTGCCCGGCCTGCCGAAGGTGGCCAGCCACTTGCCGTCATTGGTGAAGGACTGGACGCGGTCGTTGCGCCAGTCGGCCACGAAGATGTTTCCGTCCTTGTCCAGGCAGATGCCCCAGGGCAGGTTGAATTCGCCATCGTCGGAGCCGGCGGTGCCGAACTTGCCCAGGAATTTGCCGTCCAGCGAGAACTTCTGGACCCGGTTGTTGCGGCTATCCACGACGTAGACGGTGCCGTCTGGGCCGATGGTGATACCGGCGGGGCGGTCTAATTCGCCGTCGCCGGAGCCGTGGGTGCCCCAGTGGCTCTTGTACTCGCCGTCTTTGTTGAAGATGGTGATCCGGTTGGTCCATTCATCTGTGACGTAGACATTGGTGTCTTTGTCCAGGCCGATGGCCATGGGCCAGATAAACTGACCGGGCTCCTCACCGTATCCGCCGAACTCGGTGATGTACTCTTCTTTGTCCTCGCCGATGCGGAACAGGTTGATGCGGGTGCCGTCCGACCGGGACTCATAGGAACGGTTCACGATGTAGACCAGGTCGTCGGGGCCCAGGGCAAAGTCCATCGGGTTGCGGAACCCGGTGCCCTGGAACTCGGAGCGCCCAGCCGTGAAACTGTAGGTGAACGTCCGGTCGTTTATTCCCAGGAATACACTAGCCATAGCTATTCTCCTCAAGGTTTAGAGGCCCTGCGCCGCAGCGGTCACTTCGGCGCAGAGGCTGATCTTCTAAATTTAGCTGCTCTTTACCAACTGATTTCTATAGGAAGGGGATCGCTTCGAAGTTGCCGCCGACAATCGCCTTGGCGTCGAGGCCCATCCATCCGTCCAGCAACGTTGTATAGGCAGAGCGGAAGTCTACGTTGTGTTGCAGATTGCCGCCGTCTTCCAACTTGCCGGGCTCCAGGGAGGGGTACTCACCGTAGAGGCCGCCCTTGACGTGGTCGCCCATGACGAAGGCCACTCCGCCGGTGCCGTGGTCGGTGCCGGAGCCATTGTCCATGGCCCGCCGTCCGAACTCGGAGTAGAAGAACAACGTGACGTTGTCGCTCTTGCCCAGGTTCCGGATGTCAGTCATGAACGAATCGATGCTTACAGTCACGTCCTGTAGCAGATTGGCATGCCCCACCGCCTGGTTGGCGTGGGTGTCGAAGATGTTGTACGGGGCAGTGGTGAACAGCACCCGGGTGCCAAAGTCTGCATTGTGCACCTGGGCCATGTCGCGGAGATATCCGCCCATGGCGCTGCTGGGGTACTCAACCTCTGACTTGTACAGACCGGGAGCCGTGCTCAGGATGTCGGCGCCCTGCAGGGCTTCGATGCCCGTGCGGCGGATGTAGTCGTCTACCGCGCCCTGGCCGATGGCCGGAGCGTACATGCGGCCGAAGAGGTCCAAAGCCTCAGTGCGCTGGGCTTCAGCGCCGATCTCGGTCAATAGGCCGTAGCTGCTCAAGTCACCCACCGAGGCTACGGGCACGCCCTCTTTGGCCAGGGAACGTGGCAGGCCGCGGCCAAAGTTGACACCGGTGAGGACGTTCTCGCCCTTAGGGTCAACGTCCTGGATGACGCTGCCCAGCCAGCCGGTAACACCGATCTCTTCTGGTTCGCAGGTAGCCCAAATGTCCATGGACCGGAAGTGGGACAGGCTGCCGTTGGGGTAGCCGATGCCCTGGATGATTGCCAGATGGCCCTCATCCCAGTACTTCTTCAAGGGGGCCATGGCTGGGTGAAGTCCCAGTTGGTCGGTGATGGGTATGATCTGGTCCTCTGGTATGCCCAGAGAGGTGCGGTAATCCCGGTAGTGGGGATTGGTGAAAGGGATAACCGTGTTCATGCCATCGTTTCCACCGGACAGCGATATCACTGCCAGGACGGGGTCTTTTACCGTTGATACCATTCTAGTTCCTCCGCCTATGAGTCGGATTACTCAGGATTTTTTCAGTATCCATCTAGTTGGCCAGTTTTTTGATGAGTTCCTAGCCGAACTGGAACTCAGTGGTTGTTGCAATCATCTGCAGGGTTTCTCCCGCCCGGCGGGAAAACTCACCTTTCTCAACGTCGGAGCCATGGTTCAAGTCTCCGCCTGAATCCAGATGGTCCGTTAATTGGCTCCGGGTCTCTTCAGCCAGGTCCATGGGGCCGATGAGGTCCAGGCAACCGTCCAAGAACTGCTGAGAGCTTGGGACATCGCCCAGCGCCATCAGCCGGCTGATTATGTTTTTGACGCCGGGCAACTCAGTGTTGCCCAGCATGGATGATGCGAAGTTGATTCGGTCGATGAGGCTGCCGCTGTTGATCCACTCGCGGCCCATGTGCCAACCTTCAACCGTCGGGGGGTTCATCAGGTCCAGGCCCATGTATTTGGGCTCCATGGCCACGAAGAACAGGCCGGGCTTGGGCTCCAAGTGGTCGCCCACCATGCGCATGGTGCCGATGACCACGTCAGCAGGGCTCTTGACCTTGGCGAACCGGACCGCCTCGTCTTTGAAGAAGTTAGAGTTGAACAAGACCGTCAACATGGCTGTAATCTCGTAACCGGAGTCGAAATAGGCTTTCTCCAGTTGTTTGATGGCGTCCATGTCTCGAGGTTCGGTCAAGCGCCAAGAAGGTACCGGAGGCTCGTCGGCTACAAAGAAGTCGTAGAGTTTGCGGGCTACGAACCGTGCGGTGGCCGGCTGCCTGCAGATGATGTCTACAATGTCGCCGCCGTCCCAGTTACCGGTTTCTCCGAGGAAAGTCTTCTCGCCAAAATCATGGTCGGCCGGGTCAAAGCGGAATTCGAATGGTGTCCGGCCGTAAGGGAAGACGGGAATCGTTGGGGCCAGGTTCCAGCCGGTGAAGGCACGGGCGCAGGCCTTTACGTCGTCCTCGGTGTAATTGAAATCGTTGTCCATGCCCACGCCGATGGAGAACAGCTCCAAAAGCTCCCGGCCGTAATTCTCGTTGACGGCCGTCTTGTGGCTCTCGATGTTGTCCAGGTAATAGAGCATGGCCGGGTCGGTGGAGAGCATCATGAGCAGGTCTTTGAAGTTGCCCATGCCGTAGTCCCGGAACTTGTCGATCTGGATTGCCGTAGTCCGGGCGTTGTCCACCTTGTTGTCGCCAGCGCAGAGGATCGTGTGCCAGAAGAGGGACATCTTCTCTTTGAGCTGGTACTTGTTGTTAATCATCCGGTAGACCCATTCGGTCTGCCCGGTCTCGATGGCGGCCTTGTCGAAATAGGAAGGATAGGCCCGGTACATCAGGTCTTCGTCGATCCCAGGATCGTCTCCGGGGTTTAGTAGCTCCGCAACGACGTTGTCGTAGCCCTGGGCTGCTCTGGCCTCAATCTCATCGCGGCTCGCCCCATAACCGGCGCGGCGCAGAAGGTGGGCCATCAAGGCAATCTCTTGGTCAGGCATCAATTCCTCCTCCACGGTGAATAGAATTACCAAAAAACTATTCTAAATACGTTGTTTTCTATATCTGGATTTCCCGCTGGCTGAAGGGCTGCGAATATCCTTCGCTCTTCGGGAAACTGTGGTGGCAAACCTTCGGCTAACTACAGGTTAACTAAAGTTGTTCAGGATATGCTCACATTCTAAAAATCTATGAGGGTCAATGTCAATACTCCATATCACATGATTCGAGACTAGGGCGGCATTTCCGTTGGGCACTTTATTAGAAAATACCAATTATAAGAAAGAGGTAGTTCCGGCGACCCGCAGTTAGTTCCCAGTGAGCATGGCTGGTAGGCAGTTGCGATGGTAGCTTTTTGGAGGCCTCTGGTGGGGCTTCCCAAGCGCAACAGCATGCTAAAATTCTGCCAGCCACGCCAGGCAAGTTTCAAGATGAGAGAGCGTTAAGATGATGAAGCCAGTGATTCCGTCCATCTTAAATTCCGGAAATCCGGTTGAATTCGATTGCGACTGGGGCAGAGTCGCTCGCTTGATCGTTCACGAATCCCTCAAGACACAGCCCGGTGAGAAGGTGATCATTCACGCCGATCCGACTTATTTCCCCGCCCTCACTGAGCAGGTGCGGATTGAGTTGGTCGAGGCCGGGGCGGTCGAGCTCGCTGTGTCGATGGTTAATTCGGGCGGCCTGGAAGCGGTGCGGCGCAGTCACCGGCGGCGGGAAGATCCGGCCCTGATTGATATGGAAGACCGGGCCATGGCTTCCGTGTTTGACCTGGCGGACATCTACATCTGGCTGCCAGGTTTTTGGCAGATCAATCCGGGGCAGACGGAGAAGATTCTCGAGACCTGGCCGGGCCGCTCCATACACTTCCATTGGGTGATTGACCCCAATGATCCCGTGGAATTCAGCCTTCTTTCGAAGATGTACGAACAGGCATTGTTCATCGACTACGAGTCGTTAGACTCACGGCAGCAGGAGCTGATCGCGACTCTGCGCACCACGTCGGTGCAGATAACCAACCCGGCGGGGTCCGATCTGACCTTTGAGCTTAAAGACGCCCACTTCCACCGGGGCAACGGCCAGGCGTCTAAAGAATTTATCTCCTCCTACGCCAGGGATGGCAGCGCGCGTGACAGGGAGGTGGAGTTGCCGGCCGGCGCGATACGCACGGTCGACATCACGAACACCCAGGGACGGTTGGTCTGCTCCGATGAGAACTTCTTTGGGCGTCAGGTGGGCACCCTGAACTACACGTTCAGCGACGGGCGAATAACCAGCGTAGAGTCCCAGCACCATAACGATTACGTCCAGGCGGTTTGGGGGATTCAGAGTGGAGACAACGACCGCATCGGGGAGTTCAACCTGGGGGTGAGCCCGGCCCTGACGCTACTGCCGGACTACCCTAAGACCGTCCCTTATTTCGGCTACGGGGACGGCGTGGTCCGAATCAGTTTGGGGGATAACCAGGAATCTGGGGGAGACGTCATCTCCAGCTACCACCATTGGTTGTTCTTGACCGACGCCACCGTAAAAGCGGGCGGCGTTACGTTGGTGGAGCATGGGAGCTTGACCGGCTAGTTACGGATCAGCAGGCCTGGCTGGCAGTGGCGGCAGTAGCTGGTGATGCGTTGGTTGGCGGTTAACTGGGTGATGTTTCCGCCACACTTGGGGCAGGGCTGGCCGCCCTTGTTGTGAACGGCTAAGAAGTCGCGCACTTTCTTGTGGATGTCGCCGCCCATGCGCTCTCTGAGGGTTTCGGTGGCTTCTTCCAGCACCCGGCGGCACTGCGTGTGAAGGGTTTGAAGTTCGTCAGGTTTCAGCGCCCGGCACTTCTTGAAGGGCGATATTCCGGCGGCGAATAGGATCTCGTCCGAGTAGGCGTTGCCGATGCCGGATATGAACGACCCGCGGGTTAGGACACCCTTGATCTCGCCGTTGAATTTCGTCAGCCGGGCTTGGAATTCCTCAAAGCTGATTCCGGATAGAACGTCCGGGCCGAGCCCGGTGTATTGGGGGACCAAGTCGTCCTGGGCGTCGCCACCGTCTTCTCCGTTGTCGATCCAGTAGACCTTACCCATCTGCCGGTCGTCCAAGTAGCGCAGGTCCATATCGCCGCCGACGCCCATCGTGACGCAGGTCTTCTTCTGGACCCTGACGCTCCCCTGGCAATGCTGCAGAGCACCGGTGAGCATGGGGTTGATCACTAGGCTGCGTCCGCCAGAGAACCGAAGGGTCAGGAACTTGCTCCTCCGCTGGGCGTCCAATAGGGTCCGGCCAGGGAGGTCTTTTGTGACTTCAGGGGCCAATGACCGCACCACCGTGGGCCGCAGGACCTTGCAGGACTCGACGCGCGCGCCCTTGAGATTGGCGTTCAGATAATCTTTGATGACTTCCAAATCAGGCGCTTCTGGCATGGCGTTAATATACCCTACCGATACGATCGGCGTTTGTTTTATAGTGTTATCGCTTCAGTTTTCAGTCCACATTTTGGGAGACTCAAACCAGATTCGAGGGCGTCATGTTAATCGGAGTTGTATCCGACACCCACGGCTTCTATGACCCGCGCGTTCCCCCGCTGCTTGATGGGGCAGGGCACATCCTGCATGCGGGCGACATCGGCACGGGCCAGATAATAGAACAGTTGTCTAAGATCGCGCCGGTTACGGCGGTGCGGGGCAACAACGACCGTGAAGGCCCGGAGTCGGAGTTCCCGGAGGTGGAGACCATCGAGCTAGGCGGCTGCCGCATCTATCTGACACACATCGTAAAGGTGCCCAAGGAAGGCGATGAGGTCGGCCTGTCGGCTTATCTTAAGCATGGGGCCGATTTGGTGGTCTTTGGCCATAGCCACATGGCGTTCCACGAGGAACGGGGCGGGCTGACGTTCTTCAATCCGGGCGCGGCAGGCAAGCGGCGGTTCAAGGTTGTGCCGTCCATCGGGTTGTTGGAGTTGGAGCCGGGGCGAGTTGAAGGGCGCATACTAGTTCTTTGAGGGTGGGTGATTCTACAGCGTATAGCCCCCATCCTAACCCTCCCCCGGTGCGCGGGGCTTTGCCAGACTAAGCGCAGCGATGAAGGAGACGACTGCCGTTGTGGAAGTGACGCCGAATTCTGTTTCGGCCAAGCAGGATGGTGCGCTCCATGCCAATCATCCAGCCGACGAACATGTTGGCGGCCACCAGCAAGGCGATCTGACGCCAGTTTTCCGACAGGCCCAGGTTGACCTTGCTTTGGTTGGGTGCGAAGGCTGGTAATCGCCGGATGACGTTCATAGCGGTGGAGTACGCTCATCTCCGACTAGGTCGGGAGTCTCGACCTAGTCGGACCTAACATTCTCCCGTCGATGGAGAAGGGACTTTTTCGGCGCTGCTACTGGTTGAGGCGTATGGCCTGGGCTCCTAGTTGGGGCCATGCGGCCGGAGCGGCGGCTTTTTCTAGGCGTTCCTCCAAGGGCAGGTCTTCGTCCCAGTAGTAACCGATGAACCGCTGGCCGTTGATGCCGTCGGATGCGTCTGAAGCCAGCCAGACCACCGGCGCTTGCATCACTTGGGGATCAATCATGTTCTCGCGTTGGTGAGCGGCGTCGTCGGGAATCAGGTCTGTGCTCGCCATTCCGCCCGGAACCAGGACGTTCACGGTGACTCCGGTGCCTTCCAACTCCCGGGAGGCCATGGCGACTAACGCCTCATGGGCTGCTTTGGATGGCCCGTAGGGCGCGCCGCCTTCGCGGTACATGGTGTTCATACTGGTTGTGACGCCGATGATCCGGCCCCATCCCTGGGCCAGCATGTGGGGCACCACGGTCCGGGTCATGTAAAAGGGGCCGCTGCTGTTCACCGCCACGACCCGGTCCCACTCTTCGGCGGGCACCTCCCAGAAGTTGTTCTTTGTCTCGCCGCCCATCAACATATTTCGGGGCGCGATGCCAGCGTTGTTGACTAGAATGTGCAGCCCGCCCAGTTCCTGGATGGTGCGTTCAATGGAACGTTCGGCTTCTCCGATGGAGGTAACGTCAACCACCTGCGCCATGACGCAATTGTCGCCGCCGATCTCCCTCATGTAGTTGGAAGTCTCGTCCAGCCATTGCTGGTTGATGTCCATCATGGACACCCTGGCCCCGGCCCTGACCAAAGCCTCTGTCATGGACCGGCCTAAACCTCTAGGACTGGCTGCCCCGGTAACGATAGCAATCTTCCCCTCAAGCGGTTTCTCTTGCATCAGATATCTCTCCGAAATATATACACTACTCAGTACAAAACCCGGCTGTGCCGGCGGCGCCTATTGGGCTACGTAGCCACCGTCTATGACAAGTTCGCTGCCGGTTACGAAGGATGACTCGTCCGACGCCAGGTAAAGCACCCCGTAGGCGACATCGTCCGGCACGCCGCTCCGGCCCAATGGAACACGGGCGTTGGACTCCGCTTGCGCCGCCGGGTCGTCTTTCCGTTCGGCGGTCATCGGGGTGTCGATGGGGCCGGGGTGGACCGAGTTCACCCGGATGCCCTCAGATGCGTACTGAATTGCGGTCGATTTGGTGAAGATTCGCACCGCACCTTTAGACGCGTTGTAAACGGCTGCGACATAGGCCTGACCGGTGATGCCGGAGATGGAGGAAATATTGACGATGGAGCCGCCGCCAGCCTTGCGCATCTCCGGGATGGCCGCCTTGGTGCCAAGGAACACGCCTTTGGCGTTGACGTCCATCACCCGGTCCCACTCGGCCACGGTGATGTCCTCCAGGCCGAGCCTGGAGACCACACCGGCGTTGTTGACCAGGATATCCAGCTTCCCGAACTTGTTTACGGTCTCGGCCACCGCAGAAGTCCAGCTTTCTTCGCTGGTCACGTCCAGATGGATGTATAGGCACTCGCCGCCCAGTTCATTGATCTCGGCCTCGGTCTGCTTTCCGTCTTCGTCAAGCATATCGCCAATTACGACCTTGGCGCCCTCCCTGGCAAACAATTTTGCCTCGGCGGCGCCCATTCCCCGGGCCCCGCCGCTCACGAAGGCGACCTTATTCTCTAAGCGCATGACTTCCCCCTGCTGCTGTTTTTGTCGTGCCGATGGGAACCTGAACAGTTGGCAAGATTCTAACCGCTGGGCGCGGTTAGTCAATGGTCAAGGGGTTGGGAACGGTCGGCAGGGAGGGGAGTTGATCGCCGAAGCTAATTGCCGGAGCTAATCGATCGAGCAGACGGTGACCGGCTGCTTGCCGTTCACCGGGCCGGTGACAGTGCTGCCGCAAAGATTATTCATCCTGTCGGCGTTCACAAGGTTCCGGTCGTTGATGATCGAGCCTGAGTTGTTGATGATGCCGCCGCTCTGGCTGGATGGGTTGAAAAACCCGGCGTTGGTGAAGGACCCGTTATTGATGAGCTTGGCGAAGTCGCCGAGGACGAAATTGGAATCGGCGTCATTGTCCACGGTGCCCGAGTTGGTGAATACGGTGCCGGCCCCGTTGGTGATCAGTCCGTTGATGTTGTTGATCTTGCCGCCCGCACGATTGGGCAGAGAGTCGCCTTCATTCTTTAACTCCCTCCGTTGACGTTGATTGTCCCTCGGTTGGTGATCAACCCGGGGCCATCGCTTTGGAGCGTGTCTCCCTTGAGGTTGAGGGTTCCTTCGATCCAGATGGAGGCGCCCGGCGATTGGTCTGCGCTACTCAACGTCACCCCATCCCGGTCGGAGTCGGCCACTAGCTTTACTGACAGGTCCTTGCTGATCAACACGCGGCTGTCAAGGGGCACGAACATAGAGAACTCACCACTGCTGGATTTGGAGCCGCCGCTTGTTTCGAAGTCCAGTTCTTCAGCGCCAAGGTCTGCCGGCCACGGCACAAACAGCAATAGACCGAGCGCAAGTCCGGCCAATGCAAACATGGTTGAAAACAGCAGCAATTTCCCTTTCGCTACCATACATTCAGGTTTTCACAGGGGTCGTGCTAAGTCGAGCCTGAGGGGGCAGCGTGATCAGATGCCAGAAACGCCACTTTGTGGTCTAGGGGTTGTTCTTGAAAAATTCCCGGTTTGTTCGAAGGAATTCCCGTTGATCCGATGGCATCTTGTATTCATCGAATATGGCGTTGACCGGACAAACGGGCTCGCAGTAGCTGCAGTTGATACAGACCTCAGCATCGATGTGATACATCTCTTCTGAATCGTTGGTGGCGATGCAACGCACCGGACATACTTCTACGCAAGACGCGTCTTTAACCCCGATGCAGGGCTTGGTGATAACGAAAGTCAAAATATCCTCTTGATGGAGCTAACGGGCCGCACAAGTGATGCGCCCGATGATGTTCCGGAAGCTTTTAAGGATCGGAAGGGGCTTGGTCCCGGTTGATTATACGGGTAATTATATAGGGCCGGGCGCATGGCCTGAGCGGTCGTTGGCCCCGAATAGGTTGATGAATTGCCCGGTCATGTCGGCTGGAGCGTGGGCGGCCAGGAATAGCGCCGCCCGGGCTATATCCTGGGGTTGTGTCCATTCCGGCCCGGCGTCTTTGGGTTTTTGGCCGGAGGTCATGCCGGTCTCGACCCAGCCGGGGTTGAGTCCGTTGACCCGCACGCCGTGGGGACGGACCGACTTCGCAAGTGAAGCTGTGTAGCCGATGACGCCCCATTTGGTGGCGCCGTAAGCCCCGAACTCGGATTCCGGGATGGTCCCAGACGAAGATCCGATGTTGATCACGATTCCCTCTTGCCGTTCAACCATCTGGGGCAATACGTAGTGGCAACAGAGGAAAGTCCCCCGAAGGTTGATAGCCATCTCCTCGTCCCATTCTTCGATGGGGGTGCTCCACACCGGGGTGTCGTGGTGGATGATGGCGGCGTTGTTGACCAGAATATCGATTTTGCCCCAAAGCTCTGAGATCTTCCGGACCACATCCTCTACTTGGTTCTCGCTAGACACATCCAACTGCCAGGATGTTGCATCTCCCCCGGCTTGTTGTATCTCGTCCGCGACTTGGTCCAGAGGTTGGATGTTTCTACCCGTCAGCGCCACCTTCGCGCCTTCACCGGCCATAACAATGGCGATGGCCCGCCCGATGCCCCTGCCGGCGCCGGTCACCAAAGCAACTTTGTCAGCTAGAAGATTGCCCAAGGCAAATTCCTATTTGGAGTGATAGTAGGGAATAGAAAAGGGTGGATGGTCGGGGTGGGGCGAATGGAACGCCCGACCTCCTGCTCCCAAAGCAGAATATGGCAAGCCTAGCAGGCTCAATCCATAACTGTCCACTTTCCGTGGGTGTTAGTGGATGACCTGACCAGCTCCAGGGGAAGTGGGGAAATAAGTGGGGAAATCTTTCGGCCTGCACCAAGTGTGTGGGCCATTTCTATTTCTAGGAGGTTCAATATGCCAATCGACAAGACAATCAATCAGCCTGACGGCGCCGATAGCCTAGGGCCGAAACCGCCAACCAATCCTGTGGAGTTCGCCAGATGGGTGCAACGGCCCAGGGTGAATCCCAAGAAACCCAAGGTACGGCCAGATGACTCGGCCTTACTGCCAGAACCGCTGGAGAAGCCAGAGGTGAATCGTTCCATCGGGACTGATAAGCCCGAGAGCCCAAAGCGGAAGAATCCCAATAATACCCGACAAACCAGGGTATCTTCGGCCAAACGATGGCCTTAAATCGGCTCCTGTGGCCAAGGACGCAGGGAGCCTGAGGGATTTCCTGCACTGGTTCGATGTGACTATTGGAGATAGCCTAGACCTTCGGAAGATGAGTCCAGCAACACTCGCCGCCTTCGGACTTGGTTGGTACGTCTCCGATACTCTCACCAGGGACGAGAAGCAGAAATGGCAACGACAGATGGAAGAGGAATTTAACCGTTCCATTAAGAACCAGGACGATGATAGGAAGGCCAGGGAGCTGGAACGCTCTGGGCGTAGGCTCAGGAAGTCAGCCGTCGATGAGTTGCAGGAACATTACCAGGGCCATATCAGCTAGTAATCGGTTGACTCTGGTGGATTTATGACCGTGCTAGGTCAACCGACTACACCTATCCTCGTTGGTCAACCAAACCATGATTAGATTTCTGCCAGAGTCAACGGTTCCATGCTCGGTGGGTGCCCGTAGAAGCCCGTGGAAGTCCATAGGCTCCACCACGTTATAGGTAAATAATCCCCCAGACGGTCAACGGCTATGCCCATAAGGCCCATTTTTTGAAAATTTTCCTCCGTAGGAAAGGGCCTACTTTACAGCTAGGAGTCCCATGGTTGATTCGCATAACGGGGGTAGGTGTAAGGGTGCTCACCATACGGAGGGATGGCTGAGTGGATGAAAGAGACGGTCTTGAAAACCGTTATGGGGGCAACCTCATCGTGGGTTCGAATCCCACTCCCTCCGCCAGTTTCAGGCGTAAAAGTGACCACCAGATCTATAGTTTGGGGGTCTGCTTTTTTCTTTAGATCCAATTGCAAAGATCGGCCCCCGGATAACTCCGGGGACCGATCGGTTTTCCAAAATCTTAGACGGCGGCTGAACTGCCGGTCGCCGTGTTACGCCTTATTTCGTCTTGG
>Ga0207963_1000029_pt1 | contig 55262 bp, 42 predicted proteins | sample Knorr_S15_td_NAD_FD_185604 | JGI IMG/M metagenome (GOLD analysis project Ga0207963, IMG submission 185604) | Marine microbial communities from Southern Atlantic Ocean transect - Knorr_S15_td_NADW_ad_2500m_LV_A (SPAdes) (version 2) | ecosystem: Environmental > Aquatic > Marine > Oceanic | place...
TATTTCGAGCCCTAGCTGGTCGCGGTAGAAGATCAAAGAACGCTCCATGTCGCTGACTACGAATCCGGTATGGTTCATCCATTCGACATTCATTTATGTAGCTCCTGATTTTGGGAATGCATCATCTTCTCCTCGCCTAGCGAGATCGTCATGAATTGCAAGGGTAAGACTTACCAAGGGACTCGGCAAGCACACCCCCAGCGTCACCATCACCTTGGACACCTATTCCCATGTTTTGTCCAATATGCAGGACGAGTTGACCGTTGCAGTGGAGAACATACTGAAGCGGGACTAGTTAAGCATAACAGTCAAATATTTGATTTTATATTTTCGTACTATTCGTACTAAATGAATTTACAATTCCCTAATCGGACATTTCATCACGGCCGACGATAGCCCTAAGGCGTCAGACCTTAGGCAATGGAAGAGGTGGATGTGAAAAAAGTAAGATCTAGGGGGGAGGCGAATAATAAGAAGCAAGGCAAAAACGGGGATCATGCCAAGAATGACGCACAATTCCCAACTCAAGTTGATTTTTAGGCCGGTTTACTACAGCAACCATGGCTCAATTTTGGCAGGTTTCAGCATAACGCTAAGTACAAAAAGTGCCATGGGTTATGGCCTATTAGGGTTATCGTTTCCCTAATAGCCTTTAATGACCATCGATTTATGACGGTCGCCCTAGCTTTTTCTTAGGGGGCGGTTGGAGCGTCTGCGGGGAAGGGCACCACGCCTAGGCCGTCGATCAGGTGCCGTGGCATGAAATACTCCCGGCTTTCCGGCCCACCAAAACCTTCGATGAAAGATTGGACGATTCCATCCGATTCCAGCGTCGCGCGGACGATCTGCTTATTGAAGTTTGCGATGCTATCAGATGCGATGAATTCATCCACCGGCATCCACAGGCACTCTTGGATCTCGTCGGCCTGCATAACGATCTCTTTGCTCAGCGGGCGTAGTTTACCCACAAAATAGATGTCCGATTTGCCATACCGGTACCCGTGCCATTGGCGGAAGCAGGCGATGGATTCGAATACCGCTTTGACTCCGGTTTCCTCGAGCACCTCACGCTCCACCGCTTGGCCCAGATGTTCGCCGGCTTGTAGCGCACCGCCCGGCAATTTCAAGGTGGGTGGACGGCCGCCAACCCCGTACTTTTCGCGAACGACCAGCAGCTCCCTCTCGGGGGTCAAAACCACGCCGCCGATACCGATGTAATGGGTGGCGAATGGTGGGATATGGGAGCCTTCCACAAGGTAGTGGGTAAGCAAGATATAGTCGTCTCCGGTGTGATGAAAATCAAAACCCCGGTCGATGGCTTTGGGTATCAGCGCTGACTGGGCCTTGGGTATATCCAACCAGACAGTCAGAAACCCATCGGCGGACCACTGCTCCATGGAAGCTGCGAGCCGGGCGTCAAATTCATCGGGGTCGGCTGGCAATAAAGAACGGTCAATGACTGCCCCATTGAACGGATTGGGTTTAAATTCCAAAATCTCTGCCATGTTCGCCTCACCCTTATCATCAATGAACCTTTGCCGAAATGGGAATTCGATTATCGTGCCTAACCAAAGGCCAATCGGAAGCATAGCATACCCCAACACTAGCGCTGTAGCACACCCTGCAAACATTCCTTTTAAATGACATTGGGCCGTGGTGTTGTGGCCGGTCGGCGGTAATTATGTAAAGGTCAACGGATTCAACCCTGTGCTAGAATTTCGACATGTCTCTAGACCGATTCCATCCTCTGGTCCAAGAGTGGTTCAAGAGTAGGTTCTCCGAGCCTACCGAGGCCCAGATAGATGGCTGGCCAGCGATCGCGCAAGGCCGCCATACATTGATCGCCGCTCCCACGGGTTCCGGCAAGACTTTAGCCGCGTTTATGACCTGCATCGACAGTCTGGTGCGGCAAGGCCTGTCCGGTGAGATACCTGACTCGACTCAGGTAGTCTACGTATCGCCCCTCAAGGCGCTTTCAAACGACATCCAGAAAAACCTGGCGACACCATTGGAGGAGATTGCCGAACTGGCCGAAGCCGCAGGCACACCGCTGCCTGCGATCAGGGCCGCCGTCCGGACCGGTGACACCAAGGCTTCAGAGCGGGCCAAGATGGCCAAACGCCCGCCACATATCCTGATAACTACCCCCGAGTCCTTGTACATCCTGTTGACCTCCCGCAGCGGCCGGCAAGGCCTGACCGGCGTCCACACCTTGATACTCGACGAGATCCACGCCGTCGCCGACGACAAGCGAGGCTCCCATCTGTCCCTGTCCGTCGAACGGCTCTGCGCCTTGGCCGAAAACCCCATCGTCCGCATCGGACTGTCAGCGACCCAACGTCCCATCGAGGAGGTTGGCAGGCTGTTGGTCGGCAGCGATTCGATCGATGCTGAGGGCAAACCCGACTGCCTCATCGTAGACACAGGCCGTTCCCGGACTATTGACCTCGCCATGCAGTTGCCGGAGCGAGAATTGGGGCCCATCGCCAGCCATGAATTGTGGGGCGAGGCGTTGGATTCGATCACCGACCTAGTCCGCGCGCATGGCACCACTCTGGTCTTCGTCAACACCCGTCGGCTGGTGGAGCGGGTTTCTCACCAGCTATCGGAACGCCTGGGGGACGACGCAGTAGTTGCTCACCACGGCAGCCTGTCCCGCACTACCCGCCTAGCCGCCGAGCAGAAGCTGAAAGGCGGACAGGTCAAGGTCTGCGTTGCCACCGCATCCCTGGAACTCGGCATTGATATCGGGGTTGTCGACCTGGTCTGCCAGATCGGTTCTCCTCGGTCCATCGGCGTGTTGCTACAACGAGTGGGGCGTTCCGGGCACCAGGTTGGAGGAACGCCTAAAGGCCGGCTGTTCCCGCTGACCAGAGACGAACTGGCTGAATGTATCGCCCTGGCGAGGGCAATTAGGCGGGGCAACCTGGACACTCTGACCATTCCTCCGTGGCCGATGGATATCTTAGCCCAGCAGATCGTGGCCTCTTGCGCCCAAGAAGAATGGGCCGAATCCGATTTGTTTGCCTTGTGCCGCAAGGCTTATCCATATCGAGAGCTGCCTCGGGAAAAGTTCGACCATGTGATCGAGATCCTGTCCGAGGGATTCACCTTGCGTCAGGGGCGGCGCGGAGCCTTTCTGCATCGCGACGGCATCAACCTTAAGGTCAAGGGAAGGCGGGGTGCGCCCATCGCAGCCATGACCAGCGGCGGCGCCATTCCGGACAATGCCGATTACGATGTGATCCTAGAGCCCGAAGAAACCTTCGTCGGCACCGTCAACGAGGATTTTGCGATTGAGAGTTTGGCCGGCGACGTCTTCTTGCTGGGGAACACTTCTTGGAAGATTCGCCGGGTCGAAAGCGGCAAAGTCCGGGTTGAAGATGCTCAGGGCCAGCCGCCCACTGTCCCGTTCTGGCTAGGAGAAGCGCCAGGCCGCACCTGGGAATTGTCTCAAGAGATCTCCGATCTCCGAGAAGGCATCGACCAACGATTGGACGACCACGCCAAGGCGCAGGCCTGGGTGATGGCGGAATCCGGGGTCGACCAAGAGTCCAGCAGGCAGTTGGTCGCCTATATCGAAGAGGGCAAGCGGGTCCTCAGCGTGGTTCCATCGAAGAACAAAGTGGTTGCCGAGCGGTTCTTTGATGAAAGCGGCGGCATGCAGTTGGTGATTCACGCACCATTCGGAGCCAAGATCAACCGGGCCTGGGGTATGGCGCTGCGGAAGAAGATCTGCCGTAGCTTCGACTTCGAACTGCAGGCCTCGGCCACAGATGACGGACTTAATTTCTCCCTTGGCCCTGGGCAGTCCATGCCCGTGGATGAGGTATTCACTTACTTGAACGAGCGAACCATTCAAGGAGTCCTCGAGCAGGCAATTCTGCAAGCCCCGTTATTTGGCACGCGCTGGCGTTGGAATTCGACCAGGGCACTGGCAATACTGCGCCACACCGGTGGGCGCAAAGTGCCAGCCCCTTTGGTCCGGATGCGCTCAGAAGACCTGTTGGCCGCGATATTCCCGGACCAGGTGATCTGCCAGGACAACGCCATGCCGGGCGACATTGAGATTCCCGACCATCCTCTGGTCTTCGAGACCATGCGGGATTGCCTCACCGAGGCGATGGACGTGGAAGGCTGCAAGGACTTATTGGGCGGCATAGGCGACGGTAGCATCGAGATATTCGGGCGGGACACGGTCCAACCATCAGCATTCTCTCACCAGATACTGAACGCCATGCCCTACGCGTTCCTGGACGACGCTCCCTTGGAAGAGCGCCGCGCCAGAGCGGTCTCATTGCGCAGGGCGCTGCCAGAAGACTCCCGCGACCTTAGCGCACTTAACCCAACGGCCATCAAGAGCGAATCCGCCAACGCCTGGCCCAGGATGCAGAACGCCGACGAACTGCACGACGCGCTACTGGTGCTAGGTGTGCTCCCTAAATCGACTACTCTTGCCAGCGCCTCAGATGACGGGATGGGGGCCATCGAGCAATGGTTCGAGTCATTGATGATTGAAAACCGAGTCTACCGGATGGAGTCGGACGCCGTTACGTACTGGGTGGCGGCGGAAAGGCTGGTGTTGTTGAATTCTGTTTACTCTGACGCGATATTCACTCCGACCCCGCCGGCACATCTGTTGGAAGCGCCGGCTGATCAGGAAGAGAACGCCCGAGAGAACAACATCTGTAGGGTGATGCGCGGCTGGGTGGAATGTTCCGGTCCCCTGACCGCTACCGAATTGGTCCGATGGCTGGGTATCGCCCGCGACGACATCGTGTATGGCCTCGCCTGCCTGGAGAACGAGGGCGTGGTGCTCAGAGGCAGTTTCCGCACCCACGTGGAAGAGGAAGAGTTCTGCGACCGCCGCATACTGTCGCGCATCCACCGGGCGACGATCGATACCCTGCGCCGGGAAGTTGAACCGGTCTCCTCGTCGGCCTTCATGCGGTTCCTGCTGCGCTGGCAGCACGTTGATTCGGCGGTCCGGTTGCAAGGCGAAGGCGGGCTCCTGGCAGCCATCGAGCAGCTACAAGGGTTCGAGTCAGCGTCTGGGGCCTTAGAAAATGAGGTCCTGCTCTCACGGGTGTCTGACTACAGCCCGGTGATGCTGGACCGGTTATGCCTGGGCGGAGAGGTGCTCTGGGGCCGGGTCTCATTCCAAGCGAGCGAAACCCAAAATGGGACCGTCTCGCCGTTGGGCCGCACGGCATTCTCCCGGACCACGCCCATCACCATGGTGCTGCGGGATTCCCTGGACTGGATACTTGGGCCCACCGGGCAGGACGCCGAGGGTCTAACCGGCGCCACCAAAGAGGTGGTCGAATTCTTGAACAAGCGCGGGGCGTCATTCCTTTCCGACATCGTTTCGGCAACGGAGCGGCTGCCATCGGATGTGGAAGAGGCGCTGTGGATACTTGCTGCTTCAGGAAGGGTCACTGTCGACGGCGTCGAAGCCCTACGGCAACGTCTTGGCGGAACAGCCAGACGTCCCCGCCTGAATGGGCGAAACGGCAGACCCAACAGCCGGTCCAACCAGAATCGAAGGCGAGGCTACAGCCGCTGGTCACTGCTGGAGCCATTTGACCCGGTAGACGACCGCAGCGAACCCATCGCTCGCCAACTTCTGGACCGGTACGGCGTCATCTTCCCGGAGCTGTTGGCCCGTGACGCCTTGACCTACCGCTGGCGCGACTTGGTACGCGTCTGCCGGCGCTTGGAGGCCCGGGGGGAGATTCGGGGAGGACGGTTCGTGTCCGGCTTCATCGGAGAGCAGTTCGCCCTTCCGGAGGCGGTCGAATTACTTCGAAAGACCAAGAACGCTGGGCCCGACGGGCGCTTTATCGCCATCTCCGCCTGCGACCCTCTGAACCTGGCCGGAATCCTATCTCCCGGACACAAGGTGCCCGCGGTGTTGCGCAATCGGTTGGTGTTCCGGGACGGCGTGCCCATCGTCTCCATGGAAAACGGTTCCGTGATCGAATTAACCAACGCCAGCCCGGATATCATGGAACGGGCCAAAGTCACCTTGAGCGTTCGCATTTCCCAAGCCGGCTACCAGATGGACAAACCGGATCTGGTAACGGTGTAAGTCCGGCGCAACCGGAACACTGCCCTTCGAATTGATAATCCTGGGAGGCTATGCTAACGTTGCTAGGCACTTCTGTAAGCACTTTCCCGCCCTCCTTAGCCTCGATTTAGGCTGATTCGTTCGAGGCAATTTCAGGAGGCAAAAACATAAAGGCGGCCCCTTTGTCCGAGTTCCGTTTCTCTCCCAACCCAAACCAAGCCCATCTGGTCAACTGGCAGCCCTGGAACCCGGCAGCATTCACCAAAGCCCAGGAAGAAGACAAGCCCGTTCTGCTTTCCATCTCCGCCGTTTGGTGCTATTGGTGCCACGTGATGGACGATGATACCTACTCGGACCCCGAGGTCCAGGGCCTCCTTAACGAGCACTTCGTAACCATCCGGGTGGACAACGACCACCGACCCGACATCAACGCCAGATACAACGTTGGTGGATGGCCCACGACGGCCTTCCTCACCGGGCACGGCGGCCTCATCGGCGGAGCGACCTATCTGCCTCCCGAGCAGTTGATCTCCATGATCGCGGAATTCGCCGAGGCCTACAAGAATGACCGCCCCACACTCTACACTCAGGCCAGGGACCTACTGAACACACGTAAGGATCATGCGCAGCGGTTCGTGGCCAGTAGCGAATTGGAAGAATCGATGACCGACCGGGTCTCGCGTATCGTCGTGGGGTCTTATGACGCCACCAATGGCGGGTTCGGCAGTGAGCCAAAATTTCCCAACGCGTCAATCTTGCGCTTCTTGAACCACCAGTACCGCACCACCGGCGAAGATTTCTTTGCATCTATGCTAATCAAGACCCTCGACAGCATGTCGGATGGGCAGGTGCACGACAGCTCCGACGGCGGTTTCTTCAGGCACTGTGCACAGGCTGATTGGACCCAACCGCAGCACGAAAAGATGCTGGAAGACAATCTGAGCCTGGCCCGAGAGTTCTTGGACGCCAGTATCTTGCTGGACCGACCGGGATACCGTGAAACGGCGAAACAGTCCTTCGATTACTTGCTGGAGCAGCTCTACGATCCGGCCGTGCCCGGATTCCGGGGCAGCCAAGGCGCCCATTCAGATTACTTCTCGCTGAGTCCGGACCAGCGGACCGCCGATGCCCGCCCCGCGCCGGACTCATCTTGTTACGCCAACAGCAATGGGTTAGCAGTGACCGTGCTGCTCGACGCGGCTTGGAAATTGGGCGACCTTTCGTTGCAAACCAAAGCCCTTCAAACGTTAGAGACATTGGATTCCGCGGTTAAGTCCGGCTCTTTCAGTCACGTCTATTCGGAGCAAGGCCCGTCCGATGTTCTGGCGTTCTTCACGGACTGGGCCTGGCTGTTAACTGCATTGGTCCAGGCGCACGGCAACACTGCTTCGGAGGGGTATCTCGAACGGGCGGTTGCTGTTGCCCAAATAATGGTAGACCGGTTCTTTGACCAAAAAGGCGGCGGTTTCTTCGATATCGAAGACCAGCCGGATGGTATCGGCCATCTGCAGATCAGAGAGAAGGTTCTGGCTGACAACACCGTCGCCGCCCAGGCTTTGATCCGGTTGCATCAGACCACCGGGAATGCGGACTACCGGCAGATAGCGGAGGCTACGCTGAGCGCCTTTGTTGAAACGTTCAGAGAGCAGGGGGAGTTCGCTGCCGACTACGGTCTTGCCGTCCACCTGCTGAACAACGACCATGTGGAAGTGACCGTCGAAGGTAAGCCTGAAGACGCCGGATGCCAGGCCTTGTTAGCTGCTGCCGTCCGTCTACCCCAACCCAACCTCGACATCAAAACGATCGTGGCCGCCGATGGCGACAGTGTCGCCCGAGCCCACGTTTGCCTGGATACGGTATGTTTGCCACCGGTGGACTCGCCCGCTGAACTGGCGAAAGCGGTGGCCGGACTAACAAAACAGCAAGAGAGCCCCTTCCAAGATATATTCCAGGTCTTCCCCGGCGCCTAACAATTGAGACTAAACACCGGATATCGGCCGATTTCGCTCCTGGCGTGGACATGGCGTATCATCACATCAAAAGCTAATGGAGGAATTGCGTGCTGCGTAGCGCGGACTGCGGCTCCCTGAGAGACGAAAATGCCGGCGACCAAGTTACCCTAGCGGGTTGGGTCGGCCGGAGGCGTGACCACGGTGGAATCATCTTTCTTGACCTGCGGGACAGGTCAGGCGCCGTTCAAGCTGTATTCAACCCAAAGACCGACGCCGATGCCACACGGGTCGCCGAAGAGGTCAGGGGCGAGTGGGTCGTCCAGGTCAAGGGCACGGTCAATCGCCGTCCCGAGGGCAGTGAGAACCCAGCCATGGCCACCGGCGATGTGGAAGTCATGGTCACGGAGATTACTGTCCTGAACCGATCGCTGACCCCTCCTTTCTACATCGAAGAAGACGCCGAGGCCGACGAAAGCCTGCGCCTGAGGTACCGCTACCTGGACCTGCGGCGGCCGCCCATGCTGCGCAATCTGACACTGCGGCACCACGTGGTCAAGTACATCCGGGACTTCCTGAGCGGCCGCGACTTCTTGGAGATCGAAACCCCGATCCTCATCAAGAGCACCCCGGAGGGCGCCCGGGATTTCCTGGTGCCTAGCCGGATGCAGCCGGGTAATTTCTACGCCCTGCCACAATCGCCCCAGCAGATGAAACAACTGCTCATGGTCTCCGGTATTGAACGCTATTTCCAGATCGCCCGCTGCTTCCGCGACGAAGACCTGCGCGCCGACCGGCAACTGGAATTTACCCAGTTGGACCTGGAGATGAGCTTTGTAGAAGAGGATGACATTTTGGACCTGACTGAAGAGCTGTATATCGGGATGATCGAGTCGGTAACCCCGGATAAGAGATTACGGAAACCATTCCCCAGAATCACCCATGCCGAGGCTATGGAACGCTACGCCTCGGACAAACCTGACATTCGGTTCGGCTTGGAGATGACCGACGTTTCAGAATTGGCCAGCGAAACTGAGTTTAGGGTGTTTCTGTCCACGGTGGAGGGCGGCGGCCAGATAAAAGGGTTCGTCGTGCCAGGCCAGGCTGGTTTCGTTACCGGCCAGATGAAAGACTTGGATGATACTGCTAAAGCGGCGGGCGCCGGCGGACTGGCCCACATCCGATACCGGGGGACCAACCCCGTTGGCCAACTTTCGGAAGACGAGATCCTACAGTCGGCGGGGCTGCGGATGCCGGCGGAATGGCACCGACGGCTGGCAGACAAGATGGGCGCCGGGCCCGGAGACATGATTCTGCTGATGGCCGGTCGTCAGCCGCGCCTGAACGTCTGGCTTTCGGCCATGCGGACCCACGTTAGCGAGTTGTTGGAATTGACCGACCCTGATGAATTGGCTTTTGCCTTCGTCACCAAGTTCCCGTTGTTCGATTGGAACGAAGACGCTAAGCGCTGGGACTCGTCCCACCATCCCTTCACCTCCCCAGAGGACGGTCAAGAAGGCGAGTTGGACGGCGAGAATCTGGGCGATATCAAATCGAAAGCCTACGACCTGGTCTGCAACGGGTCCGAGTTGGCCAGCGGCAGCATCCGGATCCACAACCGCCAGCTTCAAGAGAAAATATTTGCCATACTGGGCCACTCCAAGGAGGAGGTTGAGTCCCGGTTCGGTCCGATACTGGAAGCCTTTGAGTACGGCGCACCGCCTCACGGCGGCATCGCGCCAGGAATAGACCGGCTGGTGGCCATTCTCTGTGGCAGCCCGTCCATTCGTGACGTGATTGCTTTCCCCAAGACTCAGAGCGGCACCGATCTGCTATTCAAGGCGCCGACCCCGGTGGACCCAAAGCAACTCGAAGAGCTATCGCTTCGGATCACAGAAAAGCCGGACTGACTGTCTTACTTGCCCACAATAAAAGGCCCGCGGAATTGATCCGCGGGCCTTTTCGATTCACCGAATCAGGTTTGGCCTACTTAGGCTGCGCCTTTGCGGGCTTCGCCGGTGAGTTTTGCCCTGGTGTAGAAAGCAAGGGCGGCGGCTTCTGTGTTCTCTGATTTGCCGGCCCAAGCGGTCAAGGGCGCTCCTTGGAGGCTACGGCCAAAGGAGAAGCTTAACTCCCACGGCGCCTTGGCGGCGGCAGCTTGCTTGTTGAGCGCATTCAGATTGGCCGTCACCGAATCGTCCGGTTCCCCGCCGGAGAGGAACACCACTCCGGGAACGGAGGCCGGCAATGTGCGCTTGAAGCATTCGATAGTCCGCTCGGCGACTTCATCGGGATCGGCCCGTTTTGCCGATGAGCCTCCAGAAATCACCATGCTGGGCTTCAGTAACATCCCTTCCAGCAGGACTTTCTGTTGGGCCAGTTGGTCGAAGACCTCACGCAGGGTTTCTTCCGTGACTTCAAAACACCGGTCGATATCATGGTCTCCGTCGCGCAACACCTCCGGCTCCACGATGGGCACCAGGCCTGCCTCCTGACTCAACGCAGCGAAGCGGGCCAGCGCGTGGGCGTTCGCGGCCAGACCGTAAGAGGTCGGCGTGTTGTCGCTGATACTGATCACGGCCCGCCATTTGGTGAACCCGGCCCCTAGGTCGTTATACTCTTTGAGCCTGTCCCGGAGACCGTCCAATCCTTCGGTCACCAGTTCATCCGGGGCTTCCGGCAGCGGCACGGTGCCTTTGTCGACCTTGATACCAGGGATGATTCCTCGGTCACACAAAACTTTAACCATGGAAGTGCCATCGGCGGCGTCCTGTCGAATGGTCTCATCGAATAAGATCACGCCGCTGATGAACTTGTCCACACCTGCGGTGCGGAACAGCATCTCCCGGTAATTCCGGCGGTTGTCCTCAGTGGACTCAACGTTGATGCTATCGAATCGTCTTTTTATTGTGCCGCCACTTTCGTCGGCAGCCAAGATACCCTTCCCTTCCGCAACCAGCGCCTGAGCGGTCTGGACTAATCGCTGTTTATCCATTGGTCACCTCTCATTCCCGTATTATCCTGGTTATGTATAGTTGCGACAAGTCTCCTAGCCGCCACTAATCACGGACACCGTGGTCTCAACAACGTCCTTGTTGCCTAGGATCAGCGGGGTTCGTTGGTGCAATTCCTTCGGGATGATGTCCAATATTCTCGCGTAACCGGTCGACGCGGCCCCGCCGGCCTGCTCGGCAACGTATCCCAGTGGGTTGGCTTCGTACATCAAACGCAGACGGCCGTCTTTCCGGTTCGTGTCGGCAGGATAGGCAAAAATTCCGCCCTTCAGAAGATTCCGGTGGAAATCAGCCACCAATGAACCCACGTAACGTTGGGAGTATTTGTCTCTGAGCAGCCCGATGGCGCGCTGGGTCGGCTCATCCAACACCTTGTTGTTGCCCTCGTTGGTGCTGTAGTAAGGGCAGTCCGCCGGGATCTTGATATCCGGGTGGGTAACAGCGAAGGTCCCGGATTCGGTGTCCAAAGTGAATCCGCAGACATTGTTCTCGGTGGCCAAAACCAACACAGTGCTGGACCCGTAGACCACATACGCCGCAGCTACCTGTTCATTGCCTGGCCGCAGCAGAGAATCGTCGTTTACGGTTTCTCCGGGCTTTCTTTTCCAGATGCCGAATATGGAGCCGATACTCACGGCGACGTCGATATTGGAGGAGCCGTCCAACGGGTCCATCAGTACGATGTAGCCGTCGGCAACCTCGCCTTCGACTATGACCGGGTCCTCGATCTCTTCGCACCCTATCGCAGCCACGTGGCCCGACTGGGAAAGCATCTCGACGAATGTGTCGGAGCTGGCTGTGTCCAGACGCTGGACGATCTCACCCTGAACGTTAACCTCGCCAGTGATACCCAGCGCATCGGTTAAGGCGGCCTGCTGGACCTGTTGTTGAATCCGGCGAGCGCCTTCCGCGATCGCCATTATGACGGCTTCCAGCCCCTGGTTCTGCCCTTTGTCCCGGGCTACGTATTCTTGAAGAGTAGTCCTCTGATCTGCTACCGGCACGCTTCACCTCCCACGCTGAAATGCCTGAATCACCAGTCTATACCCAAATCGGGCAACACCTCGTCTTTCAATACGGATTACGGTGAATCTACATCGGCGCCATTATCCGTAATCTCTGTATCCGGAATCGAAGTAAACCAGCCATCTTACGGCCATATCCGTCAGGCGCAAAACAGGCGTGGCTTAGCTTCCCCGTCCGGGTCGCGCCCAATTCTAGCAGCACGAATTTTGCTCTGTCAATTTTAACTTGAATCGACTTGATACTGGTCCGGACAAAAGCGGTTTAACTGTCATATCAAACGCCGATTAATTTTGCTGACCAGGCCCGCTCCGGGCGTTGCCGAGCGCCCGAGACGGGTGTATATTCAATATTAAAGTACTGGCTATCCCCTTAGACACAAGGAAGTCCATACCCAGGCGGCCCCGGCCGCTTGGGGAGTTTCAAGGACAATAATCTTGGGTGAGATTTTTCAATACCTGGTGGTATTCCTCATGGCGGTATGGACCGCCCGACTGGCGATTACCAAGGGTCGTAACGCCTGGGGTTGGGGTGGCGCGGCTTTAGTTTTGGGCCTCCTCCCTTGGCATCTCTTTGGCGTGCTTCCGGTGCTTATTCTGCTTTTCATAAAGCTCCCCAACGAGGCTTCCGCAGAGCAAGTTGACCGGTTGACTTGCGCACGCTGTGCCAAGTCGTATTCCAGCGGCCAGCATTTCTGCACCGGCTGCGGTTGGGACTTAAACGAGGCTTACTCGCCGGAAGAATCGGACGGAGGCGAGCCCTTCCCCGCCCGGCCTCAGGTGCAGACCACAGTCCAGTCCACCGGCGTTGCCCAGCCGCCCGAAACCGCTGACGCCCCGGCGGCTGAACCCACGCCCACGGAACCCTCGAAAACTGAAGCTCCGGTAGAGGAAACGGTGGCCCCCAGAGAGGCAGCCGCACCGGCTGTTGAGGCGCCACAAGAAGAGTCCACCGACTCGGCTGGGGATGATGGCGAAACCGAAGCCGATGCGGCAGAGGAAGAGCCGGCGAAAGAATATGTGCCGTGGGGCACCTACGATGTTGGTGTTGCGCCGACGGCCGTTCTAATGACCTCACGGGGCATGGAGCGGTTCGAAGAGGGCAAATTTCAAGAGGCGATCGACCAGTTCACCAAGGCTATCGCCTTGGATCCCAACCACGCCGAGGCCTGGCAACGCCGCGCCGAAGCATACGCCCAACTAGGCCGGCCGAAGCAGGCGGAAGATGACCGCCGTCACTTGCAAGGACTGGATCCCAGTTCGTCTCCGGGCTAGATCCTGGATCGCAAAACGGATGACACAAAAAAGGAACCACCTAAAGTGTGGTTCCTTTTCTTTTGGATTAACAGAATCGGTCTGACTCTCGATGTCACCCTAAGTGAAGCGAAGAGTCTGCCAAGGCGTCATTTGGAAGATTCTCCGTCGGCCTGAGGCGCTCCTCAGAATGACATGTTGGTGGCACAACCGCGCTAAACGGCCATGATGTGATAGCCGGCATCAACGGGGATGATGGCGCCCGTGATTCCGCTGGAGAGCCCGCTGCAGAGGAACAGCGCCGTTTGTGCTACCTCTGTCACTGTGATATTCCGTTTCAACGGAGCTTTCTCGGCTGCGGCGTGGTGCATGTCCCTGAACCCGCTGATACCCCTGGCAGCGAGGGTCTGCAGAGGGCCTGCCGAGATGGCGTTGACCCTGATGTTCTGCTCTCCGAACTCGTAGGCCAACTGCCGGACACTGTGCTCCAGGGCCGCCTTGGCCGTGCCCATCACGTTATAGCCGGGGTAGACTTTTTGGGACGCATCAAAGGTCATGGCCAGCACGCTGCCACCATTGGTCATTAGCGGAGCCGCGTGGCGGACCAAGGGCAACAATGAATAGGCGCTCACCTCTAGGGCGATGCGGAACCCCTCCCGTCCGGTGTCTACAAACCGGCCTTCCAGGTCCTCGCGATTGGCAAAGGCGATGCTGTGCACTACGAAAGAGATATCGCCGAATTCTTCTTTCAACGTCTGGAAAACCTCGGCAATCTGCTCGTCGTCCGTGGCCTCGCAGGGCAGGGTGAGAGCGCCGTCCATGGTGGCTGCCAATCCCTTCACACGCTCTTTAAGGCGGTCTCCTTGGTAGGTGAGGGCGATACGCGCCCCCGCCTGGGAAAGGGCCTGTGTGATGCCCCAGGCGATACTACGGTCATTGGCTACGCCGAATACGATACCTTTCTTGCCGGACAGGTCTATCGGAAACACCTGGCTACCTCTCTAACATTTCATATTCGACACAGCTCAAAGGCCCTGTAACAATCTATGGATCAGGCGTAAGCCGGGGCCACTTGGTCTAGAAATATTTCTAATTGTTTCTCCGGATGGAAGCTGGCGAAGCGCACCACAACGGTGCCAACACCAGCCTTCACATATTCCGCGATCCTGTCGGCAACACTCTCCGGGCCGCCGAAGGGGCCCCAACGGGTGCCCCAAATATCTGAGCCGTAATAACCGGTCAACCACTCAACAGCGTCCGCCTCGGCTTTTTTAAGGTCGGGATCCATGTTCACTGTGATGTGGAAGGCCTTTTCCATACTGCTTGCGTCGCGTCCTAACTCCGAGGCCGCCTCGTTCACCTGTTGGATAACTTGAGCATATTCATCCGGAGTGTCTGAGATGGAGATTATACCCGTCCCCAGCCGGGCCGCCCGGCGAACCTGGGCCTGGCTCTTCGCCCGGTAGTGTGTGGCCAGCAGGAAAGGGATTCCCTCGTCATTTACGGGTACAGGCCGCATCAGAGGGGAGTCAAGGTTAAAATTCCGACCATGGAAATCGAATGGTTTACCCGACCCTAGACCTTGGACGATCTCAATAATCTCTTCAAACCGGCGCCCCCGCCCTTTCGAGGCCACTCCTGCGGCTGCCCATTCACGTTTCTGATCGTCGTTAAACACCCCACCCACACCGGCACCGATCACCAACCGACCTCCGGATATCAGGTCGACGGTATTCAAAGTCTGTGCCAGTAGCACCGGATGACGAAGGGCCGGAAGCAAAACCGCCGTGCCCAACCTGACGCGGCTGGTACGGGCAGCAAGCGCGCCCAGGACTGCTAGGGGTTCCATGCGGGGCTTGGCCACCAGACTATCGCCGACCCAGACTGAGTCCAGTCCTGCCTTTTCCACAGTCTCAGTCAATTCAAAGATGCGCTCCATGTTGACAGGCTGTTCGCCCTTCAACAATAGACCCCGGGTGGGCAATAAGATGCCGAGGTTTACTTTTTTATCGGGCAAGTTCACTACCCGGGATTTTCCTCAAGAGTCTGAGGGCCCAAGCTGTGCTCGGCGGACAACCGTTCAAGCAGTCCGGGTTCCATATGCTGGAACGTCGCCAGATCATCGACCACGTCCAGGTCGAAACCCAGACCTTGGCTGGAGTTGATAGCCACAGATCTTTCGAGCCGGGCTGCTTGAGTCAGGTGCTTCATGAAACTGCGCTGTCCCAGTTCCGGCTGCATGGGAACTCCCAGAGGGACGAAAATCGAATTGGTACCGCCGTCCCGGCGGGCCGGCGCCAGCGTCACGTTTCCCTGGCTGCGGGACGTCTGCATCATGCTGTGTATATCTGCCGGCTTCAAAAAGGGCAGGTCGCCAGCGACGTAGAGGGCCGACTTGCCTTGCTCAAAAGCCAGTTCAAAAGCCTTTTTCAGGGTGTCGTTCAAGTCTTCGCCCAATTCTTCCAGGCATTCGGCGCCCAAAATCCGAATCATCCCGCAGACACGGTCATCGCCTCCGACCACCCAGACTGTATCGATAGATGCAGCCTTGATTGCCAACACCACGCGGCGCAGCATACCCAAAGCCAGGTCGGCCCGTTGATGAGCCGTCAGCGATTGGGCCAGCCGCGACTTCCCCTGAGAAAGGGGTTTCATGGGAACGATCGCGATTACATTCTGTGGGTCGGTGACCATCTAGTCCTGTTCCAGGTTAATCGGCAAGAGCCAGAATCTCTCTGGCCAGCGCAATTTTATCCTCTTCCGTCTCCATGATAGTCGATGTCACCAGAGGAGTTAATCCCATTTCCTCGATCTCTGAAGCCAAGTCCTGGTCCTCGTTATCCATCACGAATACGTCGCAGATGTCCCGGTATTCCCGGGCAACCTCAACGCATGACACTTGTTTGCCCAACTCAGCCATAATCTTGCCCGCTGGGCCATTCACGGCATCCCTTCCAACGATCGGGCTGACGCAGACCTTTTTTCCCGAAAAATCGCGCATCAGCCGCCTTACACCAGGCAAGGCCAATATCGGCCCCAGACTCAGATACGGGTTTGACGGGCACAGCACCAACATACCGCATTTGGCCAGCGAGTCTAGCAGCCCAGGCGCGGCGGTTGCATTTTCAACACCGACATAACGGACTTCAAAAACCTTTGGTTCGGCCCTGCGGCCGACGAAATACCGCTGCATAGGCAGTTCGCCCTCGTCGGTAGAAAGGACTGTTTTCACCGGGTCGTTGCTCATAGGTACAACACTGTGGAAAACGCCAAGGCTCTGATTCAACTCTGAGGTTACTTCGGACAAAGTCTTGCCTTCGGTCAATAATTGAGAGCGCCGGATGTGGGTGGCGAAATCGCGGTCGCCCAGGTTGAACCAAGTGTCCACGCCAAACTTCCCCAACATCTCAAGAGCGGTGAAAGTATCCCCGGCCACGCCCCAGCCAGTCTCTTGGTTTGAAAGGCCGGAAAGGGTATACATCATGGTGTCCAGGTCGGGTGAGACATGCAGGCCATGGAAAGTCTCGTCGTCCCCGGTATTCACGCAGATAACCAGGTCGCCGGAAGGAAGACAACGGGCTAGTCCAAGAGCAAGTTTGGCGCCACCGACGCCCCCGGCCAATGCCAGTACGGCAGGGGATTCGAAAGTCACCATCGATGTCCATAGGTGCGGAATCCGACGCCGGGAAAGGACATTACGCGACTAGACTTTGGCACTTGGATTTTTTTGGGGATGCTCAAACCGGTAGGTGTCCAGTTTGACCAGCCTGTTGTAAGACCCAAATATCTCTTCCACGTTGTCGCCAACAAGGTCCAATGGGTCGAGTTCCTGGTCTGTATCGCTGAAAACCCGGCGGGTTTTATAGGTCGTGTAGCGTTCCGCGGGTATCCGGCCTGCTTGGCGGATCATCTGCCGGAATTCCGACGGGCGCATGAGCTGGCCGTGTTGCGCTCCCGCTGCGGTAGAGATGCTCTCGTTGATGAGCGTACCGCCCAGGTCATTGACGCCTGCAGTCAGCAGCAGCTGGGACATGCGCGGCCCCTCTTTAACCCAGGAGGCCTGGATATTGGGTATCCAGTTATTAAGCATGATCCGGGCGATGGCGTGCATCTTGATCACGTCAATCCCAGACGGGCCGGGCCGGACATCGTTCACAAGTCCCTGCATGAACATGGGCGCTTCGGTATGAACAAAACTCAGGGGCACGAATTCGGTGATGCCGCCGGTCTGTTGCTGGATTCCTCTGATAAGGTCTATGTGCTTTGCCAATTGCGTGGGAGTCTCGAGATACCCAAACATCACTGTTGAAGTCGTTGGGATACCCAACTCGTGGGCAGTGGTGATCACCTCTGTCCACTGGTCCACCGTGATACGGCCCGGAGATATCTTGTCACGAAGTTCTTGGTCTAGGACTTCGGCTGATGTCCCAGGCAGACTGCCGACACCGGCTTCTTTCAACTCGGTCAGGTAGGCCTTAATTGTGATGTCGGAGCGTATGGAACCATACAGTACCTCTTCCGGAGAGAAGCCGTGGATGTGCATATCTGGCAATTCTTTCTTGATCGCCTCGCAGAGCCGGATATACAGGTCGCCTTCCATTTTGGGCGGCAACCCAGCCTGGACGCAGACTTCCGTGGCGCCGTAGTCCCAGGCTTCCTTGGCCCGCCGGATGATCTCTTCCACCGGCAGTAGATAGCCTTCCTCCTGACGAAAGTCACGGCTGAAAGCGCAGAAACCGCAGCGTTTGATACAGACGTTGGTGAAGTTGATGTTGCGGTTGACAACGTAGGTGACAATGTCTCCCACGGTGCGTCTGCGGAGTTCGTCCGCCGTCATCACGAGAGCATTGTATTCCTGGCCTTCCGTCTCGAACAACACCACCGCTTCTTCAACCGTGATATCTTCTCCCGAAAGGGCACGATCCAACACCGCTGCCGTCTCGGGTTTGAGCGCACTAATCACAGACTCGAGGTTTTTAGCCCCATTCTGGCCTGACTGTTCAGATTGTGCCGGCATATCTCTGCAATCCCCCTGCGACGTAACCCTCTGAATCAGCCATGGCTGAAACTTTTTGTGCGAGGGAGTCGGGTAGAAATTCTTTCGTTCCTAGGAAGTACTCCGGGTATACCGGAAGCCTGGGTCTCAGTTGGAACCCAGCTGCCTCGGTCTTGGTTTTTAACTCGGTTAAGGCCGGCCACGGGGCTTCAGGATTCACGAAGTCCGGAGTCAACGGCGACACTCCGCCCCAGTCGTTAATCCCCGCATCCAGATATATCTGATAGTTCTTGGCGCTGAGATTGGGCGGTACCTGGAGATTTGCCTCCGGTCCGAGGACCAGCCGGGCAACCGCCACCGTCCAAAGGAATTCATCCGTCTCCGCATCAGGCGAATTTCCCATCGCCGTATCCGGTTTGGCCCGGAAGTTTTGGATTATCACTTCCTGAACATGGCCATGCTTGGCGTGAAGCTCCGCGATTGCTAATAGGGACTCTATACGGTCGCGGCGATTCTCGCCTATGCCGATGAGGATACCAGTGGTGAAAGGCACCCGCAACTCTCCGGCCAGTTCCAGCGTGCGTAACCGCACTCGGGGCCGTTTACTGGGAGCAAATTCGTGGGGACCGCCAACTGCGTACAGTGCCTCACTGGTGCTCTCCAGCATCAGTCCCATGGAAGGGTTAAAGGGCTGCAAGGCTGCGATCTCACGGCGGGCCATGGTGCCAGGATTGGCATGGGGCAGCATGTCTGTTTCTTCGAACACCAATTTACAAACGTAGGTGAGGTATTCCAGGGTGGTCTTGAACCCACGGTGTTCCAGCCATTCTCGTGCCTCGGGGTAGCGCTGTTCCGGCCGCTCCCCCAGGGTGAAAAGGGCTTCGGTGCACCCGAGAGCCGCACCGGCATTAGCCACATCCAAGACCTGTTCCGGAGTCATGAAAAGCTCTTTGCCCGCCTGTGTTGGGTCCTTGCGAAATGTGCAGTACCCACAGAAATCACGGCACAGATGGGTCAGAGGAATGAAAACTTTGGGCGAAAACGTGACGGTGTTGCCCTTGCCCTGGTCACGCATGGACGCAGCGGCCGCGCAGATCTCTTTGGTGGCGTCAGGGCCGGCAGACAGGAATGACAGGGCGTCAGCCTCGGGCAGAGACCCACCTGCCATCGCCTTGGCAATCACCTCTGTCAGATACGCGCCGGCTTTCGTATGTAAGGCTGCCTCGCGAGAGCGGGCGGAAACCGTCAAAGGTGCTCCATCCGGTCCAAAACCGGACCGGCCTGCCAAATTGAATACCGGATTATCTTAGACCGTCGGCGCTGAGCAGGCAACACATAAAGTGACAACGAAAGGAGAGGAAGTTGGTCCAGATACTGAAACCTGACTCAGAATCCGTTGAGTCGGCTTTGGTCGGTGAGGTCAGTGGTGGCGTAAGGCCGGCCCAGATGGGCGTGGGCCCTTCGGGTGGCGACCCGGCCTCTGGGCGTCCGTTCTAAGAATCCCAGTTGCAGTAAGAAAGGCTCCCAGACATCCATTATAGTGTCCGACTCCTCGTTCAATGATGCTGCCAGGGTTTCCAGGCCGACGGGGCCTCCGTCGAATTTGTCGATGATGCTGGTCAGCAACCGGTGGTCCGATAGGTCCAATCCCAGTTCATCCACGTTGAGTTGCTCCAATGCGGCACGGGCGACCTCTCCGTTGATCCGGTTGTCGGCCTTGACCAGGGCGTAGTCCCTCGTGCGTTTCAGCAGCCGGTTGGCTACTCTTGGAGTGCCCCTTGACCGTGCCGCGATCAGATCCATACCCTCGCTGTCAGTGTCCATCTCCAAGATTCGGGCGGAACGGTCGACGATGACCTTCATATCTTCGGGTTCGTAATAGTCCAAACGGCAGACCGAGCCGAACCGGTCGCGAAGGGGAGCGCTGACCATGGAGAACCGAGTTGTGGCGCCGACCAGGGTAAAGGGGCTGATCCTAAGATTGACGTTTCGGGCGGCCAGACCCTTGCCGACCATCCAAGACAGGAAGAAATCTTCCATCGCCGAGTACAGGACTTCTTCGACCACCCGGTTGAGGCGGTGGACCTCATCGATGAAAAGTACGTCGCCTGGCTGGAGGCTGGTTAGAATGGCGGCCATGTCTCCGGCCCGCTCAACAGCCGGGCCCGAGGTGACCCGGATGGCGACTTCCATCTCGGTGGCGATGATGTTGGCCAGTGTGGTTTTTCCGAGACCGGGAGGGCCGTAGATAATCACATGGTCGAGGGGTTCCTGGCGTATCTTAGCGGCCTGGATGGAGATGGAGAGGTTCTCTTTGGTGTTGGCCTGCCCGACGAAATCTTCCAGCCGGTTGGGCCGCAAAGACACATCTTGGTCTTCCTGCTGTAAGTCGCCGGAGATCAGCCGTTCGGCCATCTCACTCTCCTCACCCTTGAAATATCTGAGCTAGATTCATCCGCTCAAATGGCATGCAAAATGCCCAACCCATTGTAGCCGGGCACTGGCCATTAGGGTCAAGAATCGCCCGTCATGTATTTACCCGACATATTTGCGGAAGACTAGGCAAGCATTCTGACCGCCGAACCCAAAGGCGTTGGACAACGCAACTTGAACATCCGCAGCTCTGGACTGGTTCGGCACGTAATCCAAGTCGCATTCGGGGTCTGGGACATCATAATTGACCGTTGGATGAATAGCGGCCTCAGTGATGGTCTTCACACAGGCGGCGGCGTCCAAAGAGCCGGCTGCGCCAAGGGAATGGCCGATCATGGACTTGGTTGAGCTGATGGGAATCTTGTGGGCCAGGTCGCCGAACAGCCGCTTAATCGCGACAGTTTCCAGCGCATCGTTCAATGGGGTAGAAGTGCCGTGGGCGTTGATGTAGTCAACTTGGTCCAAGGACACTTGAGCATCGTTCAGCGCCATCTGCATCGCTGCGGCCGCGCTGACCCCTGACTCTTCAGGTTGGACCGGATGCCCGGCGTCACTCGTCGAGCCGAACCCCGCCAACTCAGCCAGGATATTCGCCCCGCGGCCAATTGCGTGTTCCAAGCTTTCCAGGACCATGATTACCGAGCCCTCGGAAGGGATGAATCCGTCCCGGCTGGCGTCAAAAGGACGGCTAGCTTTTTGCGGCTCGTCGTTTCTGGTGCTTAGCGCCCGCATCACTGCGAAACCGGAGAGCCCCAACAGGCTGATACCAGCTTCCGTGCCGCCGGCCAACATCACGTCGGCCGCGCCCCTGCGAATGACCGAGACCGCCTCCCCCATTGCCTGGTTGGAGGCTGCGCAGGCCGTGGTTGCAGTGGAGTTATAGCCGTGGGCGCCGGTGTACCGGCTCACGGCGGCGGCAGCCATGTTGGGTAGGATCATCGGAAAGAAAAATGGAGACATTCGCATCCCGCCACGGTCGGCCAGTATCCGGCAATTCTCCTCCAGTGTTGGGAAGCCGCCGTTGCCGTTGCCCAGCAGCACGCCCACACGGTATGGGTCGTCTTTGGCGATATCGTAATCAGCAGCTTCCACGGCTTGAAGTGCGGCGGCGACGGCCAATTGAGTGAAGCGGGCCATCCTCCGGGCTTCCTTGTTGCCAATGTAGGTGTTGGGGTCAAAGCCAGAGACCTCTCCCGAGATCTGACAGGGATATCCTTCCGGGTCGCAAAGGGTCATGGGGCCGATGCCCGAAGTCCCCGCGACCAGGTTCTTCCAATATTCTTCAGGGGTTTCGCCCAGGGGGGTCATTGCCCCCATCCCCGTTATTACGACTCTAACCCGTTCATCTGCCACAGAAGACGCTCCTGTGATAATTTTTCGTGCCGCCGTTTCTTAAAAATCTAGCTTAAAGACCTGGGGCGGTAAGTTCCGGATAAATCTCAGGCTCAATTCCCAGCGCCGACTCCCGGACCTCGGCGGTCAGGAACAACGAGCCGGTCGCCAGTATCAAATCTCTACTCCCTGCGTTGCCGATAGCTATCTTGAGGGCATCGGCTGGCGTTAGGGCTTCTAAGGCCGTTTTGCCATTCTCTTTAAAGAGACTAGCAAGATTGGCTACGTCCATGGAACGCGGATGCCTGGAGGCAGTGGCGATGGTGATATCCGCCTTTTCGCCTAGCGCCTGAGCCATGTCCGCCACATTCTTGTCTTTTGAGAAACCAACGATCAGTATGATCCGGTCAAATTCTAGATACTTGGGCAAGGACTTCAAAAGACTCTCCACTGAGTATACGTTGTGTGCACCGTCGGCTACCAAGAGAGGAGAGCGCGATAATACCTCCATCCGGCAGGGCCAATCGACCCGTTCGAACCCAACTTCCATGGCCTTGGCAGGCACATCAATCCCCTGACTGGCCAACGCTTCCAGGGCGGCGACGGCCGAGGATGCATTCTCTAATTGGTGCGCGCCCAGCAACGGCATACGCAGGTTGTATTCGTCATTGCGGCCCTTGACCGTGAACCGCTGTCCGTCGGTTCCGGACCACCCTTCCTCCCATGTTACGTCTCTCCCTACAAGTATGGGCACAGCCTCTTTCTCCTGGCAAACGGCTAAGATGGGCGATAGCGCTTCCGGGGGTTGGGGAGCAATCACAACCGTTGCCCCCGGCTTGATGATTCCAGCCTTGTCGGCGGCGATCTCACCGATGGAATCACCTAGGATTGCCATATGGTCCAGACTGATGGAGGTGATGACGCATACCCCGGCATCCAGCACGTTGGTGGCGTCCAGCCGCCCACCCAGTCCTACCTCTACAACCTGAACGTCAACTCTGTCCTGGGCAAAGCACTGGAAGGCCATGCCAGTTAGGTATTCAAAAAGGGTCAATGGCCCGATTTCTGCGTCTTTTTGAAGTTCTTCATGTAGCGGCCACAAACCTTCTACCAGACCAGCGAAAATCTCCTGGGAGATAGGCTCTGAGTCCCGCCTGATGCGTTCCCGAAAGGTGTGGATATGAGGGGAAGAATAAAACCCGGTGCTGAGTCCGGCTGCCCGGATGGCCGCATCGCACAACGCCGCCGTGCTGCCTTTGCCCTTGGTGCCGGCGATGTGAACCGCTGGTATCTGCTTATGGGGACTGCCCAGCCGCTCCATCAACGTTTCCATCCGGGTTAGATCATAGATAGCTTTCTGGCGAGGCCCGGTGGCCGCGTTTCTCTCGTGATCAACCATGGTCAGTAGACGGGCGATTGACTGGCGGTAGTCCAAACGGCTCCTAAATGGCTCCTGATGCCAAGCGGCTCTTGGATAACAAAGGGAAGGGTATTCAGGCTGCCGGCCCAAGTCGCGGCGGGAAGCTAGTGGTCGCGGAGGTGGCGTGGCATTACCCCAAGAAGCATCTGGATCCCATCGGCAACTCCGACCGAATTCACGTATCCAATATTACCTTCCATCGGCTGTGGGGTAAACCCAAAAACCCGCTCCACCTCTCCCATCTCGGCAACGCTGCGGATACCCAGCATCCTGATTTGGTCAGTGGTTATTGGTGGTCTGGGCATGATTACTTGAGTGACTTTAACGGCGGGGTACATCAGCCAGGTGGGCAGATGGAACCGCAACCGCCGTTTGCCCATGGCTCTAGCCACCTGAGAGACCACGTCGTTATAGCTCATTCGCTCAGTTCCACCCAGGTCCAGGACCTGGCCTTTCAAGTCTTCCCGTCCAAGGGTTATCCCAATGCACTTAGCCAGGTCATCCGCGGCCAAGGGATGGTATCTGTTCTTGCCGGACCCAATCACCGGCACGAGAGGAAACACCCTCACTAACCCCGCCAGAACATTGATAAACTCGTCGCCTTCTCCGAACAGCACGGAAGGCCGATATATCGTGTATGGGATACCGGAATCTATGACTTCCTGTTCGCCTTGCCACTTGGTGTACAGATAAGGATAGGACTTGTCACTGGCGGCGCCAATAGCACTCACATGCAAGAAATGACGCGCTCCCGCCTGCTTGGCCGCCGCCACAACGTTGGCCGTTCCTTGTTTATGCACATCTTCGAAGGAGGCCCGCCGCCTGGGCCGGATGATCCCAACCAGGTGTACCACGGCTTCCACGTCGTAGAATGCCGCGCTAAGGGAGGCCGGATCTTGAATACTCCCGTACTGGACCTCCACTTCCCTATGGGAGAATATCCTCTCTGATCCTGGACTGTGGACAAGACAACGCACGGCATTGCCACGCTCCAGCAAGGCTTTGACCACTCGCCGGCCGAGGAACCCGGTGCCGCCGGTTACCAAGACAACCAAATCGATCGCTCCGCCGGCCGGTACGGCCATCAGTTGCACAAATCAATATTTCACCGTCAACGGTGGCAAATCCCTTAAGCTCATGTCAAGGGAACGCCACCCAAACTTTCTGGAGTAGAATGTCTCCGACATACGGCGGACCTTGATTACTAGGGGATGAATGATGGCAAATTTGGACCTGCATTTCGGAGCCGGATTGGCCTTGGGCGTCGGCGAAACGGTCCGGCAAGCCCGGTGGATGGAAGATCTGGGTTACGAATACTTCTCGGCCGGCGAGCATTTCATGCGCGGGGACCCACCGGGTCCGACCCATGCAGCTTTGCCTGTGTTGGCGGTGGCGGCCGGCGCCACTGACCAGATGCGCGTTCTTTCGTCAATCATCCTAACCCCCTTCTACCACCCATTGGTCCTGGCCAGAACGACCGCGACATTGGACGCCGCTTCCGGAGGGCGGCTGACCCTTGGCGTGGGCGTGGGAGGTGAGTTTCCGGTCGAGTTTGAGGCCGCCGGTCTCCGGGTGAACCAGCGTGGGCGGCGAACCGACGAATGCCTCGAGGTCATGCGAAAGCTGTGGACCGGCGAAAAGGTGACTTTCTCCGGGCGCCATTTCCAATTGACCGACGCAATGATCAACCCCGCGCCGGTCCAAAAACCCAATCCGCCGGTCTGGGTCTCGGGGAGACGGGACGCCGCTATGGCCAGGGCTGCGAAGTTCGGCGATGGCTGGATGCCCTATTTCTACGACGCTCCCAGGTATCGGGACAGTGTTGGAAAGATAAAGGGCTTTGCCGCCGAGGCCGGTAGAGACATCTCCGGGTTCCAATGGGCCCACTTCCCCTATATCGCCATCTATCCAACCGAACAACAGGCCGCGGAGGTCGCCGCGGAACAACTCGGCGGGCGTTACTTATACGGCGGTGAGTTCTTGGACATAGTCCGGAAGTATTGCTTGCTGGGCACAGTCGAAAATTGCATCGAACAACTCCAAGAATATATCGACGCTGGGGCCCGCCACATCATCTTTAGTATCAGTTGTCCCTGGGAAGACCGCGAGCGGCACTTAGAGACCATAGCCAAGGAACTGATTCCTCATTTTCGTAATAAACAAGCATAATTCTAATAGGAAATGCACCACAGACCGGAATAAACGCTTTGTAGCGGACTAGAAGAGCGCTGGACATTATGACTACCTGGCGTAGAATAGGCAAGAACTTATTTTATTTTGTCCGACCTAAAGTGACAATTCCGGCAGACTTCTATCTGAGCGCTATCGAGAACCGGACGGTTCAGGTAGGGAAATCAGTTATTTCCCCCACGGGTTGTCCTGTATAATGATGCGCGAGCCGATGATGGGCGCTGGTGGGTTTACACACAGCCTACCAAGTAACACCGAACGGTCGCCCTGCGGCCCTACAATATCGAACCGCACTTAAATCGCAGCCAATAATGCTGCCTCGTCGACCAAATAGGAGCAATGATGTCTCGAATCAAACGGGTGGTGCTGTTTCAACCAGCGTCAGCCGGTGGGAACTTTGAATACGTAGCCATACCCAGGCAAGGACTGCTTTTCCTCTCGGGTGCATTAGCCCAATGGGAAGGTCCCAATGTTTATGAGCGAGAGATCTGGTTCGAAGACCGCTCTGGTTTGATCGATCCCGACAAAGACCTTGAGGGCGTAGACATCTTGATGGTCACCGCGCTCATCAATGAGGCGCCTCGCGGGTATCAGATTGCCAAGTTGGCCAAGCTACACCACCCTGAGTTAATCACCATCGGCGGCGGTCCTCAGATGAGTCCTCTAGCCGAGGAAGCCTTCAACTATGGCGACTTTGATGTGATAGTTCAGCGCGAAGGCGAAGATATCATTGGTCAACTGTCCGACGTGCTCTTAGAGCACCGAGGGAGTGACCGGGACCAATATCTGGCGAAAATTCCTGGCATCAGCTACCGGAAAGACGGCGGCATCGTCCAGACCAATCGCCAAGGATTGGTCAGCCCCGACTTCGTGGAGCTGCCCGATTTCCGCTCCATCAAAGACCTTAACTCCGGCAACCCCATGGTCGGAGCCGTTATCGAAACTATACGTGGGTGCACCGAAAGCTGCACCTACTGCCAGGTTATCCAACAATTCCTTGGTTACCGGATGATATCTCGGGAGGTCGAGTTCAAGCGCCTGGCCCAATTGCGAGATTTGGCTGCCGACGGCCTGGTACACACCTCGAGGAATGGAACCTTCCAGGTGTTTATCTCCGATGACCTCCATGCGCCGCCCCTGCGGGCGGTCAAGTTCCGCGATGAGCGTTTGACTCGGCTGCAAGGTTGGAATGGCCACACCGATGGCATGAACATGATCTGCCAAGTCCGAGCTGAGGTTGGCCAAGACCCGGAGTTGATTACAGCCATGCAGAACGCCAACATCAAGATGGTCTACGTTGGTGTGGAGTCGGATAACGCCGAAAATCTGATCGCGGTGAACAAACGACAGGAACCGGGCCAGATGCACAAGGATTTGCACTACATCAACGAAGCCGGCTTAACCGTGGTCGCCATGACCATCATCGGCCTGCCATTTGATACTGAAAAAAGCATCATGGACCTAGCGGATTGGGTAACGACGGTTAGCAAATATCAGACCGTCAACTTCCTGACTCCGTTGCCCGCCACCTCCAACTGGGACTCTCTGGTCCCATTGGACGAGAACGGCGAATTACTGGCTGAAGGCGCCATGCGACCATACCATCTCTACACGGGTAGGCAGTTCGTCCATCAGGACAAGCGCTGGACCATGCAGGAGAGCCGGGACCTCTTTGACCGCTACTCCGCCAAGCTAAACCCGGTGGACGATGTTTACCGGCGCGTCTTCCGGATTCTCCGCACCTACAAGCTAAGACTGGCGGCTACCAGCCGAGACCTTAGTGACACGCTTGCTTCTAAGTTGAGCGAAGCGACCGAGGCCCTCAAAAACTGGTCGGACGCTGCTTCTCTAACGGGGCTGGAATTTGGCGAGAACATCACGGAACGTGTCAGTGAACTTGCCGATCAGATCCGAGCGGTGTCCCAACCTCTGGCTAACGCCCGGAAAGAGGCGGCGGACGCCATTGGCAGTCAGGTGAATGACTTGTCGGAGTCCATGAAGCTGCTGACCGGACCGACCGGCAACCGGGAATTGGCCTTGAACATATCGGGCCGAATCACCGAGCTCACAGAGCTGATCGACTTGACAGTGACCGTTTCAACCAAGGGAGGCGCCAGGGCCTAGCCGCCCCGGTGCCGTCTTAGTTGCAACTTCCAAACGCGGGTTCCTCATCCGATAACTTAATGGTGGGTCGCCCTTGTTCATTTGTGATTTGTGAAATCCCGTAATTGGGATTTGGCGTGAGTGTACGTGCTGGGGAAAATATGAACGGTAATCACAGGGTTTTAGTCACGGGGATGGGAATAATCAGTCCCCTTGGCCTGGACGTGGCAACAACCTGGGACGGCATCGTTAATGGCCGTTCGGGAGTCGACTACATCACCGCCTTCGATCCGGAAGGCTATGACACCCATTTCGCCGCGGAAGTCAAAGGGTTCGACCCTGAAAACTACCTGGACCGCAAAGAAGCGCGAAGGATGGACCGATTCGCGCAGTTTGCGGCAGTCGCAGCCCAACAAGCTTGCCGCCAAGCCGGACTCGAGGCTGGAAACGTTGACCCGTACCGCGTCGGGGTGATAATCGGGAGTGGTATCGGCGGAATAAGCACCCTCTCAGCGCAACATGAGATTCTTCTCGATCGCGGCCCCAAGCGTGTCAGTCCTTTTCTTATCCCCATGATGTTGGGTGACATGGCTTCGGCCCAAGTCTCGATGGTCACCGGTTCCATGGGCGCCAACTACTGTGCTGTTTCATCATGTTCCAGCGGAGCGGACGCCCTCGGCCAAGCCTGGGCAATGATTCGGCGTGGACAAGAAGACATCGTCCTAGCCGGCGGCAGCGAGGCTCCAGTGGTCCCCGTAGCGGTTGCTGGGTTCAATGCTTTGAGAGCCCTTTCCAGGTTTAACGAAAATCCCGCCAAAGCCAGCCGCCCTTTCGACAAAAACCGTGACGGTTTCGTCATGGGTGAGGGCGCGGCGGTGCTGGTGCTGGAGAGCGAAGAAAGCGCGAAAAATCGTGGCGCTACGGTTTTGGGCGAGATCAAAGGGTATGCGGCCACCTCGGACGCGCATCACCTGACCGAGCCAATGGCAACTGGGGAAAGCGCCGCCCGGGCGATGGCCAAAGCCCTGGAAGAAGCGAGCGTGGACCCATCCAAAGTTGACTACGTCAATACTCATGGCACGTCCACTCCGTTGAACGACCGTCATGAGACCATGGCCATCAAAGTAGCTCTCGGCGAGGACGCCTACCGAGTGCCACTGAGTTCCACCAAATCCATGACCGGGCACCTACTGGGTTCTGGCGGCGCTCTGGAAGCATGTTTCTGCCTCCTGGCTATGGAGCACAGTATTGTCCCGCCTACCATCAATCTCTTAGATGCAGACCCTGATTGCGATCTGGACTACACACCCAATGAGGCCCGCTCGCAGGAAATGAACATCACCTTGAGCAATTCCTTTGGTTTCGGCGGCCACAACTCGGTGTTGGTCTTCGGCAAACCCGGCTTGGTCAGCTAGATCGTGACCACCAGCGGTGGGGAACACCCATGGTCGCTGCCAACTACCCTCCAAACCGACGCTCTTTCCGGACACGTGCCACCGGCCATCGCGCAAGTGCTCGCTCGACGGGGTATCGACACCCCGCAAAAGCTGAGCGCATTAATCGATCCACCCCACAAGTTGCCCTACGACCCTCTACGCATCACTGGCATGGACATCGCATTGCGCCGTCTCTACGCAGCCGTTAACAACGGAGAGCGGGTTGGAGTGTTCGGCGACTTTGACGTGGACGGCATCACGGGAACAGCCATCATTTCAGAAGGCCTTACCTCGCTGGGGGTATCGGTCTCTCCATACCTCCCGCACCGCGTCGACGAGGGTCACGGCCTGTCCAATCAGGCAATCGACACTCTAGCGGACGAAGGCGTGACTCTGATCGTGACGGTGGACTGCGGGATAACGGCCTTCGACGAGGTTGATTACGCCAAAACCCGGGGCGTCGATGTCATCATCACCGATCACCATCTGCCCCATGACGGCGTGCCGAATGCGGTCACCTCACTGAACCCAAAGTTGGCAGGCGGAGATTACCCATTTTTTGAACTTTGCGGAGCAGGAATCGGGTTTAAGTTGATCCAAGGTCTATTCGAGTTCTATGGCCAACCCTGGGACCCAGGGCTCCTTGAATTGGCCGCATTAGGGACGATCGCTGACCTCGTTCCGCTCTTGGACGAGAACCGGTATCTGGTAAGAGAAGGACTCAGGGAGTTGAGCAACACCCGACGCCCTGGGCTCAGGGCTCTCTACAGCTCCGCCAGGGTAGACCCAGATGAGATCACCGCCGAGACCGTCTCATTCCAGATCGCGCCCAGGCTGAACTCGGCCGGGCGTATGGGCGACCCAATGGACAGCTTCCGGCTCTTGACTACAACATCTACGGAAGAAGCCACTGCCCTGACCCATAAACTGGAATCGTTGAATATGGACCGGAGGACGGCTTCCGAGGAAGCTTACGGCATTGCCGATCAGCTCGTGGCGGACCTGGATGAACTTCCACCGATGCTTGTGATTTCCGATGAAAGGTTCCACAGGGGTGTTGCGGGCCTCATCGCGGGACGCCTGGTGGACCGGTTCCGCCGTCCAGCCGTGGTGATCGCCGTGGAAGGCGAGTACAGCGTGGCCAGTGGGCGCAGCATCCCTGAATTCAACATCGTAGCCGCCATGGAGTCCTGTGAAGACCTTCTGGTGCGGTTTGGCGGCCATTCCCAAGCCGCGGGCCTCACTGTTGCCACCGAGGCCATCCCCCAGCTTAAATCGCGTCTAGAGGCCTACAGCGCTGAGATCCTAGAGACCCAAGGGCTGGTACGAAAGGTGGAGATAGACGCCGTTATCACCCTGGACGAATTGGACGAAGACATGGTTCGATGGATCAACGACCTGGAGCCATACGGGCCGGGCAACACCAGGCCGATCTTCGCCAGCATAGGCGTCAAGGTTCTCGAAACCTTCCACATGGGCCGGGAACAGCAGCACCTGCGGCTGAGGGTAGAGACCAACGGCGCTCAATTCACCGCGTTGGCCTTCAACCAAACAGAAAAATGGCAGGCCAACACCCAATACGCCGACCTAGCCTTCACCGTTATGAACGACTCCTTCCGCGGCAAAGGGGCAATCGCCCTAAGGCTATTGGACTTCAAGGCGTCTGAGGGCTAGTCTCGCCCTTTTTACTAGGTGTACCTCAGCGCCAGACGTTCCTTCTTCTCTGTCATCCCGTGCTCCTCTGTCACCCCGAGTGAAGCAAGAGGTCTCTTTGCATTCGTTCAGAGTTGGGTTAGTGGCAGCGAGATTCCTCCGTAACCGTCACCCAAGTCAAGCGTGGCGTCTTGTCCTCATCTAGCGTTGGCCCAAGAGCAACGAGATTCCTCGGCTGATGCCTCGGAATGACAATGGAGTGGGTCGGGCCCGTCAGGCCGGCTAAGCCCGGTTTGCCGCCGGCCTTACTATCTGGGCTTTCCAGACCAGCAGGGGCACGGTGAATATCACCACTATTATGGCCACCACCTGGGCTTCGTTCAGATTTCCGCCGAAATATTCGTTGAATTCCTCTCTGAGGAAACTGAGGAAGAAACGGCCTATTGAATAGGTTGCCAGATAGAGGGCGAAGAACATCCCATGGGGCCGCAACCGGTCTCGCAGAGGCCAGATGGCAGCCAATAACACCAGATCGAAGATTAGTTCATAACCGACGGTGGGATGGGTCGGCGGCCGGAAGATGCCGGGACTGTTTGCATTGGTGTAGATGACTCCCCAAGGCAGGTCAGTCACCTTGGAAAAGTGCTCCCCGTTGATTATGTCGCCGAGACGGCCGATGGCCTGGGCCAGCAGCAGGGCTGGGGCTGTGATATCGGCCAAACGACCGATGCCAGGCAGGTTGGCTTTGTGGGCCTCTCCCATGAATGGAAACACCGTCCGCCACATGGCCAGGAACCATTCGGAGTTGCGGATCATGATATATGCCGCACCGCCTATAAAGCCTCCGATTATGGCGCCGTAGATCGCGATACCTCCCGACCAGACCGAGAACACGCTGAAGAAGTCGTCTCTGTAGACTTCGTCCCAAAAATCGATGACATGAAGGAGTCTGGCGCCGATTACACCGCCGATGATTGCCCAGACGGCTACGGAGTAGATGGAATCGACGATCATTCCATCTTTAGCGCCCCAGCGGGCCACCAACCAGACGGCGACCGCAACGGCCACAAAGGTCAAAAGACCGTGCCAGGAGAGGGTTATTGGCCCGGCATCTATCAGGTTGGGATTTATGCCGATTGATATGCTGCCCAGTACGCCCATTGATTGGTCCTTCGCTGTTTCGAGATCGCGGAGCCTGCTATGCGCCCGCCGGTAATGATCCCAGGCCGCACCTTTCCGGCGGGACTGTAGTTACAAGGTAAACCCCTGCGCTGTGTGGTTGCAATAGCTCTGCTATCCACTGGTGCTCCTCTTCGCTGGATGGCAGAGTGAACAACGCAGGTCCGGACCCGCAGAGATGCATCACAGGGCCGCCTCGGTCCGCAACCTGACGGCACATCTCCAACAATTCTGGATATGACCGCGCCGCCACCTCTGAGAAGGCGTTGAATACTAGTCCCCTAACAGATTCTTTTACGAACTGACCGGATGTTAGGATTTGTACCATCTGCCTAGTGATCCCACCGTCGCTGAACTGGCCCATGTTCAATCTGGAGTACATCTCAGCCGTCTTGTTGGGGATGGCCAGGTCCGGAAAGACCAGTGTGACCGCCAGCGGAGGCAACGGAGATAGGCTGGTTATCTGTTCACCCTTCCCTTGGGCCAAGGCCGTGCCGCCCCAGAGAAAGAACGAAACGTCGGACCCCAGGCCCGCTGCGATGGTACTCAGTTCATCGAGTGAAAAACCCAATCCCCACAGGGAGTTCAGACCCAATAACGCAGCGGCTGCATCGCTGCTGCCGCCACCCAATCCCATCGCCACCGGGATGTGCTTCTCAACGGTTACGAGGGCCGCGGGTTCGATATCGCCCGCCTTGGCCAGTTCTACCGCCGCCTTCCAAACCAGGTTCTGTTCCCCTGCCAATTCCGGATATTCGCACTCCACTTTGAGTTCGGCTGCCGGTTCGATGCGCAGCAGGTCTGAAAGGTCGATAGTTTGCATGATAGTCGTGACGTCGTGGAATCCATCATCGCGGCGGCCCAGGACTTCAAAGGTAAGGTTCAGTTTGGCGTAGGCTGGTACTTCCAACTCTACGCCCCCTCCATACCGTCGTCTGCAGTCTTAGCCCACACCTGATAGATGCTCGCCCACTCAGGTATATTCAGCGTCTGGGGCCTTCTGGTGGCATCGATCCCGGCCTCTTCCAATATTCGGCCACCGGCAATGGGCTCGATGCCCAGTCCCTGGCTCAGGGAATTTCTTAGCTGCTTTCTCGGGGCGGCAAACCCAGCTCGAACCACGGTGAAGAAACCCTCTTCACTGGCCACATCGGCCGCTGGAACCGACAACACATCCAGGCGCACCACGGCGGATGTTACCTTGGGCGGAGGTCTGAAGGACTTGGGCAGCACAGAGCACACCATCTTCGCGCGGGCGTAGAACTGGGTGGCCACCGACAATATCCCCATGTCGCCCGGCTGGGCCACCATGTTTTTCGCCACCTCCTGTTGTACCATGACCACCAAAACGTCCGGCTTTGGCTCCGATTCCAACAACCGGCGAATGATCGGGTTTGCGGCATAGTAAGGGAGGTTGGCCACAACTTTGTAAGAGGTATCGGGGGCGATAAGTTCAGCCAGATCCACATCCCGGGCGTCGGCCTTGACACAGGTCAAGTTTGCAGGAAAGTCCAGGCGTGATGGCAGGGCCTCTGCTAGTTCACCGTCCAACTCTACGGCTACCACCCGCTTCACGCGGTCCACCATCCGCTTCGTCAAAACGCCCCGGCCCGGCCCGATCTCGACGATCACGTCGTCCGGAGAGAGGTCTGCCGCATCAAGAATCCGCCCGGCGATGCGGGTATCGGCAAGAAAGTGTTGGCCGAGGGACTTACGGGCCCTGGTGCGATTACCTGACGGGCTAGCAGATGACGTCACAGTGTGAAGCACACCGTGGCAGAAAGAAATATCAGAAGGGTAAAAATAAGTGAGAAATTCAAAAAGACCGCACACCTCCCGTTGTCATAGACCATAGGACATTTCGTGAATGATGACTCAGGCCAGGCACTCCCGCGGCACCCGCAGGGTCCTGCTTACCGTTGCTTCCTTCCGGATCTGGCGGGGTTCACAAGTCTACGTCGCGCAGGACCCAACCCTCTATATCACCGGCCACAATATGGGTCCTCTGGCCTCGCCGAGGGGAGGAATTCGACTCCGCTAGAGCGGATTGCGGATATAGGGCACCGCTGGCTCCCCGTCTAGTACGGCCTCAGTACCATGTTAGGATTGGTAGCGAGGACGAGTCAAGGGGTAACTCCATGTTGGCTTCCTGGTAATATTAGACCGGCACCAATTTTCTTCGATTCCGCCAGACATTATGCAAATACGTAAAGCAGTCATACCCGCCGCAGGGATGGGCACTCGGTTCCTGCCGGTGACTATGTCCGTCCCCAAAGAGCTGCTGCCAATCATCGATCGGCCACTGCTGCAATACGTCATTGCAGAGGCGGTGGAAGCCGGGGTTGAAGAGATAATCATCGTCACATCCCCTGGCAAGGAATTGATCAGCGAATATTTCCAGCCTCGCCCAGCATTAGAAAAACGCCTGGCAGCCGCCGGGAAAGACCAATTGCTGGCGAAGGTGACGGAGGCTGCCAATCTAGCGAAGATCAACTTTGTTCTGCAGCATGAGGCTTTGGGTCTTGGGCACGCCGTGCTCATGGCTAAGGACGCCGTAGGCGACGAGCCATTTGTAGTCATCCTGCCAGACGATGTTATCGCCCACACACCCGGCGCTATCAGCCAGATGGTCCAGGTCTCAGAGCAGATGGATGCCGGGGTGATCGCGGTGGAATTGGTGCCCTGGGAAGTTGTCCACAATTATGGCGTGGTGTCTGCGGAACGAGTTGCTGAACGGGTCCACAAGATTGACGGTCTCATCGAAAAGCCTCCTCGGGAGGCAGCCCCTTCCAACCTTACAATCGTTGGGAGATACATACTTCCGCCTCAGATATTCGGGTACCTCGAGAACACGCAGCCTGGGGCCAAGGGCGAAATCCAATTGACCGACGGAATTTTAGCCTTGCTGCAAACCCACGACATGTACGCCTACGAATTCTCCGGAGTGCGGTTTGACGGAGGCACGCCCATGGGGCTCCTGCGGGCGTCATTGGCCTTTGCATTGGACCGGGAAGACACCTCAGAAGAGGCTCTTTCGCTATTGAGCGAGTTTCAAGATCGGATTGACCCGTTAACTTAGTCCCAATATTCAGGAGGGCGCCCATTGGCTACTGGCAAACAGGAACACCTGGAAACGGTCCGAAGCATCAAGAGCGAATTGATAACGATGCTGGAAGGCATGGATTACTGCCTAGACTGGAAACTAGACGAATCTGAATGGTCGGCGCGCGAATTGGTCTATCACATCTTAGAGACGCCGCCTGGCGGAGCGCAGAACCTGGTTAAGGGAATACTTGCGGGAGCGATTGATGAGTACGAGATCTGGAGCGATCTTACGAACATTACACCCGAGCGGTCCGTCTACGATCTCCCCCAGATCAACGCCGACATCGAGGGATTCTTCCAAAGCCTGGACGCGTCTATCTCAGGCATGGTCGATGAAGACCTCGAAGGGAAGAAGGTGATGATGCATCAACGGACCCGGGGCGTGGACGAACAACGGACCCTCAACGCTATCCTGGAGCGGACACTCAACGGTCACATCCGAGACCATCTAACGCAGATACAGGCGATACGTGACGCTCTGGCGATCTAGGTAGGCCAACAAAAGGGAACGAACTAGCCTGTTCCCACTTCTAGGATAGACAAGAACGCTTCCTGAGGGATCTCAACCGAGCCCACCATCTTTCGGCGCTTCTTACCCTCTTTTTGCTTCTCAAGCAGCTTGCGTTTACGCGTAATATCGCCACCATAGCATTTGGCCAGCACGTCTTTACGCATGGCCCGCACCGTCTCTCTGGCGATGATGCGGCTGCCGATGGACGCCTGGATGGGAACTTCAAACATCTGGCGTGGAATCGTGGACCGCAGCTTATCTACGATCTTCCGCCCCTGGACCACTGCGGCATCCCGGTGCAGAATCATCGACAAGGCTTCCACCGAGTGGTGGTTCACCAATATTTCAACCTTCACCAACGGCGCGGCCTGGTATCCGGAAAAGCTGTAGTCCAAGGAGGCGTACCCTTGCGTTTTCGACTTGAGCTGGTTGTAGAAATCGGCCAGCAATTCAACTAGGGGAATGGTGTATTCCATCACCACCCGAGACTCGCCCCCAGGTTCGTTTTTGCCATCGCGCCGGGTGCCGCCACCTTGCATGTATTCCATGCGCTTAAATTCTGACCGGCGGGAGTGCATCAACTCCATCAGCGCGCCAACATGTCGGTTGGGCGCCACGATGGTCAAGTCCAGCATCGGCTCTCGTATCTCTGAAAACTCGTTGGGGTCAGGCAACTTCGCGGGGCTATCCACTATGATTGTGTCGCCGTTGGTCAGCACGACTTGATAAGCAACGCTGGGGGCCGTGACGATCAGGTCTAGGTCGTACTCCCGTTCCAAACGTTCCTGCACGATCTCCAAGTGCATCAGACCCAGGAAACCGCAGCGAAACCCGAAGCCAAGCGCGGTGCTGCTCTCGGGCTCCATCTCCAATGATGCATCGTTAAGTTGCAGCTTTTCCAGAGCGTTGCGGAGATTGTTGTATTCCTCGCCGTCGGATGGGTAAAGGCCAGCGAAGACCATTGATTTAAGCGGCAAGTATCCCGATAACGCTTCCGTTGCCGGAGATTGGTCCACCGTCAGGGTGTCACCGACACTACAGTCCCGGACCTCTTTGAACCCGGTGGCTATGTAGCCAACCTGGCCTGTTCCCAAGAAATCCGTAGGCGTGGGGCCCGGCGCAAACACACCCACCTCAACAATCTCCGCCACACGGCCGGAAGACATGACTTTTATCCGGTCTCTCTTTGAGATGGTCCCGTCTTTGACCCTAACATGGGCGATGATGCCTTTATACGAGTTATATTCCGAGTCGAAAACCAAGCTCCGGGGAGAAGCGTTTACATCGCCTTTGGGCGCCGGTACCCGATCGATCACGGCGTCCAATATTTCTTTGGCTCCGGTGCCGTCTTTGGCCGAGACATAGAGAATCTCGTCGGGTTTAAATCCGAAGGCTTGTTCGATCTCGCCGGCGACCCGTTCCGGTTCGGCTTGGGGGAGATCTAGCTTGTTCAGGACCGGAATCAATTCAAGGTCATATTCCATGGCCAACAGTGTGTTGGCGATGGTCTGAGCTTCGATGCCCTGACTGGCGTCAACCACCAACAGCGCACCTTCGCAGGCGGCCAATGCACGGGACACTTCATAGCTGAAGTCAACGTGGCCCGGCGTGTCGATGAGGTTGAATTGGTATATCTGGCCATCAGGAGCGGTATGCGACATCGTCACCGCCTTTCCCTTGATGGTGATGCCTCTTTCCCTTTCTAGGTCCATCTGGTCCAGGAACTGGGCTTTCATCTCGCCCGGACGTACGGTGCCCGTGATTTCCAGAAATCGGTCGGCTAAGGTCGACTTCCCGTGATCGATGTGGGCAATTATGCAAAAATTTCTTATTAGGCTCGGTTTCATATTAAATCAATGGTATCACGGTCGATTTTCGCCTACAACGAAGTTTCTTCGTACCTAAGGTCATCAAAGCCCAGCGGCGGCGCAAAAAAAGAGGCCGCATCAGAGCGGCCTCTCTCATTCAACCTGTGTAGAAAATCGGATCGGAAGCTACGGGGTTCCATACCCGGTGGACAAGATGCATGCCGAGTAGTGATCTGTCTCCACTTCGCGTAACTCCGGCAATATTTGCGAACAAGTGTCATTGGCTACAGGACAGCGTGGGTGGAAAACGCAACCGCTGGGTGGATTCAATGGGCTGGGCACTTCTCCAGTTAGTAAGACCCGCTCCCTCTGGGCGTCCAGCACAGGATCAGGAATCGGCACTGCAGAAAGCAGGGCCTTGGTGTAGGGATGGATCGGGTTGCGGTAAATCTCATTCCTCTCGGCCATCTCCACCAGGTGACCTAGATACATGACCCCGACACGGTCGCTGATGTGGCGGACCACAGACAGGTCATGGGCGATGAACAGATAGGTGAGATTGAATTGCTCTTGAAGGTCTTCCAACAGGTTGATGATCTGTGCCTGAATCGAGACATCGAGAGCAGAGACTGGTTCGTCGGCGACGATGAACTTGGGACTCACTGAGAGTGCCCGGGCAACGCCGATACGTTGGCGTTGTCCGCCGCTGAACTCATGAGGGAAGCGGTCAGCCATGTATGGGTTGAGGCCCACGTTTGTCAGAAGGTCAGCGACTTTGTTACGGTATTCCATTTTGTTTGCAACCAGACCGTGGACGATCAGCGGTTCACCAATGATGTTTCCGGCTGTCATGCGGGGATTCAGTGAGCTGTAGGGATCCTGGAAAATCACCTGCATCTCACGCCGCATACCGCGCATTGTTTTGGTGTTCATTGACGTTAGGTCTTGGCCATCGAAGATGACCTGACCGGCCGTGGGTTTGTACAACTGAAGGATGCACCGGCCGGTGGTGGTCTTGCCGCAACCGCTCTCACCAACCAGGCCCAGCGTTTCGCCCCGTTTGACCGTGAAGCTGACGTCATCAACGGCCTTCACATATCCCACCGGTTTTCGGGACAGGAATCCAGAGCCTACAGGGAAGTGCATCTTGAGGTTTTTCACCTCAAGGATGATATCTTCGCTCTGCGTTGCGGCGCTGGAGGCCGCGGCTTCGGGCATCGTAGTCATATCAAGTCCTATTTTCCTATGGAGGGTTTACTCCGGCCAGAGTTATTCTGCCACCGGAGCGTTTAGAAAGTCGATCTCAGTCGCGCCTAGTTCATCGGCGCGGAAGCATGCAGAAAGATGGCCGTCGCTTGTCTCAACGAGTTCAGGCGTGTCGGTGGCGCACTTATCAATGGCCCAGCGGCACCGCTCTCTGAAAGCGCAACCGGGGGGTAGGTTGATAAGGTCTGGCGGTTGGCCTTCTATGGGATCAAGTTTCGCCCGCCGTGGCAGGTCCAACCTCGGGACTGACCGTAGCAGACCCACGGTATAAGGGTGCCGGGGGTTTGCGTAAATCTCACGCGCTTCTCCGCGTTCAATCACCTTGCCGGCATACATGATGTTCACGCGGTCTGCGTAGCGCGCCACCACTCCAAGGTTGTGGGTGATCACTATCAAAGCCACGCCAAGCTCGGTGGTCAAGGACTTCATCAGATCCAATATCTGGGCCTGAATTGTGACGTCTAGAGCGGTGGTCGGTTCGTCAGCTATAATCAGCCTAGGGTTACAACTCAGGGCCATGGCGATCATAACGCGCTGACGCATACCGCCGCTAAACTGGTGGGGGTACTGCTTGATACGGATTTCCGGGTCAGGAATCCCCACGCGGGTTAGGAGGTTCACGCTCTCCCGCTGTGATTCCAATTTCGACATACCCATGTGCAGTTGAAGGGTTTCAGTGATTTGCCGTTCCACGGTCAGCACCGGGTTCAATGAGGTCATAGGTTCTTGGAATACCATGGCAATCTTGGCGCCGCGGACCTGCCGCATGCCTTCCATGTCTATCTTGAGGATGTCCTCGCCGTCCAGCAAGATTTCGCCATCAATGATCTTTCCGGGTGGGTCAGGGATCAAGCGCATCACGGAGAGGGCACTCACACTTTTCCCACAACCGCTCTCTCCAACCAAGCCCAGAGTTTCGCCCTCATTTAACTCGTAAGACACGCCATCGACGGCTTTTACGACGCCTTCCATCGTGAAAAAGTGAGTCTTTAGGTTTTTAACTTCTAGAAGTGTAGCCAATCGGTCTCCTCAAGTCTCACGTACTGATCTAGGTACGCTACTTTAGATACGTTACAGGGTCGATTACGGGCGTCATGTCAGTGATTTTCCCTGATGTCCCGGGTTCAGAACCGGTCCATAAAGGCCTTTTCTGCCAACCCGTTCTTTTGGTGGGGAAGCCGGGACTCGAACCCGGACGCCTTTCAGCACATGATCCTAAATCATGCTCGTCTACCAGTTTCGACACTTCCCCCAATCTAACGTGAAAATCGGGGAACCAGGCTCACCCCACTGTTCACATTTAAGCTTCAAATCGCAGCGTAAAAACCAGTCTTCGGAGTCTTGTAAGTATAGCTATCGTCAGGCAGCCTGTCCATACTGATCCAGCGTTTTCAGGTTCATAATCAACCCCTGCGGCCGGCGGCTATTCTACCAACCGCCGCCACAACAAACCTCCGAATGTCCCCAAAAAAGCGAATAACGCGAACACAAAGGCTAAAACCCCGAATAATGAGCTTCCCTTGCTGCCGAGGTCTCCTTCGGGGCCGGTCAGGCCTTGTGAGCCAGTTGAGCCGGCAACACCGGCCGGGCCAGCAGCTCCAGCAGAACCTGGAGGCCCGCCGACTCCGGGTGGGCCGGAAGGTCCTTGCACGCCCTGGGGCCCTTGCGGGCCGGAAGGACCGGAAGGACCGGAAGGACCGGAAGGACCAGAAGGACCGGCGTCACCTTTTTCGCCGACTACCAAGACCGGAGTTGCGGTAGCTGCAGTCGTTGCCTGAGGCACAGGCGTCGCTTGAGTTGGACTTGCGGTTAGATTGAGTTGAGTTACCTCGCCTTGGGCCCACAGGGCTGTCTCGTTGGCCGGGATTCCGCCAATGGTGAAAGTGACAGTCTTGCCGACGAAGCTATCTGCGTCAGGCTCCACCAACAGCACTGGATAGCTGCCACCGGATACTGATTCCGCCACTACTTGCCTACCGTCGACCAATGCGGCTACGACTGTGCCGTCTGATGCGGGATTGCCATTGACTGTGGCCAACCCCAAGAATGCGTGAGGAATGACCCGCTGCGCCGACGCTACAGACGGCAATAACGTGAGTATCGCCACGAACAATGCGGCTACCAAGTATTGTTGTCGGAGGAATTCCCTCAAACTTAGCCTCAAACGTTGATTATACAGGCTGGCGTAACGCTGGTAGGATTTTACCTCGGTCGCATTTCTCCGCAGCCCGTTAAAGACGCCATTATAACGAAAAGCAACCAGCCCTCCCCGTGAAAGTGTAGGCCGGGTTTATACCTAAATTCGGACTGCCCTAACCTATTCAAGGGACGGTTCTATGCCCTTAGATCAATCACGATTAATCACTCAAAGGATTACCGGAGAGAAGCACGATCTCACGGCTAACCATGTCATCGAGTTCGGAAGGTACTGAAGTAAGCAGGTTGTCCGATAGGAACAACCGTTCAAGACTCGCCATGTTACCCATCGTTTCCGGTATTCGTGTTAGACGGTTGTTGGACACAAAGAGGTCAATTAACTCAGTCAAGTCTCCGATCTCAAGGGGCAGCGACCTCAGTTGGTTATCGTTAAGGTGCAATTCGTTGAGGGCGGTTAGAGCCCCCATCTCTTGGGGCAATGACGTTAATCTGTTGCCTGCCAGGTCTAAAAAGACCAACTGTATCAGCCCGCAGACCTCGGGAGACAGTTCAGATAAAAGATTGCTTCGCAGGTTCAGTTGAATCAGGTTGGTCAGCCGGTGAATTCCGGCCGGCATCCCAGTCAGTTTGTTGCCTTCCAGATACAGCCAGACAAGGCTGGTCAGATTGCATATCTGAGTGGGCAGACCTGTCAGTTGATTATCTTCGGCATACAGCCCGGTTAGGCCCGTAAGGGAACCGATCTCCGGCGGTAACTCCGTCAGCCTGTTGCCGCCGACATATAGCCAGTTCAAGCTGGATAAGCCTGCGATTTCGGGCGGCAATGCCGAAATATGGTTCTCCCGCAGGTAAAGGACCGTAAGGCTGCTCAAGTGGCCGATCTCCGGAGGTACCTCCGCCAACTCGTTCCGGTCCAGATGCAGTTCTTTAAGTCCGGTCAGGCTACCTATTTCTGGAGGCAGCGACTCAATCTGGTTGCCTTGAAGGAAAATCTCCGTCACCGCGGCCAGACTGCCAATCTCCGGTGGCAGGTCTAGCAGCGAGTTATCAGGTAGAAAAAGCCAGGTCAGGCTAGTCAGATTACCTAGCTCAGGCGGCAATCTTGTGAGTTGGTTGTTGCTTGAATTCAGCCGCCGCAATCTCGTTAGGTTCCCGATTTGCGATGGCAATGACGATAGTTGATTTTCCTGAACAAACAACCCGGTCAGTTCGATTAGGTTCCCGATCTCTGGCGGCAACTCCGTCAACTGGTTATTACGCACATTCAGCCTGGTCAGGCTCGTTAGGTTGCCTATCTCCGGCGGTAATTTAGTCAATCGGTTACCCGACAGATCAAGTTCGACGAGGTTCACCAGATCGCCGATCGATGCCGGCAACGACTCCAATTCTTCTTGGGAAAGGTCCAAGGTATCGGAACCGTCGCCGCGCGCCTTTTCTATGATTGCGGAGAGTTCAGTCTGGTCCATTTCGTATTCCTAATGATCAAAACATTGTTGTTTAAAACGGCCACTCAGCAATGTATACGAGGTGCAAGAATATGAAAAGCCTGGCATCGAGCCAATAATGCTAGGCTTGGGCCAGTCTCCATAACGATGAGTTATCAGAGGTGACGCCGGTGGTTATGGCGACCTCACCGAGGTTAAACGAATATTTATAGTAAGGATGCTGATACCCGGGAAGTTTTAGCCAGTCTCCCAGGTGTTTTAGTATCAGATAGAAGGACAACTTACCCGCCACAGCGGTAACCACTGCAATACCGGGCTCCAGGACCAAAGCTCCGCCAAAAAGCGCTGCTGTGCTAACGTCGGTTGTGGCCCGCGAAGCCACCGGTAGCGGGTAGCTGCCCGTAATGACAATCTAGATTATGAAGAATACGGTGCCGGCTAATATGCCGCGGCTCAATTCTTCACCAGCAATCAAAAATCCCAGCAACGCTAGGCCTGTTAAGGCAACAAATGCTGTGAAAATTAGCACTCGTATGGGAAGACCTTGGCCCATCTGGTTAATCAGTCGCCGTTATATCGAAATATTTAGCTAATGATGGATGGTCCGAATTCCAATGATCAGGCCCTTCGGTGTTTTAATCAAGGTATTTCGGGCGTCCATTGAATTGGGCGTGTTTATCGCATACTTAGACTGCATGGTATCGGCTGTGGCCGCTCACCAGGAATCCGCAAGTGGCTGCATATCCAAAGAGATCGAACTTTCGACCTGGCAGGTGCCATCGAGGAGCCCTGCCAGGTCAAGAGGTGATCAAATTGGCGTGGGTAGTTTTAGCCGGTGCAGGTACCCGAGATTGCGGCATTCACTGAAATCGCGCTTCCTGTTGTACCCCTGGCCGAACCGTAGTTTTCGTTATCGCTGCCCACCCGGTCGACGGACACCGAAACTCCGCTGCCGTTACCATCTCCGGTTATCACAAAAGTGACAACTGCATCGATAGCTCCTTTGGAGCAGCGTTGGTTCGTGTGGACCACAGTCACGGTCTCATTGGAAGCGACCTCTATGACGTCCACCGAAGCATTGGCAGGAACAGCGATCGTTATCGCCGCCCTATATTGTGCCTTGCCGCCGTTCGCGACGGACCAATAAGTACTGATGGTCGTTCCTTCGACATCAGCTTTGGCGTTCCAGCTCCAACCGGCATTCGCCACCACTGCTCCGAAAATAGGAGATAAACATGCGGATTATCTTCTAAAATCTGTGCGAATCTACGCATAAGTTAGTGTCGGTGCTGCATTAACCCAGCCGATGAAGCTGGATAAAAAAGAGCCCGAATGATTGGCATCCGAGCTCTTTTTTGTATGCCGAATAAAAAGTTTTTAAATGCCTTGTATCACGTAGTCAGCGATCTTCTCGGCGATCATGATGGTTGTGGCGTTGGTGTTGGCGCGAATGCAGTCGGGCATTATTGAGGCATCCACCACTCGAATTCCCTGTAGTCCATGGATCTTGCCGTGCTGGTCCACCACAGCCATACGGTCGTCTGCCGGTCCCATCTTACAGGTGCAGGAGATATGATGGGATGTGCCTGTGTATTTGAGCAGCCATGTGTCCAGAGCCTCGTCGGACGCCAATTCTTCGTCGGTTGGCGTGATTCTCTCTACGATCAGTTCCCGAATCGCCGGATGGTTCTCAAGCTCAACAACCTTCCGGATCCCCTTCCTCAGGCGGTCCCGGTCGAATTCCTCTTGTAGGTAGTTGTAGTCCAGGTATGGCGGGTCGTTGGGGTCGGCCGACTTCAATCTAAGCTCACCCGACCCCACGGCTAGTTGGACTCCAGCGGAAAGCCCAAGGTAGTTGTCGCCGTCATCGATGTCGATCTGTGTGGGCCGGTGTTCGCTGGTCATCAGGGTTGGGCTGATGATCATGTCACTCTTCAGATGTGAGCCTTCCGATGTGTACCTGGTGCAAACCTGGATCAACGGAACGTCCACACCCGGCGCTTCACCCTTAGCCTTGTAGACCACCGTGGCTAGGGGATGGTCCCTGAGGTTTTGGCCCACCCCAGGCAAGTCCTTCACGACTGGGATATTGAATTCTTCCAAATGGTCCGCCGGCCCAACGCCTGAGAGCATGAGAATCTGCGGAGATTTCATTGCGCCGCTGGTAAGAAGAATTTCCTCTCCCTCTACGACGAATACCTCATCGCCACTTTCGACTTCCACGCCGACCGCCTTTGTGCCTTGGAAGATTATTCGCCGGCAGGGAGCGTTGGGCCTAATGGTCAGGTTCAGACGATGCCTGGCCGGGTCCAGGTAGGCGATGGCCATGCTGATCCGGACGCCGTCCATGTGGTTGCGAGGGCGCGGCCCGACTCCTTCCGATTCGGGATGATTTTGGTCTTCGTCTTCCCGGTAACCGGCATCCACGCAGGCCTGGTAAAAGGCCTCTGAATGCGGCTCCCAAGTGTCCCGAGGGTCTCTTTTGATGGGAATGGGGCCGTCGCTTCCGTGGAAATCACCACCGAAATCGCGGTCGGTCTCCATCTTCCGGAAATAGGGCAAAACGTCGGTAAATCCCCACTCGTCGTTTCCCTTGGCCGCCCAGGAATCGTAATCATCTGGGATACCCCGGTAGAACACCTGTCCGTTGACCGCACTGGACCCGCCGGTCGCCCGGCCCCTCGGCACCTGGAGCTCAGGCTGTTCCGCGGTCACACGTGCCGTGTATCCCCAATTGTGCGGCCCATAAGCCGAGTAGTAGACATTGTTACCGTTCTTAAGATCATCGGGTAGGTGATCAAAGTCAGGGTAGTCCGGCCCAGCTTCAATCAGCAGCACCGACCGGTTGGAGTCCTCGGATAGCCGGTAGGCCAGAGCGCATCCCGCGGAGCCGGCGCCTACGATGATCACGTCGTACTTCATCTTGGTCTCCCTGGTTTTTCTCTTGGTTCGATAATTAGTGCGCACTATAGCTCAAGGGGTTGGTAATTGTCCTGTGGGATTGTGCCACTCGAACGACGCGCACATATACTGTATAAATGAACGGCGAACTGCATGGAACGCTAGGACTCCGGCCAATAACGATACTGGCGTAAGAGGAAGTGACTCGAGATGAACTCAGCTCGTAAACCGGTCGCCGTCGTAGTGGGGGCGACATCCAAATGGCAATCTGATGGCCGTAATACGAAACTAGCGCACGGCAAGGAGATCGACGACACCGACATGCCCGTGGGCGTGCGCTGGGGCGTCGGGGGCGCCATTGCCCAGAAGTTTGCCAAAGAGGGCTTCCTCGTCGTACTTACAACCCGCACTGCCGCCAATGCGTCGGCATTGGAGATCGCGATCCGGGAGCAGGGCGGCGAATGCATGATCGTAGAACTTGACCTGGTGTCAACCGATTCTATATCGAAGGCGTTCGCGCAAATCCGAGACGAAGTCGGCGACCCTGAAGTCTTGGTCTACAACGCAGGTTACCTGGAGGGGCGCGACCTTCCGCCGGATAAAGAATTGCTTGAACACATACCTGACGAGATGTTCGAGACCGCGCAACACATCGCCAGCCGCGGGCCGTTCTTGGTTGCCAAGGAAGTATTGCCGGCCATGCGGGAGCGAGGCGAAGGCTCGTTCCTAATCTCAAACAACTCTTTCTCTCTCCGCGGGAAAAAGCGGTATACCGGGCAGTCGTTGTACTATCCGAGGGTGATGATGCGCACGCTGGCCCAAGTGCTGACCGAGGAATATTCCGAGCACGGCGTGCACGTGGCCAACATCATAATAGACGGACTGATTGACTCCCCAGGCACACGAGCTCTACCAGTTGCTCTGGAGCAGCCAGATGTTGTGATGAACCCGGTCAAGATCGCTGAGGCTTTCTATTACCTACACACCCAAGACAAGTCCTGTTGGACCCACGAGATCCAATTGACCCCGTTCCCAACGAAGCCTAGTTATTAGGAGCCAAGCAGACTCCCATAAAAGAAATTAGGTTGACTGGACGGGCTGAGACTTGTAGGCATCCTCAACGAAGCCCGATTGTTGTACCCACCGGACATTTTCTTCATCGTTAACCAGACCTAATTCCTCACCTTGGGAGCTTTCAAGCCCAAGAGGGTGATATACCAGTTCGATCAAATTTCTGTCCGGGTCGCTGATGTATGTGTAGTGTTCGTTGGTATCTTCCCGCTGGCCTTGTCCAGGATCACTTCCGCCTACGTTCGACCCAAAGGCTCCGCCTGCCGTACGGGAATGATTCACCCCCAATGAGTCCAGGTGCGCGAGCATGGCGTCCCAGTCTCCCACTTCTATGGCGAAGTGAACGCGCGGCACTTCGATAATCTCTTCCGTATCGCTGGTATGTATCTCTCCGGTGCCGATGCGTAGTTGAAGCTGCCGTTCATTTAGCGCCGGCCCTCGGTCCAGGAATTCGGCGCCTAGGACACTCTCGTACCATTCTCGTGTCTGCTGCCGGTCGGAAATTTGGATATTTATGTGGTGAATCATGTTAATTTTGGACATTTAACCCTCCATTATTTCCAAATTGACCATGCGATGCGTCATTATCATCCATATCCTTGAATCTTGGCAACCGAGAATCAAAAATAAAGGAATCCGCATGCGATTCCACCTAGTCCATCGGCACCGTGGCAAATGCTCGGTCTTCACTTTCGGGCGGCGTGCTCAAATCCCCTTTATACCGCGAAATTCGTCGAGTTTCGGCCAAAATTTAAGTTTGACAGGCACATTGTAGCCAGGTGTATATTGCTCTCAATCTAAATAAGCTCCTACCCGGAGGATTACGACCGCGACACCTAATTGACGATCAAATGAGGAGGCGATGCCATGTCCGGTAACTACAGCATCATGGTAGGGACTACGGGTGCAGGGCTATTTCAAAGCGCCGACAGCGGGGAGAGTTGGCGTCGAATTGGGTCCCCCTTCTCAGGGGAATCCCAGGTCAGGGCTTTGGCGGTAGATCCCCAAAGTCCCAACGTCGTCTACGCTGGCTCCAACGACGGAATCTACCGTAGCGAAGATAGCGGCCAAAATTGGGCTAAGCTGGATTCCCCGATGGATGGACTGAAAATCTGGTCCATAGCTATCAACCCTTCGGATTCGGCCACCGTCTTCGCTGGCACCAGCCCACCCTTCTTGTTTCGCTCCAAGAATGGAGGCCAGACCTGGGAAAAATTGTCTGCAGAAATCGCCCAAGAATGCGCCATTGGCTCACCGAGGGTCACTGCGATGGTGGTAGACCCAGTGGACGAGGACACGGTGTACGCTGGCGTTGAGATTGACGGGGTGTACCGAAGCCGGGACGGCGGAGACACTTGGGCCCACGTCGATAAGGGAATCACCAACCCAGATATACATGGCATGGCGGTGAGCCTAGGCGAGCACAAAACGCTACTTGTAAGCACTCCCAACGAGATCTTCGCCAGTCAGGATGAAGGGGAAACCTTCCAGTCTTTGGCGGTTACAAAGTCGTTTGCCATGCCCTATTGCCGTTGGGTAGCAGTTAAAATCGATGATTCACAGGTGTTGTTCGCCGCCAACGGAGACTCGGCCATCGGGAACACCGGTACAATCCAGCGGTCCACGGACGGCGGCAGATCATGGGAGACCCAGCAATTGCCAGTTGAACCCAATTCACCCATCTGGAATTTCGCGACCCACCCTGCCGACCCAGAATTGATCTTTGCCAACAGCATCTATGGCGAGCTTTATCGGAGCGCCGATGGCGGTGACAGTTGGGAGAAGCTGAAGAAAGAGTTCACCGAAGTAAGGGCGTTGGCCTGGACCCCAAACTGATTCAATAATTGAATCGGTCGACCGAATCAACTTTGGAATTTCATTCTCTCCCTTACAATATGAGATTCCATTTGGAAATTGAGAAAGCTGAGACAGGTTGGAGTGAATATGATTACAACAGATTCGAAGACGCTGGTGATCCGAAACGGAACGCTTATTGACGGTTCGGGGGCGCCAGCCACTCCAAACACCGCCGTGGTCGTCGAAGGCAATCGCATCACTAGTGTCGGGGTGCTGCCCGGCGGGATAAATCTAGAAGACACCGCCAAAGTAGAAGCGATCGACGCTACAGGGCAATGGATTATGCCGGGCCTGATAGATGGCCATTGCCACCTTTCCTTTGGAATGCCGGCGGTCCCGGGTTACGCCAGCGCCCGCGGGACGATCAATCCGGGCTTCAGCGCCCTACGGGCTGCGCGAAATGCTCAAACGATACTGCGATCAGGGGTCACGAGCATATCGATACCCGGCGGTACCTGGTTCATCGAGGTCGGCTTGCGTGACGCCATCAATGCTGGCCTTATCCAGGGACCGCGAATCTACACCGCCGGCCGGTTCATCGTCACCTACGGCAGCATCGGCGATTATGAGCCTTCATGGGTCGGCACCCCGGAGCACACGTTGGGCATCTTGGCCAACAATGTCTCCGATATGATCACCGAGGTCCGCCGGCAGACGAAGCACGGCGTGGACTTCATCAAACTGGCAGACAGCACTTGGGGGGATACGCAGACCTTTGCCAAGGAGGAGATGGCGGCCGTCGTGGAAGAGGCGCACCGCAGGAACGCCCGCATCAGCATCCATTCCAGAGGGGCCGGCTCTACAAAAGCGGCCGCCGAAGCTGGCGTCGATTGGATCATGCATGCCGACCTTGCCACTGAAGGGGACCTCTACGCGGTGGCTGAGGCGGGCGTTCGGATCATGCCAACTACGACGTTCCTATTCGAGGCGTTGGAAGTTGGGAAGGAGTTGGGGCGCAGTAACGAGGAACTAGACGTCATCAGGCGCAATGCCGACAACGCGGTAACCGTCCTGGAGACGGCACGGTCCCTCGGCGTCAAAGTCATGTGCGGGACCGACACCGGAAACTCCCCGGTAATGCCCTACGGCGTTCTGCACGCTCACGAGGCGGAGATCATGGTCAAGTTTGGGCGCTATACGCCGATGGAGGCAATCACCGCGTACACTAAGGACAATGCTTATGCGGTGGGTCTGGAGGGTGAATTGGGCGTCATCGAGCCCGGTAAACTGGCCGATATCCTAATCCTGAACGCCGATCCGTTGGAGGACATCAGCGTGCTGCAGGGCGGCAAACATTTGAGCGCGGTCATAAAGGACGGGCGGGCGGTGGACTTGCAGGCCGGGCTCGAGCAAGAACTTGAGGTGGCCTTCCCTTAGCAAGTGCGGATCGCTCGCACTTACGCTCATAACTAGGATAGAAAGGCCCTCGGACAAGTTCGAGGGCCTTTCTGAGTCTGGCGGGCATTCTTCGGTTTCTTGAAAACATTCCCCGAGAACTTTGAAGAGGCTGATGTTCGGTTATCGAGCACGTTTCTAGCGCGCCGCCCCGATATTACGGAGCCGTGAACCCGATCTCCTTATGGGTACCGTCGCACAGCGGCATTTTTGATGACGCGCCACAGGTAGACTCTGTTTCGCGTTTCCAGGGGCTGGCCATCGCTGCGTTCCACTGGTATGCCTCCGGTTATCCAGATCGGACCGTTGGGAATGATGGCTACCTCCTTAGGGAGGTCTCGCTCTATTATCTCTCCGCCGGGCTCGAGTATGTAAGCAAGGGTTCCGGATGGGCACCGGTCGATCATGGCAGTGATCTCGGCTAACACCTCACTCTTGTCGCTGTTGACCTGCATCTTCGAGATATTCGTGATCCGAGTCCCACAGAATCCGGAGTGCATGCAGATTGAATGGTCATCTTGGATAACGATCTTTGGGCCGTCGAACGTTGTCCAGCGATCAGAGATCGGCCCGGTATCGGCGGCCTCAGTCCCTTCGAACCCAATTTCTTCGTGGGTGTCGTCGCACAACGGCTTTTTGTTGCATTTATTGCACCGGCAGAGAGCATAATTACCGCCGGAACGGAGCACCTCTCCTCTGATCCAGCTCAAAGGCTCGCCGAGCTCGGACATCTCCTCTGATTGTTCAACCAGGGGCGGGCCACCGCGCACGATATAAGGCCCATTTCGCTCGACTTTGATCCTCAGTGTGTCATCTGATGACATCTTGCTCTCCTTGAACGGCCTCGAAAATTTTTCTAACTATTCAGCGGGTAGCGACTGTAGGTACAACCATATTGCGTCTAGCTCATCGTCGGTCATCAGTGTGAACCGGTTCCACGGCATGAACCTGGGATTCAGCAGGTTCCCCCGAGGAGTTGTTCCGCTGCGAATGGTGTTTATAAACTGAGACCTTGACCAAGTTCCAGCGTCGCCGCCCGAAGTGATGTCGGGGACATCGACGCGGTCTTTCCCGGGGACCCTGCCTCCCGATAGTCTTGTTCCGTAACAAACGGTGCAGACTTCAGCGAGATACTCACCATATTCAGCGGTTACACCGACTGCCGGTGATGGCTCACGCGGTGCTTCATGGTCGATCAGCGACGCGGGAATCAAGCCGCCCGCAAATGTTGCGATGATGCGGTCCAGCGTACCCTAACTAGACTCTTCCAGTTCGTTATCCACGTGAGGGAGAGTTTTTAGATAAGCAATCATCGTCCCGAGGTCGTCGTCGGAAATCTTGTAGTATTCCTCGGCAGGCATGATCACCAGGGCTTCGCCATCTTTACCTATTCCGTGTCTGATCGCCCGAACGTAGTCCTCATCGGTGAATGCACCACCGATACCGCCACGTCCCGAGGTTAGATTCTTGGGCATCACTTTTCCGAAAAAAGAATCGCCCGAAAATCCGGTGCAGGGGTTGTCTTTGCGATTAGCTACTTCAGGCCCAGCCAGGTTCTGGTCATGACAGACCTGACAAGCCCCAACGGCTTCCAGATAGTGTTTTCCTCTTTCGATGCTGGCCGCATCGGTCGGGACCGACACCGAAGCTATCGCCTCATCGTAAGTACGGTTCACCTTCCGAGAACCAACGAAAAAAACACGACTACCAGTATGAGAGCGATGCCTAGCAGTCCGCCCGCTATGATCTCGAACCATTTTAGAAATTTCCGCATATTGACCGACTCCAGCATTAAACTTGCTGTGCATTCAACGCCTTAAATCATATCAACCCATCAACCTCGACCCGCCACCTCATCACGAGTGATTAGGTATCCAACATGAAGTAGAATGGCGCATGTTTAACTAGGTAGGAGCAAGCCGCTATGAGCAGCAACGCCTCTGGACCCATCGGACGACCCGACGCCATCCACGCCATTGTCCGTAACGTCGTTGATACCCGTTATGAAGACCTTTCTCAGAAGGCTGTCGATGCAACAAAGACATTCATATTAGATTCCCTCGGAGTGGCTATAGCCGGGTCGTTGGCTCCCGGGGTCTCAGAAACGTTGGGCGTTCTCTGCGACTGGGGAGGCAAAAAAGAGTCGACCGTTCTCGTTTCCGGAGAGAGATTGCCGGCCCCTTCTTCGGCCATGATGAACAGTTTCCTGATACACAATCAAGAGTTTGATTGTGTGCATGACCTAGCGGTGGTGCACGCTTTCACGACCGTCCTCCCCGTGGCGTTGGCTGTGGCCGAGTCCCAGGGCGGAGTGACCGGCCGGGAGCTCCTCACCGCAGTTGCATTGGGCGTGGACGTGGCCAGTTCGATCGGAATTTCGTCAAGGTCCCCCATCGCCCATTTCCGTCCAGGCACAGCAGGGGCCTTTGGGGCCGTGGCCGCGGCAGGAAAAGTGGCCGGGTTCGATCAAACCACCCTGTCCGACGCCATGGGAATCGTGTACAGCCAGATCTCCGGCACGCTGCAGCCCCATAGCGAGGGCGCCCAGGTGAACTCCATTCAGACCGGCTTCAATGCCAGGGCGGCAGTCACGGCGATCTCACTGGCGTCACGAGGAATCCAAGGGGCCTCCGAAGTGTTGGAAGGCCGGTATGGATACTTCAGACTCTATGAAGGCGAGTACGATGTTGAAGAAACGCTGGCCAACTTGGGCAAGGTCTGGCAGGTGGAACGAATCGGCCACAAGCCGTATCCCTGCGGACGGCTAACCCACGGCGCCATCGAGGCTGCCCTGGCTCTGAAAGAAAGTCATCGGTTCGACGCGGGAGATATCGACGAAATCGAAGTCCTGGCGCCGCCATTGGTATACCGCCTGGTGGGGCGCCCTTTGGGGGACGGAGTCCCGTCACCCCAATACGCCAAATTAACAATTCCATTCGTGGTGGCCGTCGCCTTGATTCGCGAGACCGTGTTCATCACCGATTTCTGGGAAGAACGGCTCCGTGATACTGCGGTCCACGAATTGGCCGGACGGATCAAAGTGGTGCAAGACCTGACGATCACAGACGAAAACATTTCGGTCCCTCTGCGGGTGCGGATTCGGCTGAAAAATGGAGCAGAACACGAATTGACCTTGGACCAGGTGTTAGGGCACCCCGACAAACCGCTGAGCCCCGAGCAGCACTTAGCGAAATTCAGGGCTTGCTGGGCTGTAGGCGCCAGCCAACTGCCGGAAAACAACCGAGACCAACTGGTGGAAATGGTGGACGGGCTAGAAGTTGTGCCCTCAGCGGAGGAGATTATTCGATTGTTGGTGCCTTAAGTGGGGCACCGACGTACGGTTGCACCCGGAAATAAAAGGCCCGGATTCAGGTAATCCGGGCCTTTTCATGCCTAAAATAGTGGTGACCCGCCTCGGGGTCGAACCGAGAACCTACTGATTAAGAGTCAGGCGTTTTTTGTGCATAGGCGTACACAGCAGTCCACTGTAGACACCATTTTGAGACTAAACGCTAAAACCGTGCCTACCGGACAAAAATAAATTGGGGCCTTTTGGGGGCCTTTTGGGGCCAGAAAGACTGAAACCTAGCACCTAACAAAACCACAGCCTTGAGTTTGTCTGGGGCCTCCGGTGACGGGCTTTCCTAGGTTCCCCAATTTCCGGCTTCTTTTCTTCGAGCGATGGCGTCACTCACCGGTAAAACTTCGGCTTTGCCGATTAGCAACTGGTTACGCATCAAGGCAGTCACGGCATCAAAATCGTCCGCCTCTAAGAGAGTAAATACCCTATGAAGCGGTCCCGATATGTATACCCCCAACACCTTCACGTCATCATTTCCTTCAATCCATTTCAGTGCCTGTACCGCTTCAGCTGAATCTCTCCCCCCTTCCCTAGCTGGGCATGTCATATGATCGTGGTTGGCTGTAACGTGAAAAAGCATGATGTCCTCCAAATCTGTCATGAGATCGATGAATACTATCGGAAGGGTGCTTGGTTGTCGAATCCTGATTTATGACCGTTAAGCGAATCATTTGCCAATAGAAAAGGGCCACCGGCATCCCAGCCGCTGGCTCTTTAAGTTTGTCTGGGGCCTCCGGTTACAGGGGGCTCAGAATCGCACCGGTAAAGTTAGCTCCGATAACATCCGTCAAATTGGCCCCAGTCAGGTTAGCCCCGGTCAGGTTAGCCTCGGTCAAGTCGGCCCGGGTCAGGATGGCCCCCGTCAGGTTCGCCTCGGTCAGGTTGGCCTCGATCAGGATGGCCCGGGTCAGGTCGGCCTCAGTGAGGTTGGCCTTGGTCAGGTTGGCCTCGGTCAGGTTGGCACTGGACAGGTCGGTCCCGGTCAGGTCGGCCTCAGTGAGGTTGGCCCTGGCCAGGTTGGCTCCGGTCAGGTCGGCCCCTGAAAAGTTTTCGCCGATTCCGGCGTAGAAGTGTCCGTCTACAGCAGCCGGGATTCCATGCTCACAGCGCTCGGTCATCGGCCTCAGCCGCTGGTTGCCCTCGCCTCGTGTTGCCATTAGAATTGCCGCGACTCCCCACCTGATTCATTGAGGACGAAGCTATGAGATTCTCTCTGGCCTATGAAATGCAGCGGCCAATGCTCGACGACCACGCGGTGATCGAAGAAACCATCGAACAATGCATCCTCGCGGACGAGATGGGGTTCGACGCCGTCTGGTTCGTTGAACACCACTTCCTGACCACGTTTTCCGGATCGCCGTGTCCCGAGGTTATCTTTGGGGCGCTCAGCCGGTTGACCAAACGCATCCGCCTGGGGTTCGGCGTCTCGGTACTGCCATATCACCACCCGGTGCGGGTGGCGGAACGGGTTGCGATGGTCGACCAACTGTCCCACGGCCGGGTCGAGTTTGGCACCGGCCGATCCGCTCCCTACGAGCAGATGGGTATGGGCATCGACCCCCGGGACACGAGGGAGATGTGGGACGAATCTCTAAGCATGATTCCCAAGATCTGGGAATCGGACTATTTCGAACACGAGGGCAAGTTCTGGAACGTGCCGCCCCGGCAGGTTCTGCCAAAGCCGTACCAGCAGCCCCATCCGCCCATCTGGGTGGCTGCTCTGCAGCCGGCAACCTATGAGATCGCCGCTCAGAAAGGGATCGGGGTCATGGCGCTGGGCGTCAACGCTCCGTCAATCTTGGAACCGGAGATCAAAAAGTACAAGGCTGCGGTCAAAAACGCGAGCCCGGTGGGCGCCTTCACCAACGATCAGTGGCTGAGTTCGTGTTTCGGCCTCTGCGGCGAGGACAACAAGGCGACCCAAGAACTGTCTGCCCAGTCGTTGAAGACCTTCTTTGGTCCTGGTCGGCCCTACGTCCAGGACCAAAAAGATGTCTACGAGAAGCTGTTGGAGCAGTGGGGTGGGATCCCCGATCACCTGGTCCAGAACTTTGCCCGGTACGTCGAAGTTCAGGAGACCTCAACCGGCGCCAACGGCAATTCCGCCACAAATCTCGATCTTTCGGGAGGCAGCGCCCTGGCCCAGAAGATCTGGGAGGAGTTCGACGCCGAGACCATGGCCGAGCGGGGCGTGATCGTGGCCGGGGACCCGGAGGCCTGCATCAAAGCCTCCAGGCTCCACCAGGCGACCGGCGTGGACGAACTCCAGTTCCTGATGGCCACTGAGACCGTGGACCACAAAACGGTCATGAAGTCCATCGAGATGTTCGGTAA
>Ga0207963_1000035_pt1 | contig 52243 bp, 38 predicted proteins | sample Knorr_S15_td_NAD_FD_185604 | JGI IMG/M metagenome (GOLD analysis project Ga0207963, IMG submission 185604) | Marine microbial communities from Southern Atlantic Ocean transect - Knorr_S15_td_NADW_ad_2500m_LV_A (SPAdes) (version 2) | ecosystem: Environmental > Aquatic > Marine > Oceanic | place...
ACGTGGACCGCGTCGACCCCGCTGCCCTCGGCCCAGTCGGTGACCACGCGCTCGAAGCCGGACTCCTCGGCCGCGATGTAGCCGACGGAGATGTTGAGCGCGTTGTCGTTAGTGGAAACCCCGTGCAGCGCGGTGTGCAGGACCATCTGGTGCATGCCCTGGGAGGTGGGCACGGCGAACATCTCGCGCGAGGTGTCGGTGAAGGTGCCCCAGTTGTGCGAGCCGCCGCCCGCGTGGTTGTTGATCGAGCGCGACTCGATGAAGAAGGTCGACTCGCCGTAGGCGTCCGGGTCGTCCTCGGCGTAGCCGTGGGCCATCTCGGAGAGCCACAGGATGTCGATGTCGGTGTAGGGGTTGTCGTTCCAGTCGACGTCGAGGATGGCCGTGCCGCCGGTGTCCCACTCCTCTGGCCACTCGACGGAGAGGAAGCGCCAGTCGCCGCTCTCGGCCCGCCAGTCCCAACGGGTGGCGCCGCTGATCCACTCCTCGGTGTACAGCGTCTGGTTCGATACGTTGCCATCGATCGGGCCGGCGTTCAGCGTGAAAGGCCCTGTCCAAGGGACGTTCGTCACCACCGGCAGAGTCCAGTTCCTGTGAGGCGTGACGGAGGTGATGTTGCCTCCGCTGTCGAGCTCGAAGGCCTCGATCAGCACACCGTGCTGGTGCAGTCCGGACCTCGCGTCCGTTGGCACTGACACCGTCATCTGCGTGGAGCTCGAGTCGTTTGCCAGGACGACCATCGAGGTGGTCATGGAGATCCAGTCGTCGTCGGCGCTGCCGAAAGCGGTCCAGTCGATCTCGATCCTGACCGGCTCGTCCGACAGGTGCCCGTTGTAGTTCCACACGCCGAGGAACAGGCCATCCTTCGCGTCCTCGAAGGGCAGACCGATCCTGACCTCGGCATTCGGCCCGTTGTCCCACCAGTAGGTTACCTCCTCTAGCTCTCCGCCCTCGGTCCAGTCGTCGGAGTCGACCATGGAGTCGTTGTCGAAGTCCTCGACGTAAACGCCGTCCCCGTCATCGTCGCTCCATCGGTAGACCTGCAAGAACACGCGCTCCTCGGAACTGCGGTCCTGATTGGCGTCGAATGCGGAGTACTCTATGGTCGCGCGTGCACGTAACTGCCTAGTGTCCGAAGGCAGACTGGCGTTCGAGTGGTTGGTGATGTGGAGCGGGATCAGCAGGTCCGGTCGGTCCCCCTGATGGCCGTCCCAGGTGTCGTTGGCGCCGCCCTCGCTGCCGTTGCCGAGGCTGTGCCAGACCTGTACCGTGTGCTCGAGTGGCACGAAGACCGTGGGAGTGTATCTGAGCAGCACGTCGGTCTGGCCGTAGTTGGTGAACTCGAGGTCGACGGCTTGGGACTCGCCGGGCCGCATGACGTTGATGTTAGCAGCCCTGTGCTGGCCTTGGAAGGTGCCGCTGTTCCACTGAGCGGGACTGACCCACCAAGTCCCGTTGACGCCGTCCAGCGTGGCTGTGGCCCTCGATGCGTTGAACCAGCCGCCGCCCTGCACGAACGGCTCGTAGCCCCTGTCGTCGGAGGTCGAGAGCACGAAGTCCCTGAACTCCTGCGAGCCGGGGTAGTCGCCGAGGTTGGCCTGCCACGCCTGGGCGACCAAGGCCATCAGACCGGCTGCGATCGGCGTGGCGAGGCTGGTACCGCCCCAGCTGGTCCAGGCGGAGTTGGCGTCGCTGCGATAGTAGAGGGGGATGTCGCCTGTAGCAGACCAGCCGACTGCGACGATGTCAGGATCCATCCTGCCGACCACGTTGGGGCCCCGGTTGGACCAAGGCGCGTTCTGGCCCCAGGAGTCACTCGAGCGACTGGTGAACGCTCCCACGGAGAAGATGCCGTGAGCCGCGCCCGGCACCTTGGCGGTGCCGAAGCCGTGCCCGCCGTTGCCGATGGCGACGGCGTAGGACGTGTTCCGGTTGTACACCCTTGTCAGCCAGTCGAGGTAGAGCGAGTAGCCGTCGGCACCGGCCTCGTCGACCGAGGAGTAGCCGAACGAGAACGAGCCGATGTTGGGCTGGTCGCCCACGGTCTGCGTGACGCCGTCGTAGCCTTCGGCGATGAATCGCCAGCCGTCGAGTGCGTGCCCGCCTGAGTAGTGGTTGCCGATTGCTGAGATGGTGGCGTTGGGCGCCATGCCGAGGACCTTGCCGCTGCTCACTACGCCCTGTGCGGCGACCGCACTGGCGCACAACGTCCCATGGCTGCCGGATTCGAGCATGAACAGAGTCAGGTTGCCTGCACCGGGAATGCGGTTGGCATAGCCGTGGCGCGCCGAGTAGGTGTCGGTGTAGGGGGCGCCGTTGACGCCGTCTGCCACCCAGTAGACAAGGCCTCCAGAGATGTCCCATAACCCGTCATCGTTGGTATCCAGCCCCGCTGTCTCCTCACCGGGCCTCATAGGCGTGTCATTGTGGAACGCCCCGTCGAGGTTGATGTCTGGGTAGACGGTCTCGTACAGGCCCGAGACGCGGTCGTCGACGACCAGTATCGGCACGTCGGCGCCGACCTTGCTGCGCAGGTAGTAATCAGGGTGCTCGCCAAGGTGGTACTCTCCCGAGAGGGATTCGTTGACCCCGGTTATGTTGTACCCCGAGGCGTCGAGCACGCCGTCGCTGTCGTTGTCGTAATCGATGAAGGAGGTGTCGGCGTACCAGGTGTTGCGAGCCGGGTAGGCATCGCCGTACACCAGCCAGTAGTACATGCTGTTGTGGTCGAACATCAGGGGCCAGCCCTGGTAGGGCGACTTCGCATCGGTTACCCTAGCCTGAGTGCCATTGAGGTCGGGGTGGGCGAAGTCGACTCCGGTGTCGGCGATCGCGACCACAATGCCCTCGCCGGTGTAGCCCCGTTCCCAGGCATCATTGGCGCCGTGGATCTCGCCGCTGCGCACTGACTCGGGCTGGTATCCGGGGGGGCTCTCGAACGTCATGGTGTCATACGGTTCGGGAGCCTTCTCAGCGTCCAGGATGGCGATCACCCCGGGCACCCCGGGGAGCTTGTGGAAGAGTTCGGCGCCCATCCAGAACGTCCTGTGGTCGATCTGGCCGTCGATGGGGTCTTCGGCCAGCAGTGTCTCGCCGCTCTTGGCCGGCTTCTGCTCCTCGAATGCGCCGTTAGCGTGCTGCCACTCATTGAGAGTCTGCAGCGAGCGGGTGATGACCGTGACTCTGATCTCCTCGGCCCCCCGGTCTATACGCTCCCAGAGGCCCGAGTCGACCCACGGGGAGCCACTGAGGAATCCCTCGGTCAGCTCGGGTGACTGCTGTGAATCAGCATCTATGATGCTGTTATCCCGACTCGTGGACAAGCCTGCTGATGCGAATCCGGCAGACAGTGATGAGAGCAGCATCAGCAGAACCATGGCCGATGCAGTACGCTGACGCATGTTCCAAGGTTCCTCCGAGAACCTTTGATACTGCCGGTTGGCTGTCCCGTCAAATCAAAAGCGGGGACTCGTCAGGAATGCCTCGGAGTCCCGTGGTGTAGTGGTCCATCATACCGGGTTTTGGTCCCGGTGACGGAGGTTCGAATCCTCCCGGGACTACCACTAACGCTGGATGGCGTCGGAGTCATCAGCGAGATCACGGGTGATGTTCTTCTGATGGCCCTCAAGGGTGCCGCCGCCTATCTCCAGCAGCTTCGCGTCGCGCCACAGCCTCTCCACCACGTACTCGCCGACATAGCCGTACCCGCCCATCACCTGGATGGCTCTGTCTGCTATGTTCTTGGCCGCAGTCGTGCCGTACAGCTTGACGCCGTCCGAGTCCAGACGGTTTCCCGCCTCCGATAGGTCGATCTGCCGGGCTGTGTCGTAGACGTAGGCCCGCATGGCCCTGTACTCCGCCCATGACTCACCGATGTGCCGCTGGATCTGTCCGAACTCGCGTATCTGCCTGCCGAAGGCCTCGCGGTCACTGGCGTAGCGGTTCATCGCAGTGAGGCAGCGTCTCGATATGCCCAGACCCATCGCGGCAAGGCCGAGCCTCTCGAGCTCGAGGTTCCTCATCATGTGGATCATCGACTCACCGGGCTGGCCGACCACGTTCTCGGCCGGCACGATGCAGTCGTCGAACACCAGCTCGGCGGTGTTGCTCGCCCTCATGCCGAGCTTGTCGTAGATCTTCTGGCCGACAGAGTAGCCGACCATGCCGTTCTCGACGATGAAGGTGGTGAGCTCGGCACGGCCCTTATCGTCGGTACCGGTGCGGGCGTAGAGCCAGACTACGTCGGCAGGAGTGCCGTCCTCGTCTATCGAGCCGTTCGTTATCCACATCTTGCGCCCATTGATCACCCAGTTCCCATCATCGCGCTCCTCGGCACTGGTCTGCATGCCAAGCACGTCGGTGCCATAGCCTGACTCACTCATCGCCATGCAGCCGATCCACTCGCCGCTGCACAGCCTGGGCAGGATTCTGAGCTTCTGCTCCTCATTGCCGTTCTGAGCGAGGTTGTTGGCCATCAGCTGGTCGTGAGCTAAGTAGGCGAGGCAGAAGCCGGGGTCCGAGTACGACATCTCCTCGTTGATGATAGCGACGGCGGTGGCGTCCATGCCGCCGCCGCCGTACTCGTCCGGAACCGAGATCCCTAGCAGCCCCTGATTGCCGAGGCTTCGGAACAGACCGGTGTTGAACCTCTCGTCGCGATCATGCTCCAAAGCCTGAGGCTCGACCTCAGCGGCGACGAAGTCGCGGAGCATCTCGCGGAGCATCGCGTGCTCCTCGGTGGGGTTGGCGATGTCGAGCTCGCGCCAGCCCACGCTCGTGGGCGTGTTGCCATCTGTCTCCGTATGAGCCAGATCGGACTTGATGGTGCAGCCGTTGGCGCATATCCAGCCCACGCTCCTGCGCGTGGCAGAAGCCATGGACTTGGCCTCCCCGCCAGGAACAGGCAGGCGTGACTCGATGCGGTACATGATGCGCTGGCAGAGATTGCAGCGAGGACGGGGGTTGAGTGGCTTCTTCGGCACACTGCCGGCTCAATCCGGCTAATATTAGAGGTTTTGGATACAAAGATACCATTTGGAGCACGCCTACGGCGTGACCCTTCTGCTGTCCCTCGGGAAGGGGATGACCTCGCGGATGTGGTCGGCACCGGATAACCATGCGCAGACACGGTCGACGCCGAGCCCGAAGCCGCCGTGGGGAACTCCTCCGTAACGCCGGATGTCGATGTAGAACTCGTAGGGCTCGCGAGGCGTTCCCTCCTCGTCGATCCGCTCGAGTATCTCCTTCTCGGACCAGGTGCGCTCACCGCCTCCGAGGATCTCGCCATAGCCATCGGGAGCGAGCAGGTCGTGGCACAGCACGTACTTTGGCTCGTTCGGGTCGGGGCGGTGGTAGAACGGCTTGGTGATTCGGGGGTAGTGGGTGACGAAGTGAGGAACGTCGAAATCAGCGGTGAGCACCTTCTCCTTCGAGTAGTCGAGATCCTGCCCCCACTCAACGGTCACCCCCTTGCTCTGCAGGGTCTCGATGGCCTCGTCATACCTCATCCTCGGGTAGGCATTGTCAGCATAGCGGGAAATCAGTTCGAGGTCGCGACCCAGTTCCGACAACTCGTCCGACCTCTCATCGAGAAGGGTCTTAGCGATGTGCCTAACGACTCCCTCGCCGTACTCCATGATTTCCGCGTTGGACGCCCATGCGACCTCCATCTCGGCGTGCCAGAACTCGGTCAGGTGCCTGCGAGTCCTGCTCTTCTCCGCCCTGAAAGAAGGCGCCATCGTGTACAGCCTCTCGAGGGCGGGCATCGCCGCTTCGGCGTAGAGCTGCCAGGACTGCGTCAGGTATGCCTTGCGGCCGAAGTACGGGACCTCGAACAGAGTGCTTCCGCCCTCGACAGCGCCGGCCACGAAGTTCGGCGCCTGATACTCGATGAAGTCGCGCTCGCGGAAGTAGGAGTGGATGGCGCCGAAGACCGTGGAGCGCAGTTTGAGCATCGTCGTCATCCGGCCGGTGCGCAGGTACAGGTGACGGTTGTCGAGAAGGAACTCCGTCTCGCCTCCGTCGGCCTCAGCCATAGCCGACTCTGTGATCGGGAAGGGGCGGTCCGGGTTGACCGGGCCGACGACCTCGCCCGATGAGACCTGCACCTCGTGGCCGTGCTCCCGGTCGGTCGGCTCGACCGTCCCGCGGAGGATGATGCTGGACTCGATCAACGCCGTGCGGAGCGCTTCGAAGGCGTCATCGCCCACTGACTCGCGCTTGATCACGCACTGTACGACTCCTGTGGAGTCGCGCAGCACCATGAACCAGATCTTGTTCGAGCCGCGGGTCCTGTGGACCCACCCCTTCAACTCGACTTGAGCGCCGTCATGGGCGCCTGCTCGGACGTCCCCTATCCAATACTGCTTGCCCATGAACTCCCTTCCTGTGAGCGACTCGCCCGCTTATGGGTTAAGAAACCTCGATTCTTAGAAGGCCGGATGAGGCGGGTCTGACGGGATTCGAACCCGCGGCCGACGGGTTAAGAGCCCGTCGCTCTACCTGACTAAGCTACAGACCCAGTGTGCCGAATTGACGCCACTCTATAACCGCGACGGAACTAGGGAATCAACTGAGTCTGCCGTTATCCTTCAGCAGCGTCCGGACACCCGATGAGGAGGACATAACGACCGCATCGCAGATGCTCACAAACAACCCGACATCGACGACGCCGGCAACGGACCGTATCTGTGACTCCAGCGATTCGGGGTCGGAAATAGTGGGGCCGAACTCGCAGTCGAGGATGTAGCCACCGTCGTCGGAGAGGTAAGGGGCGCGGCCCCCTCTGAGGCGGACCTCGCCCGGGCAGATTTCCGCCATGTGATCCCTGACAGCCTCCCAGTCGGAAGCGACGACCTCCATCGGCAGGTCGAACGCCCCTAGGACATCGACCTGCTTCCGGTCATCGGCCACCACCACCATCGCCCTCGATGCCTCCGCGACCCTCTTCTCGCGGGTCAGCGCCCCGCCGCCGCCCTTGATGAGGTCGAAATTCGGGTCGAACTCGTCGGCCCCGTCGATAGTCAGGTCGAGCTCGCCGGCCTCGTTTAGCATCAGAAGAGGGATTCCCAGGCTATCCGACAACTCGCGCGTGGCCTCACTGGTCGGTACGCCTATGACATCGAGCCCCTCCTCGGCCATGCGGCGTCCAATCTCAAGCACCGTGTAGCGAACTGTGGAGCCAGTGCCCAAGCCCAGTTTCATGCCACTGCGCACGAATGAGCAGGCAGCTATCCCGGCCTCGCGCTTGAGCGCCTCGACCTCGTCCACGATGCACGCTGGAGGCGCGCCGCGCATGATGGTTTCCGCCTCGGATTCGCCCGGAGATGGGTGATTTCACCGACCGAGGGGTTCATGCGAGGGTCGCGCGCCCGCAGATGCGAGGGAGCAGGAGGGTCGCTGACAGTGTACGACACTGAGGAAAGTCCCCTCTCCGCGATGCAGGTGGTCCGACGTAAGTCGGAGGTCCGGGAGGGCCGGCTCTGCAACAGAAACGAACCGCGCCAGGCGCACTGTGAACCCGAAAGGGGGAGGTTTCCTGACCGTGGCTGGAACGAGCACCCCCGCCGGAGCAAGTCCAAGCAGGTCCGCATGGCATCGACAGGACCGGGTAGGATGCACAGTTGAATGCGACCAGCCGCAAGGTGAACAGAAAGGGGCTTACTCCCTGCACCCTCACCCTGTTTCGCTCAGCGAGAGCGTTCGCTGTCACTCGATCACTGCATCGAGCACGGCCTCTTCGGACAACGTCCCGCTCTCCTCGTAGTCGAGCCATGAGCCGGAGCCCGTGATGCGGGAGCCGAACTCGTGGAATGCGACGATCAGCGCAGGCAGCAGGATGGAGCTAGTCAGCAGGGCCAGAATCAGCAGCAGCATCATCAGGACGAAGAAGTTCTGCAGGCCTGGGATAGCGACGAACAGGCCTGCTGATAGCCCGGCGCAAGTCGTCACGGTCGTCTCGAAGATGGTCTGACCGGTCTTGGCCACCGACTTGACGATGCCAGCTGGGGTCTCTCCTTCATCCTTGATGCGATCGATGATGTGAATCGAGTCGTCGACCCCGATGCCGAAGACGATGGTCCCGATCATCGCCGTGAAGACATTGACGTTGACTCCTCCTCCGCGCATCAGCAGAGGCTGCCAGATGACCACGACGCCCACTGCGACCATGGTGAAGAAGGCCAATCGGGGAGAGCGGAACAGAATTGCCATGGTCAGCAGCAGTATCAGCATGGTGGCTACGGTTGTCTTCGATTGGGCCTCGTGTATCCCGTCGTTGATGTCTATCGATACCGGCAGGCCACCGGTCAGCAGCGAGTTGATGACCTGCGGTATCCCGAGGGCCTGGCAGGTCCATGCGGTGCCGCAGCCTGCTGGGCCAGTCAGGTACCCGTCGATGGCGTCCCGCAGGACCCCTGCGTCTTCGAGGTTGATGTAGGGCTGATTGACATAGACTAGGGTCTTGGTCTCGCCCGTGCCCGGGTCAGCGTTCATCAGCATCGATCGAACTTCGGGGGAGAGGGTGTCGAAGGCGATGTTCACCATGTCCTCGCGACTCGAGACCGAGTACGCCCAGCAGTCGGGTCTGAGGGGATTGGTGGATTCGTCCCAGCACTCGTCGTGCAGCATCTCCCACAGGCTCTGGTCGTAGATCTCCAGCCCCCCGACAACGACGTCCACGTGTATCGATTTCAGCACCGTGACCAGGCTGATCGTCGTGGTGTTGGCAACTAGGTCTATCTTCTGCACCTGCATGTAGTCTATCGCGTCTAGTATGGGTAAATCGCGAATGGGGGCTGTTCCGTTCTGCCCGCCCCTTGCGGTCGCGTCGACGATGAACATGTTCGTCTGCCCGGCCTCGAAGACCTCGCTGTACTCGCTCAGGGCCTCGTAGGACTCGAGCCCGGGCGGGACCTCGTCCGAGGAGCCCGTGATGCCCTTGCCTAGTTCCTCGCTGAGGATGCTGGCTCCTGCTGCTGTGAAGAACGTGGCTACTAGGATTACCACCAGAGTGGCCTTGATCGGCACTTCGCCGATCTTCTCCCAAAAGGCGTCGAATGCCTTGAACTGCACCTTCCTGTACCTGAGCAGCTGCACGAGGGCCGGTACCATCAGCATGGAGAGGACGAATGTGGTCGAGATGCCGAGCAGCAGGGTAGTGCCCACGGTCCGCATGGGCTCGATGGGCACTAGGCTCGGCCAGCGGAGAACGCTGAACCCGATGATGGTGGTGAGCGCGGACAGGAAGATCGCGTGGCCGGTGGTGAGCACTGCTCGCACCGTCGCCGTGAGGCTGATGTGAGGGTCCCACGGATCGACGTCCTCGGTCTGGAAGCCGTCCCTCTGGGCCGCCCATGTCATCTCTAGCCGCTCCTCTATCAGGTCGATTCTGTTCTCCTCGATCCGGTTCGTCAGATGGAGGGCGTAATCGACTCCCAAGCCGACTAGTATGGGGCCGACGGAGATGATCATCGGGGTGAGCATGATGTCCGCCCACACCGTGATGCCGAAGGTTATGGCGAGGCTCATCAGGATCGGAGCGCCGCAGATGATGATGACCTTCGGGTTCCGGTGCAGGATCAGCATGGCCAGAGCGACCAGAATGAGGCTGATTGGGAGCATCCGGTCCACCAGTTCGAGGTAGATGGCGTCGGAGACGTCATGCAGCACGGGAGTCAGCCCGGTGATGGTGATGGCCTTGCGCTCCTCGATCGAGGTGAACTCATCCATGGTGGATGTCGGGGTGCTGTAGACCCTGTGACAGAGCTGGCAGTCCGAGGGATCAGACTTCTCGTAGATCAGCAGCTCGGCGTGGATGATGAACGCCTTGTGGTCCCTGAGGATGCCCTCTGGGTTCTCCTCCGTAGTTCCCTTGGGGTTCGGGCGCGAGGTGATGGCGGTATCGGACATATCGAACTTGAGGCCCATGACGACGACTCCGGTGTCCCATATGCCGTCCCCATTGGTGTCCCTGACGAAGTTCGAGAGCAGTGGCTCGGCGTCCTCGACGAAGCGGTCCACCCTCTCTTGGGCGCCAGAGCCCTCGGGTATCGAGTAGCCCTCGTACGGATTCATGGAGGATAGGATACATTCCTCGTTGGGGCCGGTCGGAAGTCCGTGCTTCTCGACTGCGCAGTTGAACCTGTAACTCGAGGAGTTCGCCTCCTTGATGATCTGGGCTGGCGACAGGATCCAGACGACACCGTCGATGTCCCCTCTGTCCCCCTTGTTGTAGTCCAGTCCGGACTGGTACCCGCCTATACCGCGATTCTGGTCATCGCCCTCTATCCAGGAAATTTGCTCCAGTATGTCCACGTGGGTGATGTTCTCGACGCCGCGGAAGCTCGGATCTGCTATCGCGTTATCCGTCTGGACGTACAGGATGAATATATCAGTGGCCCACTGCTCACGCACCTGCTTCAGCAGAGCCGTCGAATCGGCGCCATCAGGAAGGTAAATCTCGACATCACCATTGATCTGGTGCTCGAACTCCATCGCGTCCCTGCCGACCACCGCAGTTAGCAGCAGAAGCAGGATGACGATGCTGGCCGGGCTCCTGAGGATCGAGGAGTAAGTAAGCTCGACTGTCCTGCGCGTAGCCCCCCGGGCAGCGTCGCTGGAGTCGTCGAAGAGTTGTGCGAGGGTATCGAGGCCCTCGCCGACGAAGCTGCTAGCGAAGCCCTCTCGAGCCCTGTCCGAGGCCTCCTTGAGGGGCTTGAGCCTCTCGAAGAATCCCTCCCAGAAAGCCGCCTCGTCATCACGGTCCTCTCCATCTGGGATGGAGTACTTGTCCACCGGCTCCGCATCGGGCACGGGGTGGGGCCTCCACGGGAGCCAAATGAAGCGTTCGCATTGGCTCCTCGTGGGAGGCGTGTTACGAGCAGTTTCAGGATTTCTGGGACTGGCTCACAGTCGCGACCGCCTGCTCCCCGTCGATGACTCGGTGCAGAGGGTACGGGGATTGGGTTTGCGCCAGCCCCGCGCGCGACGGCAACCCGATGCACTCAAGGCTGACCCTAGGGTCGCGCGGCCATGGAACTGGTCACGGGCGGTGCCGGGTTCATCGGCTCCCACCTGGTGGATTCGCTGGTAGCCCAAGGGGAGCGCGTGCGCGTCCTCGACAACTTCAGCAGTGGTCGCGAGGAGTTCCTCTCCCAGCACTCGGGCTCGGGTATGGTCGAGGTCGTCAGGGCTGACCTGCTTGACCTCGAATCGGTGAAGTCGGCTATGGACGGGGTCGAAACCGTCCATCACATGGCTGCAAACCCCGACATCAGGCTAGGAATCGAAGTCACCGACACCGACCTCAGGCAGGGTACTATCGCCACCTACAACGTGCTCGAGTCGATGCGCCTCACGGGAGTGGGTAGAATCTCATTCTCGTCATCGTCAGCCGTGTACGGCGAGGCTGATCGGATGCCCACGCCCGAGACCTACGGCCCAATCAAGCCGATTTCCCTCTACGGAGCATCCAAACTGGCCTCCGAGGCCCTCATCACCGCATGGTGCGGCACCTTCGGCGCCAAGGCCTGGATTCACAGGTTCGCCAACATCGTGGGCCCGAGGGGCACGCACGGAGTCATCTACGACTTCGTCCACAAGCTCAAGGCGGACCCAACCCGGCTTGAAGTCCTCGGCGACGGCCTCCAGGAGAAGTCTTACATGTCCGTCGAGGACTGTGTAAGCGCCATGCTCCACCTCGTCGACGGCGTCGATGACGAGGTGAACCTGTACAACCTCGGGACCGGCGACACCTGCTCGGTCCGCCGCATCGCCGAGATCGTGGTCGAGGAGAGTGGCCTCGAGGGAGTCTCCATCGAGTACACCGGGGGTGAGCGTGGCTGGGCCGGCGATGTGCCGAAGACCTCGCTAGAGGTGGGGTGCCTGTTCTCCACAGGCTTCGTGCCCGGAATGCAGTCCGAGGCAGCAATCAGGCACACTGCGTGCGCGCTCATCGACGAGATAGGCCTGTGAGCGCGACGAGCGTTGAAGCCAGCAGCACGACGCCTACCGGCAGCCACCACTGCAGTCCCTCCAGCGGCTGATCGCCGATATCGAGGCGGAGCGCCCCGAGCGTGCTCGGGCCTTGGCCGAACGATTCAGTCTCGTGCACTGCCACGATGCTCAGTGAGTCGGCCAAGATGCCGCCGGGCAGGGTCAGAGTTCGCTGGAGGATTACTGACTCGGCGCCGATCTGCAGCTCAAGGGCTCCCCAACCGTCGTCGGGGGCGTACGACCAGTTCCCAAGGCCGCTGAGGGAGACCTCGCTGTAGGCGAAGGCGACATCATGGTGTTCGCGAATCCCGTTGATGGCCTCGCTATCCGTGATCTCAACGCTGTCACGGTTCACGAATAGGCTGATCTGCGTCTGCTCGAGGGCCGACCACTCGCTGAGCATCACCGAGATGGAGATCGAATTCGCGCCGATCGGGGCTGCTGACAAGACCAGTTTGGTGTCGCTGCTCCGGTCGCCCTCCGCTCCAAGCAGCTCCCTGTGCAGGCTCGCGCGGTCGGGAGCGCCGCCCGCGAGCAGGGAGCCGTCGAACCAGAACGAGGGGGCCGACGGAGAGCCGTCGGTGTACCTCTGGATCCGGTAGTCTGTGATCGGCGTGCCCAGAGGGTCCTCGAAGTTGTCGTGGAGGGCGACCCTGGCGACCCTGTTGCCGTTCGCCTCGGTGAACTCTGGCATCCACGGGTCCACAGTGGCGCAGATCTCGCACCAAGCCGCAGTGAACTGCTCCATCAGCACCGTGTGTCCGCCTGCGGCGGACCATCCGCCCTCGGAGTCGTCCTGAGCCGCGATGGGTGTGGGGAGTAGCACGAGGGCGGCCAGGACGAGCGCTGCGTGGCTTCGGCCCGATGTTAGCATCGTGCAAGGCACGGCGTTCCCCTTTGATAACCCAATGGCCCGGGGCCCATCACATGAGCAAGCGGAGGTATCAGGACAACAAGCGCGACGCCTGGCATCGGATAGCCCGTTCCAAGGGTTATCGAACACGCTCCGCGTACAAGCTCAAGCAGATACAGGAACGCTTCGGGATCCTGCGTGAGGGCGACGTGGTGCTGGACGTGGGTTGCCATCCCGGTGGCTGGACCCAGGTAGCCGTCGAAGAGGTCCGGGAAGGCGGCTTGGTCGTCGGCGTCGACCTGCTCGCGACCTCTCCTGTCGAGGGGGCTCGGATCATCATCGGGGACATCACGGATGAGGTGACGATAGGGCAGATACGGGACTCCCTCGGTGAGCGGGAGCTGAACGTGGTCATAAGCGACATCTCGCCCAATCTGACGGGTCGCTATGATACCGACCAGACTATCTCGCTGGAACTCTCCACCATGGTGCTGGACGCTTCGATGCAGTTCCTCCCGCCCGGCGGCTGCTTCGTGACGAAGATCTTTCAGGGAACCGGGATAGAGGGGTTGATCGATGCTGCTAGGGACCGCTTCTCCAACGTCCAGAGGTTCGCCCCTACCGCAAGCAGGAGCGCTTCCTCGGAGACTTACCTGATCTGCCAGAACAGGCTCCCTCGGCCACGCAACCGGACTCGGGGCAAGACGGCCTTGGAGCAGGTCCAGCTGCATCTCTCAGAATTAGGAGTGGTCGTTGAGGAAGAGGTGGATGAGCCCCCCACTAAGGTGGGTTTCAGACGATTGCAGAAACGCGAGGAGTAGTGAACACTTTCACCCCCCTTCGGAGACTTACAGTTCACTCAGAGTCCCTGTCGTAGGGAACGATGTTCTGCCACTCTAAGGCGTCCGACCTGGCTACCAAGGCATGGACCCAGTCGGTTTCTGAGCAGTTGAAGACCTCGTGAGGCAGTCCAGGCTCGATGTAGAACATGTCACCCGCATTGTGGACCACTGACTTCCTGCAGCCGGGCCCGTACTCGTGCCTCACACTGCCCTTGAGGAGGAATATCATCACGTCGAAGCCAACGTGGATGTGAGCCTTCGCTACCCCTCCCGGAGGGATGTAGGCCCTGTTCATCGACAGTCCCGTCGAGGGCGTGTTCTTGCCGGACAGGCCCGCGCCGTACTCGATGTTGTTCCAACCGCGGACCTTCTCGATCTGCCTGAGACTCCATATCCCACCTTCATCAGTCACGAACCTGTCGAGGTCCACCTGCTCGCCTGTCAATGAGATCTCACCCTCGCTCATGCTTCCACTGCGCTTGGGTGGGGGTGCTGGCTTTGAATACATGCTCAGGTCAGAATCGCCCTACTGCTCCGATGTCGCCGGACTTTGACTCGGTCAACGCTAAAAGGGGGGTGTGGTTCGGCCGCCTCACCGAGGAAGAGCGATGTCAGGAAGAGCAGTTGACTGCACGTCGTCGGGCCTCCCGCTGGTGAGCAGGAGGAGCACTGCCTTCCCCTGCCCCGAATGCGGCAATTCGATTGGCCGGAGCGAGAGGTGCAGGGTCCAGGGAGTCTTGTACATCTGCACCGACTGCGGCTTCCAAGGTCCTTGAGAGAGGGTGATGAGAAATGGGGCATGTTGTTGTGAAGTATAAGGTCACTATCAACCAGTCCGATGAGGGCAGCCCGGATTACGATGGCATAGCCGATCGGATAGACGGCTTTGATGAGGTTCAGGCCGTGGAGGTCAAGCCCCTGGCCTTCGGGATGATGTTCATCGAGGTTCAGGCTGTTCTGGGCGAAGGCGACGGAATCGTAGATGCCTTCGAGGACAAAGTCCGTGAGGCCGACCCTCTAGTGGGGCGGATAGAGGCCCTTGAGATGGGGCGACTCTGAGTCCCGTCTAGTAGTGGTCCAGAGGGGACCGCATGAGCTCGCGCATGAGCACGGTAGCGTAGGTGCCGGGCGGCAGGGTGAACCGAAGTCTGAGACTGGCCCCGTCGGGGTGCCACAGGTCACCCTCCCGAGGACCATGCTCCCACTTCCCGGAGAGCGAGGAATCCGAGACCTCGGGGGCCTCTTCGACCGAGAATGACTTGAACAGGACCGACAGCGGCCTGCGGGTTCCCGAGGAAGTCAGCCTCGGGATCCTGGGCACCATCCAACTGACGTCGGACAGACCTGTGTCCTCTAGGGCCTGCTGCTCCAGTTCGCCTGGCAGGCCCTCGGCGAAGGATGCGCTGTTCCCGGGCAGCGGGCCGGTGACGGCGAGCCTGCCCAATTGGCAGTTCCTCCTGCACCTGTCAAGATTGGACTCGCTCACAAACGCCATCTTGGATACCTCGATCCTCCCGTTGGGCTGGACAGGAGCCACCAAGTCGCCGATGACCGGCTCGATAATGGAGAGGTCCGCAGCCAGTCGGGCTGCGAGAGCGTGGTTGAACGTGAGGGACTGCAGAGAGTGGATCGTCAGCAGCTGCAGCGAGTGAGGAAGGCTCCTGTAGGCCCTGAGCCAGTCTTCCGGGTGCTTCAGCAGGCTCTCGAGGATCCCCCTCTCGTATCCCAGATAGCGGGGTATGACGTCCAGGCAGCCTTTGGGGTCCTTGGTGTCTCGCCACTTCGCCCTGAAGACTGCGACGTCCCCGCTCGAGTTCTGCCCCTCCATACCGAGATAGAGGTCGCAGGCCTTCTCGTAGTCGTCCTCGAGTACGGCCCTTCCGACCTCCGGAGTCACTGGCCTCGTGGCCCCGAACCTCTGTGGCCCTATCCAGTTGGGGAATGCGTCGGCACCCATCTTCTCGGCCATTCGCGACCTGATGTCGTTCATCCTCCTCATCGCCTCCTTGCCGTCTATGGGATTGCCCTCGGAGTCACAGCAGCCGCGGACGGTGATCGTGAACCTGTTTCCATCGTGGTCGCCCATACCGACCTTCTGGTGGGTCCGACCGATCACCTCAATCACCGAGTCACTGATCTCGACCCCCTCGACCTTGCCCTGAGGAGCGTCGACCACCAGGATCTGGGTGGTGACGGCGCGCTTGTCCTTCATGCCCGATGAGAAGACCCTCCTCCGACTGATGCCGCATGCGTTGGCCAAGCGCTTGAGGAAGCGATTGGTCTCCCAGTTGGTCAGAGAGGCTCGAACGACGGTGAATCGACCCCTCGGGTCGAGCGCGGGTATCTTCGCCATCTCCTCCACTCGGAAGTCCTCGATCCGTGACTTGAGGATGCCACCGGTGCCCTCGCCCGCGGAGGCCCAGCCGATCAGACCCAGATGCTCCTCGATAGAGCGCTCAGCCACGGCCTCACCGCCTTCACAGTTTAAGTTTGGACAGTTCCTTGGAGATGTCCGAGCAGAGGCTCTTGAACACCTTCTCGGCACTCTTGCCCTCAACGGTCCTGACGTATAGTTCCGGCTCGTCCAGGTCGGGGTGCTTCTGGAAGTAGTTCGAGTACTCGACATCCTTGCTCTCGTTCAGCCTGAGACGGAACAGCTGGAGCGTCGTGTGACTCTCCCCGGCGATTCGCAGGCGCAGTTCGCGGCCTTCATTCTTGAGTACCTTTACCGACATTTGACAGCCGCTCGACCGGCCCGTCCCTTTTGAGGGCTTTCCCATCTATGTTGGACCCCGCAGGGTCCAAGTGGAGCCTAAGTTATACAGGGGGTGGTTTTGGTCGCGGCAATGGCGAATGGCGCCTCGTCGAGGGAGTCCCTTGCCCGGACCTTCGAGAGAATGGCTCTGCCGATAGTGGTTGTGAGCATCCTGATGACGGTTGCCATGGCTGATCAACTCCTAAACGATTTCCCGGGATTCACGACCGATCTCGACTCGTTCGCCCCCGACACTGAAACTGATGCAGCCGAGGAGAGGATGGGCGAGGTCATGGATGCCTCACCGCACATGATCTACATCCACGTCGAGCCTTACATCAAGTCTGCTGACGGCGGCAATGAGTGCGACGAGATCGTCTGTAACGTGCTGGAGTTCGGGGCCCTCCAGCAGCTCTCCGATGACTTGAGCAGGATCGAGAACTACTCCGCTGCAAATGGGAACTTCGTCGTGGCGCACCTGAATGTCGCTGATATACTCGAGAGGGCGCTCGAGGAGAGGGATGAGCAAGGTCGCGCCCTAGCCGACTTCAACGACTGGGAAGAGTTTCTGGGTGCTGTCACGGACGGGGAGAAATGCACAGACGCGATCGGCAACGACCAGGCCATCGCCTCGGCCTCGTTCGCCGCATCTGCGATGCTCCACACCGACCTCGACTACGAACCTGTGTGTGAATGGTTGGACACCGGCGAGGGCGACCCCACCCCGAGCGCGTCCAGCACGATGTGGGCTATCGAAATCAGCGGTGAGATCAGCGACGATGAGCGTCAGGAGGAGTCATCCAGAATACGGGCCCTGCTTACTGCGAAGCACCCTCTGCGCGACGACTCTGCCCTGAAGTACGGCGTCATCTCAGACGACCTGATCAGCCACGACATTAACGAGTCGACCTTGGACAACCTAGTCTGGCTGCTGCTCATCGCCGTCATGGTCGTGGTCTTGCTGCTGGCAGTGGCGTTCCGCTCTTTCATGATGGTCGCAGCCCCTCTGCTGGGGCTCTCAGCCGCTCTAGTCTGGACCTATGGCATCATGACAGTCATCGGCGTGCGATTCTCGGTACTCGAGGTTGCTGTGGCCCCGGTTGTATTGGGTCTGGGCATCGACTACTCGATTCACTTGCAACGTGGCTATGAGGAGGCCAAGGGCCGGTACGCGAGCGCCGCACGGGCTTGGGTCGAGTCAGTATCCGTTCTACGTTTGGCTCTCTCGCTGGCTGTGGTCACCACGGTCTTCGCCTTCCTCGCTAACTCGTTCTCCGAACTCCCTCCGCTGCGTACCTTCGGATTCACTCTGGCCCTAGGCGTGATTTCGGCCTTCGTGGTAAGCACCGTCTCCGTCGGAGCGGTGCATGTATTGGTGGAGAAGACAGCTGGTGAGATTCAGCACCGCAGCCTGCAGATGGAGAGGATGGCCGACTTGGCCACTCGGTTCCAAAGAAGGAATACCGCGAGAGTCCTGCTGGTCGTCGCACTGATCACCATGGGCTCGGTGATAGTCGCGATCAGGGAGCTCGACACCAGTTTCGAGCTGACTGACTTCCTCTCAGAGGATGGCGTAGAAATCATTGAAGTCAGGAACGACATGTACGATTCCTACGAAGCGGCGGCCTGGAAGTCGGTCATCATACTGATCGAGCCGGCCTCGGGCAGGGATGCCCTGACAGGCGAGAAAGACCTGCTGAAGGGACTCGGGTTCTTCGATGACAGGATAGCCGGCATTCCAGAGGTGGTCAATCCGACGAACACCGATTCGCAGCGGCCGTCTTACGATGGGCTCCATCCTATCCTGCGGGACGCCGTCGAGAACGACCCGTCGTTCGGTGAGTCCTACCACTTCGGGATATTCGACGGCGAGTTCGGCGTCGCTGATGGGTTCGAGGAGGGTGACCTGATGGGCGCCGTCACGGCCTTGATGGCCAACGACTCGGCAGGAGACGGACTCAGAGGACTCACATGGGCTGAGAGGACCGGGATGCATGTCGCACTGACCGAGGACGGTCAGTCCCTACTGTATCTCAAGATGAGAGTGGATGTGTTAGTCAGGACCAGTGTCGAGGCTCAAGAGGTAGCGGACGTGTTCCTGAAGCAGGCTCAATTGCTGGAGGAGGACGGTCTGGTAGGAGGAGAGGTATACGTCTCCGGCGACGTCATCGTTCTGAACAACGTGCTCTCGGGGCTGGTGATATCCCAAGTTGAGTCGACGACGATCAGTCTGTTTGTATCCATGTTGGTGCTGATACTCCTAACCCGCAAACTAGGGCAGTCGCTGGTGGTCATCCTGCCGGTCGGTCTGGCAGGTGCTTGGGTGGTCGGGGCAATGGCCATGCTGGGACTGAACTGGAACGTCCTGACTATCATGATCACCGCACTCACGATCGGTCTGGGCATCGACTACTCGATTCACGTATGGAGGCGTTTCGAGGCGAACCGCCTCTCTGGCATGGGGACCTGGCAGGCCATGCGGGACATGTACGCCACCACGGGGACCGCGCTGCTGCTGTCAGCTGGTACGACGATCTGCGGATTCCTAGTACTGATGCTGTCCCCGATTCCAGTCATCCAGGACTTCGGCATCGTGAGCTCGATCTCGGTTCTATTCTCGCTGATGATGGCACTACTAGTGCTCCCCGGCCTGCTGGCCGCCGAATTCCGCTCAGCAAACGACTACAGCTGAGTCATGCCTCTATGGCTAGGCTGACTTCGTGCATGTCCAGACCCTGCTCCCGGGCAACCAACGCGAGCGCCATCCACAGGGTCACCGGGCCCAGCGCTCTTCGCTTTCGCTGGGCCCGACGCATGACCTCCTTGTTGTCCAGACCTGACTTCTCGCTTATCATGGATATCAGGCTCGGTATGCTGCCTTCTGCCCCATCGGGCGGCATGGAGGTCGGCTTGGGGTCGGATATCAGTGGCATGGGCTGCCGCTTGGGCAGTGGCGGCTCGACTGCCGCCTCGCCGGGTCCCGGAGGCTTCTGGGGCGCTTCCATCCGGGGGGGTGGTCGCTCGAAGTGGGGCGGGTCGGCCATGCTCCTCGCTATGGGGCGCCAGCCCAATGGCGGACGAGCGAGTTCGAGACCCGCAACTGGTGCCAATCTGCCTTCAACCTCAACGAGCCAGCCCCTTTCGCAGAGCATGCCTGTTATCAGATCGGCCTCCTCGGGCGTGAACCACTGCAGTTCCAACGACCAGATGCGCGAAAGTTCCTCGCGCGCTGCAGAATCCTGTGGGAGTCCGGCCATGCTCATCTGCAGCAGGCGCCCAATCTCCTGCTCGTGGCCTTGTGACATCAGCCCCTCCGGAGGGGTGACTGAGTCGAGGCGCTGTTTGATGGTTGCCTCTGTAATTACGCACGATATTGCATTCCATTCAAGAGAGGCGGCGCATTGCGCGGGCCGAGGCGAAGATGGCGAGGGAATACATCGCGCGTGACCCACGCACGGGCAGACCAATCAGGAGGCAGCGATTCGATGGCCATGTTGACATCCGCGGGCTCCTCCCCAGTACCGGCCTGTGGCAGAGAATTCCGGTTCACGAGATTCTGCCATTGGCCCGAGGCGAGTCGGATGGCTTGGAGTTGCCAAGGAGCGCCGGAGGGGGATTCGTTCGCAGGAGTGATGCGATCAAAGCACTCCACCGGGTCTTTGAAAGCCAGGTTGATCTGGCGCATCAGACTCTGCTGGATGCCCTCGATGACGATGATTCCGAGATCAGGATAGCCTCTCTGGAGATTCTGCCGATCTTCGCGCTGAAGAAGCACGAAGATCTTCTGCACTGCCTCTCCGACCGTCTGCTCGAGGATGATCCACAGGTCATAGCGGCGGCCCGAGAGTGCTTCATCAGGGTCGCCCCAGTGTTCCCCTCGGGCTGTGAGAACATCCTTCGCAGGGAGTTGCGTGACAAGAGGATGGATCATCGCGCCAATGCCTTCGAGACCCTTCGTCGGACTGCCCAGAACTGGCCAGAGGCAGGGTGCCTTCACCTCGACGAGCTGATTCGCGAGGAGGACGTCGACCTCCGAAGGCGCGGCTCGCGCATTCTGAGGGCCATCGCCGCCAATGGAGGTGCCACTGGGTGGGACCTAATCGGATGGTCACTGGAGGACGAGGACGCCCAAGTGAGAAGGAACGCCTCCTATACCCTCACGACGCTTACCAGAACCGAGCCCAGAATGGCGACTATCTTCATCGAGTCCGCCATCATGGACGACGACGCGGGAGTGAGGAAGTCGGTCATAAGAGCGCTGAAGAGGCTCGACATGCAGAATCCCCGGGTCACCAAGATGATTATCGATGGTGCCAGAAGCAGGGATTACACACTGCGCAAGGCGTGCATCGACCAACTGTCGATCATGCTGAGCGGTGACACGCTGAGGGAGACGGCTGCCGAACTCCTGCGCCATGAGACCCGCCCTGACCTGTGCAAGAGGCTGACCTCGCTGGCGAAGGACGTGGAGATGGAGGGCTCCGAAGAGGAGAAGAACCGCTTCCTAGCCCCTCTGGACAAGGTGGAGCCATCGGTAGAGGAGTTCGATGCACCGCGCAGCGGTGAGGCCACTCCGGAGGGCGAACATGATAAACAGCGGTCAGGTCGGCCGCACAGCGAGGACTCAGCATGAGCGACGAGTTTGATGACAAGCTGGAGTGCTTCGAACGTCTCTGGGAAGGCGTCACACCGAAGGGAGTGAACCGCAGCAAGGGGCTGAAGTTCAGGCAGTACATGCGCCAGCACGTCCTCCAGAAGTTCCACAAGAGGAGGAAGAACCAGTTCGCATCCGCCGACAAGGGCCACTACAATCATAGTTTTTCGAGCAAGGATCAGTATCTCACGAAGGTGAACTGCCGCAAGTACTGGATGGGCGAGCTGCAGAGGGAAATCCGCGATTCGGAAACCTTCTGAGGCGATACCATGAACGCTGCCAAGGCCAGTTTCAGCAGTTGGGACCTAGAGGCTCCGATCGCGGCTGCCATCAAGGCGCTTGGCTGGACCGAGCCGACCGAGATACAGCGAGAGGCACTCCCTCTTGCTCGACAGGGATTGAATGTCATAGGACAGGCGATAACCGGCTCGGGCAAGACAGCCGCATTCGGGATTCCGATTCTCGAGAGTTGCTCGCCCTCGGGCTCCCCCCAGGCCATCGTCCTCTGTCCGACTAGGGAGCTCGCCGTCCAGGTCGCCGAGGAGATGGATAGCCTGCAAGGAGACAAGGGGCTCTCGATCCAAACCGTCTACGGGGGCACCGACCTCGAGAAGCAGGCGAAGAAACTCGACAAGGGCGCCGACATCGTCGTCGGGACCCCCGGACGGGTGATTGACATGACCAAGAGGGGGCATCTCAAGCTCGGAGGCATCGGGCACTTCTGCCTCGACGAGGCAGACCGTATGCTCGACATGGGATTCTTCCCGGATGTCCTGTGGATCTTCGAGAAGACCCCCAACCGGGAGCAGACCATGATGTTCAGCGCCACCTTCCCCCAGGAGGTGCTCGATGCTGCTGAAGAGTTCATGGTCGACCCTGTCCACGTGATGAGCGATGAAATGGAGGTCGAGATACCGGAGATCGACCAGTATGCGATTCGAGTCGGGCGTGCCAACAAACTCTGGGCCCTCGGACGCATCATAGCGCACATGGGCGAGGGCGATCAGATGCTCATCTTCGCCAACACCAAGCGAATGGTGGATATCCTCTCCGAGAGACTCGGCAAGTTCGGGATTCGAGCTATCGGGCTGCACGGTGACCTGCCTCAAGGCAAGAGAGAGAGGATCCTCAAGTCCTTCAAGGGAGGAGATGAGAGGATCGTGGTCGCCACCGACGTGGCAGCCCGCGGTCTGGACGTGGACGGCATCACGCACGTCGTGAACTACGACCTGTCGATTGACACCGAGTCATACGTCCACAGGATTGGTAGGACCGGTAGGATGGGGAGGAAGGGCGAGGCCTGGAGCTTCGTCACCCGCGAGGACCGGCGGCTCATCGAGAAGATCGCATCGACGTGGAACCTCACCATCCCCTTCGTCGATGCTCCCAGCCTGCCAGAAGGCATGGACAGAGACCCCATCGGCAGGAGAGACGACTGGGAGGAGGTCTCGGACCCATTCGGAATGGTCACCGTCAAACTCACTCTGGGCAAGTCGGACTCCACCAAGAGGGCCCTGGCAGACTGGATCGCTCGGGAGGCGCGGGTGCCTGACATCGTAATCGGGGAGATCGCCCAAGGCGAGGACGAGACGCACGTCGAGATCCACGTCGACAAGGTCGCCTACGTGATCGATGTGATCAAGGCGCGTGAGTTCAACGGTCGCTCGCTGGCACCTTCCATCATGGAATCATAGGTAGAAACATGGTCGATGAGCCAGTTACCACACTGAACCTCCTTGGATTCTTCTGCCCCGTCCCGATCCACGAGACCAGGAAGGCGGTCGAGACATCGGAGGAGGGCTCGCTGTTCGAGGTGGTCTGCGACGACCCAGAGACCCTGCATGATATGCCGGCGCTGTGCGACAGGATCGGGATCGAGCTGCTCGCTGTGAGCGAGGAGTCGGGCGAATACACCTTCCGCATCAGGAATTCGGCACGAACGTGAGAGATTGTTCAAAGGGAGTGTGCTTCTCGATGGGTTCCGTGGCTAGTGAGACCGGCGTCACCGAATTGGGGGGGGTTCCCGCCGATGCTCGCCTGCCGACCAACTACGGTGACTTCAGGATTCGCGTCTTCCACGAGGAGAGTACGGGATTCGACCATGTCGCGCTGACTCTGGGAGACCTGACTGGGCCCGACCCGGTTCTGGTCAGAGTCCACTCGGAATGCCTCACAGGAGATGCCTTCGGCAGCCTGAGGTGCGATTGCGGTGCCCAGCTCGATGCTGCGATGAGGCAGATACAGGATGTCGGCTGGGGCTGCCTCGTCTACTTACGCCAAGAGGGGCGTGGAATCGGGCTGCACGCCAAGATCCAAGCTTACAACTTGCAGGATAGGGGAGCTGATACGTTGGATGCGAACCTGTTGCTCGGGCATCCCGTGGATGCTAGGGACTATCGAATCGCATCAGAGATCCTGCGTGCCTTCGAGATAGATGGGGTCTGCCTCCTTACGAACAACCCAGACAAGGTCAGACAACTCGGCCAGCATGGAATCGATGTAGTCGAGACGATGCCGTTGGTGGCAGGCGTGGGGGACGAGAACAGGGAGTACCTGGCCACCAAGATCGACAGGATGGGTCACGAGATAAGAGAGGATGACCTCGACGGCTCGCGGTGAGTCAATGGGGCCGTGACCGGGACTCGAACCCGGGCCGGCGGGACCACAACCCACCGTGCTAACCGCTACACCATCACAGCCGTATGTGAAACGGGGGGGGAAGGCCTGTTTATCAACCGTTAGCGTGATTCACACTGACGCACCGAAGACCAACGGATTGAAGCCATGCACTCCGCCATTGCCGGGACATGAGGACTCGTTCAGGTGTGGCGATTATCCTCCTGTTCCTCGTCTCCATGGCACCTGTGGTGCCATTTGCCGCCGCTGACACCGTCATCGGCGCCGCAGAGGTAGAACTCCTCGAAGCGGGAGATTTCTCGGACGCCGAGCAGTGGGAGGTGTCCGCCACCGCCGGATTCTCCAGCGAGCAGGCCGAGCATTCGGATGGGATGGTCGCCGACGGTGAGCTGTCCTTCACCCACGACAGGCCGGACAACTTCGCGCAACTGACCTCCTGGGCCACAAACAGCCCGACTTCGTCGAACGCCACCCTAGGCCAGCCGGACTCGTACTACACCTGGTCCAAGGGCCCGAACATCACTATGAACGGGTACGACTTCGCGGGACTGCACGGTATGCAGATCGCGAACGTCTCCATGGTCCTGCACTTCTCCATCCCTGATGAGCTCTACCAGGACTCGGTGAGGGTCATCCTGCAGAATCACGGCTCCGACAAGCTGGTGGTGACCTTCGCGAGGACCTTCGGCCCGATTCACAGGATGTCCAATCCCCTCGTTCTGCCGCTGGAAGATATGATTCAGATGGACTGGGGTTCTCTCGAGGGCACCCAGTTCACAGTCGACTACGTCTCTCAGGGGACGAGTGACGACTCCGAGGTCAGAGTAGATGCGGTCGGGCTGCGGGTCAAGTATTACCAGCCCTGGTACTCCTTCGAGACCACCAAGGCCATTCACACCGTCACCGGGGTCGATTCGCCGGTGATTGACCACGATCCCTATGACGGGGAGATCGTGGGGCTGTCACAGGAGAACTGCGGGCTCACCCCCGACGGGCCCGGAATGGGGTACTGGACCTTCGACGTCGAGGTCCCCCCACTGCAGCAATTGGGGCGAATACATGTCTATGGGACCGGGAATCACACAATCTGGGCTCTGCCTGACGGAGTCGACGGAGACTACAGTGAGAAGCAATCGGGGGAACTGCTGGATAACCCCAATTCCACCCAGCAAATCCGCATCGACATCGAGGACGGATGCATCTCCCTAGCGAGAGTGGATGTCAACGACCCGCACCTCGTGGTCCATGGGGTCGTTTCAGGGGAACTCGGAGGCTTAGCCGGCACGAGTTACATTCGATTCGCCATCGACAGCGATTTAATCGCCAGCATACCGATGGAGGGCGGCGCCTTCGTTGTTGATGTCCCTGTGGGTTACGCTCTACCTGAACAGTGGGGGGAGATGGTCGCCGGGGTCGCTGCGAGGTTCCAATGGTCCTCGAACGGGAGCGCCGAGACCACCGTGGTGCACATCCACTCGATCTCCATCACTGGTGGCTACGATGTCGAGTGGGACCTCGACCCTGAGTGCATGCCGCTAGAGGACATGTCATTCGACGAGGATGACGCGGGTGTCCACATCCCGATGGACGTCAGGTGCAGCGACGACATCACCGCACCTGAAGACCTAGCACTGAGCGCAGTCAGCGGAGACCCGACTGTCATCGAGGCGACCATCGTCGACCAGTATGTCAGGATCCAACCAGTCAGGGACGCTTGGGGCGAGACTACTGTCGAGGTCAAAGTCGAGGACGAACGCGGCAACATCTGGACGGGTGAGATGAGCATCACGGTGAACCCGATCGAGGACCCTCCGGTCCTCGAGGGACTCCCCCTCACAGTTTACATCGAGTTGGGCGAGACGATGGTCGTCGACATCACCGTGACAGATTCCGACACCCAGTCTCTGACCCTCTCAGCCAGCCGCTCCTGGGCTACTTTCGATGCCGCTGACGATCTGGTCCTGACTCCGGTTATGGACGGCACCCACATGGTCGAAATCGGTGTCAGCGACGGAACCAACCACATCTCCCAGGTGATCGAGGTCATCGTGACGGCCAAACCCGACCTCTTGATCGATTCTATCGACGTGAGGCGGGACGGACTGACCGTCTCGGAGCTGGTACACGGGGATGTCATCGAGATATACGCCTATGTCAGGAACGAGGGGCGAGGAGTAGCCGATGCCGTATACGTCAAGTGCACGGTCGGGGGAATCCTGGTCGGTGCTGTCATGGTCGATTCCATAGCACCTGGCGGATTAGGCGTAGCAGTCTGCGATGCGCAGGTCTCAGGGCCCGACGATGCCTTGGCCATCGAGGTTATGGCTGACGGCACCGCATCGATAGACGAGACCTCCGAGAGCAACAACGTCCGCTTGATCACAATGATAGTGAACGAGAGGAAGACCGATTCAGGCAGTGGCCTGATGGACTCTATCGATCGGGGCCCCGCAATCGTCTTCCTCGCCATAGGGGTCAGCCTGATCGCCCTCACAGCGCTGTATTTCAGCCCCGGCAAGGTGCGTAAATCGTACGAGCGCGAAAAGTAGCCCGGTAGCCTGGTTTTCCCTGTTGTCGACCCCCTCTCAGGCTGATAATCAGTCATTTTCAGGGAATAGTTATACCTATCGCGAACCCGAAAAGTCACGCCGCGCGAGGGTACTTCAGGGTGTTTGAGCCGGTGGTGTGTGATTGAAATGATGAAGCTGAAGATTCGTCTGGAGACAGAAGAGTGGATCTACGAAGAGCATGAGATGGCCTGAGCCCTCATTCCCTGGACCAACTCCGAGGATACGTCCCCGTTTCCATCATCACTGCGCGAGCAACAGCTACTTCTCCGGACTTCATTTCAGGCAGGGAGTCGGTGTCCACGGTCATCCTCGCCACAGAGACCGCTTCTCCCTTGATGCTCTGCAGCAGCACCGCAGCACCTTCAGGAACGCCTCTCGGCGCCCGGACTACGCCTGGCCTTGCCAGAGGGGCCCCGTGGGAAAGAGCGGCGGCGGCGCCGTCCTTCACGGTAATGGCCGGAAGGCCGGAGAGTAGGGTCTCGACTGGGGCTATCAGCTTGATCAGGGCGCTGTCGTCACCGTGCTCCCTGGACAAGAACGAAGCATCGGCGAGTTGCTGCATGCTGCATGACATGCTCTGGTCGAAGTTGCCTGTCCGGTCCCTGTGGAGCTCGGTCAGTTCGCATCTCGTACCCAGCAGCAGGCCAATGTCCTTGGCGAGTGTCCTGACGTAGGTCCCGGCGCTGCAGGACAACTCGAAAGCCGCGATTCGCGAGTCGGGGTCGGTATCCAACAGCATCAGCGAGTATATCGTCCTCGTTCGGACCTGTATCTTGACTGCAGACTCCAATGGCGGGACGTTGTATATCACCCCCGTCAGCTCCGAGAAGATGGCCTCGATCTCGGTCTCCTCCACAGCACGGCCGAAGCGCAGGACACCGACGTACCTCTTGTCGACCTTGAGGGCCAATTCTGTGAGCTTGGTCGCCTTCCCGCAAAGCAAGGTGAGCAGGCCTGTGGCGAAGGGATCCAGCGTCCCACCGTGCCCTAATCTGCTGATTCCGAGCAACTCACGGGCCCACGCAGCCAGTTGGTGGCTCGACGGGCCCCGTGGCTTTTCGACGAGGACTATCCCAGCCGCCAGGAGCTGCTCCAGCGAGCGTTCGCTGGGATTCGAGCCGAAGTTGGGATTAGTTGATGCGGTTGCCAGCTCCCAGTAACCCCCCTCGCCCATCAGATCACATCAGTCAACCAGTTCGGAACTCACCATGCGGAACACCTCGTCGGCATCCAACTCGTCGGCGTCGACCACCAGTGAATATGGGGCCATGTCGTTGAGGTCGATGTCGTACAACGCGCAGTACCTGGCCATGTCATCCCTCTGCCTCTGCTGAGACAGGGCTAGACAGGTCCCGTAGTCGCCGCCCTCGCGGTTCTGGATCCGGCTCGCTCTCTCCTCGTCGGATACCGCGACCCAGACCCTGAGGCATTCCAAGCCGAGTTCATGAGCCCACCAGCCGCATAGCCTGCTCTCCACGACCTCAGGACCGTCAAGGTCGGTCAGCACCTGTTTCAAGAGCGTGTCCAGAGAGCGGTCGACGTCGAGGTCCTGCTTGCACAGAGCGCTGAACCCCTCGACAGAGAGGCCTCGCCGTGAGGCCTCCTCCCTGAAGACGTCGCCACCGTTGACCGAGGACCACCCCCGATCGTCGCACAACTTGCTGACTAGGGTCGAAGTGCCGCTGCCGGGTGGTCCGCTGACTGTCAGTCTGAGCATAGCTTACCTCCATACATCCCGGCACACTTCGCACATCAGCCTGCCCTTTGAGGTCCTTGAGACCATGTTCGAGCCGCAAGACGGGCAAGTGGTTCCCGACTTGGGAGGGGCTGAATGCACGTTGCCGCCTCTCCTCCTCGCTGCTGCGGCGGCTTGGCCCCCCGTCTTGCGCGGTCCAGCCCTCCTGCGCTGGGCTCTGCGGGCCCTCACGTCGTCGCTCGACTTGGCCTTCTCCTCCTCGAGCAGATACAGGAGAGGCTCGGGGATCGGGTCTCCGGCGACGACGAGCGGATGGCTCCGGTAGCGGAAGAGCTTGATGTGCCGGTCGATGATTCGGCCCAAAGGTGCGCTCATCGTGATGTAGGTGGCAATCCAAGCGGGGAATATCCACATCACCCTGTCGTTGAACTCCCACATTGGCACCCATGGCAGGCTGACGAAGGCCACTCTGAAGGTCTCCACCTCACTGGCCATCCAACTGAAGATCGCGATGATGAAGACCATCGTGAACATCATCGGCCTCATCATCGCTGACTGCATGGCCAACTGCTCGGGCATCAGTTCCATCTGTAGCTTCTGCATCTTGTCCGCCCGGGCTGTGTCACGGGCCATCTGGGCCTCTCTGAGTTGCTTGCTGACCTGGCGTTGGCGGTGACTGAAATGAGCCTGTCTCAAGGGGTCCATGAAGAAGGACCGAATGATAGTGTTCACGACCATGATGCTGGAGCCGACGATGAACACCGTCGGAACGAAGTACAACGAGTGGAACGGGAGCAGGGGTATGAGGACGTAACCCGCCCCGTCGGCCAATGCTATCCGAAGGCTTGGGTTGAGCATCAGCACCACCATCATCACCAGGAGGAAGAGCATCGGTAGCATCATCGAGGACATGGCCTCGGCCTGCGAGTCGCTGCTGGTGCCCGCTGATGCCATGTACTCTCGCTCCGCCAGAACAGGATGAACGCTTCGGTGGACGCCAGAGGCGTCCAATCGGTTCCGCAATCAGAGGGAATAACTGCAGACAACGCACACCGATGCGCCTATTTCCGCCTTGGAACCGCATATTGGGCAGACCTCGCCCTCGGGCGCACCAGCCGCTTCCTCCTCCTCTGGCTCCTCTTCCTGAGGCTCCTCTTCCTGCGGCTCTGGCTCCCCTTCCTGAGGCTCTTCTCCCTCCGGCTCTGGCTCCTCGGATTCTGGCTCTGGCTCTGGCTGTTTAGGAAGTTCGGGGACCCTCTCCGGGTCCACCCACTCTGGAAGGTTAGGCTCCTCGTCGACCTCTGCGCCGAAAGTGGCGCCGTGGAAGTCCTGAACGTCAGAGACCTTGTACTCCGACTCGGGGTCCCCTTGGATCTCGTATGTCACCTCTATCCTCTCCCCCCGCTCAATCCTGCCAATCTTCCACTCGGTGTGGGTCCCCTCGGGGGCTGACTCCTTCTTCATGCGCACATCACGCTCGCCGTCAATCGAGGAGCGCACCGTGGAGTCCTCGATCGAGAAGGTCCCGGGAACCACGTCATGTAGAGCGAGGTCGTCGAGGGCGCTGTCGGAGTTGTTCTCGAACATCAGCAGGACCTCGTACCTGCCGGCGTTGCCAGCTGGAAAGACCTCCTTTCCAGTGCTCACGTTGCGCCGGCGGTGGACGACTCGCATCTGAGGGGGTCTCTCTACGACTCTGGTCGCCACAGGACCAAACTTCTCCGAACCGAAGTCGGCCCTGATGGGGGCTGCTAGGATCTCGTTCGCCGGAGAGGGGTCTGGTGCATGCAGCGGATACCTGATCACCATGGTCTTGCCAGGCTGGAGGCCGAGTGGGGCAGAAGTGCCTACGGTGATCCTCAGTCCGTGGCCTTCGCTGTCTGGGGAGATCATCCTCTCTTCCAGCTGAACCCCGTTGATCACCTCTATCAGGTACTGCTCCTCATTGAGGTCGGTACCCCCGATCTCGATGCTCACGTCGTCCTGCGAAGGGGGGTCGAAGATCCCCGGGACGTCATCCAGCAGACGCATGACGTTAATCGGGGCCGAGCCGTTGTTCTCAATCGATATCGTAGCCACGATATCAGAAGGCACGAACGACTTGATCCTAGATTTGTCATACTGCTTGAGCAGTACTGCGTCCAGCACGGTAAGTTTCTGCTCCTTCAAGTCGATCGATCCCCTTGACTCGACGGCTACACGAGGCAGGATGGAGGACCTGAACTCGTGGGTGAAACTGGGGCTGTCGGCCTCCACCCTCTTCTCCATGGAACTCCAGCTCCCCTCGGGAGGGACGTCCTGACGGAGGTCAGAGATGTCCAGTATCGGATTTTCCCTGCCGGACTGCCAGACAGTCACCCCCGACAGTGTAACCACGAAGGAGGATCTGTTCTCGAACACGGACTTGCAGTGCCAGATCCCGGGTCTGTCATCCTCGACCTTGTCAACTCTCATCATGTGCAGGGTGGAGCCGGAGACGCGGTCGAAGTCGGCTCTCGAGGCCGTCGCCTCAGCAGTGTAATTCGCGGAAGCGACGCCGGCGGAAATCTTGTCGACCCCCACGGTGGTGACTCCGGCCGAGAGTGCGAGCACCCTGCTCTCACCGACGTTGAGCCTGCCGATCTCCCAGGAGATGGATGAATCCCCGACGCTGTACTCAGGCCCGTCAGGAATGTGGAAGTTGTCCGGGATGGTCCTGCTGACCTCGACCTCCAAGAGTGGACCGGGCGAGATGTTCTCGACCTCGAGCTGCAACTCAATCTCCTGTTGCTCCTCGGAGAAGACCAGTGACAGACTATCCTCCTGGTCCCTCTCCGGGTTGGTGTCGATGGATTCCTTCAGGACCAGCATCCGAGGACCGCTGGCGGAGTATGGGATTACTGTTTCCTCGGTGGCCTCGAGCTCCCTCACGGATATCGAGCGCCCTCCGATGTCTGTGGCGTTAGTTGATGAGAGTAGCACCTCTATGTCCCATGCCCTGTGCTTCTTGCTCGCGTTTCGCAGTATCAGTTCGCCCTCTATGGTCTGCCGCCTGATCGAGCCGTCGGGATTCAAGGTGGAGCTCTCCACTTCGCTCAGGGTGGCGTGTAGCTTGTCGCCCGGGATCGCATCCACCTCCATGGCGGACCTCAGGTGGGGAGAGGAAGCCGGAGCCACTACCGGCTTGGATAGGGCGTCGGCAATGGCGGAGTCCTCTTCAGAGTCCAAGGAGTCCCCGGAGGACTCGGGTTCAGCCCAGTCTATCTCGTCGGCCTCTTGGCTATCTCCCGCACCGCTCAGCGCGGCCAGCGAGTCCTGTAGAGAAGCAGGGTCCTCAGACTCCTCGTCCGGGACATCCAAGCCGGGGGGAGGAGGTGGCGGTGAGTCGGGTCCGGATGGAGTGGGAGAGGGGGCGTCGAAGCCGGGAGGCGGAGAACGGGCCTCCCCGGGATCCTCGTCAGGCTCACCCGAAATCTCCCTGTCCTCGAGTTCCATCAAGCCCGGTGGCGGAGGAGGTGGCGAGGGCGCTCGTTCGCCCTCCGAATCGTCATCCTCCTCTTCCTCAAAACCCGGCGGGGGGGACGGAGGAGGAGGGAGAGGGAACCCTGAAGGAGGGGGAGGGGGCTCTTCAGACATGGCGCTAACACCCCGATGGGTGGTCGCGGACGTGGCTTGGATTGGTATAACCATTACTTGTCGGACACTGAGCCGGTGGCAGGGCGTCACGAATGGTTGAAGTTCTCTCGCTCTTGGCGAGAGTGTGAGCAATCAGGACGGGACAGCGCCTCCAGTGCTGTTCGTCGTCGGTACCGCAGGTGCTGGGAAGAGTTCCTTGGTGACGGCCTTCCAACGGTGGGCGCGATTCCTCGAGGTCGATGTACTCGCGATCAACCTCGACCCCGGGGCCGAGAGGGTGCACTACGACGCGGAGTACGACGTCAGGGACCTCGTTTCGCTGTCTGACGTCATGGTCGAGTACGACCTAGGCCCTAACGGCGCTCAAATCCTAGCCGCTGACCTGGTGGCGTCACAGGCGACCGAAGTCTTCGACGAGATCGAGGGGCTGTCGTGCGATCTGCTGATTGTCGACACGCCGGGCCAGGTGGAGCTGTTCGCCTTCAGAGAGGCCTCCAACCACCTCGTCAGCGTGATAGGACAAGGCAGGGCCTGCCTAATCTTCCTGTTCGACCCGATGCTCTCACGGACTCCGAGCGGCTTCGTGGCGCAGATGCTCCTATCGGCAATCGTGCACTTCAGGCTGGGGCTCCCTACAGCGAACTTCCTCTCCAAGTCGGACTTATTGGAGCCAGAGACCCTCGAGAGGGTGATGGAGTGGGGCGACAACCTGGAGGCGTTGGAGGCCGCGTTGTACGAGGAATCGGCCCAGCAAGCCCTCGACAGCCAGTCCGGTAGCCAAAGGGCCGAGTTCGCCATAGGCCAGCTCAGGATGATGCAGCACGCGTCGATACAGCCTGGCTTGGTGCCCCTTTCCAGTGAGGAGGAGGAGGGACTTGCCGACGTGCTGACCTTCGCACAGTCCGTATTCGGCGGAATGGCTGATGCCAGAGACGGATTTGCAGGGGACATAGAGCATGAGAGGTAGTGATTCGAAGCGGGACTTGATGGCGATAGACGATGTGAGCGAGGAGTTGGCCGACCTCATCGCCTGGGCCATCGACTTCAAGCACGGGGGCGACATCAACTACGAATTCAAACCGCTTGACGGGATGTCTATAGGCTCGATCTACGAGAAGCCGTCAACGAGGACCAGAGTGTCCTTCGAAGTAGGTGTGAGCAGACTCGGCGGCCATCCTCTGACCCTGTTGTCTAATGACATCCAACTCGGCAAGAGCGAATCCATCGCTGACACCGCAGCCGTCCTCTCACGGTACCTCGACGGAATCACCTACAGGTGCTTCAAGCACGGTGACGCGGAGGAACTGGCCAGACACGCCACCGTCCCGGTGATCAATGCCCTCTCTGACCTACACCACCCCTGTCAGGCGGCTGCTGACCTGATGACCATAGCCGAGCACGGCGAGAGCGTCAGCGGCCACATCGCCTGGGTCGGCGATGGCAACAATGTGTTCCACGACCTGCTGCTTGCCGGCGTCACGCTCGGACACGACGTCTCTTACGCGACGCCTGCGGGCTTCGAGCCCGATGAATCCGTGATGGATAGGGCTCGCAGGATCAGCGCCACCACAGGTGCCAGCATCAGCGGCTCCAACGACCCCGTCAAGGCCGTAAGCGGGGCTGGGGTCGTCTACACCGACATCTTCGTGTCGATGGGAGAGGAGCACATGGAGGGCAAGTTCAACGCCTTCGATGGCTTCCAGGTCAACGAGGAACTGGTTTCGAACGCTAACCCCGACTACCTGTTCATGCACTGCTTGCCGGCGCATCGTGGCGAGGAGGTGACCGATGCCGTCATCGACTCCCCTAACAGCGTTGTCTTCGAGCAGGCCGAGAACAGAATGTGGGCACAGATGTCACTGCTCACTTACCTCTGCAACGAACCTGCTTGGCACGCATTCAGGGAACTCGAGTGATCAGGCCAACAGAGAGCTGCCTAGGAGTGCCGCGAGGCACAGGTACATCGATTTCTTGATCAGCTGCTGAGCGGCGTGATCCTCAGAGAGTACCAACTTCGGCTTCGCCAGCATCAGCACCACCACAGCCGGAATCACTCCGACAAGGTGCAGTTCGGGGAAGATTCCTATTGCGAAGGGCAGCAGCATCGAGGCGAGAGTGAGCAGGAGGAGCGCCCAAGCTAATGTGCGGGCTCGCTGTGGCCCGACTTGCATGGCGTAGGTGCTCCTCCCCTCGTCGCCCTCCATGTCCTCGACGTCCTTGACTATCTCCCGAGCGAGGGTGTACAGGACTCCGATGACGAACACGGTCCACGCACGGTGGTTAAACGGCTCGAACACCCCGGCAGCGCCGAACAGCACGACCATGCCGACGGAGAGGCTGATGGCGATGTTCCCCGGCAGGCCCCTCTCCTTGAGGCGCAGGCTGAACGGGGCCGCGGACTCGTAGTTCGTCAGCAGGAAAAGCGCGCCCAGCCAAATCGCCAGTGATGGGTACCATCCCTCAATTCCCCCCACCGTGCCGCTCGCAGTCGCAGCAGCGCCTGCGATCGAGACCACCGAGAGCGTCATCATCAGGGCTATCCCCCTCTTAGCCGAGGCCTCTGAGATGGCACCGGAGGGAAGCGGCCTGTCGGGTCGGTTGACGCGGTCAATCTCCAAGTCGAGGTAGTCGTTCAACGCGTTCCACGAGCACATGAAGCTCCAGACCGACAGCGCTTGCAATACGCTAATCAGGGCGAAATCGCCCTCTGGCAGCCCGCCCAGAGCCAGCATGGCCCCCAGGAAGACCCCGAACACCCCTACGGTCGAGTTTCCCGCCCTGAACAGGACCCACCATGGCCCTAGTGCACCGCGTCCACCCACGCCCTGACTCAAGGCGGCTGGGCCTTCATCCCTTCCCCGAACTAGGTTGTGGCCTGCAATGCCTGCTGGCTGAGGCTCCAGACGCAGACCGTGTAGGTACTGCCTCTGAACTGGCCGCGGACGTGCCCGACCTTGGAGAATCTCCTGTCCTTGGCAAGTATGTTACCGACCTGGTTCATCGTGGCTCCCCACCGGAACCTGCTGTTCAGGTGATCGAAGATCTCGACGGTGTTGGCGGTGTCGTTCTCCTCGAGGTAGACCCGGACCTCCTCACGAAGTCGTCCTGTCCTGGACATCAGGCCACCACCGTAGGGGCTGTGCAACTGGCGTGCAGCCTCTCGCGCAGCCCAGCCCAACTCGATGGGCTGACGTTAATCTGCGCGGCCATGCGCGGCATCGGCCCCCAGGAATCGGCCTCAGAGACCATTCCAGCGGAGCTGACCAGTGGGGTAGGTGCGGGTTGCGGCACGGGTCCGTTCGTTCTTCGCAGGGTCGCTAGAGAGACCACCCTGCATGGTTCTGGACGCTTCCTGTAGAGGAGCGTCACTGTGTCGTTCGCTTGTCCGTTCATGGTGGTATGTCATGACTTCTGCATATCAAGCGAGGCAATAGTCCCGAGAGGTGAAGGTGAAAGTGAACGAAGACCCCCCATAGGCTCTCAAGGCATTGTTTTCTTAAGCGGGTGTCCGGTGGCCGGGAAACACGCTCGTGTAGTGTAGTTCGGTCCATCATGACGGACTCTCGATCCGTCGACCCGGGTTCAAATCCCGGCACGAGCACCACTATTGTCTCTCATAACGGTCTTAAGCGGTCCTTCGTTGGCGTAGTAAGGTCTCGATGCGCGTTGAGCACGATGTGAAGATGACCTTTGACGATGTTCTGATACGACCTAAGCGCAGTACGCTGGTTTCTAGATCGGATGTGACTCTGTCGAGGGACTTCAAGTTCCGCCATTCCGATGAGATCTGGAGCGGGGTGCCCATCGTGGCGGCCAACATGGACACCACCGGCCTGTTCTCGGTGGCCAAGGAGCTGCAGGATCACGGCATGCTCACCTGCCTGCAGAAATTCTACTCGACTCGCGAGTGCGCACGGGCGTGGGAAGACGGGGTGGACCCGGGCTTCGTCGCAGTCACATGCGGCTCCACGGACGAGAGCTTCGAGCTGCTTCAGCGCAAGATGGCGACCGATGACGGCATCAAGATGATCTGCGTAGACGTCGCCAATGGCTACCGCGAGGTGTTCGTCGAATTCGTCAAGCGGGTTCGCGACAAGTTCCAGAGCAAGATTATCATCGCCGGCAACGTTGCCACCAGGGAGATGACAGAGGCCCTCATCCTCGCCGGTGCGGACATAGTCAAAGTCGGCATAGGACCGGGCTCGGTCTGCACGACCTGCAAAGTGGCAGGCGTGGGCTACCCCCAGCTCTCGGCCATCGCGGAGTGCGCTGACGCAGCGCATGGCCTGCTGGGTCACGTGATGGCTGACGGTGGATGCTCCTCACCGGGGGATGTCGCGAAGGCCTTCGCCGCGGGTGCGGACTTCGTCATGCTGGGCGGCATGTTCGCGGGACACGACGAGTCCGGTGGAGAACTCATCAAGGGCGATAACGGCAGGATGTACAAGTCGTTCTACGGAATGTCATCGAGCAAGGCGATGGAGTCGCATTACGGTGAGGTTGCCGGGCATAGGGCCCCCGAGGGCAAGGAGGTCAGGGTGCCTTACAGAGGGGAGCTCGGCCTCACCGTGCAGTCCGTTCTTGGGGGAGTCAGGTCGGCCTGCTCGTATGTTGGTGCTCGCAGGATCAAGGACCTTCCCAAGTGCACCACCTTCATCCGGGTGTCGCAGACCAGCAATGAGGTCTACGAGCGCTTCAACGTTGGGGAATGACCTCTCAGATGTCAAAGATGACCTGTGCCATCCACCCAGGACCCTCGAAGGCCGGTATGTCGGGCTCTATCCCGGGCACCATTTCCCCGGCGGCTACCTCGCGCAGTGCCAGCTCGTGCAGGGTCACCGCCTTGACCTCGACCTCGCGCTCGACGAGATCCGAGTCGACCCAGGAGGCCTGTGCTTCGATCCTACCTCCTCCGTCTATCCTGATTGCCGCCTCGACGAGCCACTGGCCTTCGGCGGAGCCGCGATAGAGGACCTCCTCAAGCCACCGTACCATCCCGCGCTCGAGGTCCCCCCCGGGCGCTTGGACGACCCATTCGCCGGTCGAGCGAGGCAATGTGGCGAGTGCGGCGGCGCCGTTCTCAGACAGCTGGATTGATTGGAGGCCCATGGTCGCCTCGAGGATCGCATCTTGAGCCGCCATCGAGAATGCACGCAGGCCTATGTCGGCCGTAGTAGGCAGAATCCACCAAGACACGGTCTCGCCGACCCGTCCGAGCGGTCCATCGTGCAAGAATGCAGGGGTCAGTCGAAGTCGCTGCACAGCTCGCCCTGACTGGGAAAGCTGACTGGCGACTTGGGGTTGGTGTTCCACTTGTTCTCGCACTTGTTGAGATACCCGTCGCCGTCCGAGTCGATGTTGGCGTCGGCCGGGTCGAACGGATCGAAGCCGAAGTAGTACTCCCATCCTGACCACATGCCGTCGTCGTCCTGGTCCTGGTGATACACCTCCGAGCCATCGAACCACTGATCGCCGTCTGTATCCGGGTCGACGGGATTCGTCCCGTTCTCGAACTCCTCGTAGTTGGTGAAGTTCTCGAGGTCGTCGTAGAACCTCCTGCCGTTGTCTGTGGTCGGGTCGATGTGGCACTCGGAGTTCTGCGGGTTGTCCCATCCGGGGCAGTAGCGATACAACAGGTGCGTCCGATTGAGCCCGTCGCCGTCGAAGTCCTCCTGGCCGTCGTTGATGCCATCGACGTCCGAGTCGAACATCTTCGGGTCCATCGGACCGCGGGCTCCGACGGCGCTCAGGGTGTTGTTGTCGACCAGCCCCAGGCTGAGTGCTATCTCCGAGTAGTAGACCTCCCAGCCGTCGGGAAGCTTGTCCCCGTCGGTGTCGTCGTCCACTGGGTTGGTGTCCCAGCGGTCAGGGGCCTCGAGAGAGTTCATGAGTGTGTCATTGTCGATGTCGAAGGCCGAGTCGGGAAGCGAGCCCCATGCCGGGTTGAGGGCCCATCGTCCGCTGGCGGGTATGGTGAAGCCTGACAGGTTCATCTCGTGCAGGAAGTACTTCGGATCCATGTCGCCGTCGCCGTCTCGGTCCCCGGAGGTCGAGAAGCCCCCGAGGTAACTGCTCCAGACCCAGCCACCGGGCCCGAGTCCACACTCGAGCATCGAATCACAGCCCGGCGGTAGCCAGTCGGTGACGCTGACCCAGAGGCTGTGGCTCCTCGTGTTGTGCTGGACGGAGAAGACCTGCATCTCCCAGCCATCGGGCTGACCGTCGCCGTCAGTGTCGTTGTTTAGGGGGTTGGTGGCACCCTGCCAAGGCCGTGGGATGTTGAGTACCTCGCTACCGTCGAACAGGCCGTCGTCGTCGCTGTCGGGGTTGTTGGCGTGGGTGATGTACTGGTCGAGCCCGTCGATGACCTCCTCCCCGTCGGACAGGCCGTCGAGGTCGGTATCGTGCGAAGAGGCATTGGTGAAGTACACCGAACCGTTCCATACGAAGCCGTCAACGGCCTCGGTGAAGTCCTCGAGACCGTCACTGTCGGTGTCCCTGTCGGAGGCATTGGTGAAAGTTTCGTAGTACTCGACGGCGTCGGACAAGCCGTCCCTGTCGGTGTCGTAGGCACCCGGATCGCTCCTTACTAAGACATCCCTCACACCCTGATCGACGATGCGGATAGTCCAGCCGATCACCTCGATGCCGTCGATGAGTCCGTCCCCGTCGGTATCGGCGACCAGCGGGTCGGTCGAGCGGCCGTCGACGAAGCCATCGCCGTCCCGGTCCCTCGCATTGTACTCGTCGAGGTTGGTGAAGCGCTCGTGCTCCTCGACGACTATGGCGAGGTCCTGCAGACGGCTCGTGACCTCCTGGCCGATCTCGACGTTGATGGTGTAGATCCAGCCGGCGATCAGGGTCTTGATCGGGATGTTGACGTACTGGCTCTCCTGGACAGTCCTGACCCAGAGGATGGTGCTGTTGACCTGCACGTAGTCGCCGATCTCGACCGAGATGGCATGAATGGTGGTCACGCCAACGAGCCCTGTGTATCGCACGCCCCCGTCGCCGTCGGCGTCGTAACCGTCGAAGTCAGGGTCGTCGTCAGCGTTGCTGCCGTCGTTCGGATGGATTCCGCTGAGGTGCTCCCACCCGTCGGGCATGCCGTCGTTGTCGGTGTCCCACTCCAGCGGACTGGTGAAGTTCTCCGGACCCCATGTGTAGGCGACCTCGTACTCCTCGACGTTGTTCAATCCGTCCTCGTCGGCGTCGCCGTAGGCGTCGGTGGCGTTGGCGGGGTTGAGGAAGCGGTCGCCCGAGGAATCGAGGCTGTAGCAGTACTCGAAGCCGTCGGGCATGCCGTCGCCGTCGGTGTCCCAGTCGCCTGGACCGTTGAGGCGGCCGTCGTTGTCCATGTCCTGCTCGAACCAGGTCCGGTCGCCGTGGCCGCTCATGTACTCCGTATACGGCGCTTGCAGGGTCAAGGTGCCGAAGACGGGGACGCCGCAGTGGACGCCCAGTTGAATCTGCCCGTAGGCGATCTCGTACCTGTCTGCAATGAGGTCGCCGTCGCTGTCCTCCTCGAGCGGGTTGGTGTCGTACCTCTCCTCGACGTAATTGCGCAGACTGTCGGGCTCGGGCTGCTCGAGGTCCAGGAGGGCGTCGCACGAGTGGCCGAACTGGCTGCCCATCTCCTCCCACTCGCTCGAGCCGATGTCCTGTTCGATCTGGCCCTGGACCTCGGGAGTCAGCAGGTAGCAGTCCCAGTTGCCGTCGAGTGGGTCGAGTAGGGTGATTGACCCCGAAGGGGTCTCGATAACGAAGGTGTACTCGGACTCCCAGCGGTCATTCAGACCATCGCCGTCGGTGTCCCTGAGATTGGGATTGGTGCCAAGGAGCATCTCCTCGGTGTTGGTCAGGCCGTCCCGGTCCGGGTCTCCGAAGGGCCCGTTGTCCGGATTGGGGAAGGTCTCGTTCTGCTCCCCGGTCTCCTCCTCGTTGTCGGGGGAGTTGTGGGATATCTCGCTGAGGTCGGGCTCGCCGTTGTCCAGGGGATCCAGCCCATTGGCTATCTCCCACCCGTCGTCGAGTCCGTCGCCATCGGTGTCGGCCTCCCTCCAGTCGGTTCCGTAAAGCGTCTGCTCCATCCTGTCCGGCAGTCCGTCGCCGTCGAAGTCCTCCCCCCCGACGTGGGTGTCGTCGCTGGACTCGATGTCCCCCGCTGCTGGTTCGAAGCCGCCGGAAGTGGTGGTGGACAGGCCGGCGTCAATGATGGTGTAGAAGCCGGCCAGACACAGCGTCGCTGTGATTGCAAGCACCGCATACTGGTTGTGATTCAGAGCCATGTGGGCACATCCGGCCCCAATGGGGCCGTCCGCTTGAATTTGGGTCCGGATATAATGTTTCACGGCAACCGAGCACGGGCAATCATCCCGCTAGCTCCCTCGAAGAGCGTATCTCAAGCGTCAGTCTGCCGTCCTCGAACGAGGTCGAGACGCGTCCATTTCTTCCGTATGCGCGTTCCCAGCAGCCTAGCAGTACCCCACTTGCGATTGCCGGGTGAAAGACGGACGCGAAGACCAGCCTGACTCCGCCGTGCTCATCCGCCTGCGAGGCACTTTCGATCCCACCGAGTCCGTGCGAGCTGAGGTGCCGACGAGTGATGCTCATCCAGTCTGAGTGAGCCTGGAGGAGGACGTGATGGCCCTCAGAGACGAATCTCTCCCTCGCCGAGTCGGCGGCTGCCGTCCACCACGTGGAGCGCTTGTCGTCGAGCCCTTCCCATCGATAGTCCTCGTCCCTGCCCTCGTGGACCACATCCAGATAGGGGAGGCAGTAGTCCTCGAATCGCAGGATGAGGTCGCGGTGCAGGAACATCCTGCGCTCGTTCATTATCGACCAACACCCAGAGGATTCAACTCGCAGATCAGCCCACAACTCATCAATCGACTCTTTACCGAGATCACAGCCAATCTCCTGATCCCTCCAACTGGGCCTGCGGGGCTTCGGTACGGGGACTTGGGTGTCATCTGGAGTGAGTGTGATGACCAGTCCCTCACCCGCACTCTCCGACCACAGGAAGCGGTGTCGCTTGCCCGTCGCCCTCTCCCACGCTGCGGCGACCAGCCCCGAGCAGATCGGGCCCGAGGCAGGGCGGTCGACGAGGATCCGCGTCTCCTCGCCGTCATCTAGGAGCTCGAATCGGCCGAGGCCCCTGGACTCCCAGTCTTGGATGGTACTCGACCAAGAAGCGGGGTCGCGTCCAGAAGGAGCGTCCCAGCCCTCGAAACCCATCATGTGCTCCTCGTACTCCACGGCAGCGTGTGCTAGGCGACGACCGAGGCTCTGCCCGGTCCTCTGTTCGAGCCCCTGGAACCATGACTCGAACCAGCCCACGCCGACTCGCCAAGCGAGCTTGTATGGGTCGTAGTCACGAGCCATGTCGCTGTAGGTGCCGTCATCGATCGGCATCCATCTGAGCTTCACTTGATTTTCGAGAGGCCACGGATCTCCGTAGAAGTACTTGAGGAAGAAGCTCCCGAGGGAATCGAACAGGCCCATGCTCAGCCCCGCAGGAACGCTTCGATGCGATCGAAGGCCTCGGCGAGGACCTCGACGGGCGGCAAGCACACCATCCTGAAGTGGCCCTGTCCGAACTCAGGCGAGAAGCCCGAGCCGTGGACGAGCAGGACGTGGTACTGGTGCAGCAGGTCGAGCACGAAGCGCTTGTCGTCCGCGGCCATCTTGGGGTTGGTGATGCTGACGAACAGGTAGAACGCGCCGCCCGGTGCCTCGCAGTCCAGCCCTTCGATGGCCTCGATCCTGCTCAGGCAGTAGTCCATCCTCTTCCTGATTGTGGCACGATGCCCCTCCAGCCAGCCGGTGTCGTCGGTCAAGCCCGCGAGGAAGCCGTGCTGTGCTGGCGTGGAAGCGCAGAGTCGGCTGCGCAGCAGCCGTTCGACACCATCGCGAACAAGTTCCAGCCTTCCCTGAGGGTCATGCCAAGCCATGTAGCCGACCCTCCAGCCGGGTGCGAAGTAGACCTTGGAGGCCCCGTTGAGTACGATGACCGGTACTTCCTCCGAGCGTGAGGCCACCGAGCACTGCTGGCCAGTGAAGTCCAGTCCGTCGTAGATCTCGTCGGCGATGATGGTGCACTTGGGCCATTGGCTCGCGATCTCGATGAGCGCGTCGACCTCCTCGGGGGTGGCGACGTTGCCTGTCGGGTTGTTGGGGTTGATCAGGACCAGCAGGCGGACGCTGTCGTCCATCTTCGAGCTGATGTCGTCGAGGTCGATGCGCCAGCCGTCGTCCGGGTCCAGCCGGTACTCCACGGTCGTTCCCCCGTACATCTGCGGGTAGGCCATGTAGGGAGGGTAGTGCGGCCCGGGTGCGAGGACGGTGTCGCCCTCCTCTAGGAAGGCTGCGAAGATGATCTGCAGGGCCTCGGTGACGCCGTGTGTGACATAGACGTCATCAGTCGAGCAGTCCCATCCTTTCGAGCGCTCTCTGGAGGTTATGGCGTGGCGCAGTTCTGGTATTCCATAAGACGGGCCGTAGCCGTTGTCCTGCCGGTCAAGAGCCGCCTTGAAGGCGGTGACCATGTGGTCTGGAGTGGGCAATCCGTCGTAGGCCAGCGGGTCACCGATGTTGAGGCGGATTATCTCGTGGCCCTGTGCCTCGAGCTCGACGGCGGGAATCACGACGTCTCGGATGGCGTACTCTATCGCGGCGGCGCGAGCCGAGACATCAACCTGTTCGACCACGCTCGTCCGTGATGCGGTTCGGCCATCAAATCGACGGATGAACAAAGTCAAGCTCGAGCCCGCTCAGGGGCCAGAGTGGGCGAGGATCCGGGAACTTTGTCCAAACTGACCGCACTCGGCTTAGTACCGATGGGCATCGTGCTCTCTACGGTGCTCTTCGGGATGCCCGCTGACGGGCAGCAGAGGTTCGCGATGGCCATCTTCTCTCTCGTAGTGATCATGCCGCTGTGCGCGGCATTCAGCCTGGTGCTGAAATTGAGGCACTGGGGCTCGGAACACGGCACACGGCCGAAGTGGATGCCCAGGTCAAGGGCCTGGCATTTACTGGCGATGCTGGTGTTGTTCGCGCTCCTCGCCCTGATGATTACCTCCCAGGGGGACGTGCTGGGTTTCCACGGGATGCTGGGCGCATGGCTCGTGATCTGGATTGCCGCATACCGGCTGATTAACTGATACCTAGTAACGAGCGCGCTGCATCGAGCGCAGCCGGGATGCCATCGGGCTTCGAGCCGCCGCCTTGGGCGATGGTGGGCCTGCCGCCGCCCGCTCCCCCGATGTGACCTGCTATCGCATTGAGAATCTCGACGGCGTTGTGGCGCTCTGCTGCGACACTGCCCTCGGTGGAGGCGACTATGAGAGTCCCTCCGCCCTCTCTGCTGCCTAGCACTGCGAGGGTCGGCGTGGATGCGTCGCGAGTCAGCTCGCCGAGCATCGCCATCATCTGCTTGGCATCCCCCCCGGATTCCATCACCACGTACCTGACGCCCTCCTTCTCGACCGCAACATCACCGTCCCCATCGGTCCGCAGTCTCACGATCTCGGCCTCCAGGGATTCGATGCGCTTCTGCTGCGACTTCCACTCGTCGAAGAAGCGCGAGACGGTGCGTGGCAGGTCGTCCGGCTGCACCCCGAGGATCTCTGAGGCGTCACCGAGAAGGCGCTCCTGGCGCCGGGTGTGCTCGCGTGCCGTCTCCCCTGCCACGATCTGCAGACGCTCCACTCCGTCTTGGACTTGACTCGACCTGATGATGAGTAACTCCCCGACTTCGCCGGCTTCGTCGTGGTGCGTGCCCCCGCATGCCTGAGTGTCGTAGTCGCCGATCTTGATGATGCGAATCTGGCTGTGCTTTGGTGGTCCGCCCTGGTAGATGTCGAAGCCGTAGGTGGCGTCGGCGTCCGCTCTGTCCATCACCAGCTTCTCGATCCCGGGATTCGCCTCGACGATCTCGTTCGCCCTGTCCTCGATGGTGTCGAGGGCTTCCCTGGTGAGTCTAGAGTGGTGGGTGATGTCCAGCCTCGCGTAGCGCGCGCCCTTGTTCGAGCCGGCCTGCCAGACATGCGGGCCGAGGACCTCTCTGGCGGAGCCGCCGACGATATGAACCGCCGTGTGGTGGTCCATCAGCTGCTTGCGGCGCTCCCAGTCGACAACCCCCTTGGCTGAGCCCCCCTCAAGTGGGGCGTCGGTGAGATGCAGGATTACACCGTTCTCGACCCGGGTGTCGACCACGTTGGCGGCGGCGCCGTTCTGGGCCAGCATGCCTTGGTCACCGAGTTGCCCGCCCCCCTCGGGATAGAACAGGGTCCGATCTAGAACCACGGCGTGCGTAGGTACTCCGAGGACCTCGCTAGAGAGGTTCAGAGACTCTACCTCCTCGCTTGACAGAGGGGCGCAGTGCAGCACTTCGGCGGTAAACTCGGTGGCGCTGGTGTCGGCGTAGTAGTCAGGCGAGGTAACGGGCAGCGCTGCCACCTCGAAGACGCTGTCCCTGGCCTTCGCCTTGGCCGCCACCTTGGTCATCTGCGCGTTGCGGGCGGCCATGTCAGCTGCGAACCCGACGCGCACGGACAGGCCCTCCCAGCCAAGCTCGTGCGCTATCGAGACGACCATGTCGGGATTGAGGCCTCTCTCCTCGGCGAGGCGGAACAGGGTCTCGTCAGGAGCCATGGCAACGTCCTTGGGAAGCGACTTGAGGGCGGTGCGCACCGCTGCCTCGCCCTTCCTCAGCATCTCGTGGTAGCGCACCTCCTCGAGCTCGAGTATCCTCAGTACGCCATCGCGCGACTGCACGAACGAGCCCATGTCGAGATGGGTATCCATGTGGTGCGCGCCCAAGTCAGCGAGACTGACGGACGAGCCGATGTCGTCCTTCATGCGGCAGACCCGGCGGGCCAGCATGCGAGCCAGGTAGCCGGCCTTGGAATTGCTCGGCACTAGGCCGTCGCCCAGCATGTTGCACAGAGCGTGCATGTGATCGGGTATGGCGTAGATCGAGGACAGCGGCTCAGTCACTTGTTTCAACTCGTCAACTGAGAGATTGATACCGGTCTCGGAGAGTCGTTCGACCAACTTGTCGTACAGTGCTTCGACATCGGTTCCGACATCGATGTTGAGTATCCCGGCGAGCCTCGAGAGCTCGCCCAGAAGCGAGTCGATGCCGACCGCCATCCCGAGGGAGGATGCCATCGAGTCGAAGCCGCTCAGCTCCTTGAGCCAAGCCACCGACTCGGGGTAGATTGCCTCGTAGATGGTAGGGGTACCGGCGGCGGCCCAGCAGAATCTCTCGAGGCCGTAGCCGGTGTCGATGATCTGCAGGTCCATCTCCCTGTATCGCAGGCCCTTGATCTCGATGTCGCCGTCATCGGCCTCCTCGAGGTTCATGAAGACGAGCGTGGCGAGCTCCAGCCCGCCCACGATGACCTCCAATGCGGGTCCGGCGTTGCCGCCTCCCGACCAGGGGCTCTCGACGTAGGTGAGTTCCTTGGGATCGATGCCCAATGAATCGACGAGCATCTCGTCGCAATAGCGAACGCACTGGTCGATCCAGTAGACGACATCGTTGTCCCTAGGCCTGTTGAAAGCGTGGTGCGCCATCATCTCGAATGCCGAGAGATGCCTTCCAGAACGGCCTACTGCGGCCACGTCCGTCAGCCTGATGCACGGCTGACTGATAACTAGGGGGTTGGCCGGCGGCGGAACTTGGCCGCTGGTGACATGAGGCTGGAAGTCAGCTATACTGGCGATGGTCAGGTGGATGTCGTCGCGCCATCTGGCGATGATCGGGTACGGCTCCACTCTCGTGTGACCGTGCTTGTCGAAGAAGTCGAGGAAGGCTTCCCTCATTGCGTCCTTCAGGGCTCTCCCCACCATCGGGAAGCCCTCGATGACCGGGTTGCCGATGAAAGTGTACGGGTCCTCGGTCGAATCACCGCACGTAGTGCGGCTCTCGTCCCTTGTCCAGAAGCGCACTCCGGACACCCGGCAGGTCTTGCAGATGTGTCCCGACTCCTCCCAGAAGGGGATGTGAATCTCGCCGAAAGCCATGCTACCGTGCCTTACCTGCGCTCGAGCCATCGGACAGGCGGTCTTGAAGGCAATTGTACGAGAGACGCCCGTTGCGTTGAAAGCGAGAGCGCAACAGGGTTGCCCATGACGGCTGAGTGGAGGAAATTCCTAGAGTCGGATGGCCCCGGGAGGATGCGTATCTCGAGGCATGGTGACATGCTGACTGACGCCATACTGATCGCTGATGAGCGGCACATGTCCGAGCACTCGGACGACCGCTCGCCCGGGCAACTGGTCAACACCGCTGCCCTGCCCGGAATCGTCGGCGAGGCCTGGGGAATGGCAGACTGGCACTTCGGGTACGGTTTTCCTATTGGCGGAGTCGTCGCCACGGACGTCGAGGCAGGCGAGCAGGGGGGCGCCATCTCTCCGGGAGGGGTCGGCTTCGACATCAACTGCGGAGTCAGGCTCTGCGCCACCGAGATGAGCATCTCCGACCTCGATCCCAAGCGACTCGCGGCGAGGCTATCGCGCGCGATCCCAGCGGGAGCCACCTCCAAGGGCGGCGTCAGCCTCGGCGATGGCGAGATGGAGGCCGTCCTGTCCGAGGGCGCCGGCGCTGCCGTGGAACTGGGTTGGGGCGAGGCCCGGGACCTCGATGCCATCGAATCAAACGGCCGCCTCGACAGCGAGGAGAGGGCTGTGAGCGAGCGAGCCGTGAAGCGCGGCTCCACCGCACTGGGAACGCTCGGCTCTGGCAACCACTTCCTAGAGCTCCAGGTCGTAGAACGCGTCGTCGACGATGCTGCTGCGGCCGCCTACGGTCTGAGGGAGGGACAGGTCACAGCGATGATCCACACCGGCTCGAGGGGGCTAGGACATCAGGTCTGCTCCGAGCACGTCGCCGCCATCGAGTCGAAGTATCGCAAGGCAGGGAGCGCTTGGCATTCACCCGAGTGGGGAATCACGCTAGCAGACCGGCAACTCGCAGCCGCGCCGATCCACAGCCCCGAAGGGGCTGCTTACCTCGATGCGATGCACGCGGCTGGCAACTACGCATTCGCCAACCGCTCGGCACTGACCCAGCGTCTGCGCAACGTACTGCGTGAGCAGTACGGCCAAGACGGCGATCTCGAGGTGGTCTACGACGTCTGTCACAACATCGCCAAGATCGAGGAGCACATGGTGCACGGGGTGAGTTGCAGGTGCTGCGTCCACCGCAAGGGAGCCACCCGGGCACTGGGTGGGGACCATCCCGAGCTCGCCGCTAGGTTCTCCGGAATCGGTCAGCCGGTCCTCGTGCCGGGGGACATGGGTACCGCTTCGTGGGTCCTAGCGGGTCCTGCGAGGGGGGTCAACGACGCCTTCGCCTCCTCGTGCCACGGCGCGGGACGCCGCTTGTCTCGCACGGCTGCTCGCAAGAGAATCGACTCGGTCTCGCTCAGGGAGATGCTGGAGTCAAGGGGCATCCACGTCCATGCCAAGACCCCCAACGTGCTCTCTGAGGAGGCTCCGGACGCCTACAAGGACGTGGACGAGGTGATCCGCCTCACTGCGGAGGCCGGGCTGGCGAGGCCGGTCGCACGTCTGAGGCCGATAGCCGTGATCAAGGGCTAGTCGGACTTGTCGCGATAGTGTATCTCGATGACGTCGTTGTTCTTCATCGCGTAGCTGCCGTACTCATCGTTGAGCTCCCCATTGACGTACATGACGACTTCGCTGTCCTCGTCGGCGACGCTGTTGAGGATCCGGTTCTCGTTGAACGTCTCGCCCCAGATATCGAAGAAAGCTCCTACTGGAGCCTCCATCGTCCGAGGGGTCTCTATGTGCAATTTGCCAGTCCCGTCGTGAGTGTGAATGCCCCTCAAGCCGTCACAGGAAGCGTCGTCGATGCCGATTTCCGCTGCAATTGCGACCTCGGAGCCGTCGAGGAATATCCTGAGAGTAGCGTGTTCGTGGGAGACCAACTCGTTGTGACCAGCGAGGCAGACATCGACGATCTCCCAGTCTTCATCGACCAGCGCATTGGGGGAGAACACCACCACTGCGAAGAATGCCGCGGTCATCACAGCGGCCCCGACCATCAGCCATGACTCTGGTTTCACGCTAGGCGAACAGAGGCAGTCGTCTTGAACCATGAGGCTCCGCATTCGCCCATGCCAGAGCCCGGAGCGGTTCCCGAGTACTGGGAGGAGGCGAAGGCGAGGTTGTCCCGGACAGACCCGGTGCTAGCCGAGGTGATCACATCGCGCGAGGAGTCGGTGCTGACCTCACGGGGGGACATGTTCCTCACGCTGACGGGCTCGATCATCAGCCAGCAGATCTCCACGAAGGCCGCCAAGTCGGTCTGGTCGAGATTCGAGGGGCTGGTGGGAGAGGTCACCCCCCCGTCCATCCTGTCGCACTCACACGAGGAATTGCGGGGCTGCGGGATGTCCGGGCGCAAGGCGGAGTACATCGGCGGCATCGCCGAGGCGTGGACCAGCGGCTACGAGGACATCCTCTGGGAGGCGCTGAGCGACGAGGAGGCTTCGGAGAGGCTGATTGCTCTGAGGGGTGTGGGAGTCTGGACTTGCGAGATGATTCTGATCTTCACACTGCTCCGCCCCGACGTCTTCCCTGTTGGTGACGTCGGAGTCGTACGGGCCATGGAGATGCTGTACAACGATGGCGAGGAGATGAGTACGGAGAATCTGCTCGGTAAGGCCGAGGAGTGGAGGCCCTGGAGGACCGTTGCGACGTGGTACCTGTGGCGTAGCATAGACCCGGAGCCGGTGCAGTACTGATCACATGCAGTATCCGCGCTTGGGCTGGTCGGGGATGGACGGGGCCGCTCCCGACTGAACGCCGTCGGCCTCCTCCATGATGATCGTCAGCAGTGTGTTGACGAGCGCTTTGAGGTCCTCGACCTCGTCCCTGAGCTCTTCCACCCGACTGGCTTCGCTGTCCTCGGGCATCCGCGCATCCCATCCGAGGAATCGCTTCCTCAAGGCGGCGAGCGCCGTCCTGTGGCCTATAAACACGGGAGGTTTGGCGTAAGCGGAAGCGACGGTTCCGCGAGGCCGCGCGAAGGGCCGGGCTCACTCGCCGCCGTCTTCCTCGCCTGCCTCGTCGTCGCCGTCCCACGAGTCGTCTTCGAAGTATTCCTCGTCGTCATCGTCGTAGTAGAAGTCCTCGCTGTCGCGGCCTCGCATCATGAACATCGCGATGCCCAAGACCGCGATTAACAAGATGCCTCCGATCAATATCATCTGCGAGTCCTCGCCTCCCTTTTCCTCGATTGGCGGAGGCTGCACGTTGATCCCGGTGATCGGCTGATAGGGGTTGTCGAAGTCGCCGTTGACGATCAGGTACAGGTTGGGCTGTCCCGGCTGCCACGACTCCCATCGGAACTCGGCGTGGACGCTCGAACTCTCGGCAGGCAGTGACAGCATGATATCGCCATTCGTCGCCGTCGAGAGTGACATCCTCCACTGGCCGTCGACCAGCTCGTAGAGGCCGACTTGGAGTCCTCCTTCCCTCTTCCCTTGGTTCTCCCAGAATGTCTCGATGGTCAGGATTTCTCCCTGCAGCGGCGTCTGGGTCGGGTTGATGACAGCGCGGGTGTACTGGCCGAGGAACTCCATGATCCTCAAGGTGACCTGCCTAGGGGCGACTTCGCTGGCGGATCCGACGATCTCGTTGCCGGACTTGTCGGTGGAAGTCACCCAGAACCAGATGTAGTCCCCGGACTCTACCCTCATGCCATTCAGCGGATTGAGGTCGAGGAGGGATTGGTAGACATCGTTGGTGTCGCCGTCGGAGATCATCACGAGCTCCCCCGTTACCTCTGTGCCAGGCACCGGCGCGTTGTCCCTGACATAGACCCAAGCGACCTGCAGCGGGCCGTCGACCATGCCGATCTCGTCGACCATGGTCACGGTCACAGTCACGTCGTCCAGCATATCGGAGTCGAGGATCGTCAGTGACGAGTCCGGGTACTCAGCCATGTTGAACAGAACCTGCGGTGACTTGCTGTCCACGACCACCGAGGCGTCGCTGTTCACACCCGAAGAGCCCGCTCCAGGCACGTTCAGCACGATGGTCGTCACGGTCATCTCCGGGTTCAGCGGCACTCTAGCAGGCAGAACCATCGATCCCATGAAGGTGCCATCTGGCTCTACATCGACCACGATGTCGATCTCCTGGGTGCCGTAGATCACCTCGATCTCGACCTGCAGATTGTCAGGGATCTCGCTCGCGACGACCTGGGAGCCCGAGTAGTAGATAGTGCCCTCCATCAGGAATTCATCACCCTGCCTCAGGTACAGCGTGTGCCCCACGGCTTCGATTTGAGGCGGAGTGAGGTCCTGCATCGAGTCCGGGACCGCCATGAACTTGTTGTCAAGATCCCAAGTCAGCTCGCCTATGTTGTTCTGGTAAGCCACGGTGTTCAGGTCGTCCTCGATGCTGATGCTGGGCTTGCACCCCAACTGTCCTTCTGCCCACGGATAATCCCATGAGAGCTTGAATCCGAGACTGAGCTGGGTTATCGCCGACGTCACCTCGGCGGTCTGGGCGCTCAACGGGGAGACCATGCTGTCATCGGCGGTCCACAGGGTCCCCCTCGATGGGTCGTAGGTGAACTTGCCGAGGTTGGACGGACCGTCACCGCAGAGCATGATGGTGACGTTGTCCAGTGTGTGTATCCCGTTGAGCTCGTCGATCTGCATGGTGAAGGTGTGAGGGACCCCCGCGAGCAGGTAGCCGAGCTCGCGGTCGAGATCGAAACCAGTCGGGACGATGCTGGTGGGCTCGTCGGTGGCGACCACTACGGTGGACCAGGCGTTCTCGGCACCCGGACCTCCCCCGGTACCTCCGTCCTGGTAGGAGTAACCTGCCCAGTCTGTGCCCTCGATGTACAGGTGAACCATGCTGTTGAAGGGCAGTGCCGAGACGTCGATGCCGACGAATTGCACCTGCTGCTGGCCCGTCATGCCAGAAGTCAGAGGTTGCTGCTGGGACAGGTACTCGTCCTCGTCAGCGATACCGTCCATGTTCACGTCGTCGACGGTCTCGCGCCAGTAGCGCAGGGCGATGATCTCGCCTCGGGCCTCTGCCTCATCTATTGTGACAAACACCACAAGGGGGTTCTGCGGCTCCCACACCTTGCCGTGCGCTGGCTGCAGGCCGATTGCGGTATTGACCTCTATCGGTCCGGCGGTCGGCGGGTTGGAATCGACCCTGATGATGACCTGCTGGGCGGCGCCGGTCACGTCCTCGGCCCCGGTGGACGAGCCGGAGGGGCCGACGGTGAGCATCATCGGAGAAAGCGCCAGCTCGGTGAGCGAGGCTGGCGGAGCGATCGTACCGGCGTATCCGCCTCCCTCTTCCGAGGTTAGGGCGAACAGGTTGCCAGACAGGTTCAGTCCGACTGAGTAGTCACCGGAGTCGGGTCGCGTGTCGGTCGAGTCCTGGAAGCGGACGGTTCCGGTGACGTTCACTTGACCGCCATCCATGATCGGGAACGGGTAGAACGGCGAGAACAGGTTGGACAGCAGTCTTCCGGACTCGTCCCGAACCTCGAACGAGTCGACCTGCAGATCGTTCTCGACCGCTTTGGCGCCGGACTGGCCGCTGAAGGACACAGCAGGCCACACAGTCTCCCCCGTCGAGTCGAATGCCTGGGCGACCCAGCGGATGCTGTCGACATCGTCCCAGTTCCAGCTGATATCGAACATCCAATGCACTGCCACGTCGGTCCAGCCGTCGTTATCCACGACGTTGTCGATGTAGCTCGACGTCTCGTCCAGCATAGCGGAGTTGCTTCCTGAGGACTGGCTGAACAGCACGGGCACCGAGGGGTCCCAGCCGGCCACTGGGTCCTTAGTGACCTCGAACTCGAGTATCTCGCCGTCCGAGGCGGTTCCCCTCAGTGTGATCTTCACGATCTCGGAGTTGTCGTACAGGTGATGGTGCTTGGTGGTGATCTCAACGAGCTCTCGGTCGGGGTACAGCGTGTTGGGAACCTGAAAGTCCCGGTTGGTCATGATGTAGTCGTATACCAAGTCGCCGTCGATGGTTATCGAACCCATGTCCGCGGAGACGTTCACGGGTATCGAGACCTCTTCGGGAGGTGGGTCGTCCTGGGTCTGCGAGTCGTGGTAGGCTGCGACGGATGTGGCTAGCCCGGAGACGTTCTCGAAGATCATGTAGCCGATACCTAGACGCGTCAGAGTAACGATCTGTGCGGTGCTGGAGTCGATGGTCAGCGTGACCTCCCTCCACTGCCTGCCGGTGTCGGGGTCCGTGTGGCTGCCTGGCAGTGAGTTGATTGCCAGAATCTGAGCGCTGTCCAACATGTTGTGGAACAAAACGTCTCCTGAGCCACTCGACTGAGAGGCGCTGCCAATCGATACCGAGACGGGCGCGTCGAAGCCGTCGGAGTCCGGTGCGACGGAGATGATCCCCGCATTGACCACACCGGCTGCGGGAATCCGCAGCGTCATCGTCGAAGGCGCGAAATCGCCAATGCTGACGGTGGTGCTGGTCACGGTGCTGCCCATTCCGGAGAGCATCGACTGCCAGCCGTAGTGGCCGTAGTCGTCGCCCATCGGGAAGCTCCATTCGTGGGTCTCGTCACCGAGCACGTCGAT
>Ga0207963_1000038_pt1 | contig 51237 bp, 64 predicted proteins | sample Knorr_S15_td_NAD_FD_185604 | JGI IMG/M metagenome (GOLD analysis project Ga0207963, IMG submission 185604) | Marine microbial communities from Southern Atlantic Ocean transect - Knorr_S15_td_NADW_ad_2500m_LV_A (SPAdes) (version 2) | ecosystem: Environmental > Aquatic > Marine > Oceanic | place...
GTTTCCTTTTGATTAGAGTCAACTATGTTTTGTGCTTGTTGCCCTACATCATACAATCTCATTTTTGACCTATCAACACCTATAATAAATGACCGATTGACTGCTAGGTCATTATATCTATTCTTTAATTGTTTGATTTTCATTTGACCTAATGCTTCTAATTCATCATTAGAAATTAAAGCAAACATAAAGTCTGCTGTTGCAGGTAAACCAAAACTTTCTGCTGTATCTTCTAATCCTATATCTGTACTAACAAATCCAGTTCTAGTTGTTTGTGTAGCAGAAAACAAAGGTACATTAAATTCTACTGCAAGTCCTCTTAACTCTTCAGCAATTGCCTTAATATAAAAATAAGAACCTACATTACCACCTTTAAATCTACTTGACGCACATATATTTAAATAATCTATGAATAATACATCTGGTTTAAAACTTTTCTTTAATGCAAGTTCATTAAACAATGCCCTAAAATGTCCTGAATGAGCAGAAGCAGTTGGATATTCTTTAATAATCAATGTCCCACCAGTTTTCTTTCGTAATTTTTCCATTTTATTTTCATATAAATCTTTTGGCATTGTATGTAAATCATCTATAGTTACATCTAAAAGATTTGCGTCTATTCTTTCTGCAATTCTTTCCTCCGCCATTTCTAAAGTTATATATAAAACATTTAAACCTTGTACTAAATATGCACTCGCACAATGACACATAAACAAAGATTTACCAACACCTGTTCCTGCTAATGCAATGTTCAAAGTCTTACTAGGAACACCACCTTTGGTAATTCTATTCATATAATCTAAATCAAATTGATATTTTGTTTCTTTTGTATGATACCATTTAAATCTCTCTTCGTGGTCACCTATATAATCGTGCCCTATATGTTGGTCAAATGATACTGCTAATGCGTCTGCTAATATACCAGGTATGGATTCTGGCGTTCTCTTACTATCTTTCTTATCTAAAATTTTAATACCACTTAATATAGCATTATGTACTGCTCTATCTTTACAAAACTTTTCAGTTGTATCTAACAACCATTGTGGATCAGAATCTAATTTAGATATAGAATTAACAATTTCTTTTAATGTATTATGTTCATCTTCATTAACATCTTTTCTTTGAGATAATTCAATGATGATTGCTTCTTTTGTTGGAAGATTATTATATTTTTGAACAAACTTATATATTTCTGCAAATAAAACCTTTTCAGTTCTTAATGGAAAATAGTCTTCTTTTAAAAATGGTAATACTTTTCTAGCATAATCCTCTTCATAAAAAAGATTATTTAAAATTGTAGTTTCTATTCTTTCAAAATTAGTTAATGATTGCTGTACCATCTTTATTCTTCACTGTTGATAATTGAGAGTTTTCCATCCTTCAATTGTTCCTCCATAACCTCAACTAATATGTCTCCAATTTTATTTCTAAAATTTTCACTTTTTGTATCTACGTTGTTAGGATTTTTCATAACTTCATAATTAAAACGCAAAGGCATTCTACCACCTGCAGTTTCTTTACTTGCGAATTGTACTTTTCCATACTTGTATATAACTTCTTTATATTCACCTTCTACAATTTTAATACACGAAAAATCATCACCTTCTCTTTGAGCAAAGGTATAACTTTTACGCTTCGTCTGATCCGTATGTGAATTTTTTGTTTGCGAATTCATCTATTTTCTTTAATATTTCTTTTGTAAAATACTTATCTGGATTATCATTAATTTGTTTACCAAATACTTTAGAACCATCTGGCATTTCATATCTTGTTGATACTTTCTTAAAGATACCTGCCTCTTCGCCTAGTTCTAATAATCCATAATGCTTATCTAGGCCGTGTTTATAAGTTAACTTAACATCCACTTTAGCATTTTCTTTAGTAATTCTTGATTTATATATTTTACAATGAATAATATTTCCAATAACCTCGGTACCCAATTTCTCTTTTCGTTTACCAAGATAGATGATTGTTGAAGCAGCGTATTTCAATCCTGAACCGCCACCCATTTCTTTTTGTGGGAACATAGAACCAATCACATCATAAGTATGGTTGGTCATTAACAAAGGAACATTTGCTTGTCCTAGTTTAAGTGTTAAAACTCTAAATGTAGATTTGACAATTTGTGCCCTTGTCATATCTCTTGTTTCTTTACCTTCTGCTGTGTCTTCCATTTCTTTTGTAGTAGATAACATTCCTAAACTATCTAACACAAACATTAAAGGTTGTCTGTCTTTTTCTTCTTGTTCTAAATATTTGTCAAGTATTTTTATTGATTGATTTCTAAATTCTTGTACAGTTGATACTGGTGCTACTACTACTCTTGTACTATCAACGCCTCTATTTTCAATCATTTCCTTTGATACAGCATTTTCTGATTCAAAGAATATAACTCCTGAATTTTTATCTTTATCTAAAAAATGTTTGATTATTCCTAATGCAAAAAATGTTTTACCTGTTGCGGCTTCTCCTGCGATTGCAGTAATACGATTGCCTGGTAACCCACCATAAATTGAACCTGAAAGAAGAGCATTAAAAGAATAGGAACCTGTATCTATATATGAAGTAACATCACCTGCTGTGATACCTTCACTTGCTAAACTAGCATATTCATTTCCAGTTTCTTTAATAATTTCTTTTAAAAAGTCTTTCATACTCACTCATTTCCTGTTCTGTATATGATAATACATAAAATTTTATACTATTAATATAACATAATTCCTTTACCAAGTCAAGTTCCTTTGGTAAAAAATTCTGACTAATATACTCATTTGATTGTCTATATATCGTTATTTTCACAATTCTCTATCATTAATACCCAAGCCCTACAATAATTAACATTATAATTAAAACAACTACTACACCTATAAAAAAATTTAATAACATACTCATATTTATTCCATACAGTCTTCTAACGTTCCTAATCTACTAGTCTTAAACAAATCAATTTTCTCTCCAAAGCACCAAATATTTTCAATATAAGTCATTGCCATAAAAATATTTAACTCTTCTTTAGTTTTAAATTTTTTAGTACCTTGAGGACGTTGCATAATTCTCATACCAATTTGACCTAAAAATTTATCTTTAAAAGAATCAACTAGTTCATCACTTGACCTATATCTTTTATTCTTAATTTTTGGATCCATAATATTAACAAACATATATTTTGATTTACTTAAAGTCTTTTCTGCAACTGGAAGAAAAAAACTATCTCTCCATTTTTCATACTCATTAAATTTACTCCAGGATTGGTCTTCTTCATACTCTCCACCTTTGTTATATTGTTCGGTAGAAAAATATGGTGGACTTGTAAATGCACAATCTATATCTGGTAATTCATTATAAGGTAAATCTTCTGCACCACATCTCCATATCTTAACAGTTTTATTTGGAAAGAATTTACTATACGCTTCTATCTGTTTCTGATATATCTTATATGTATTTGGATTAGGATCACAACCATAATAATGTGTTGCCTTACTAGCAAAAAAACCAGCAAGTCTATCTCCCCAACCACAACTCGTATCTAATACTGTTTCTGCATTGGTCATATCATATATTGTTTTTGCAACAACTGGTTTAAATTGTGTTGCAATATATGTACCCAACCTAAAGGCACTCATATAAGAATCTTTATCTAAAACTTTCTTTATATTAATACCTCTCCATATAGGTCCTAAACATTTCCATATATCTCTTGCGTTACCATTTTGCCAAACTTCTATCGGTGCTCTAAAACCATAACTTGAACAATTTAATCTTAACTCTTGATGAAAATAATTTGAAGATGTATTAAATATATTTGGACCATTTATAATACCTAAACCATATTCTTTAAAATTATATTTGTAATCTTCATACTTTTCAAATACATCTTTTTTTATTTGTTCTTTAGGTGTACATATAGATGAAGTATTAAACCTTGATAATAAAGTTATATTAGTACGCATATCAGCATACGATATTTGTCTTAAAGGAAACTTTGGTCTGAAAGTAGCAATGTATTCTGCTAGTACTTCTCTAAATCTTTCTTTACCTAATTTTTCAGTCCATATTAAAAACTGACTTGGATTCATAATAGGTAGACCATCTTCGTTAGCAAACTTTTTTAAATCTGTTGTATATAAATCCATTACTTCTCTTTGTTCCACATTAATAATAAACATACAGGTATTGCATAAATTAACAATACAAATAAAATTGATAATAAAATCGTCATACTTCATTCCCCCAAACATCCCAACCATCGGTTTTCTGTCTAGCAAATAATTCTATTCTAGGTAAATCACCACATAGATTAACTATATCATTTCTAATTCTATCTGGTTTTCTACTATGCTCTCTACGTTCACTCACTACTAATCTATCTACGTTACCACTTATTCTTTTTGGGTGTCCTCTAGTTGCTAAAATACATATCTCTGGATTTGCTCTAGTCCATAACCCAGGTCCTTTAAAATAATAATTTTTAATTCTCTTCTTGTTCATCTTCACCCAGTGAAAGGCAACCGTCTTATACGTAAATCCCCATTTCTCTACTATAGGAATCTGCTTATGTAATAATGGATCTGTACACCACATAAACAATGCACAATCTTTTTCTGCAATATCTCCAATTGGTAGTTCTTCAATCTCTTTCATTGTCATTGTTTTATAATGATGAATAGGATTTGTTTGTGCCTTAGCATTATTCCAGTTCTGGAAATGCCAAGGTGGGTCTGCATAAATTATATTATATGTCTTATCAATATCTTCCATCATAAAATATAATTCTCCTTAAACCATTCTACATATTTTTTAATACCTTCTTCAATATCAATTTTTGGTTCCCATCCTGTTAATGTTTTTAATCTACTACTATCTAACGTATCTCTACTAGGATAAAAAGAATCCGATTCTTTAATATTTAACTTACAATTATTACCCATATAATCTTTAACAAGGTCTGCCGCTTCTATTATAGTTCTACCTCGTCCTCTTGAACAATTAAAAACCATATTAGTAGCACCTTTACCTAATGCACCTTGTACAAATGCTTCTGCTACTTCCGTAACATATGTAAAATCTAATTTACTTTTAGCACCTGTAATAGTTATTTCACCCTTTTCAAACATACTCTTTGCCATTTGACTAATTACTCTTATAATCATATCTCTTGTTCCATAGATTGCACTAGGTCTTAAAATACAATATTCTAATCCATAATCTTTATTAAAAGTTTTAATCATTTGCTCACCTGCTAGTTTATAAGAACCATAAAGTGTTTTAGGATCTGTTGGATGAAATTCATCTGGTGCGTCTGACATAAAATTACCATACACCATACTAGAAGACGCAAATACAATTCTTTTTACTTTATACTTAACGCACAACTGTAAAATCTTTAATGTACCATCAATTGCTGTTGTTGTTTCCTGTTCAACATTACGTAATAGCATACGAGCATTCGGACAACTTGCTAAATGTATAACTATATCTGGTTTAAAAAATTTAAATGTACCTTCAGAATCAAAAATAGAAGCACAAAGAGAAGCAGAATTAGCGTGTTCTATTCTTTGTTTAATTATTCTCTTATACTCTTTCTTATCATAACACTTATAATCAGTATAATTATCTATTATACCTACTGTATAACCTTTTGCATTTAGATTGTTTGCTATATGACAACCTATAAATCCGTGACCACCTGTTATTAAGACTTTATACTTTTCCATTTTATATTTTCTTCTTCAATTAATAATTCTAAACTCAACCAACATTTATTATCCCAATTTCTATGTGTATGGTGTGTCATTATAATATTATTTTCTGGTACTTTAATTTCTTCCATAACTTTATCTTTAACTTTCATCAAATCAATTACATTTGTACTATCAGAAACTTTTTTAAATCCCATATCATATAATAACTTATAATCACCATCAAATTTATTCCACGGTGGAACAAAACAAGGATAAAATTGATTCTTAAATAATGATTCTAACATACCTTTACCTGTTAATATATCTAAACTATCAAACTTTTCAAATTTTGGTTTACCTTTATCTGCATTATTAATATGTTTCCAACCGTGCTGTACTACAGTTACATTAAGATATTTTTTAATTAATGATACAAGATTAAATTTTATATTACCAGGAACAACTGCTAACATTACTTGTATCCTTTTTGTAAGTTCTAAAAATCTCCGAGTACCTTGTGTCAACTCAAAACAATCATCATCCCTTAATATTAATTCTCGCATATTTTCCACAATAATTGTTTTGTCTTTTTTACACCATTCATATTTGGTTTAATTTTCATATTATTTACAAATCTTGCTCTTGTAGTTTGTTCTTGTTCGTCATTTTTATCTACATATGGAACAAATTTTGCAGGTGTATCAGTCATCCATAAATCCATAACTGTATTATATCCTGCTTGACTAATAGATAATTTATGCTTAGCAAGTAAATCTCTAAAATTTTTAACATTATAAACTATCTTCACTTTATCCCATTTATGGAAGATGTATAAAGGTTTTAATATCGGCATTATAACTTTCATCTTCTTCTTATCACTTACCCATTTTAATAATTTTTTTTGATGTTCTTTTGGGTGGTTAGGACCAACAGAAAACGTCCAATCTGTTCCATCATATAATTCCATTGCCTTATCAAAGCAATCCATTGCAACTCTACCACCACCTGCAGATACAACTGTACCATTTCTTTCCTGTGGTTTTGGTTTATATGTGTCAGTTACATAACCTGTATAATAAACAGGTGGATCAATTAAATTTAAATGTTCAAAACTTTCATCTAACTTAATAAAATTTTTATCTCCGTGTACAAGTATAGCGTCAAAATATTCATTTGCCCAATTAGTAGTTAATGCTGAATAATAATCTGTACCTCTTTTCTTACTAATATTTTTCCAAGGATAACAAATATCTCTAACAGATGATACAATTTTTACATCTTTCCAATTATTCTTTACAGACTTTAATAAAAATTCCATACCAGAATCAAACCATTCATATCTCATAAAAGGAAATCCATCCAATAATATAATATCTGGTTTATAATCATTTATTATTTTCAATTGTTTAGCAAATATTGTTTTTCTTTCATCATCCGTAAATGCACCAGTTATATACTCAAACTTACAATCTTTAAGACCTTTTCTTATATTATTACATCTAACATAATGCCCACTACCTACTTCACTTTGACAAAAAATATATACTTTAATGTGTGCCATATACCATCCTCTCTATCGGTCGCTTTGCTTTTTTCATTATATCATTTGGTATTTTCACCTCATATGTGTTCATCATTAATGATTGTAATATTCCTGGTAAAGTAATTCTTTTCATATGTGGACACAAATTACAAGGTCTAACAAATTCTACATTTGGATTTTCTATTGAAACATTATCACTCATTGAACACTCCGTAACCATTAATACTTTACGTGGTTGTTTTTCTTTAACATAATTGCTCATTTTAGATGTTGAACCTGTAAAGTCCACTTCAGCAATTACTTCTGGTGGACACTCTGGATGTGCTAATATAGTAATGCCTGGATTATCTTCTCTATATTCTCTAATTTCTTTAGCAGTAAATTTTTCGTGTACTATACAAGTACCGTGCCAAGATATAATTTTAACCTTTGTTTCTTTAGCAACATTTTTAGCAAGGTATTCATCTGGAAGAAACATAACTCTATCTACTCCCAACGATTCAATTATCTCAACTGCATTGGAAGATGTACAACAAATATCTGTTTCTGCTTTAACTTCAGCAGACGTATTCACATAAGTTACCACAGGCACACCTGGGTATTTTTCTTTTAATAATCTTACATCTTTACCAGTAATAGATTCTGATAATGAACAACCTGCTTTAGGGTCTGGAATTAAAACTGTTTTATCTGGACTCATCAACTTTGCTGTTTCTGCCATAAAATAAACACCACACATCAAAATAGTATCTGCTGTTGTTTTCGCTGCTTCTTTTGCTAACTTTAAAGAGTCTCCAACTATATCTGCAACACAATGATATATCTCTGGCGTCTGATAATTATGAGCAAGAATAACTACATTTTTTTCTTTTTTTAATTTGTTAATACTTTCAACATAAGGAGCGTGAAACGGCCACTCAATCTCTGGTATAACTCTTGCTACTTTTTCATATGCACTCATTTTTTTATTCTACCAATCTCTATTAATTATTTTAGGAGATTCTGTATAGACATCACCACTAGCATCGTGTGACAATGTGTAGGACTTCTTATCTGGTTTAATATCATCTATTTTCTTTTCAAGTTCAGTCACTTTTTTAATTAAAAATTTAATATCTTCTTTAAGTTCTCTAACTATATATTGTTCTATTGTCATTTTTTTCTTTTCCTTGCTTCTTCTTGTTGTTCTTTCTGTAAAATTTTTACTCTCTTATCCCACGCCCATCCATTAATCTTACTGCCTATTCGCTCTATGATTCCTAAAATATAATATATCATACTTCTAATATTTCCTTTTTAATTTCTTTTAAATCGGTCTCAATACGTTCTAATTTCTTTATCAAAAGTTTAACATCTTCACCAAGACTATCAATCTTTTGTAGTGTTGGTAGGAGCTCTAATTCTTTGTCTGATTTATATAAACTCATCCGAAAAATGCCTCCAGATTTGCTCTCTTTTCGTGTTCCCAACCTATTGAGTTTAATATAAATCTCATAGGGTCTAGGAAAGTTTTCTCAAATTGTATTTCATAATCAATATATTTCTGTAGATTAAACTCTTTTGGTAATTGTGTTACATAACTAATCACATCAAACTTAAATGGATTTGCCTGTAACAATTTAATAAATTTAATCTTATCTCCTTCTTGTATATAAGGATACTTATTTTGTAATTGAAATTCTTTTATTTGGTGATTATAAATCAACGCACCTTTAACGTGTATTGGTGTACCTTTAATAAACACATCTTTACTACTGCCATATTTTCTCATATTATTACAAGACCTTGGAAATGATATCTGCTCAGCAGACATATTCATAAATTCTTTTTTAAAATCTGCAATGAAAATATGTAAATCACTTTCAGATTTACTCATTATAATTTTAATTGCCTCTTTAATTTTACCACGGCACACTTGTGGTGTTGAAGATTTAATTGCTTCTATACCCATAATCTTTAATTTAGGAATAGAAAGTCTAACACCTTCCTCATCTAAAACATTTAACATATATCTTTTCTTAGCAACCCATATACCTTTATTCGCAATCACTTCACGTGCCATAACCATTGCGTTCTTAAATGCGTTAGTATAATCTGATAACTCTTTAAATTGTTTTGCAATAAAAGGTTCTAATTTGTTATCACATACCTTAGCAAGAAAATCACATACTTCATCATCTGACTTGCCATTACAAACTTGTTTTACTAATGGTTCTAAACATACGTAAATAGAATCTGTATCAGACGCTATAACATAATCTGTATTTTCAGTTTTTAATATCTTATTTAAATAATCATTTACTTTATTTTCAATAAATCTAATAATAAATTGTCCTGCTGTTGTAATACCACTTGCCTGTCTTACATCATAATATCTAAAATACTGATTACCAATTGCACCATAACAACTATTCAATGCAATCTTTCTTGCCCATTGTATGTTATGACACCTTGCAATTTCTTTTGCTAATTCTTTCGTTGGTTCTTTTTGATATAGTTTTTTCGCTTTCAACTCACGATTTTTATAAACAATACGGTCTTTATATATCTTCTCTACCATTTCAGGTAAGAATCCTTGACTATCTCTTTTAAACATTGCACCATTTGGTACAATACAAGCGTCTTTATCTTTTAAAAACTCTAGGGGTGTCTTCTTACTCAACATTTTATTCACAGAAACACCAGATGAATTAACACCTAATATTTTTTCGGGAGAAATATTATATTGTACAATAATATGTGGATAAAGAGAGTTGATATCAAAAGACACCACCCATTTTTGCATACCAAGTTTAGGCTCTTTTACATAAGCGCCTTCATACTTTGTATCCTTGGAATGTTCTTCCCTAGGAGGTACACAAATATTTTTTTTCATCAAGTGGTTTGCGATTAAGGTATCCCAAACTCTAACCTGTGAGAAAATATCGTTATAATTTACTTTAGTTTCATATGCAAACGTTAAAGATAAATCAATTAAACCTAATTTATCTTCTAATGCGTCAACAATTTCTACGTCTTGGATATTATATTCTACGAATTTTTGAAAATCTTTTGTATAAAAATCTTTAAAAATACCATATGGATTTTCACGTTTAGTTTCTCCTAATTCAACTTCACCTATAAAACCTAATCTATAACTTTCTTGTCTTGCTGGTATAAACCATTTATACAAATCAAGATAATCTAACATAGCAATACCATACAAAGTATAATATGTATTAGTTCTACCACGTATAATAATTTGTTCACTAGATATTAAATTCCAAGGTGACATACGACTTGCAACTTTATGACCTACAAGTAATTTTATTCTATTCATTAAATAAGGTAAGTCAAAAAATTTAGTATTCCAACCTGTAATAACATCTGGATAATTCTTTAACCAGAATTTCATAAACTCCATTACTAAATGTTTTTCGTCTTTACATTCAATGTAAGTTACATCTGTACGGTCTGTTGTAAATTTACCAACACCCCAAGTTATAATCTGTTTATTGGATTGATTCTTAACACTAATACAAAGTAATTCTTCTATAGGATTATCTACTTCTGGAAAACCATTTTCACAACCACACTCTATATCTAATGTAAATATTTTAATTAAATCTTTTGACCATTTAACTTGTTTTGGAAATTCTTTATTAATATATTGATAATGATATCTTTCAAGTCCATAGATAGGTGAATTTTGAGTTGCGATATCTTTTCTAAATCTACGAGCAGCGTCAATAGATTTAAAAATTATTGGTTTTAAATTTTGACCTTGTAAAGTTTTAAAATCTGTTTGTTCTTTTGTTAATGAATATAATGTTGGAGAAAAATTAATCTTCTCTTTATACTCCTTGTCATTATGTACACCTCTAACAAGTAATTTTCCTTTATATTCTATTACATTTTTATAAAAGTTCATCTGGTCTCAAATGTAGGATTAAACCATCAAGTTCTTTAGTAAGTTTTATCTGACAAGATAATCTACTAATGCCTGGTTTATATCCTTTTTCATATTCTAATTGTTCTTCCTCAAGGGAATTATCATCCATCTTTGGTACTTTATCTATCCATTTTTCATCTACATATACGTTACAAGTACAACACAGACAATTACCACCACAATCAGCAGGTATTTCTGGTATATCTACTGGTGATTCAAATTTGGCTGCCTCCATTGCGCTCAACCCTTCTTTGACTTGAACACGAATTTTGGATCCGTTTCTTACAAAATATACGTCTATCACTTATCTAATGATGGCAAACCTGTTTCAGTTATTAACTGTTTTTTAGGTGACATAATAGATGACGTACTATTAATATAATTCTGTTTGATTTGTTCTTTTGGTTTTGATATAGACATAACCTTATCTGCTCTAATTTCAATTGAGTCTCCATCTGAATATGGAGCATAAGGGGTCATCATTAATTGGACTGGTTTACCTGGTGCTTGTTGCGTAGGTATGATAACAAATCCTTTTATGATTGTAACTATCTTTGATCCTTCTGTAATTTTTCCAATAACATCTTCTCCTGTTACCAATCTACAGACTAATATTTCATCACTTGCCATTATATTTCTCCTTAACTATAATATACACCATTTCTCATCAATTGTCAATGCTTATATTCCTCATCAATAAGTCCCTTTAATCTTTTTTCTTCTTCACTATCAAAGTCAGGAAATTCATTCCTTGGAACAAAAGGTTTATAACCTTGTTCTTCCGCCTTAACATCATCTTCACCAACAATAGCTTTTACTTCTGGAACATAATGCTTTAACATTTCTTCTACACTTTTATGTAAGGTCTGTTTAGACATAGCACAACCTGAACAAGCACCTGCCAGTTCTAATTTTGCAACACCTAAATCCATATCAAAATCTAAATAATTTATAAACCCATTGTGTTGAGCTACAGCAGGGGCTATTTTATCTTCCAAGATAAATTTAATATCCTTTGCTATATCTTCTTTACTTCTTGTTTCTTCATTTACCACTTGAAGTAGCTCCTTTTTATTTTTAGTTTTTTTGTAAATTTACTGCTGAAGAACCTTTTTCTCCTTCAGTAATTTCAAACGTTAATTCATCACCTTCATTTAACTCTAAACTTGCTGCTTGAGCAGCTGAAGAATGTACAAAAACATCTTTTTCTTTGTCTTCTCGTTCTATGAAACCGTAACCCTTTGTTGGGTTAAACCATTTTACTTTTCCTTTTATACTCATCTTATCTTATTTTTCTCCTTTCTTGTCATCTAAACTATATTTTGTTGTTATTATATATTTTCTATTTGGATTAACCATAACATTAAATCTGTTCATAGTTTCCCTATCAAATAATATTTTTGATTTTTCATCTCTATCATCAAGTGTAAATTCTACATCTTTATAAACTCCTCCTGCAAAATCTACATCAAGTTTAATGACATATCTTTCTTCTTCATAATCTCTTAAACCACCTACACTAATTTTTTGCTTACGTACTATATCATTTGTAAGTGTTTTGCCTTTTAATGACCAAGTGATTTTACCACCGCCTTTTTTTATTTTATCAGCGTGTATAACAGACGTACCTGAATTACCTGTATCAAATTTGCCTACTATACGTCCAAATGGATGTATGTGGACAACTTCTTTATATCCACACTCACTAGGTACTTTCTTCCAAGTATCTCTATTTTCAAAATGTTGTACTATTTCTTTACTTAAATTTCTTCCTGTTGCCTCTTCAATACCTTCTGTACCTGGAGATGAATTAACCTCAATAACAAATGGTGGATCTTTCTTTCTATTTTTTGATGGGATAAAATCTACTGCAACCCATTGACCATCTACTGCCTTAGCAGCTTTTAAACTTTCTTCTACTTCTAATTCTGTTAGTTCTAATGCTCTTACCTCCGCACCTCTTGATACATTACTTCTAAAATCTCCTGGTACAACATCCCTTCGCATTGACGCTAAAACTTTACCTTGCAATACTAAAACTCTAGCATCCCAATCTGTTTTAATATATTGTTGTAATAGTATATCAGAATCTTCATCTTGTTTATTGAGTAATTGTACAATTGAATCTAATGATTTTTCTGACTCAATGAATAAGACACCTACACCTTTTGAACCTCTTAATGTTTTTAAAATAACTGGAAACTTATCGTTTAATTGTTTAAAAGCTTCCATTGAATTTTCTGGATCAGTAACTAATACTGATATAGGTTGTTTAATTCCATAATCAGCAAGTCTTAATGAAGTTCTATATTTGTCAGCACATACATTTACACATTGTCTGCTATTAACTACACACACTACGTGCTTTTCTAATCTTGATATTAAATCTAACCAACTATCTCTACGTACAACTGAACCTCTAATAATAGCAATTGAATCTCTTGCTGAAACTCTAAACCCTTTTTTATCATCCTTGTTATGGAAATATAACTCACCATCTTCCTCGGTAGTTACATACCCACCAGTATTTCTATAGATATATGCCTTATGACCTAACTTTAAGGCTTGTTTCAATAAATTTTTTGCTGTATGGAAATTTAAATCATCTTCAGGTTCATCTGATATAATGATTAATCTGTACGGTCCAAAAATTTTAGCTTCTGTTATATAATCTTTGAATTTTGATATCTGCATTTATTCGCCATCTGTTACTGGACTTTCTTCAGGTTTTTTCTCTTCGGTTTTCTTTTTATCGTCAACCTTTTTACCTATATTATATTTAGCAGATAAAGTCCAGTCTTTTTTCTCTTTAAATGGTAATACCTTTATCTGACTCAACGGAGCTTTACTCTCGGTCATTTCTTTTTTAACCACATCTACTAAGCTCCAGTCTTGTAATAATAAAGTAATTGTATTTCTTCTTTGAATATCGTTTTCCGATAGCGTTGATTTTTTACCATCTAAAGCAAATAATTCCTTGAAATGGACTATATAGTATTTGCCTTGTTTATGTAGTATATGACAAGATTGGTATAAAGTTTTATCTTTTCTACTTGCTACACCAATTCTAGTTAATGTTTCTCGTACTTTAAGGAAATCGTCTGGTTGTTTGATAGTCACCTCTAACATATCACTTTGTACCCAACTAATAATTTCTTCGCTCATCTAAGCTTTCTCCCACCTTTTGTAAGTTTTATTTTAATATTCTCAATTTGGTTTTTTGAAAGTATGTTAAGAGCTTCTTTTGCTTTTGAATTACTATATCCATAATACTCTTTTATTAACGCTAAATTCTTTAACTTGGTTTGCGATAACCATTTACCTCCAAATCGCCTTTTCTTTCTTATACTATTTATGAAAAAGTGAAATTGCATACGTTTTGGTAGGAAGTGTAAACCATTCATTTCATTACTATGCATTACAGTATCATAAAACATAGACATACATCTATTAATTACATATGGTGGGTATTTCTTTTCCCAAGTAACATCATTTGTATCTAATAGATTTTCCTTGGTTTCATTTATCGCTTTAAGATAATCTTTAAGTTCATACATTGAATTCTGCCTTATCAGTTATAAAAGATAGAGCACCACCATCATATGTAGGTGTATTCTTTACACCAACACCTTCTGTTAATAAAATGTTACCTGATACTGATATTCTTTCTACATCTGATTTAAACGGTGGAACACTATGATGTAATGACGCTGGATATATCCACATTTCATTTACAACTGGTAATATGGAATGCTTAGTTATAATTTCTGGTTGGTCTTCACCATATTGAAATCTAATATGACCAGGACCAGGACCATTACCTTTAAACTTTGCACTTTCTTTTTTTATCTCTTCTGGTACTTGTAAAAATAACACAAAAGAATATGATCCACTATGAGTATGTGGAGGATTATATTCTCCTCCCTTCATAAAATTTATCCATAAATTTTGTATCAGACATTTTTTAAAAGGATGTATAGCATAATAAAATAATGGGTCGTGCTGGTCTTGTATTTTTCTAAAATATGGAATAAAATATTGTTTAAAATTTTCTACAAACCAATATTTATCTTTATCAGGAAATAAATTTTCTTTATCTAAATATCCTGCAAGATGTTGAGTATGTGATATAGTAGTTTGTCGTCCACGTTCTAGTAATTCCTTACACAAAACAGGACTAATTACTGCACCGCCAATTACAGGACCAAAATGAATAAATCTCATAATATAATATAATATTTAACAATGCCCATTACGAATACTGCTATTGCCGCTGTATTTAAAAATATTAAAGCTCTATCGTGCCATAACATACCCACTACAAACCAACCCATTAATCCTATGGTGTGCATATATAAATTGTATGGTGTTAGTTCTAAAGAAGTTAACGTCATACCTATTAATATAATAAAAGAACTTATCCATTTTATGTACCAGGACAAATCGTGTAAGGGTGTTATTTTTTTTACTTCAAATTTTTTCATTATTTAAACCATTGCATATACACCAAATATGGTACTAATATCGGCCAAACTATATGTTCAACAATTTCATACAGTACAGCAAGACTTAATAATATTGCCCACCATTTTGATGTCTTTGCTTTTTCTGAAAGCTTTGTAAAAAGTTTAGAGTGAAACCTTTGTATGCTTTGTAGTAATGCGTTCATTTTTTAAACTCCTTGTCCATAAATGGCTCCAGTGATGATTTATATCCTGACCAAACAATAGTAGCTCTAAACCCATTTTTAATATATTTCATTTCCCATTTTGTAAATTCTTCTGGAACTGATAATACTTGATTTATTTTTGGTAATTTTTCATCCCCATAATAAAGTTCATATCCTAAATAATCATATTTATCCTTTGTAAGAACAGGTCGTTTTCTAGTCATCTGTGCTAATTTATTATTTTGGTCTCTAGTAACCACAATAGTTTTTCTGCATTCAAAAAAAAGGGCCTCAAACTTTTTATAATCATTAAACAATTCAGTATCCATTATATATTTCATAATAGTTTGTGGTGATAGATAATGGTCATTTGTATATCTTTTATCTGGTGTTGTTGCTCCAGGTTCTGTAGAAAGACCTGTCTTAACAGGATATGTATCAAAAACCATTTGATAAAATGTCCTAGAGATTGCTCTTTCAGTGTGTTCATTCATACCAGGCTTCCATCTATATAAACTAGCTTTTGCAAAATCCCAAGTAGTTAAACAATATTCTTTTGCTTTTTCATCTATCATTTGAATTTACAATTTGCCATTACTTCGGTTAAACAAGCAACCATATTAATCTCTTGGTCTGCTACAAAAGCAGCCTTGTATTGATACCCAGCAATAACTAAAACTGCTTGTGGTATAGATTGTGGTTGTAAATATTTGTATAGTATTTCATATACACTTGAAAATAATGCTGATGGTTCTTTGTCTAGGTTTTGTATAACCCATTTTCTCATATCATTAAATCTTTTTTCTTTTAAAATCTCTATAAGTTTTTTAGTATCTACTTCAGTTAAACTGAATAAAACACCACTATCAATTTTACCTCTTACTGAATATCTTTGAAGTTCATTTATAGTTCTTCTAAAGTCTGGATAATATTTTTGTATTAGTTCTGCAAGTACTTTTGGATCAAAACCTATCTTCTCTTCATTTAAAATATACTGCAATCGTTTATGAAAGTCACTATAAGATTTATTTTTTTCACCATTTGTAACCGCAAAATCAATAACAGTACATCTACTATGTAATGCAGGTAAAATTTTATGCTTAAAATTACAAGTAAAGATAAATCTACAATTCTTATAAAATATTTCTATGAAAGCTCTTAATGCAGGTTGAACGGACTCTGGATTCATATAATCCGCTTCATCAATTATAACAACTTTATGACCTGCTGTTTCAGTTAAAGATACAGTTGACGCAAAATTCTTAATATTATTTCTTAGCGTATCTATATGGCGACCTTCATCTGATCCATTAATCATAATGTAATCAACACCTAACTCTTCACATAAGGCACGTGCTACAGTAGTCTTACCTGTACCTGCTGTACCTGATAGTAATAGGTTTGGGATTTCTTTTTGATTTAGAAACTGTTTAAAAGTTTCTTTTAATTCATTTGTTAAAATGCAATCTTCAATTTTTCTAGGTCGGTATTTCTCAACCCATAAATTTTCTGACATAATATGTTCACTACTTTCATTATATAATTAAAACTCACTGTCTGGTTCTAATGCAATCCAATATTGTACTGGTTTAGTTCTATTAACAAAATGACTTACTTTTTTAGTAGAAATTGCAACATCATAATCATCTGGTATTATCTTTAAATTTTCTGCTTTGAAGTATGCAACAAATTTTTTATCTGTTGTTCCTATAACAGCAGAATAATCGTTAGATGATTTATTCTTTTTATCAGTTGCAACTATTGTAATGTTTTTACCATCACCTGTTATTGCAATATCTGGTAAATTCAATGTAAGAATTCCTTTATTTAAATCTGTAAGACTATTGTTCTTTAATGTAAACGTCACATACTTATCAGGCATACTAATACCTTTTGTTGGATGAACAATTAGTGACTTATCTGCAAAAAAATATTTAATTGATGACGCTGAATTGGTATCTGAAATAACCAGATTTCTTGTACCATTGAATTTAATATCTGATTTTGTAAACAATTCAATTGCCCTTAAAAATTCTGGCAAATCATATATCGCAAACTCTTGCTCAAATTTATTATCAATGTCTGCCTCGGCAAGAATATTCTTTAAAGTAGATATTGTTTGTAATCTATTTCCTGGTTTAACTAAAATATTTTTATTAATTTCAGAAAAGTTTTTTAAGATTGTAACTGTATTAGTTGATAAATTCATATCAAATCCTCCATAATTTATAATACTATTTACTAATATAACACTAACTTAACAAAATGTCAATGTTGGTCTATTGTGTAACAGGACAATTAGGATTCTCTTGTAACTCTACAAGAGCAGCCTTTACTGTAAACAATTGTTCTGCTAATTCTGCCGCTACTACTTCTGCTGTAACTCTATCATTATCAGATACTTGTAATCTACCATTAATTGCCGCTAAATCATCTTCGGATGCTTTTAATACATCTGTTATTTCTGCTATTTCTAGTTCATAATCTTGTATTGTACCTTCAAAATGTGCAATACTATCCAAGTATCCTGCTTCTACACCAGAAATACCTACTTCAGCATTTGCAAGTTCTGCTCGTAATACATCTTTATCATTTTTTTGGTCTACAGTAATAATCAATAACGCAACTATAGCAATAACTGCCGCTATAGCCGTTCCTGATATCTTATCTTTTAACTCTTTAAGTTTCATTTATTTTCCTTATCAATTAATTCGCAAGTAACCTCATCTGCTTGTAACCCAGCATTTCCATCAAAAACCCATAAGTAAGAATAGAGAACCTGGTCCCCTTTTTCTACACATTTTTTTCCTAATGATATGCTTGGATTTTGTATGCTTGAACAGCCTATAAGAATCAAACTCATTAAAATCACTAATATTTTATTCATAATTTCCTCATCTATATTATTATATTATATATTATTATATATCAATAGTATTTATATGTCAAGGGTGGGCTAAAAAAAAATAGTGGCAGTATATTTCAACCGCCACTATCTATGTCTATGTTATTATTTAACTTGTATTGTTTTAAGTTTCTTTTCTTCTGGAATTACTTTTTCCATAGAAACTTTTAACAGACCATCTTTCAGTTCTGCACCTGTGACTTTTACATCACTAGCAATTGTGAAAGACCGTTTGAACATCCTTTTAGATATTCCTCTATAAAGAGTACCGCCATTGTCTTCTACCTCTTTTTCAGCCTCGTCTTTAACTGATTCGATAGTCAACATACCATCCTCTACATCTACATTAATGTCTTTTTTATTAAAGCCAGCTAATGCTACTTCAATATCGTAAGTATTCTTACCAGACTTAACTATATTGTATGGTGGGTAAGACGGTTGTATATCGGATATAAAATCGTCATCAAACATTGATTGAAAATTATCAAAGATTGAATCGAATCCAACCGATATTGGTCTTAACCTGTTAAAAATAGATAATGCTTTATTGGTCATATAAACCTCCTTTTATTAAGCAAAGTTATCGTTTGTGAGCCCTTAATGGCACTCACTACTACTTATATAAGTACTAATTTACAAATTACAAGCAGCGCTGGTAATTTTATTTTAGAGAGTGTGAAATTACCAAAATTTCTCCTCTTGAAGCAGCCCTAGGCAAAACTAGGTAATCCACTTGGGTCGTAGGTTTTAGAGTCTCCCCAAACTCCTACAAAACTATTGAGGTTTTTTTATTGCAGACCTCAAACTGCAACCAGTTTTGATAAATTAATATCGGGACTGGCATTCCCTTCCACGCCCCAGGTCTTATGAATTGCCTGGTATAGTATATTTATTATCAAAGCACAGGCAAGGAAATGCATAAATTCTATATTCTATCTTGTATAAGCTTTTGTTTCTTTTTCCAGTTCTTAATACCTTCTTTTTTCTTTTCACGTTTAATGAAAGATGGTTTTCTGTAATATTGTTTTTCTCTATATTCTTTCAATATACCAGCTTTAAGCATTTTTTTCTTAAGCACTCTCATTGCTTTCTCTACATTATCGTGTCTTACTTCTACTGTTATACTCATTATTTTAATAAATCTTTAATTGGTTCTGATAAATTTTCAACATTAATTCTTTCGCCGCCAGCATTATCTTGTTCTGACATTGGAATTGGTTTTTCTAATCTTTTTGGTATCACTTTAGTTATATTGCAATAAGTACAACATACATCATTTGATTCACCTAATGGGTCTGGATTATGGTAGTCCATACCATTATCAATTTCAATTTCACATACACAACATTTCATTTGTTTTGTCGCTTTCATATTAATTTCACTAAAATAATTACTTGTAATATTAGAATTGCAACTGGTAATATAATTCTAACTAATTCCATTTTATTTCTTTTGTTTTGTTTTTGCATATATTCTGTATAAAAATCGTTCATTTTTTCTTTCTAGTGTAGATGATGGAGGGCACTACCCCTCCATCAAGGACGTACACTATGATTTGAGAGATTTAAACAACATCCTCTTTTGAATCTTTATCAGATTCATCTTCCTCGTCATCTGACTCACTCTCATTGTCCTTCACTTGTTCTGCTACTTCGGCTTTTCTAGACTCTTCGGCAATCTGCTCAGCAGTTGCCCCAGCGTCAACTTTACCATATAACTCTACAAATGAATTCTTTGTATCATCATCAAATCTATTAGTACAAACTTCAATAGCTTTTTGTTTATCATTAAAGATAGTATATGCTTGTATGATATGTACCAATCTTCTTGTTGAGATAATCTCATCAACTCCGCCATCAAAATAAGTCTTTCTGATAACGTCTGCCCAAGTCACTAATTTTTGGCAAAAGTCTTTATTCTTTTTACCACTTTTTTCAAGATTTTTAATTAAGATTTTTTCTTCTATCTTAACACTTGGATATTTTTGTTCAAATGTGATTGGAAATCTTTCCAAAAATGCTTCATTAAGAACATTAGTTCCGATATATTTACCGTCTTCCGAACCTTGCCCTTTAGTGTTAGCAGTTGCTATCACATTGAATCCTGTTTTAGGTTTAATGTACTTATTAATCTTCTTAACAAAGATTCCAGACCCTTCAAGAATTGGTTGTAAGCACATTATCTTATTACTTGCTAAGTCTATCTCATCAAGTAAAAGCATTGCGCCTCTTTCCATTGCTTCTATAACTGGACCGTTTTGCCATACAGTTTGACCTTCTCTTAATCTATAACCGCCAATCAAATCGTCCTCGTCTGTTTCTATTGTTACGTTAACTCTAATAAGTTCACGTCTGTTTTCGGCACACGCTTGAGTAACTCCCAAGGTTTTACCATTTCCTGACAATCCTGTAATAAAAACTGGATAAAACATTCCAGATTTTATAATAGATTTTAAATCAGGTTGATTACCAAATGATACAAATGTTACTTCCTTTTTAGGAACAATATCGCCTGTTAAAGATGAAACAATATAAGCCGCTTCGTTGACTTTATTATCCTTTTCTTCAACAACTTTAGGTTTAGATACTACTTCTTTTTTATCTACAACCTTATCATCTATATTTGGTAATTTAAACAAACCCCTACCAATTTTGTAGTGTTTATTTTTTGTTAACCATTGTGGTGCATAAGCATAACCAAATTCTTTATTGGCAGCTTTCAACTCATTTTTAGTTAACTCATCTTTGCCATACGTTTTTATTGCGTGTGATACAAAGTCTTTTTGTTTTTGATTTAACATAGTGTTTTCACGTCCTTTCATTATCTTATAGGTACATTATAAAGGACTTTTTGATAAAAGTCAACCCATAAAATACCCTTATTTTTCAATGTTTTTTTCATTATCTATGCAACTTCTGCTATAAATTTGTTTAAAAGTACTCTTGAAACTAAACGATTCTTCATAGATTTTCCGAAGATTCTTTTTAGTTCGCCTTTTGTTCCTTGTTTGATTTTTGCATTTTGCAAATCAAAATTCTCTACTCTTAATGCTCTTCCGTCTAATAAGAAATACTTGTTATATCCTTTATGTGGAACAGCAACACTTTTTTCTTTAGTCATTTGTTTTCTTAATTTGTTTATTCTATTTTCTTTGTCTGACCAATCTTTATAATCTTCAACAAATCTTTCAACATCCCAACGTCTAACTCTTTTAAGTATATAAAATCCTATATTTGTTACTCCCCAAGAAGTATTTAAAATTTCTAATAACATTGATGTAAGTTCTCCATCAAAATGTGCTGGGATATATCTTTTCTTTTTATGTTCTATAATTACTTGATTATCATAATCAATATGTTTACTTGCCCAAGTTCTACCTTGTTTTTTCATTTGTTTAAGTTCTAATTTATCAACTACATCCTCTTCCTTTAAATCTTCTATAGATACTATCTGATTATTTCTAAAACTGTTAGCACCTCCGTCTGTTAATGTTATAAACGTAAGTTTTTCAACAGCATATTTTTTTTGAAATCTAGGTATCAATGTATTACATACAATTAATGCTTCATTTAATGGAGTATTTCCCAAATTATATTGGTCTGGCATACCGTAATTTGTTCCTCGTGATATTTCAAGGTTATCTCTTCTTGTCCATCTAGTATCATAATCATTTGCCATATGATATAAGTATGTTAATGATTCTTCTAATTCAGTTTTTGTCATTCTATGACTAGCACAATTTACAAGTTTAAAATCATCAAAACATAAGTCACCTGGTTTATAATTCCAAAATGATTTTTCTTTTTCTTTTTCTTCCGTTGATTTATTCCAACTTCTTTCACTTGTAAAGAAATAAACCTCATAAGGTATATTAACTTTAGTAACAAAATCTACAAGGTTAATTAATTGTTCTACAGTATTCATTAAACAATCACTCATTGAACCTGACCAATCAAGTAACATTATCATACCGTGGTTTTTACCATCTGGTATAATAGTCATCTTTTTAAATATGTCTTCACTAAATTTATAATCTTTTAATTTTAAAGGATCAATAACTCCAGTTTTATCTGTACTTGCTCTCTTATAAGCAGTAGCAGCTTTTTTCATTTCAAATTCTTTAACAAGATACATAACTGTCTTTTTATTTTTTCTTCTAAACGCTTTAAATTTATCTTTTATCCATAATTGATATTCTGGAACAGAATCCCATTGTTTTCTAGCAGCACTAATATGATTTCTAAAGTCTTTTAAATATTCTTTGTATGAAGTTAAACACATATCAAGATTAGGTTCTGGTAATTTACCATAAAAATAACTTGTTTTTTTATCTAATAACTTTTCCTTTTTCTGTTCAAAAGCTTCATTAGTAATTGATTTTAATTTCTTTTTAGGGTGTTCACCGCCAGCACCTTTAGCGTGTTTAGTTGGTTCTGCTTTTTTAGTATCTGTTTTATCTTTATCTTTTTTTTCATCACTATCAGCAGTATTATTTTGTTCATTTAAATCATCTTTTTTCTTATCTTCTTCCGACTCTTTAGAATCATTACCATCACTCATTTCTTTTTCATTTTTTTGCTCTTTAGATTTTGGTTGTTCTTCAGGTGGGGTATCATCTAAATCATAATTTTGTGTTATTGGATGGTTATCAAAATCTGGTAATTTCTTCATTTGGTCTACTTGTTTTTTCTGCCAATTAAGCATTTCTTTAGCAACTTTAACAACATCTGTAAACGTTTTAATTGCGTCAACTTTTTTCAACCATTGTTTTGCTTTATTGTCAAATATAAATGGTAATCTATCACTTGATTTTGACCTAATATTAATCTTATCAATTATCATTAAATCTTTGTTTATATCTTTACCCTTTAAAGCAAAGAAGTTTTGTTTTTCTAATATATCAAATCCGCTGATATAATTTCTAACAACTCCTGGGTATTTCTTTTGAATTTTTTTATCTATTCTTGTATCTTCTAATACATTAACGTAAGTTCTTAACTCATCATCATCTTGAATTTTTTTCCAACCACCTTGTGGAGTAAATAATGCGTGGGCACATTCGTGTGCTATTAACATATCATATACATCACCTGATTGTTCTTTAAATATAGGGAGAGTTAATACACGAGTCTTTGTATTAAAACTCGCTGTTGATACGTTGTTATGTTGTATGATTATATTTTCTGTTGCAAGTAGTTTTGCTAACTGACTTTTAGTGTCTAAATTAATTGTAGTGTGTCCCTTTGTCATTTTCTATACTAATCCTATCACCATTTAATATAGAAGTCAAGGCCTAATAACCCTTGATTTATAAGGGTTTTTTGACTATTTTTTCTGGAAAATGAAAATATGCTCGTATTTTGCACCAGATTCTTGTGAGGATAACTGTAATTTAAACGTATCTGTATGTTCAAATTTCTCTTCTTTTGCTATCTGTACAGTATCATTTTCAATTGTTTTATGTGATTTAATGTTCGCTACGTTCAACGCCAGATACTTGTCTTTTTTTAATCCTTTATATGCATTTTGTATAGTCTTTCTTAAAAATCCATTATTCCACTCTTCATTACTATTAAATTGATTAAATGATTGTCCATCTTCTTCACCATATTGTTCCCAATTAAAATAAGGTGGACTTGTAAATGCAAAATCTAACGTTTCTTCTTTTGGTTGAAAAACCTCACTACCACACTTGTTTAAAAAGTAATGTCTTTCTGATTTACCAAAATCTTTCTTAATCTCTTGTAATCCTTTAAACGTTTTTTCTGCAGGATCAGTACCTATATAATTAATATCTGATATAATAGCACCTAATATACGACCACCATACCCCATTGACATATCCCATACCATAGCACCTGGAAATGCAAAATGTGAGTATAAACACGCCGCCGCTGTGGGTCTAAAATTAGATACACATTGAGTTCCTGTATATCTTCTTAATAAAGACCTCATTATACTTTCTGATTTGTGTTTTGAAGCAGAAGATATTTCAGTTATTTCACCATATAAATTATTTGCAATAGGCATTAAATTATCTACTGAAAATTGACCAAAGAAACTACCTGTTAATAACTTACGTATACCCTTTTTATAATGTTCTTCGTTAGTGTATATCTCCATAGGTGTTTTCATTTTACCACAACGTATACCAAAACTATGTGGCATATATGACCACGCTAAAGATAGACCTGTTTGATTTGGTTTAATAACTTTATCTTGCGTTAATAACCCTTTGAAATCTGTAGATTGTAATGTTTTAAATTGGGATTCTCTATACGATTTATCTGTAGCATAATAAGGAAAACCTCTTTTCTTCCAATACTCATAAACATTATCAATATTAGATTGTAATTCCTCTTCATCTTTAACTACGCCTTTTAGATTACCCTTACTAGTTATAAGTTCCTCTCCTAATATAGTAACACCAAATTGTTCTAAAGCATTTTTAGTATCAGTTTTATTTGTTAACTTTTTCATCTCTTCCTAATCCTAATTTTGTTAATTTTGTTCTTCTCTCCCATACTTTAAAACTCTTCTTTGCTTTCTTTTCTGCCATTTCCAACTTCATTTTACTTGCAAGTTCAGTAAAAACTCTACCTATCATATGGTCATATTCGTGTTGAAATATCCTACTTATCTGACCAGTTAAATTTCCTTCTTTCAAATCTCCCTTTTCATCTGTATATTTTACTACAACTTTTCTTGGTCTTGCTAGCATTAAAAATAAAAAAGGATATGTTAAACAACCTTCTTTCATTAATACAGTTTCCATACTTGTTGATATAATCATAGGATTAAAACAAGTCATTTTTAAACCATTTGATACTTGCATATGGTCACCTATTACAAACATATTAAAAGGTAACCCTACTTGATTAGCAGATAATCCTATACCACCATATCTTAACATTGTTTTAAACATAAGGTCAGCTACTTCTTTTTTATCCTTAAAATTATGTTCTTTTAATAAATCATCTGTCCAAGGTGCTACCGCTGACAAAACTCTAGGGTCACTTGGTGGTATTAATTTTAATTCTCTTTCTTTCTTTTCTTTTTCTAATTTAAATACTGCCATATTATATCTTATCCAATATTGTAAAGTTTTGATGTTTTTTATACTTAACTATATTTGTAAATTTGTCAAACATAATATCTCCTTTATGTGAAATAATAAAAACATTTTCGTTAGATAATTTTTGTATTATCTTAAAGAAATCATCCGTACCTGACATATCTAAACTTGAATCAAATATCTCATCCAATATTAACAAGTTAGTATTTGTACTGTTTTTCAAACGTGCAATTTCTCTCCACGTAAATAATAAAGAAAGGTCTATTCTCATCTTTTCACCTTCACTAAAATTATTATAATTAAATGTATCTCTAAATCTACTCTTTACTGTTTCATTAAACTCTTCATCTAAATGGAATGATACATAAAAATCCATTGCCTGTAAATACTTATTAATTAAGCTATTCATAATAGGTATATACTTTTTAATAATTTGTGCCTTAGCTCCTTTATCATTTAATACTTGTCTTAATACATCTTGATACTTTTTATCTACAATAACTTTATCTAAATCTTCTTTACAAACCTTTAATGAATCTTTCATATCTTGTAAATCTTTTCTAATCTTTATTATATCAGTATCCTTATTTTTAAACACTTTTAAATCTTCTTCTATATTATCATTATGCAATTTTAAACTTTCTAGTGAAGATTCTGCCTTTGATACATCAACATTTAACTCATATATTTTTTCTGATACTTCATTATATTCACCCACTTTACTTTCCATATTTACAATCTCTTGTAATAATTTTTTCATACCTTCTTTTAATGTATTAATTGTCTTTCTTTCTAGGTCACACTTTTGATGTTTAAATGTTGGGTGAAGTGGTTGAGTACAAGTTGGACACACATCATTTTCTTCAAAAAATTTTAAAGATTTTCTATGTCTAGTTAAATTATTATCAATCTTTGCTTCTAATTTAGATAATATGGTTGTCTTCATATCAACTTTATCTCTATCTTTTACACACTCTTTTGATGAAATAATATCTTCATTAAGTTCTTTTATTTTCTTTTCAAATGCTAACCGATCCACTTCATTTTTGTCTAATACCTTTTTTTTGTGTGTTTGGACGTCTATATCCTTGTGGAGAAGAGTATCCAAGTACTTTGCTTCAGTCTGATACTTGGTTTCTATAAGTTCACAATGATGGCGGACTTCCGTTATTTTATTCTGTAAATCGTTTTGTTGTCCACGTAAGATGTGGTCCATTCTAGTAAATGCTCTTATGTCTAAAATCTCTTCAACTACTTCTCTTCTAAAACTTGCTCTCATTTTCATAAATGGTTGATAGGAAGAAGACCCTAATAATACTACTTGACAAAATGACCTATAGTTACACCTCATAATATTTGTTTCAAGATATTTTTGATAATCAATAGTACTTGCGTCTTGACTTATTAACTCTCCATTACAATGTATTTCAAAAAAGTTAGGTTTAATTCCTCTTCTAACAATATACTCTTTTGGTCCTACACTAAAATATAATTCAACCTCGCAACCACCATTATTAATAGTATTCACCATTTGGTCTTTCTTAATAATACGAAACGGTCTATTAAATAATGCAAAACATAAAGCGTCTAATAGAGTTGACTTACCACTTCCATTTGAGCCTATAATTAAAGTTAAATGAGATTTATTTAAATCAATAACAATTGGAACATTGCCAGTTGATAAAAAATTCTTGTAAGATATTTTCTTAAACTGTATCATAATATAATTTATTCACTTTTTAAAAATAATTATTTATTATTTCTTTGGACGACCTGCGTCAGCAGCGAGTCCAGCTATATCTTCGGATTCTTGCATTGGTACATCCTGAAGGTTAGGTAGTTCCGCTGTTGATTTTTTAGTAGGGTGTATAAAGTATAAATTACCAGATACACTTATTCTTTCTCCTGGAGATTTAAAAGGTATTACTTCGTGTCTTGTCTGAGCAGGAAATATCCACATATATCCTTCTTCAGGTAAATATCCGTGGGTATGTTCTGCCCATTGTGGAGTAGAATGTTCGCCATAATGAAATAATACACCGCCTGGAGCAAAACTTTTGCCTTCGTATTTTTTTCTTTCTTCATCTAAATTTGGTGTTTTTAAATATATAATCCAAGTTAACATTCCTTTATGTATATGTTCAGTATTAAAATCATTTGCTTTCATATAATTAATCCACAAACCCATTAATGCATATGATTTTGACCATTGTGGTTCTGAATACTGTGCCTTAACCCATCTACAAGTTCCTTCAACATATTCATCTACATAAGGTTGAAACTCTTGTACGAACCACTTTTTATCTTCCATAGTATAATCTCTTTGGTCACCCATATAGCCTGCTAGATGTTTATTAGCTGAACCTTTTGTTTTTAAATTGCCTCTTTTTAAAAGTCCATTTATTAATTCTTTATGGGCTTTAAAGTGTGCAATATATGGTCCAAAATTTAAAACTCCTAATGTTTCTATTTTCCTATCGTTACCTTCATCAAGCGGACTGCCAGCTTCCCCACCAAAAGGTATATTATTAACTGCCATTTTCTCCTACCTCCGTATATAATTCTTTAGTATAATCTTTTAATTTCTGTTTGTCAAGGTTGGTATCAAGTTGGTCTATATATTTACCTAAAAACGTAAGTGTATCTTCACCTTGTTCTAATATATCTTCTCTTACACTAGATGTTACATCTCCTGAATCTTCAAAAATATTTAACTCATATATGTTCAATGTATCATATAGTCTTGCAACAAACTTATCATACATATCATCATCTGTTTTTTGAGATATAAACATTTTAATAAAACTATTATCATATCTTTCTATATCTAATTTATTATAATCTGTTTTTGTATCATCATAAACTATTTTCTTAAATATTCTTAATGGGTTAGATACTCTTGTTAACTCTCTTGTTTGTGTATCAAAAATATGAAACCCTTTTGGGTCTTTATAATCATTCCAAGTTATTTCAAATTGTGTACCTAGATAATAAATGTGACCGTCATCTGATTTTTTATGAAAATGTCCTGATATAACTTTTTCAAATCTTTTAAATACAGCTCTATCTAAACCTTGTTCGTTCATAAATCCTCGGTTCATTTCAAACCCTTTAATTTCTAAATGCCCCATTAAAATTTCAGAATTACTATGTTCAATTGCGTGTATAGATTCATCATAAGTTTCATCACATATCCAAGGCATAAACAAAATATTTAAACCATCAAAGGTAACTTCTTTTGGATTTGCATAAACCCAAGGTTCATTTACACCATCATATGTTGTACAAAGTTCTGTAATTGCATTTACTTGATTTGTATTCTTATAATATGTATCGTGGTTGCCTAATATAATATGAGTATCAACCTCTTCTTCCCACAATCGTTTCATAAATTTTTGCCTAAAAAAATTGGCAGTCTTATAATTTATAAACTTACGTCTATCAACTACATCTCCTAAATGTATTAATGTTTTTATTTTATGTTTTTTTATAAAAGGAAAAAATATTTCATCATAAAACCTTTGTTGATAATGTGCAAAATGTGGACTATCATTCCGACAACCAAAATGTGTATCATTTAATAGTGCTATTTTCATTGATAATAATTTTCTAATATAAAGTCGTGATAACTTTGATACTTTTCAGCTGCTTTATTCCACATTTCTTTACGTTTATCTAATTTATTCATATACGGTTCCATAAATCCTTTTATTTCTTCTTTAGTCTTATGTGTAAGATATATTAAATTAGGTAAATCTTGTGGTGCCCAATTGAAACCAGCCGCTATATAATGTAATCCACTATTACCAGCCTTTTCAGGAGGGTCCACAGTATATTCCCAATTAACAGTTCTTTGTAAACAAATTGCTAAATATCCTTGCAAAATTTTAGCTTTCATAGTAACTAAACTTTCTTCCCAATCTCTATTGTTATTAGCTTTCCAATATTCAGTATCATTTCTTGTTGATAAAGCATAATGCAACCCAACAAATTCAGCAAACCCATAATAGATAGTTTTACAGGCAAATGTGAAGTTGTCTTTGTCCCATTGTGTAATTTCACCTCTTCTTAAATTTCTTACAAGTGCTATTAAAAATTCGTGTATTGAAAACAAACCATTACTTTCTAATGGTTCAATAAATCCATTAGCTAGACCTATAGCAACTACATTTTTTACAAATAATCTATGGTATATACCACACTTCATTTTAATGTTTCTAAATTCGTGTTTTTCAGTACCAAACCCAGGTCGTACCTTTGCTAAATGATTTTTAAATTCTTTTAAAGCAGTTTTATCATCTACAAATTTATCTGAATAAACATAACCTGCACCAACTCTACTCCACAATGGTATATTCCATACCCAGCCATTTTCTATTGCTGTGCAATTAGTAAAAGATTCCACTTCTTTAGTTTTATCTACATAAGGTATCTTGGTTACCCACGCTTTATTATTTGGTAGTTTAGGGATAGGTTCAAAAGGTTCTTTTAATGCACCTCCTAAAAGCATTGATTTAAAACCTGTACAATCAATAAATAAATCTGCTTTATGTTTGTTTAAGGAAACAATACCATTTTCATCTTGTTTAATATCTTTTACATCTTCTTGAATATATTTGACGCCTCTAGGTATACAATAATGATCCTTTAACCATAGACCAAATTTAATTGCGTCAAACTGATAAGCAGAATCAGTTGATGTATCAAAACCATAGAATTTATGAGCACCCTTACTTTGATTAACTAGTGCCATAACAGACGAAAAACAATCAGCATAATCTGAAACTGGTGTTTCTGGATAAAATTCCTTTTTAATCCACCAATCATTATAATTTAATTTAGTTCCTTCTATGGCAGGAATACCAAAAGGATAGTGAAACGGCTCCTCGCCTTTTCCATTAAAGTCTGTAAACTTAATACTAAATTTAATAGTGCCATCTGTATGTTTTAAAAATTCTTTATCATCTATTCCTAGATAATGTGTCCATTGTTTAACTTTTGATATTGTACTTTCACCAACTGATATTGTAGGAACTTTAGGTGATTCTAATACAGTTATATCTTTATCAGGAAAAGCTCTTACTAAAGTTGAAGCTGTCATCCAACCAGCGGAACCTCCTCCAACTATTAAAATCTTATCACATTTCATTATCTACCTTTTTCGTTTAACTGCCTTCTTTTTCTTTTTTGGTATTTCTACTGGTGGGGTATTCTTCCTTAAAAATTCTGTAAATTGATTCTTAAACTCTCTATCTTCACCTGGTTGTAATGTCATATCATCATAATTTGCTTCTTGAATCATACGGTGTTTAATTGTAACTTGTTTCTTCTCCTTTTGTATTCTCCGTACAAAAGCATAATAGATAATTTGTGTGAAATATGCAAATGGATTGGTTGATTTTCTTGGGTTGAAATTGTCCAAATATTGTAAACAATTCTCTATACCATCTGATATCATATCATCACGATAAGTATAGTTAATAAAATTTGGTCTATATGATAGGTGATTCGCTATCTTTAAAAAACACTCGCCTATATAATCTGGCACAGATGGCTTAATTATTTTTATTCTCTTCGCTTTATTTACAGACCTTTTATAGAATATCATCGCCTGTAAGAATTCCTTATTATTTACATAATGTTCTGGTTTTTTCTTTGTTTTAATTTTTATAGTCTGTGTATTCATAATAGTTATATAATACTACACTTTTTTAAAATTGTCAATAGTACAACCAACATTGACTTTTCACATTTTTATCTATATAATGGACTGTGTAGTCCGTTCAGAAAGCTCCAGAGTGCTAGTGGAGAGTTCTCTTTGATTGATTAGAATCTTTAAAGATTTCATTTAACATTTCGTTCTCTTCATCATCTAATCGTTCTTGATGATAGATTTTTGTCTTGGACTTTTTAGGCGAATCTAAATGGTCATACTCTTTTGCAAGATTTATATAGCTTTTTGATATATCCCCACCAGCCGTTGTTATAGTTAATATCTTATCTTTTGGGATAGTAATAACTTTGTCTGGTGTATAGTTTGTCCATTTTATTAAAGCTATATAATCTCTCATTCCCATAGGTGTCATTTGTGGGATATATTTAATTTGTAGAGGTTTCTCTAATCTCATTAATGGCGATTTATCAGGCAATTGTTTATCACCTGATGGCATATGAGTGACTATATCATCACCATTTGTAAGTTTAATAATTTTTATATTAGCTTGTATGTTTGCCATTTCCTAACTCTATGTTATGTATTTCATAATCAAAGTCTTCATCATTGTATATATTTATACGCTCTCTAAAGTGTTGTAAAGTGTAATTTTCTTTTTCGCCATAGGAAAGGTCATCAGCAATATCATATAATGTTGCGTGTGATTTGTTATCCTTTAATCGTAATCCTCTACCGATACTTTGTAGATTTCTTATGCGAGATTTGCTAGGGCTACTAAAAACAATATTGTGTAAATTACGAATATTGATCCCAGTACTAAACGTCCCAAAACTAGCGACAATAATCGCTCCATCAGACTTTTCCGTAATGGCTCGGACTTGTTCTCGTTCATTAGTTTCTGTTCCTCCGTGTACATAGAAAATAGGTCGGTCACCTGCCTTTTCTTTTATTAGTTGATATAATAGTTTACCGTGCTTTTCTACGTATTGAAACAAACATAGTGTATTGCCGTGCAAATTAGTGGCCAAGTTCTTAATGTATTTATTCCTTTTTTCATTTGAAACTAAAAAATTTATCTCTTCCTGATAAGATTTATTTTTTAAAAAATCTCTTTGTTGTTTGCTATATTGTAAAACTAAACAAAAAATCTTTAGTTTGGCTAGCTGGTTTCTGTCTTGGAGTTCAGTAGTAGATACAACCTTATTTACAGCACCAAAAAGTCCTTCTAAAACAAGCTTATGTGTCTTACTATCGTCTAAAGTTCCTGTACAACCAACCTTATATGGGCATTGTACCAACTTTGTACATATCTTGGTAAGTGAAACCGCCTTAAATAAATGTGCTTCGTCACCAACTATCATACCAAATTGTTTAAACCACGTCTTTGGAAGATTATATATTGACTGCCAAGTAGATATAATTACTTTCTTATCAGTATCTTTACTATGACCTTCATATATTCTATGGATATTCTTTTCATTATCCCAACCATAATCTTTAAAATCTTTATATAATTGTTCTACCAATGATGTGGTAGGCACTATAATTAATATCTTCTTATCTTTTAATCTTAATAAATTAAATCTTACTAATAGATAAACAATGAGTGACTTACCACTAGCAGTTGGTGATAATAATAAACAACGTTTTTTCTTTATAGCGTGTATAAATGCTTCTTTTTGATAATCCCTTACCTCCATTGGTATCTTTAAGGCTTCAATAAATTCAGGAAGACATAAAGTATTTACTTTAGTATCTTCTATCTTTGTACCATCAACAACTTCTATATTATTTTCTTTACACCATTTAAGTATATAAGGATAAAGACCAACGTATATCTGTCCAGTTGCATATGAAAATAATCTTATCTTGCCGTCCCATACCCTATTACGAAATTGAGGCATAAATCTAAAACCAGGTACTTGAAAAGTAAAATGCTCTCCAAGTTCTCGTCTAATAGATTCGTCTGCTTCTATCTTTAAGTAAACATCATCTTTTTTATCAATGATTAGGTATCGTATATTAGGCATTACAATGCGCCAGATATGAATTTCTTCCAATCAATAGCGTTCTTTATTGTAAATGTTCTGTTTGATATTTGTCTAACCGTTCTATCTAAAAAGTCAACTACAGTATTAAGATAGTCCGATTTTTGTTTGAGTTTAATAATGTCTTCATCTGAATCAATATACTTATCAACGTCTTGTCTTAATATTTTTAAATTAAAAGGTTTTTCAGCATAAACACTAGGGTCCGCCTTACCTGTATAGTATTCCCATTTCTGTTTTTTGGTTATATGAAATTCACTTTCGTTTCGGCTCAACATTAATTTAAACTTTGTTAAAAGTTTCATATATTTGTTATGGATTTGAGGTGTTTTGATTGATTCTAAATCAAGTTCACTATCATTAATTTTTAAATCTTTGTCAACTAATTCTTGGATTTCTTCTAGGTTCATATTAATAATATATCATACTATAATGAAAAAGTAAAGTCTAATTACGAGGTTGTAACAGAAGTTTGTCCACTTCCTGTAGCAAATTCATATATTTTGTATTGCATTGTTACAGTTGCTGTTAAATATTGAACGTCTGTAGCCGCTGTGTCATATTGTAAACTAGATAATCCTGTTGGAAATACGTCTGAAAATCTAACTTCAATATTTGAAGTATTTTTACTTGTTAAAATATTAAGTGTTGCGTCTGAATAAACACCACCTGTACCAGTTGCTTTATATTTAACTTTACCTGGGTCTGTTTCTTGATTCGCACCAGTAGATGTTGGAAATCTATCTGCTCCACTACGTAATAGGTCTCTAAATTCTTTTCTATCAGTAGGAAAACCTAAACCAACTAACCAACCGTGTATCTCTCTATAGTTTTCTAAATTTTCATCAACTAAAAAATCCATTGTAAGTGGACTATAAGTTAACTTATCTCCAGGTAAAGGAATATCTTTCAATGGTGTTAGTTGTTCCATAGCACCTAAAGTAATTCCAGGCAAATTTACAGCAGTACAAAAAAATTCTACTTTTGGAAGTTTTGTAATATTAAACTTAAACTGTGTTGGACTTGCATAATCAAATTTAGTAGGTTGTCTGTCTAGTGCTTTTGTAGTTGTCATACTACTATTTATATGGTATCCAGGCCAAAAAAAAGGGTGCCTAAAAAGACACCCTTTAAATCTGTTTGTTCTAAAAATGAACAACCAATATATTACATCAAGTTCGCAACTTGAACCCTTTGGTAATATCTGTTAGAGTTTGCACTTCCAGCGTCATTTACTGCTGTAGCAGCACCTGTTTGAGCACCAGTTTCAGCGAAAGGATTAGCAACTAATCCATATCGTGTCTTGAAGCCAATTTTTGGTTGGAATGTGTCTTGACCAACAGCACGTACCATTTGTAAAGGTACATATGGGCAGTAAAATAATCCTGCGTCATATGGTGATGTACCTTTGTATCCAACAACATAATACTGTTTAGCAGTACTGTTTGCTGAATATGGGTCAATGTAAACTTTGAATCTACCGTTAAGAACACCTGCAAATGTATTGCCTGTGTCATCAACATTTAAGTTGTTATTCAAAGCTGGAGTATAATCTAATACGCCTGCCATTTGAAGAGCCGAAGCTACGTCAGATGAACAAACAATTAAATTACCTTTTCCACGTCTGGTTCTTTGAGCGATTCTATTTGCGTCACGTTCCAATTGGAACATTAAGCCTTTAAATCTTTCAACAGACCATCTACCATTTGAGTCTGTATCTAAATCAAAGATTCCAGCAGTTGTTACGTTACCAGTTTGAGCACCAGCTTCTGCATTTATGTAAATTGTTCTAACTACTTCTCGATTAATTTCTGCTAAAATTTCAGCAGATAGTATATTAGCCAATTCTGTTTCAGCGTCTAAACCGTGGATTGCTTTTAAATCTTGAGCAAGTTCCATAGTATATTCCGCTTTCAGAGCACGTGATTTAGCAGTAACAGTTGATTTCTCAATTGAAAATGCCATTTCAGCAAAAGCGTTTCCGCTTGCGTCACCAAGTGCTTCAGCAGCAGCTGTTGTCATTGCAGTACCTTTTGTATAAGTTCCTGGGGAACTATCATTTAGTACTGATGGATTTGCGCCAGCTTGTTCAGTCGTTGAGTACCCGCCTGTTGCCGATCCAGCAGCATTTCTGCCTGAAAAATCGGAATCAGCTTCGTCAAAGAATGATTCTGCGCCAGCTTGTGAAGTATATCTACTTCTCATAGCGAAAATAAGTCCTGTTGGACCTGTCATTGGTTGCACACCTGCGATATCGTATGCGATTAGATTAGGCATAGCTCTTCGTACTAAACTAATTAGGATTGGATCCCAATTTGCTACAGCACTACCTGTTGCGTTAGTTGGAGCTGCCTCAGCCAAGTAAGCAGAGTCTTCTTTAGAAGCTCTTTCTTGGTTTTCTAATATTACAGATGTAACGGCACGTCTATAAGCGTCCTTAATTTTTGGTAAATCAGGATGCTCTAGTACTGGCTGCCATTTCTTTTCATTTTGTTCAGATAAGTACATATGTTTCTATCTCCCTTAATATTTACTTAATAGACAATTTAATGTCTTTTGTTTTGCTTATAGCGGCGCTGTAAGCAGCCATAGCTTTTGATAAATCTTCGTTAGAAGATTCACCTGCCGCCACATCATCTAGTAACTCTTTTGTTTCAGTTTTCTTTCCAAAATAAGAATCTTTAACAGTTTCTAATTTCTTTGTATAGTCTGTAGCATTAGAGTATTCAATTTCTTCGGCAAGTTTAGCAAATTTTTCTTTTGATGTATCAGCAAGGTCTTCGGAAACTTTAGATTTAATTTCATCTTTAGTTTTTGATCCAACTTCCTTGTTTAAATCAACATTTTTTTGAATTTGCTCATTGAGGTCTTTTTCCAATTTTTCAATTTTATCTGCTTGGTCTTCTAGCACATTATATTTTTCATCTGGAACATCAATGTAATGGTCTTCAAATAATTTTTTCAAACCATTAATAAAGTCTTCAGCAATTTCTCCCTTAATTCCTCGTTCAAGAGCGATTTCGTTTTCTTTCATCCACTCTTCAACAACATAAGAAAGGTAAGAATCAACTTTTTCAGTTAATTCAGCTTTTGCTTTAGCACTTTCTTGCTCAAACTTGTTAGTATAATCTGTTTCCATTTCTTCTTCAATTTCTTTTACTTTTGATTTAATTGCAGCTTCAAAAATGGTTGCAGCCTTCGTCTTAAATTCATCGGTTAAGTCTTTCTCTCCAGCGACAAGAGCATCAACGTGTTCTTTTACGTCAATCTCTTTTTTCTTTTCATCTTTCTTTTCATCATCTTCTATTCTTACCTCAGCACCGTCAGATTTTTCTTTCTTCTTATCACCGCTATTTTCTTTTTTCTCTTTGTCTTTTTTAGCGTCAATAGCTTTCTGTAGAGCTGGTGGCAGTTCGCCTTCCTTAATTTCTTTACCGTCTTTAGTTTCTTTATTCTCCAATTTTGTATTATGTCCAGTCAATTTTGGCATACCGTCAGGTGCGCCTTGTGATTTTTGTGGAGCTTGTCCAGAAACTTTTTTAATTTTTTTAGTTGCGTCAGGATTGCTGTCTGTAGGTTTAACTACTGCTTTGCCTAAATCTTCATATGGCGCTTTACCTGCAATATGAGAAGGTTCAGCCGCAACAGCATTCTTTTTAGGAGCATCCGCTTGTGGATTAGGTGAATTCGCCTCTTCCACTGCTTTAGCTTCCAACGCTTCTAATTTTTTATTATCGGCCATATAAGAAATCTCCTTATTTAAAATAAACGTTTATTTTATTATTTCTCTCGTTGTTAATAGATATTTATACAATTACAGTTTTTCAATGAATTTTTTAAAAACTTCCGCTTGAGCTTCTGCTAAACGTATTCTTTTTGCTTCATTTATATACTGTTTCCACTCTTCAATATCTCTCTCTTTAATAATTCCATTGTCCCATACCCAATCTTTACCTTCCATAATGCCTTCTACGAAAGCATCTGGAGCACTAGGGTCTGCTACAATGTCAGCAGCAGTTGCGAGGTAGAAATCTCTTCCTACTTCATTAACACCACTTCTACGTACTAACGAACCCATACCTCTTGAAGACACTCCTAGTTGAGCACCTTCATTGATAAGATTTTTTACTATCTTACCGTATGGTGTATCCATTATTTTTGCTTCACCAACAAAATTCTGTCCATCTGGATGTAAGTCTGTAATCATATGACTTACTCTTTCAAGATTTACAACAGGTCCATCAGGATGTCCTAACTCGCCAAAAGCACGTCTTTTATTGATAAATTCTCTATTGTATCTTGCTACTTCTTTTTCTAATATCTCTTTAGGATAGACTCGCCCATTCCTATTTTTGATATCAGATTGTAAAAAGATACCTCTAATTTTAAAATTCTTTTTGCCATCAATTTCTTCTATTAGAAATTCTGATTGTACGGCTTGTTCTGTAATTAATTTCATTTTCTCTCTCTTACTATTTATAAGATTTCTTATCTAAATTCAACGATTAATGAGTAGTTATCACCATTAGCAAAGTTCTTTGTACTTAACAATACATCACCTGTAGGTGTAGTAGCATTGTTTGTAAAACTGTTTCCATCAGTTCTAAAATCCATAAATCCTTGTCCTGATAAGAATAAAGCAGTAGCATTTGTAGCGCCGTCCCATACTAATTCTACTCCTGATTTATTATCAGACGCATTAATAGAATAATAAACTCTTGCTATAGCTCTAGCACCATCTTCGGACATAAAAGTTGTTTCTGAAGCGTCAATTTTTTTGACCAATACCTCTCCAGAACCATCTGATATGTTAGTCAATTTAATTACATACTTTACACCAGACGTATCTGCTATTGTTTGTATTGTTACTGTATCTGCCATTTTAATTAAATCCTGATTCTTTCCGACACTCTAATACTAAATTAAATTTTGTTACATTAGCGTCTGATTTTACAAATATATCTCCTTCTTTATCTGTAGTTTCTGTTTCAATTTTTTCTTCATCTTTTTTAAGTCCATAATTACCACGTCCTTTTAATTCTAAAATTTCTCTCTTATCAAATAATAATGTAACCTTGCCTGTGCCTAATATTTCGTGGTGTACATTTACAACCGATACTCTCGGTTCACTTGTAGAGTCAATTAATTTTGTTACATCAAGTGCTGATTGACTATCTTCATTTATACTTCCAGTTACCGTACTAATAACTTTTGTTTTATTGTCAACTAAATTTGTTGCTATAACAGTCATTAAAATCCTACGTGTGTAGCGTCATAAAAATCTTTAGATAATTCACCACGTTCTACAGTTGTACCTTTCTTTCTACATCTAGCATAAACTTTATTTACTTGACCAGTTCCAGGAGTTGTAAAAGTTCTTATACCACCTGAATATACTCCAGGTGCGTCTGCATATGTATTAGCTGCCGTAGCAGTATTTTCATATTCCCAAATATTATTTGAACCTGTTACATCTACCCAAGCCATTTATTATTCTCCTAATTGTTCTTCTACTTCTTTGTCAAAATATTGATATAGTTCTTCTTTATTTATTTTACTATGCTCAGCAACTTTCTCTACTGAATTTTCAAACACTTTTATAATATCTCCTGTTTGTGTTTCAATTAATTTAAACGTATCCTGTACCGCCAACTTTAGTTTAGGCGATAACTCACCATAACTTTTTGAGTTGATATATCTACTCTCTTCAACTACCTTACTTGTAAACAGTCTTTCTACTATATTCATTATACACCTGCGGTTGGTGGATTTTCGTGTCCTGGCGCTACTTCAATCTCTGGTTTTTCAGGTTGTTGTGCTGTCGGTTCTGGTTCTTTTGGTTCAAATGCTATTTCTTTTCCATCTACATCCATAATTTTATCCGTTCTAGCATCTGCCGCTGTTACCGCAGGTTTAGGGTCACTAAATTTTTCAGGTTCAATTCCTTTAAAAATTTTACCTGCAACATCAACTCTTTGTTTATCCAACGCATTTGCCACCTTATCCCTTAAAGCATCCTTAAATGCTTCTCCAGCTTCTGCATTTCTTCCTTGTTGCAGTTTGCCTATAAACTCCGCTGTTTTAGTAGGTATACCTTGTTCATTATCTGCCATTATTATTCTCCTTCTATTGTATCTTTACTAGATTGATATTGTTGCATTGGGTCAGCAATAACACCAGTCTTAACTTCTTTTTTAATTTGATTATTAATATCTTCTATTTCTCTTTCACTTTGTCGTAAAATTTTCTTACGAACATACTCTACTGAAAAATATTTACCCACATAATCTCTCATTGAATCTGCAAGTCTTAATCGTTCTAACAACATTTCAGAATCTTTTAGTTCAGCAAAATGTCCATCTTGCAAAAAATCATATTGGAGAACATCCCTTATGATTAACCAATCTTCGTCTGTGATTACAGCTTTTAAAACTAATTGTGTTCTTAAAATATCATTAAAAATTTCTGTAAATTTCTTTCTTAATCTTTGTACGAATTTTGTAAATTTAAGTTCGTCCCTAGTTATTTCTGTAGAACGTCCTAAATTAAAACCACTTGAAGCTTCCATTCTACTAGAAGGAACATTTAAAGAACGATATAATTTACTTCTAAAGTATTCTATATCTCCCATTTCACCAAGATTTTGTCCACCTGGTAAAGTAGTTATATCAGTTCCTCTTCCACCTTCTCTACTTGGTAACCAAAAGTCTTCAAGCATAGACATATAATTTCTATCATCCCTAATCTCTCCTGTATTTGCGTCATAAACAAGTTTATTTCTATATCTTGCCATTACATCACGGAGATATTGTTCTGCTTTTACTTTCGGTAAATTACCAACATCAATCTTAAAAATTCTTCTTTCTGGTGCTCTTGCAATTCTGTATATTACACTTGCGTCCTCAATCATACGTAATTGATTAACAGGTTTAATTGCCTTATGTAAATAAGACAAGACCATATTTTTATTTTGGTCTATTAATCCTGATGGACAAAATGCTATTGCGTCAACAGCAATTTTTATACCACCAGATGTTGTATTTGTAACACCCTTTTCATTAAATATAAAGTATTCTTTAACATCATCAATAATATTTAAACCATAAGGAACAGGTCCATCTGGTCTTCTCTTTCTTATTTCTCTAATCTTTTTAATTTTTCGTGGGTCAATATATCTTAATTCTGTAATACCTGTTCTTGTAGATTCAGGATCAATTACTTTATGATAATACAATCTTCCATCTACGTACCATCTTCTAAAGATATCGTGCCCTTTAGTATGGAAGTTCATTAGTCTTAAAACTTCCTTAAATTCGTCTTCTATTTTTCGTCTAACATCTTTACCGAATGGTAAAAGTTCTAGGTTTAATCTTATTGCATCCTTCATTTCGTTTGCAACAATTGATTCATTTATGATATCCTCAATTGCCATATCGCATTCGGGATGTAAAGCGATTTCTCTATAACGTCTGATAAGGTCTTGCTCAGTCTTTGACTGGCCTTCCATATCCAAGTATTGACCATAATACCCACCAGCGGCGATGGTTTGAGTGCCATCATCCGCTTGTGGTTGTGTAAATGCTTGTTTTGGATCTACAGGTTTTTTAACCCTTGTTATAGAAAATCCAAATAATTCAGCCATAATTAATCCTCCTTAAAACTGCACTACTATTTATAAGTAGTTTTTAAGTAGTTGTATTACTTTCAAAGTATTGGAACGCTAATGTAACACTTGTTTCTGATAGTTCAGTTTTGGCAGCATAATCTAAAGTAATTGGGTCAATTGTTGTAGGAAATACACCTCTTAAAGTGTATGACTTAATCGTAGTGCCATTTCTATCTAATTGGTCAACGAAAGCGTCAACTTGGTAGTCAACTGGATTCGTTAATCCTTCGTTATCAGTCATATTATTAATACCGTTCATCCATCTTTCAAATGCATTACGCAATTTGAAATTAGTATCATTTATTACTTTGATAGTCCAATCCGCTATTGTTCTATCTCCAGCAATTTTTATAGCCCTGCCTCTAAATGGTACGTCAAAACTTGGTACTGACATACCTGGTAAAGCAGACGCATTACATAAAAATGCTAGGTCTTCTATTTCTCCACCAACTTGAGCGTAACCAGGAAAAGGCATTATTACCTTATACTGATTAGTTCTTGCGCCGCCGCCCGAAAGTTTAGCTTTGAAGTCATTAATGTTTGCCATTGTTTTTCTCCTATTCTATCCCTTTTAGCCTGCGACCTCTTCAAATGATACGCCTGTTCTAGTCGCAACAAATGAAAGCGTAATAAAGTTAATGCTTCGTGCTGGTTTAACAAAAATTTCAGCAACGAATTCATTTCTATCTATTACTTCGCCTGTGTTGTTAGTTTCATCACAAACTACTAGGTAGTCTGTAATCCCTCTTCGTCCTTGTATTTCTCTTAAAAAAGGTTCTACCATATTTCTAAATCCTGCTCTTGTAAATTCATCATTGAATTCAAAAAGTTGGACTTTAGAAGCTGTGGCTATTGCCCGTTCTAAAACGATAAACAATCTTCGTACATTTATTCTATCAAATGCCGAAGGTACTGCTAATCCAGTTTTATCACCGAATAATACAGTTCCTTGTCCTGGGAACGTTGTCACAGGATTTACTCTTGCTCTGTATAATTCATCTCTTTGTGGTTTAGTTGGATTAAATGCCAGTTTAACTGCACCTCTAACGATACCTCTATTTAAACCTGCAGGTGAATACCAAGCGTCTGCTATTAAGTCAGTTCTTGCAGCCAATCCTGCTGTGTCGCCATTCAAAGGTACATATCTGTACACGTCATTATATCTATCGTACATATATTTGTAACCATTATCAAAAAATACATAACTTGATGATCCTATTCCGTTAAAAAACGAAATAACATTATCTTTTTGTGTGTTAGTATTTGCTACATTAACTACATCACTTCTTTCAGGTGACGCAAAAACAATAGCGTCCATTCTGTTTTCAGCAATAGTAATTAAGTTGTCAATATGGACAGTAGTTAAGCTAGGACCTGCAATGATTAATCCAATATCCACTGTATCAGCGTCTAGGTATTTTTCATAAGCAGATTTAACTTGACCAATTGTTGCAACATCTCCATCTGCACCATTTATTAATGATACATTACTTACAGAAGTTACGTCTGTAAATGTAGTACTTGCTGCTACATTGCCCCAATTAGAACCAGAAGCGTTGTGATCCATCCAAAAAATGTAACTTGATTGATTGTAAATTACATCTGGATAATAATTAGTGTCACCTTGTGGTGTTTTACTATCTGAAGCTTTTGATAAAGCTGCAAATTTTTCTAAAACTGTCCCTTTAGTTCCACTTAAATCACCATCTTCATCAATGATTGCTATATGCACTTCATCATTGACCCCACCTCTTGCTTGTGCATAAGGTGATGTTCCTGGTGCCTTGTCAAAAATATCATAATATCTCCATCTACGTCTTACAGCAGGCGTTCCAGTAATTGCCTTATGTAATCCAGAGGAGTCAGTCGTACCATAGTAAGAAGGTTCGTCTTTTCTTACAATGCTTAAGTCATTAGTTGCAACACTAACAACTCTATATTCATATTCATCACCAAAATTAACTATGTCTCCAGCACTAATTCCTGTACCAGAAGCAACTGTTACAACTGTAGCACCAACGGAAGCCGCTGTTGCTGTTGTTTTGTTTGCTTCTTCGTAAGCAGTAGCAGAAGCACATTGAGAAACTTGTAAATCGTTTCCCCACACACCCGCTGTTCTACTTGCCCACATTCCTACAGAAGCTGAACCGTCAGCATAATTATCTTGGTAATCAGTAGTATTTTTTATAACAAATGCACTACCACTTTCAGTTGCATTTGATACGCTAGTATTCTGTACACGAACAATCCTCAAAGAATTTGAGTATTGTAAAAAATTTGAAGCACTAAAAAAACTCTCAAAGTTTGAGCTATCTGGTTTTCCAAATGTAGATACTAACTCACTTTCGCTGCCTATACTTGTTATCTCATCTAGTGGTCCTTTGAGGAATTGTCCAGCAAAAGCTCCAGTTGACGTTGATACGGCAGGAATGATTCTTGTTAAATCTTTTTCCTGTACGAGAACACCTGGTGATACTTGAAATGCCATTAGGTTTTCTCCTTTTAATTAGCTAATTTAATTTTAAAATAATCAAAACTCGTAAGTTTTCTTACGCCCATAGTCAAATCTCATTACTACGGATATTTATAATATACGTAAACTAGAGCCCTTTTCTCACTACTGGATACCAAACTGTTCCATATTCATCTGTTTCTGGTTTTTCCCAGTCAGGTATACCATCATCTACAAATCCAAAAGGTGCCATATCTTGTTCTATTAATTTTTCTTGCTCTTCATATAATTGTTGTCTAGCATTTGTATTAGTCAATTCTTTAAAGAAGGCTTGATTAGATATCCAACCAAATAATACAAGACAAGTCATTAAATCATCATTACATCCGTCTTCCGCTTTCCAAGAATTACCTCTACGAGAAAATGTTGACATTTCTTCTATGATATTAAAATCATTAATGATTATTTTATCACCTTCAATCAATGTTTTGATATTAGAACAACCAATTTTTTTAATTTGTTTTGTCATACGGACACCAAAACCACTTCCTCTTCCACTATATCCTGCACCTAAAATCTGTCCTGCTCGTCCTCTTTGTGTAGTCATTAATAGATTAGAGTACTCTAATTCATAATTTAAAGCTTCACCTATTTGCTGTCCTATATCATTTGTTTCAACAAGTATTTCTGCTTTGTTATATCCTGTACAAGCTTTAGATATTATATGTGGAAATAAAATAGGTTTAACTTCATTACTTTTATATTTTGCTACAATTTTATAAGGCATTTGTGTTACATCAAAAATTAAAAATGCTGAATAATCTCTTTCTACTCCTCTTGCTACATCAACTGTACAAAGATAATTTCTACCATTTATAGGATTTTCAAACACATCTAAATTACCACTTGATGTTATTGGTGTCATATAAGGAGTTGCTTTAATTTTAATTGGTGAAATTAATGTATCAACACTACCTAAAAATTCACACTCAAACTCTTGTTGGAATTGTTCTTTAGATGTATTTCTTATAGTCATTTCTTTCCACGCTTCATCTCTTCCTGGAACTTCTGACCAATGCACCTCAATAGGAATATAATCATTTTTACCACTTTCAGAATCCATCCATAATTTATAAAATTGATTCATACCGTGTGGGGTTGATACAATAACAACCTTTGAAGTTTTACCAGATGTAATAGTAGGGTAAACGGAACTAAAAAACATTTCAGCAATGTTAGCAGGCACGAAAGCAAACTCATCAAGAAATATTATATTATATGTACCTCCTCTTATTGCACTTGAAGATGTAGCAGCAGCAATAATTTGAGATTTATTTTCTAATTCAATACTACCTTTATTCCAATTGATTACACCTTGCTGTAACCATTTAGGTAAATTTTCATATGCAAGTTGTAGTCTTCCTAATATATCTCTAGCAGTTGAAGATTTATTAGCAAGAATTGCTATGTTTGAATTTGGATTAAATATTGCAAAGTGTAAAAGGTATGCAATTGTTGTAGTAGATTTACCTGATTGTCTAGGTAGTTTTGCAATCGTAAAACGATTATTATGTATTGTTCTTACTATCTTTTTTTGGAAAGGATATAAATTAAAATCTATAAGACCTTCATCAAGAGAAACTATTTTAAACCATTTCTCCATAAAATATATTGGGTCTTTAGCACATCTATCAAATTCCAAAACTTCTTCTTTAGTAAATTCAACTTCCGTATTTACTTTCTTTAAATTTGGATTTCCTAAATATGCGTCTGTTACACTCATTGTTTTGCCTCTTCTGGTATATATTTATTCACAATATACCCCATCCAGCCAGTTATGATATATTTTTCGTGGAGCTTGGTAGTTTGGCCACTATGCGTATGAGTAAAATCTGGTGGCCAAATAAGTGTTAGTCCTTTTTTAGCAGGAGTTGTTAAATTCTGATATTTAAAATGTGTACCACCTTCAGGAACATCATTTAAATAAGTCATCCAAACAAGACAACGATTATTTTGTAAGCAACTTCTTTCGTGATGCTCAGAAAAATAACCTCCTCCTGGCGAATAATATTGTATAATTGCTCCTTCAACCATTCCAAATGGCTTAATTCCTTTAAGCTCAGGATATTTATTTTCGTATAGACTAATAACGTCTTTCAATTGTTTTGTATATTTTACAAAACTTTCACCAGTAAAATTTTCATCTATACCTAGGTCTATAGAATCTTTTTTAGTAAGGTCAACATTGTAAGGACTACCTACAACTCCTGGCTTTTGATGTTCTTTTTGTGATTTAAATAAGGTTATAAGGTCATCACAAATTTTAGGATCAATATACCAACCTCCGATAAAACTATTAAATGGTAAATTATGTTCTTTTAATTCACTCATTAATTATCACTCCTTCTATATGAGTATAGCCTAATTGTTTAGCTGCCTGTACTCTTTGACTACCTCTATATACACTATATAGTTTTTCTTTATATGGTGTTTTTGCAACACCATATCTAGGTATTTTTGATATAGTATGTTTCTGTACTTCTATTGGGATTTGTAATTCTTCACCATCTAATAATTCTTTTAATGGTGGCATTGATTTAATATAAGTCAAATCTTCTAAAGATATATTAATCTTTTTTAGGTTCTTTTGTTTCGCTTTTAACAGTTTCATTTTCACGCTTTTTATTTAACATTTTTTGTAATTCAGCAGTTGAACCTACGAATAAAGCATTTTTAATAGTCGCACTTGTTCTTCCAGGCAATTCTTTTAAATCTTTTAATTTCTTTTGTAAGTCTTGTAATTTATCTACCGTATCTCCAACTTGTCCAATTAACTGACCAACAACTTCATATGCTCTAGGGTGTTGTCCTTCTTTTGCAATATCTAATATTCCTTGTATTGCTTCTTGTCCCTTTTCTATTAAGTTGTAATAATTTTCTCTACTATAATCAGAATCTTTATCTATATATTTTTCTACAGTAACACTTTTTCCATTATCTCTTGGTACTGGAACTTCAAATTTTTGAGGTTCAATTTTTTTACTATCTAAACCTAATATTTCATTTACACTATCTTCTAATTTACTCATTATTCATCTTGTCCTGTTACTGGATTATATTTCTTTGTATCATCATAAAAAGTTATTGTAGTTGTAAATCCAAAATCATCATCAGCATTCGCCGTTTCAGGTTTAGGTATAACTATAATTCTTTCCTCTCTTGATAAAGGAGCATCCGTAGATGTTCCTAAATCTGATTGTGCTTTTCTGATAATCTTACCTTTTGTCATAGGTCCATATAAGTAAGTTTTAGCAGTAAACGCTAAAGTATATATAACAGCTCTTCGCTTATTAAATTCACCATCATAAGTATCTTCATAACCTACATCATTTAAAACTATTGGTATATCTCTTTTGAGTCCTAATTCAGGAATTATATTAACTGTAACTGTATAATCAGGTTGAAAAAAAGGTAGTATTTGTTCAATAATCTGTAATCCATTTTCTGCTGTTGCAGTAAAAGAATAAAGGTTAAAACTTATATCATATGGTACAGGTGTATAATTAAAATTATGTACTGTTGAATCATCTGTTTTAACTTTAAATGTTTTTTGAATTTTATTTAATTTTCTACTAGCGTCATATTTTAATCCCTTCAATTCAAATCCCATTCTAGGTAAAGTAATTGCAAAGGTTCTACCTTTTTGCAAATTTGCTTGTTGTTCTAATCTTGCTATAAATTTTTCTTTAGGTGCATATGCTAAAGGCACACGTATTCTTTTAGTAACAGCACCTGTACTAGATTTTTGTTGAAGAATTATATTATTAAAAATCTGACCAAACGCAATAGTTAATTTTCTTAAACCTTGATTATAAAAATGAGTACCAAACATTATTCGTCAACCTCCCCAAAAGGATTTCTTTCAGTAAAATCTAATATATCATCTGAAACAGTAAGAGTATCATAACCCGCTTCTGTATTTAAATCTAAATTATCTGCATAAGGTGATTGTGTTTGTATATTAGATACTACGTAATCTTCATTTAATAAAAACGCTGGTTGTCCTGTAGAAAAATCGTGGTAGTCTTCTAACTGTACCGAACCTGCACCATATATAACTTCTACTCCATATTCCAATGTCATTTTATATTGCAATTGGTCTAGTGTATGTGTATCTTCGTGTTGGTCAATAGTTTGTAAACCAGTATCAAGTTTTTCACTTGCATATTCCCAACGAGTAACTTTAAGTTTATAAACTGGCAGATTGCCTAATTGGAAAAATGGTTCTTGGTCTTCTACAAATAAAATTTCAAAAAAAGATTTCATCAAAGGCACAAATATAATATCACCTTCATTTGGTCTACCTGAAAAAAGAGGTCTAATTAAACCACCACTTTTATTACCAACTAAATTATCCCAACTTCGTTTTGCAACAACTAAAGTTGTGTCATCTCTAATTTCTAATCCAAATTTACTAATAATTTCTTGTTCACCAGCAAACCCTTGGTTAGTTTCAAAGTACATTTCTATCAAGTAAGAATCATCAAACTTGCTAGTTACGTCTTCTCCTAAAATTATATCTTTATTGACTAGTGTTCGTGGCAAATAATAGACATCATTGCCAAACATTTTAAGACTTTCAACAACTATATCTTCGTGTAGTCTTTGTTCAGCAGCATTGCCAATTCCCATACCACCTTGAAAGTAATGATTAACTGGCATAGTTTTATCCTATTAGAAATGGTACATTATCTTCGTAAGTACTTCTTAATTTTATTTCTAAAGTATCAATGTCCGTTAATGCTTGTGAGTAAATTTCTTTTCCATTTAATGTAACTCCACCAAGCATTGCAACTCCATCAAATTTACTTAAATTAGAACCCCATTGTTTTTTGAATAAAGCAGTTACGTATCTTTTTAAAAATATGTCATTATAGACATCTGTATAAACATTTGGATCCATTTTTCTATAACATTCTAGTACCATAAATTCACCTACTTGTAAATCATCTTGCCAATCCATATCAACATAAAGTCTATTATCTAATTGGTTAAATCTTAATGGTTTTTCACCAACTAATATATGGTCTAGGAAATCTAAATGTCTTAATACAACATCATAGTTAATAACAGACGTTGAAGAAAAATCGTATAGGTCATTTAATCTTAATTGATATCTAACATCAAACATATTTAAATTACCTTTATTTGAAAAAGGGAACATATTAATTACAGATATAACAGCTTCAGGCATAACAATATATCCATTACCTTCTTTCCAATTTGTAGTAACTACAGTTGAATCACCATACGTCTTTGATATAGATTCAGAAGAATCTGCTAAAATTCTATCTTTATCTGCTTGAGTATATTCGTATTTTAAGTAGGTTCTTTTAACACCGTCAAAGTGATATTGAGAAAAATATTGTAATGCTTCATCCATTCTATCTTCTAACTGGTCATCATCTACATTTATCTCTATGACTGGTTTGCCTAATGCTCTTAAAGCGTATTGTTTTAAATTTTCCCTTGAAGCTGGTTCTGCCATTTGTGTCCCTTTTGGGTATATTTATAATAGTAATTATATCTTCGGAAAGAGATTATTAGTACAAAATTTCGTAATATCTTCTTCAGGCAATCCAAGTGATTGCAATACAGTAAGGGTATGTGGATTTTGTTGTTGGTTTTGGAGGTGCTCACTATAAAAATTTTGACCTTTTTTAACATCTTCTTTATTTGAATCACCATCATAATCAGATATTTTATCTAGGTATGATTCTAAATTAGATGTAGCAAGTGTACAAATTTGATTTAATTCGTTTTCATCTTTAATATTTCCACCTGAAATCACACCTTCACTAAAAATTTCAGTTGCCCAACCTGGTCGTATTCTCGGTTTTGTTGGTTTAAACCAAGTTGATTCTTCTATAAAATATCTTGATAACGGATGTTCTTTTACAAGTAATGGAGAATAATCGTGAAAATATCTAACTTTACTTTTACTTGCAATAGCATCCAATCCATAAATTGGACCACTATTTTCTAAATTTGGAAACAAAGATAAGTGTAACATATAATGACCTCTTGTATCTCTAGCGTCCACTATCTCAAAATGTGCTCGTCTAACATTTACATTTTTCCAAGTACGATTAGTCCAAATTTCTTTATTAAATTTTTCCATACCGTCTTCATTGTATTCTTCACAATCTCTATCCAGTATAGATATTATTTTGTCTTTACACTCTATTAAGCGATCCCATATCATCTTTTTTTAATTCCTTTTCTATCTTATTTATTTCTTTATGTCCAGAAATAACATCCATTTCTTTATATAATTGTGTAGTAGTTGCAAAAGCAAACTTCGCTTCATTAAGAATATTAATTTGATAGACATTTATATAACTATTTATTGTTTCATTTACTATCCTTTTATATTCTTTTATTTCACCGTGTTTAAATTTATAATAACGATTAGGTCCTGGTGTATTTTTCATCATCAATTGACCTTCAGTTATATCTCTTAAATGTCTTACATATATATGTGCATATAATTTTTCAGGTTCTTCTTTTATAGTTTGAATATGTTTAACATAATTTATTGTACTTGGTGTAGGAGTAGGAGTTGAATCACTTGTCCATAAAGCTTTAAAATCATAATGTATATGCTCAGCTCTAGGTAATCCAGTTGTTGTTCTAAACAACGAATTTTCTAATCCATATTTCTCTACTTCAGCATAACAAAGTAACTGATTGTAAAGATATATTGCGTAAATGTTAGGTTTGATTTTGCCAGACATAAGAGTTTTGATAAACTCTTGTCGTTCAGCGTTTTGATAAATGTCTTTTGTTAATTCTTTAATGTCATACATATCATCATATAATTAAAGGGATATTTAGATTATCACTTTATATTTACTCAGGCACTTCACCAGCAACAACTTGTCTATCAGCTTCTTTTTTTGAGTCCGCTTTTTCTTTATCTTTGCCTGCTTGTAATTCAGCAGCGATATCTATTTTTTTCTGATCCTGAGCACCGCCTTCATCCTTGCCTTCAGCATACACAACAACTGCATTGGTATCAAGGTCTAAAGATAATCTCCAAGACTCAACATCTTCTGGAACATCAGTTTTTTTGATTGCCAAACCTTGTTTAACAAGATTTTCACCAGCGTCTTCGTTTGGTGTTGCACACATACCATTTGATGAATTGAAATAGTAAATCATTTATTTTCCTCCATAACTTGAATCGCCAGCACCATATGAGCCCCACCAATTAATTCCAAAAAGTCCTGGGTAACAAGTTGAGTAATAGCCTCCGTGTAGATTTGTATAGCATTCGCTTAAACTACAAACACCAGTTTTATTGGTGTATGTTCCACCTACGTGGGAGTTACTATTCGGCACAACTGTGTCATTGGAAGATCCACCCATATAGACTCTAGTGTCCTCTTCGTGGTCAGAATCCGATGGATCAAATGAAAAAGCAAATGTACGCCAAGTTGTACTATCTGTATTATGACTGCAACCACCGTGAAATCCAGTACGACCCCAAGCTATATAAGGATTAGGGTAATCTGTATGTGTTTGACTTAT
>Ga0207963_1000043_pt1 | contig 49238 bp, 45 predicted proteins | sample Knorr_S15_td_NAD_FD_185604 | JGI IMG/M metagenome (GOLD analysis project Ga0207963, IMG submission 185604) | Marine microbial communities from Southern Atlantic Ocean transect - Knorr_S15_td_NADW_ad_2500m_LV_A (SPAdes) (version 2) | ecosystem: Environmental > Aquatic > Marine > Oceanic | place...
CCCGATCCTGAGGGAAGAAATCTCTTGGAAAGATTAAAGTTTGAAGACAGTGGTTTAAAGTTGGGGGCCGCTTGGGCCACGGGTGGTGCCTCGATTGTGGTTCTCAGCTTGTTGAATCAGTTGGATGATGAGGGTGGTGGCTGCGAGGGAGCGAAGGAGCGTTCACGGCTGTTTATGGTGAAAGCAGCAGAATGATTGAGCAGAATTAGGCGTTAGCGCGCATGGATGAGAACCAGATCGAAATCGCACAAACGTATGGGTTCCCCCCGCTTATGGGGCGGACTACAATCCTGTACTACGTTCCAGTGTTTGATACCAACTGATCGGCAATTACTAATGCTTAAAGGTAAGCGCGATGACGGACAATAGGCGGCGCTCCTCTACATCCGGGCGAATGGGGGGGCGGGTCGCAAGGCAAGCGCTGCGTGCTGCGCCGATACCTGAGGATGAACGCGCTGTTCAGCCTGGTCAGGCATCAGGACGATATCAGCCGCTCACAGAATCTGAAGTGTTGCGTATTCACCAGGCAGCACTGGAAGCGTTGGAGCAGATCGGTATTGCAAACGCCATACCATCCTGTCAGGAACTGGTGACCGGAGCAGGCGGCTCGATGACCGAAGAGGGCCGTCTTCTGTTTCCCCGATCACTGGTCGAAGATGTCGTCGCCTCGGCAGCACGGGATATCGTCCTTCCAGGGCAGGACTCTCGTTACGATATGCATCTCACCGGTAGCAGGACGTATTTCGGCACTGCTGGCGCTGCGGTCTATATTGTCGATACCGAAAAACGCGAATATAGAGATTCGATGCTGCAGGATCTTTACAATGCCGCCCGCATCGTGGATTCCATGGAGCATATTCATTTCTTTCAGCGCTCGATGGTGCCACGAGATGTTGAAGATCCACGGGAAATGGACTTCAACACCTGTTACGCGTCAATTGCCGGAACCACCAAGCATGTGGGCACCAGTTTTGTCGCTCCTGACCATGCGCACGAGGCCATCGATATGCTGGAGATAGTGGCTGGCGGTGAGAAAAAATGGCGGGAAAGGCCGTTTGTAAGCTGCTCGTGCTGTCATGTTGTACCGCCACTTCGATTTGCCGAAGATGCCTGTCGGGTACTGGAAGTCTGTGTCAACCGCGGGATGCCTGTTTTATTGTTGGCCGCGGGTCAGGCTGGTGCGACCAGTCCGGCGGCGCTCGCCGGTGCTGTGGTTCAGGAGACCGCCGAGGTGCTGGCCGGTCTGGTCTACGTGAATCTATTATCTCCCGGTCACCCCGCGATCTTCGGAACCTGGCCATTTGTCTCTGATCTTAGGACCGGGGCGATGAGCGGTGGCAGTGGTGAACAGGCTGTTCTCATGGCGGCCTGCGGTCAGATGGGTCGGTACTACGACCTGCCGACCGGTATTGCCGCCGGTATGGCCGACTCCAAGCTGCCGGATGCACAGTCAGGCTATGAGAAGGCCTACACAAATGTTCTGGCCGGACACAGTGGTGCGAACCTGATCTACGAATCAGCTGGCATGCATGCCAGTCTCCTCGGCTGCTGTCTTGAAAGCTATGTCATCGATAACGATATGCTGGGAGCAATCAACAGAACGATACGGGGTATTGAGGTCAACGAAGACACCTTATCCCTGGAGGCAATGCGGGAGGTGTGTCTGGACGGACCCAGTCACTATCTGGGGCACGATCAGACTATGGCGCTGATGCTGCGGGATTATGTGTACCCGGACTTGGGTGATCGAAACAGCCCGAAAGACTGGAACGAGGCCGGTCGACCAGATCTCGTCGAGCAGGCCAGGTATCGGGTAAAGCAACTTCTGTCCACAGCCAGGCCGCAACATATACCTGCTGATGTAGACAGTCAGATCCGTGAGCGATTTCCCGTCAAGCTGCCGCTTGAATCTATGGGCGGGTAATCTGGCGACGACTGGTTATTTGTCAGGGCGCCAGCTGTTCGATCGTCCAGCCGTCGGCGTCGTTACGCACATACATAAATCGGTCATGTAGACGATCCGGCTGGCTCTGCCAGAACTCAATGGTTTCTGGGGTGACGCGGAAGCCTCCCCAGAAGTCTGGCAGCGGGACGTCTCCAGCACTGAACTTCTGTTTCATTCTGGCCAGGGTAGTTTCCAGCACAGTCCGGGAAGAGATCACGCTGCTCTGGTCTGATGCCCAGGCACCGAGCTGACTTCCCCGGCTTCTCGATAGAAAGTAGCGCAGTGACGCTGCAGTTGGAATACGCTGGGCGATGCCGGTTATCGTGACCTGTCGCCCCATACTGAACCAGGAAAACAGCAGAGAAACACGCGGGTTCTCTGCGATCTGGTGTGCTTTACGGCTGCCGTAGTTGGTAAAGAAAACAAATCCATCACGGTCGTAAACTTTGAGCAGCACCGTTCTGACTGTGGGCGATCCGTCTGCCGACGCTGTAGCCAGGCACATGGCATTAGGAGCGGGTAGATTTTCCGCACAGGCCTGGCCAAACCAGGCTTCAAACTGATCAAAAGGGTCGGGCAGCAGGCTCTTGGGATCGAGCGGTTCGCGAGAGAAATCCTGCTTGATCTCTTCAGGTATTTTCATGGACATTCTGGGGAACTCTGGCCGGATCAGGCCATTATCGACCAAATTGTAAAGATCAGGTGCAGTCTGTTGCAGTCGGTAACTGACGGGCGATAAATCGTCTGTGGATAATGCGGGGGAAGGTTTGCAATGCAGTTTACGTGTATCAGCTGACCCTTACTGGAAATTCTGCAATGCGCTGGCGCCATAACTCAGGCCCTGTACGGTGTACAGAAGTTCCATTACTGTCGACGGCGACCGTAACCGGCATGTCCTTAACCTCGAATTCATAGATTGCTTCCATGCCCAGGTCTTCAAAAGCAACGACACGTGCCGAACGAATGGCCTTGGATACTAGGTAGGCAGCACCACCAATGGCAATCAGATACACCGCGCGGTGTTTTCGAATCGACTCGATCGCGCTGGGCCCACGCTCCGCTTTTCCAATCATCCCGATCAACCCTGTTTCTGCGAGCATCATTTCTGTGAATTTGTCCATACGTGTCGCAGTGGTCGGTCCGGCAGGTCCGACCACTTCTTCACCAACCGGGTCAACAGGGCCCACGTAGTAGATCAGCCGATTGCTAAAATCTACCCCCGCAGGCAGTGGTTCGCCACGAGTGACCAGATCGGCAATCCGTTTGTGCGCTGCATCTCTCCCGGTGAGAATTTTGCCGGACAGCAGTAGATTTTCTCCTGGCTGCCAGGTTGCAACGTCATTTCGAGTGAGTGTGTCTACATTGATCTGCCGGCCTTGGCTCGCGACGTCGGTCCCAATCTCGGGCCAGTTGCCAAGGTCTGGTGGCGTCAGCTTGGCAGGTCCAGTGCCATCCAGAGAAAAGTGTATGTGCCGCGTGGCAGCACAGTTGGGAATCATCGCGATGGGGAGGGAGGCAGCATGGGTGGGGTACGACAGGATCTTGACATCCAGCACGGTCGTGAGCCCACCTAGGCCCTGAGCGCCGATACCCGTCTGGTTAACCCGTTGGTAGATCTCAAGGCGTAGCGCATCGATGTCGTTGTCCGGTCCCTTCGAGATCAACTCATCCATATCAATCGCTGACATCAGGGATTCCTTGGCCAGCACCATGGCTTTTTCTGGAGTGCCCCCAACGCCTATGCCGAGAATACCCGGTGGGCACCAGCCAGCCCCCATGCCTGGTATCGTCTCCACTACCCAGTCCGACAGGCTGTCACTGGGGTTCAAGATGCTGAATCGGGCTTTGTTTTCCGATCCGCCGCCCTTGGCGGCGAGGGTGATCTCAATCGCATCACCGGCTACGAGTTCGGTATGCACAACAGCCGGTGTGTTGTCTCCGGTGTTGCGTCTTTCACCGAAGGGGGGTGACACCACTGAGGGTCGAAGAGGATTATCCGGGTTGTTGTAGGCTCGACGGACACCCTCATCGACCATTTCCTGAACCGAATCATTGGTATCAAAACTGACATTCAGTCCAAACTTAAGAAAGACGACAACGATGCCTGTATCCTGACAAACTGGCCGTTGCCCCAGGGCTGCCATCTTCGAATTGAGCAGTATCTGGCCGATCGCGTTTTTAGCTGCTGGAGATTCTTCACGTTCGAAGGCTCGAGTCATTGCTCGAATAAAGTCGGGTGGATGGTAGAAAGAGATGTACTGCAGACCGTCGGCTATGCTCCCGACAAAATCTTCTCTGGAAATGACGCTCATGGGCTCTCCGGCAGATCCAGTTCAGGTTAAGTGGTGTATTGATCGGTTCGAGCTTGAATCATACTGGGAGTGTATCAAACCATGCGGCTCCGCCACCTTTTTCATGGACAGGAGCTTTTCACCCCGTGTGTAAGTTGTTAGCATCAAGGTTGAGTGAGAGGTTAAACACAGATCTTAGGCAGTGTCTCTTCTTCATCAGCACGGACCATCAATATTGCTTGTAACCAGACCTGAGCATTCCTGTCTCCGCAGGCGGCCTCTGCCACTAGTATGGATGGTCGTGGCTGTGTTTCTGACTTGGTTCTATCCAGCAGATCAATCAGCCGCCCACCACCTGGTTAAACATCACAAACTCAAGTGTAGTCAGTATTTTCCCTGTCCCGACGCACTTCGACAGAGGATCTATTTTTGGATCGATGTATATGGTCGATGGAGCACCAACGATGCGATCCTCCATGATGCGCAGAGACCCCACCGGGTCTACAAGATCATCAAGGGCAAAGCGTGTGGGACAAACGGCAACACACAATTCATTAAGAAACAGAAGCGCCAGATACGTCTGCGGCTGGAACGCATCGCGACTTTGATTGAGCGAAAGAAAACAATCACTCAGGCAAAAGATAAGCACTACCTCAGTATGTTTTCTGGAAGATCGCCAGCTGTACTTCGTCGTGCAGCCAGGAACCTTCGGTGTCAGAGTGGAAACAAAGATGGTTTTCGGAATGCCTTGCGCCGATTTGGGACCTACGGACCGATTGTCAGGCGGGTACTCAAAGACGCGGGTTTGCATCAGGATATTCAATACCTGCCATTTGTAGAGTCTTCCTATAACCCCGAGGCGTATTCCAGAGTAGGGGCTGCAGGTATGTGGCAGATCATGCCGCGGACCGCACGTGTATTGGGACTTGAGTTGAATGCGATTCTGGACGAGAGGCTGGATCCGGAAGCGGCCAGCTGGGCAGCGGCACGCTATCTCAAAGACAGCCGAAAAACTCTGACTGTTGCTGCCCGGTCGAAAAAAGCCAACGTATCCAACAGTGAACTGACTCCGTTTGTAATCACCTCTTACAACTATGGTGTTAACGGTATGCGAAGAGCCATAAAGAAACTCGGTCCGGATTTTCTTACAGTTCTAAACCGTTATCAAACTCGGAAATTCCGGATTGCGGTCAAGAATTTCTACGCAGGTTTTCTTGCGGCACGACATGTTGCACGAAACGCCAGTCGTTTTTTTGGATCGTATTCAAAGGGAAGGCCGTTGCGTTACGATACGATCATGTTGCGCAACAGCGCGTCAATCGACAGGATAAGAGTGGTTTTTGGAATCAGTCTATCCAGGCTGAAATCGTTAAATCCAGCGTTGACCCGGTTTGTTTGGCACGGTTGGCGCGAAATACCTGGCGGTTACCCGCTGCGTCTGCCTCTGCGTCAGGGTGGTTGGGCAGACAAAATCGCTTATCTGCATTCACTGCCACCAGAGGCAGATCGTGGCACGCCAAAGCGTTATACGGTGAGGTCCGGTGATACGGCCTGTGCGATCGCCAGTGCGTTTCGGGTGAAGTGTCGCGATCTGATTGATATGAACAGACTGGGCAGGCAGGCTGTGATTCGCGTTGGCCAGTCGCTTCAGTTTCCGCTGCGTGCTTCCTGGAAACGCCAACTGCTCAGTCGTGCTGACCCGGGCACATACACTGTTGCACCGGGCGATACTGTCTGCGGTATTGCGCAGCGGTATGGCGTTAAGTGCCGTGCATTGCTCGCCGCGAACGGACTTTCATCGGGATCTGTACTCTCTGTCGGACGGAAAATGGTAATCCCTGGCGCGTTGGTTGAGACAGGAGGTGGAGACACCTATACAGTCAGGAAAGGTGACAGTGCCTGTGGCGTGGCATCGCGATACGGGGTGTCATGCGACACCTTACTTGCGGCCAATGAACTCGGCCAGCGGGGCTTGATTTTCCCCGGCCAGACACTTCGGATCCCCCGTCAGCAGAATATAGCCCGTGGTACTGGCACCCAACAGTCTTCGACCAGGAAAGCGCTCAAAACAATTATGGTCGAGTACCGTGTGAAAAAAGGAGACAGCGCGTGTGGTATTGCTGACCGCCTGGGCGTGAACTGTAAGGCTCTGCTGACAGACAATGGACTGGGTAGACGCAGTGTTATTCATCCAGGCCAGAAGCTGCTGGTTTCAGGCGTATCCGAGGATATTGCCAAGGCCTTAGAGTCGACCAGAAAGGGACCAGCCAGTTCAGAATCCAGTTACACGGTAACAGCGGGTGATTCGGTTTGTGAGATCGCGTACAGCAGGGGTGTGTCATGTGATGAGTTACTGGCTTTCAACGGGCTGCAGATGGCCTCGATTATCGTACCGGGCCAGGCGTTGCGACTGCCAGGGAACGCCCAAAATCGCAGACCTTCGTCAACAGTATCGGGAGCCGGTGGGTCTAAGTTGATCAGCGCAGATGACAGCGGCAGTACAGAGTTTAGTAGCAAGCAGGGCCAGCCAGACACTGCCGGTGTTGCATCTAGCGAAGTCGAAACCCCGTCCTCACGCGTGATCGAACCTTTAGATCAGGACATTGAATTCCGCGTGCAAACTACAGAACGCGGCGGGGAACGGGTATATCGAATCAATGTTGAACCTGGTGAAACACTGGGCCACTACTCAGATTGGCTGCGTCTGGGCGGTATCGCTGCGATTCGGGAACTCAACGGAATTCAGGAGACGCTGAATCTTCAAGTGGGTGATGCCCTGTTGCTGCCAGTTTCAAATCAGACTCAAACCTTCGCATTCGACCAGCGAAGGCTGGAATATCACCGGGTACTGGTGGAAGAATTCAAGGAACACTTCGAAGTGCATAATGTTCAGCAATACACCATTCGACCGGGAGACAGCGTCTGGCGACTTGCCAGCTCGTTCGAATTGCCGGTTTGGCTGATTATGCGGTACAACCCGGAGTTGCGAACTACCTTACCGATTGCCGGCGACATCTTACGCATTCCCTTAATCAGAAAACGCAGTACTTAACGTGCTGTTGTATTCAGTCAGGCACCAACTGTAGCGATATCGAGTTGATGCAATAGCGTTGACCTGTCGGTTTGGGACCGTCCTCAAATACGTGACCCAGATGAGCATCACAATTGCTGCACGTCACCTCAGTTCTGACCATGCCATGGCTGTGGTCAGTTTCTGTAATGACTGCGTTATCTGAAATAGGTTGCCAGAAACTGGGCCAGCCTGAGCTTGAATCAAATTTTTCGTATGATCTGAAGAGTTCACTGCCACAGCAGGTGCAGGTATAGGTGCCAGGTACTTTGCTGTTGTTGTATTCCCCACTGAAAGGCGGTTCGGTTCCCTTAAGTCGGCAGATTTTGTACTGCTCGGGCGTCAGTGTATTTTCCCAGTCGTTGTTCGATTTGCTCACGGTTCTGTCCAGAAGGTGGATGGGCAGTGAATGCAAAGTTTACCCGCTATTTTGTCTTGCAAGCTGGGTACGTTTGCCATGGGCTTCACGGGCAATGTTCATATCGTCCAGAAACCAGGACAGCTCGTCCAGATGCAGTGCTTGGGGCCCGTCGACTAACGCCTGTTCGGGCCTGGGGTGAAAATCGACGAGTACCATGTTGGCACCGGCGATAATGCCCTGTGCGGTTACGTGCATGATATCCAGGATCCCGTCAGGTCCGCGATTGCGACTGCCCACGGAATGTGATGGGTCAATACAAACTGGCAGATGGGTCAGATGCTTAACCGCAGGAACATGTGAAAAGTCGACAAAATTCCGGTGTGGGTCACCGAGGTTGGTTTTCATGCCACGCAGACAGAAAATTATATTAGCGTTTCCTTCTCTTGCCAGGTATTCGGTTGCATTCAACGATTCCTCTAAAGTGATCCCGAATCCCCGCTTGATCAACACAGGCAGATCGGTCTGTCGGCCGACGGCTTTGAGAAGTTCAAAGTTCTGTGTGTTGCGAGTGCCGATCTGCAGCATGACTCCGGTAGGGTGTCCTGCATCATCCAGCGCGGTCAAAATGTCATCCACCTGGGTGTCATGGGTGACCTCCATAGCGATGACCTTGATGTCATACTTGCCAGCCAGTTCGAAGACCCAGGGCAGGCACTCGGCCCCATGCCCCTGGAATGAATAGGGGTTAGTCCGCGGTTTAAAGGCTCCCATACGTGTGCACGGTAATCCATGTTCGTTCAGCGCGCGCATCATGATTTCCACATTGTCACGATTGTCGACGGCACACAATCCGGCAAAGAGGTGTAGCGACTGCTGGTCAAATCGAATGCCTTTGTAGTCAAAACTCCGAGCCCGATCATCATCGGCGTGGCGGCCGATAATCCGATAATCTCGAGAAACCCGGACGACACGCTCGACCGACGGCAGGCTCGCCACTTCCTGCGGATCGAGTAAGTCGGTATCGCCGACGGCGTAAATTTCTGTCAGAACGCGGCCTGTTCCGGTCACGCTGTGTACCTGTGGGATGATCCCGGGGCGAGCGGCCAGAAAATCAAGCACGGCCTTTGCTTCCGCAGATTCAATCTCAGTATCGGGCCGCAGGACTATAATCATGGATTTACCTCAGATAAGGTCTGGATCGGCGTTTCAGGGTCATTCCCCCACTCTGACCACGAGCCGGGATAGCCACGCACGGCCGGGTAGCCCAGGGATTTAAGCAGCATCCAGGTATGGGCCGAGCGATGGTGTGTCTGACAATAAGTGATTACCTCACGCGTTGGCAGGATCTGTCGAGCCTCCAGCATATCTTCAAGAATTCTTTTTGGTTTCAGTCTCAAGTGATTGTTTGTATCGATCGTATCCAACCAGTTCAGGTTGACCGCGCCCGGAATGTGGCCTGCCCGGGCGCTGAGCTGCTTGGTTCCAATGTACTCTTCCGGAGTTCGGGCATCGACTAAGATAACCTGGTCATCATTCAGGTGGGACAGAATGTATTCTCGGGTCGCGATGACAGAAGTATCCATGGCTACTGTGGGTGCAGTATTTTCCCGTACCGGTAGTTCCACGCTTAATCGACGGTGCTCGTTTCGCCAGGCGGTCATTCCACCGTCGAGTACTGAACAGCTGGGGTAGCCCATGACGTGTAACGTCCATACCAGGCGGGCGGCACGGCCACTGCCTTCATCATCACAGGCAATAATCCGGCAGCCGTCGCTTAATCCCAGTGCTGCGCTGAGCTGTTCCAGCTGTTTGCCAGGCGGAAGTTGGCCCGGGGCTGGCTTGTTGCCATCTAACAGCGTCACATAGTCCAGGTGAGTGGCACCTGGGATATGGCTGGAGGCGTAATGTTCCAATTTGCTGAGATCCACCACGCGCACTTCACCATTGTCCAGCTGGTCATCCAGCTCTTCAGTAGTGATCAGTATGGGCGCTTCGTTCATGGCTGATTCAAGTCTAAGGCATATTCGGACACATCCAGCAACCCGGCCTCCATTATTCCAAGGGGCTGACCGGATGAGGGCGAACCGCTATTGTGCGAACAATTGCCGGTCGACAAAAGGCTGCTGTACTCTCACATGTGTCGGACCATAAACCACTGCGCTAGGTTTTCAGGTCTGTCCGGTTTCCTGATTGAATGCATCGATCAGTGTGTCCCACACAGGGATCAGTCTCTCGAGCTGATCCCAGAAAGCCTGTTTCCTTCTACGCTCAAAATCAAGTGTGTCGATGCCTTGCTGTTCGACCCAGGTGTAGTACCCCAGGTTGAATATGCGTGTCCGATCGATTTCGGTGAGTTCCAGCAGATGGTCGACACGAACATTTTTCAGGTGTGTGCCGTAGAGTTCGGCTGCTAACAGTTCATTGAAACCCTCTGGCGCTTCGAGGGACAACCACTTCTGCAGTTCGGTTTGATAAAGCGCCGATCCATCTGTTGCAACGGTGATCAGCACATCTTCAGGACCGAGCGACAGGTATCGGGCGACCTTGATGGCTGCTAACACATTGGCGATACCGGAAAACCCCATTGATGTCAGCGCGTCGAGGACCTCGGGGGAAATACCCTTTCGCTGGCGCAGGTAGTTTCGACCGACCGGTGTATTGAACAGCGCATTGATACCGTCTGAATCGTAGTCGGAGACGCCGACCACGAGGTCTGTGTTCATCACGTTATGAATCAGTGGCACGTGCTTGTCGCCTACGCCCTGGATGTTGTGTTCACCAAAGCCGTTGTAAAGCAGAGTTGGACATTCCACCGGTTCCACCGCCACGATTCGAGTGCCGTATCGGTTCTTGAGGTGGTCACCGGCGCCAAGGGTGCCAGCAGAACCGGTCGCCGCTATAAAACCGGCCAACCGGGCGTTGGGCAGGGAGGCACTCACGGACTGAAAGATTCTGTCAAGTGCATTACCCGTGACAAAACGATGTACCAGGTAGTTGGAAAATTCCGAAAACTGGTTGACGATGATGTTCTGTGGATCACGAGCGAGTTGTTCACATTTATCGTAGATCTCTTTGACGTTGCTCTCTGTACCGGGTGTACGCACGATGTCTTCGGGATCGCTGACCCATTTTTCCAGCCAGCTGAATCTTTCCCTACTCATGCCTTCTGGCAGTACAGCAACACCATGACAGCCGAGAATGCGGGAAATCGCGATTCCGCCCCGACAGTAGTTGCCAGTCGAGGGCCAGATTGCACGATGATGGCTGGGGTCGAATGCGCCGCTGACCAGTCGTGGAACCAGACAGCCGTACGCAGCTAGTACTTTGTGTGCACCGATCATCGGGAATCGATCACCCAGAGCGACGATGATTTGTGCATCGACACCGGTCAATGCTTTTGGCAGACACACAAACTCGGGCGTATCGGTTAGTCCTGTGCGAGTGTGATCGTTATACCAGTGAACGCGAAAGAGGTTTCGAGGATCAGGGGCATCGGCGTGTACCTGGTTCAACTTGGTGTAGACATCGTTGAGCGCTTGCGGCGCATGGGCGAGTTCTGAGAATAGCGGGAGTCGCACCCCGGCCTCCCGCAGGTGAGCCACAGCGCGGCCATAAGTCGACCGATCCTGGATTTCCTCAGGTAGTTGGAAAGGGTTCATGACTAAAGCTGGTAGCAGTTTTCAGTTATCCAGGGTAGACCAGAAGCTGGAATTGACGAACCGATAACGGCAGATTCGGAGACACCTACCGGTTCGCTCAGACCATGCGGCGATTCCTTGGGTTGGTTGAAATACAAGTTTTGTGACTATATTGACGACCGCATGAGTCTGCCAAGCAGCCAGATTCACGCTGCCGGCGTATTACGTTTATTGCAGCCGCTTAACCATAATCTTGATGTGCTTGAATTGCAACGGCCCCCTGTCCCGGTCGTCGGCGACCATGCGCCGGCTCATGGGGACGGGATCATCGATCAGCACCATGGAACCGCCGGGTAAAGACCACCGACCCGAGTTTCCTTTGTTTCCTGAGACCCTACTGTGGGTCTCGCACGCTTGGATTGACGGGAAAACGAGGAAACTCTCCGTTTAAGACAGATGCGACGTCGGTCGCCACGGTCGTTTGTAGATCGAGCAACGCATCGGCTGAGTAGAAGCCTGTGTGCGGGGTCAGAATGACGTCGTCGCGTCCAAACAAGGGACAATCGTCTGGAGGCGGTTCCTGTGGCAGCACATCCAACGCAGCGCCAGCAATTTCGCCGGCCACCAACGCCTGCGCCAGTGCATCGATGTCGACCAGCGGTCCACGGGCCGTATTAATTAACAATGCCTCGGGCTTCATTTGTTTAAAAGCTTTTTGGCCAAATAGATTCTTGGTATCTTCTGTCAAGGGGGTATGTATGGAAATAAAATCGGCTCGTTCCAGGAGTTGGTCGAAGTCGACCCGCTCCACATCAAGCTTTGTAAATACTTCGTCGGAAACGTAAGGGTCGGCTGCGATAGTTTTGATGCCAAAGGCGTGAGCCTTGGGAACAACACCTTGCGCGATGCTTCCGAATCCGACCAAGCCTAGGATGCGTCCTTTTAGCCGATTGATGGGAACCACGGCTGACATTTCCCAGCGCCCATCGTTGACCAAAGCATGAGCGTATGGGATTTTACGTGCCAGGGCGAGCAGCAGGGCAAGCGTATGGTCGGAAACTTCATCGAGACAGTACACCGGCGCGTAGGTTACCAAGATGCCCGCCCGGGTTGCGGCGTCAATATCGATGTTGTCCGTACCTACCCCAAATCGTCCGATGACCCGGCAGCGTTCTAATTCAGCGATGATGTCACCGGTGATCTTGGCGTAGGTAACGAACAGTGCATCTGCTTCCCGGGCGACTTCGAGAATGGCTTCCGGTGTGGACTCCGCCGCCAAATGAATTTCGAAATCAATGTCGCCAAGCGCCTGCCGGGCCGGTTCTAGGCTTGGAAATACCGTATCAGCAACTGCGATGAGTATCTTACCCATTGATTGAGCCTATATATGTCGGAAACATCTAGAAAAATGAGGGCCTAGGCATCGAAAAGAATCACAAGTTCAGCATATTTGCGGCGCCGCTCAGAGCGACACCGCAAATACTTAAGGAGGGTTATCCGCCGGCCAGTTCTTTGACCATGGCCTTGTACGCTTCACTTTGAAGTGGGCGCTGTGCTTCATATTCGGGACCGTCCACGTAATCGCGGGTCTCGCCGATGGCTTTGATCAGTTTTTTGTAGGTTTTGTCATCCTGTAGCGCTTTCAATGCAGAGCGGAGTTTTTCAATGATATCGTCAGGTGTGCCTCTGGGCGCCATTACGACTCGATGCATGAGCCCGATGTCCGCGGTGTAGCCCAGGTCAGCAAAGGTTGGCGCGCCTTCAAATGAGGTCTGCGTACCTGCGCTGATGAGTACCCGAACGTTGTCACCTTGAGCGAGAATCGTAGACTTAAACTGCAGGGTGAAGTCTGCCTCGCCAGCAAGAAAACCGCGCATCGAGGGGCCACCGCCTTTGTATGGCACCATAACAATTTTGTCAACGATACCCGCTTCAGCGAATAACTGGAGTCCTGGCGCATGAGTGGCGCCCCAGTCACCGGAATGGGCGAACTTCAGCTTGCCTGGGTTTTCATTGGCATAGGCGACCAGTTCCTTCCAGGAATTAAACGGGCTGTCCGCAAGGACAATTGCCGAGAAGTTACCAGAATTGAGTTTCCCGACCGTGATGAAATCTTCGGTCGTGTTGTAAGGTAATTTTTTTACATGTTGCTGGAGTTGATCGTAGTAGTTGTGCGTAAAAAGCAGTGTGTAGCCATCGGGTTTGGCCTTGGCCGCTGCCGCAGTTCCCGTTTGACCAGAAGCGCCAGGCATGAGCTTGACGATCATTGCATTGCCCAGGTACTGAGGGATCACGCTGGTGAACACACGGGCATTGCGATCATGAGACCCACCGGCCCCAAGGGGCAGAATTAATGTGATTGGTTTCTCGGGGTATTCAGCCCGCGCGTTGTTTGCTGCCAGCAGGCCGAATACCAAGACCGCGCTGAAAATGATTTTCAAAAGATTTGAAATACGCATTTGTCCTCCTTAAGGTGTGTACAGGAACGGAGAGACTCCAACAGTTCTTTTATTCAGGATCTGTTAACTGGGAGCTCTTGAGACCCAATTAACTACAAGTAACCCCTTGACGTCAAGACTAAATATGTCTCGTTTAACTGGTTTGATCAAAGCGTTGTCTCAAGCGCATGGTACGGCGCCACATAAGAAAGGTAAAAATAGGCGTTAACACAAGGATCGCTGCGGTGAATGGTCGTTCGACGAAAACATATCCCGGAAGATTGCCGGCCGATAAGATGACCGTCTGACCAAACGAGTATTCAAGGGTTGGCCCTAATATGAATCCCATGGCCATGGGTGTCACATCAAAATGTAGCTTGCGGGCGATATAGCCGAAACCGCCAAAGAAAACCAGTACAGCGAGGTCAAAAGGTTGCGAGCGAAATACCCATGATCCAGCAAAGGCAAAGATCAAAGTTAATGGCAACAGGAGGGATTTTCTAATGGTTACCACTTTAGCAAAAAATGGGATGCACACCTTGCCGATAAATAAGAACATGATATTGGCGAATATCATGGCAATCAGGATCGCGAATACCAGATCTCCCTGCTGCTGCATCAGTTGTGGCCCGGGCCGGAGCCCGTGGGCAATGAATGCACCGACCAGGATTACGGTTAAATTGTCTCCGGGAATGCCGAGCGTCAATAGTGGCACTAAAGTCGGCCCGTTGACTGCATTGTTCGCAGCCTCGGCCGCAGCAACCCCTTCAAGCTCGCCCTTACCGAACTTCTCGGGTGTTTTGGAGGCGCTCTTGGCTGCCGCGTAGCCCATGAAGGCGGCAACCACTTGTCCTACGCCAGGTATCATGCCGATCCCGGTTCCAATGAATGTCGAACGAACAATCGTGCGAATGCAGCTTTTGAACTCAGCAAATGTGAGTCGAGCGCCAGTGACCCGCAGATCGCTGGATTGAATGAAATGGGTAGCCCGTCGCTCAATGCCAATAAAGATCTCTGGCAGCGCAAAGACGCCAATCAGCATCGGCAGTAGTGGAATTCCTGCTTCGATGTCCATCATACCGAACGAGAATCGGGACAGCGCACCAATTGGATCCTGCCCAATCATGCCAAAGAACAGTCCCAGGGCAAGCATCAGCAATCCTTTGACGAACACACCGCTAGACGTTGCTGAGATAACGATAAGCGCTAGAAACAGGATGGCTGCAAGCTCGGGAGGCCCCATGAAAAGCGCAACCGCCGCAATAGGACCAATTAACGCGATGGTAATAATGTCGCTGGCCAAGTCGCCACTGACGGAAGAATAGAGCGCAATCTCGAGCGCCTTGCGGGCCTGCCCTTTCTTGGTCAGGGGAGGCCCGTCAAAAGTCGTTGCCACGGCGGCGCCAGTGCCTGGCATAGATATCAAGATTGCAGGAATGCTGCCGCCATAGATGCCCCCCTTATAAATACCGATCAGAAATGGAATGCCGAAAAGGGGATGGATGAAAAAGGAGATGGGCAAGAGAATAGCCATCGCCATCAGCGTAGTGAATCCGGGCAAGGCGCCTACGAACATGCCCAGAAACAATCCGCCCGCCATCCACACGAATGTCATGAACACCGTTTCGGGGTTGAATAGGATGGCAAAGCCGCCAAGAAACGATTCAAACATTATTGCGATGAGTGCTCAGATAATTGAATGATTGCTGATGTACTTGATGGGATCGTAAATGATCCAGTGTGACGGTATTACTTCATCAACAGGAAAGGGGGGCAGTGAGGTGATGAGTACTTTGGTGAATAAAACGAAAATAATTACAGGAACAGCGACGGCCACTACCCCGGCTAAGAGGAAATTTCGATTACCAAAATACGTTGACATGACCAGAATCATGAGTGCACTGCCGATCACGAAGCCGAGGTAGACCATCACGTATACGTAGCCGGCCATTAGGATCAGGGTAACGATTACATTGGTAATGGCCTCCCGATCGAGTTCGCGCAATTGGTTTCGTTGTCGAATTTGAAAACTGGCAATTAAGAGCCAAATGCCGAGCCCAAAAAACGAAACAGCTACCAGTCGTGGGAATAATTCAGGAGAAAGCTGGGTCCCATATCCGATCTTGATCAGTGGCTCGTCAATCTGTGAAGGCGCAATAAAGAAGAGTACGGCGCCGATCGTAGTGAATACGATTGCAGCCACCGAGTTAAAGTTAAGCTGGCGGCTTAAGACAGTTTGATTCACGTGAAATTAACCGTCAAATTCAACGACTAAGGTGCGTCAATGCGCCCCGCCATATCAATCTCGACTATGTAACGGATAAATTTGGGCGACCTTTCTGACTGCCCGGTGCGATATCTACTGGATCCAGCGCACGAGCCCTGCCACTCCATCTACACCCACCTGCGCACCATCCGGTATTACACTGGTGGCATCAAGTGCGCCGAGAACCATGGGAATTCCTCGCTCACGGGCGAGTGACGCCAGATGGGATGTGCTCCCACCGAGTTCCGCAACGACGCCGGAAACACGCGGTAGAACCTGACTTAATGCCGGGCCCGCCACTTTTGTAACAAGCACATCACCGGGCGCAACGCGACCAAGCTCGCACTCACAACTGATAACACAGGCTCTGCCCGTCCCCCAGCCAATTCCGCCTGGCTGTCCGCGCAGGCTAGGATGTTGCAACCAGAGTTTATCAGGAACACTGACCGGTCCAAGATGTAAAGGGCGCGCCTGCAAGAGCTTGAATCCTGCAGCGTCGAGTGCCCATTCAATTTCTACGGGTCCCTCCATTAACTTTTCGGATTTTTTCATGATGAAACTGAGTTCTCGGAGTTGCCCGTCATCGAGGCAGCGCTTCGACACATGTTCACTATTAACCTTTGTTGGTGACGGCGATCCATGGTGCCGGGCACAGTGAATACTGTGTGTCTTGCGCCCAGTGTACGTTTCAATCGGCACGCCGTCGGAGTCGAGTCCGTATAAGTCTGGTACTATTTCCCCCTGCGCGATCGATTCACCAAAGCCCCAGGTGGCAGTGACACTCATGCCGCCACCGGCAGTCTGGCTCATGCCGCCACCTGAGCAAATTGCATCGACTAGAGGTTGTACAAGTACTGCCATAGCCGTATCAGCAGGTGTTATATCTTTACTTTCCATGTATCGAAGTGCGCGCGATGACCACAGTGCCCCCCAACAGGCGCGGACGGCTGTCAAAAAATCTTCTTTTTTATCTATACCTAAAAAGGTCTGGAACTGTCCTGCAAATGAAGCATCCTGAGTGTCCTCCATAATCGATGAGGAGCGAACTGCGACCGATGTTCCTGAGTCCAAGACTAAACGGTCGTAAGCCTGCAACAGCGGTTGTTGAATATCCGAACTAATGGGTTCACCAAAGAGGGCCATTCGTATTTGAGAGATCTGTTGCCTTGCGTCGAGAAAACCCAATGACACAGCCTTGTCAGCAATCTCAGTTAAGCCGAGGTGTTCAAGTTGAGCTCGGTAGGCGTCCGCGCTGAGACAGAAACCGCCAGGGGTGCACAGACCAGACTGACTGAGTAACGCCTGGTTAGCGGCCTTCGGTCCGAAACGACGGAAATTCGTGGCTTCCGAATCGGATAAGCGAATTACGAGCTGGTTCTTGGTCATATTTGCGTGAAATGGCGCGTGAGTTTATCGTCCTAGAGTTCTTGTTGACATGAGATTCGAGAAAACATGGATTTCACATCACCTCAACCGCCGTAATTTCTTTCACAGGAAAGTTTGAGATAATTTCGACGTGATCGTCATCGTCATGGACGATCAGCATTTCCTCAATACGAACGCCATATCGATGGGTTTTCCCGTGCTGGGTCTCTAGGGCAAAAACCATACCTGGTTTGATCTCAATCGGGTGGTCCAGAGACCAGATTCGGGAGATTACCGGCGGATCGTACTGGGCAAGGCCGAGGCCGTGCCCCCATAGATTTGCGGCTGCTTGGTCTTCCTCATCATAGCCCCAGGCCTCCTTTGCGGAAGGCCATTTGAGCGCGATATCCCGGGTGGTTGCGCCGGCCTTTACCGCGCCGATCGAATCGTATAACCAGTCATAAGCTTCCTGATACGTATCTCTCATCTCCTGGGTAGGTTCGCGCCCGACACAGTAGGTGCGGTAGTAACAGGACTTGTAGCCATTCCAGGTGAGCGCCGCCAGGTCCATAAATACGATGTCTCCTGGTTGTATGATGCGGTCTGTGAAGTTGCGCCAGTTTGGCCAGGTATTCGGCCCTGAAGATACGATCACATCCTCAACATCTTCCATGCCGGGGATCGAGTATAGATAGTGCATGATGTGTGCTGTGACCTGGTTTTCCGTCAAGCCTGGTTTCAGAAACTTCATACACTCGTAGTGTGCTGAATCACCGATTGCACCGACGATGCGCATGCATTCTTGTTCGTCTTCATTTTTTATGGCACGTGCTTCCATCATTGAACTCATTCCGTCAGTCCATTCAATGCCGGCTTCTTCAAATGCTTTCATCATGTTGATGTCGATGAAGTCGACACCAAGCTTTTCTCCCGCTACCCCAAAACGCTTCATTTCCTCCATGATGGCAGCGGTGAACTTTTTTACCTGTTGTGTTGAGGCGGTTCCGGCAGCACCCTTGATCCAGGCATAAGAATAACGAACGTTTTCTTCGGGTATCCAGGGCGAATGTCGCAATATCTGTGCGCCGATATCACCTTGTTCGAACAACACGGGAGCGCCATCTCCGCATAGAATGGCGTAGCGTAAGCCCGGTTTGAGTCGATTCCATCCCGGTGTCAGCGTGCTCGTGATATACCGTACATTTTCATCGTACATGCAAAGTACTGCCCCTAACCCGTTGGCCTTCATGCGCGCGCGGGCGCTTTCCAGCCTGTAAGTACGTAACCGGTCCCAGTTGATCTTCTGCTGCCAGTCCGTTCCCGTAACGCCGAAATTAGCCGTCCCGTATCTCATGATCGTTTCCTCGCCTTCAGTTAGCGTGTAAAGACAACATCGCTTGCAAAACTGCACGTTCAAGTATCTAGGGGTAAACGTGTAACAGAACCCGCGACGGAAAACAATCTTTCCTGCCTTATTTAGCCAGGAGTCCTAACGTGACCCTATTCGTGGTATCGAGGGGCCTCGGTGGAGGCGACTGCCGAATTTGGGTTAATCCGGTGGTTATCTCAAGAATAAGATTGCAGATAATAGAGTGTGGACTTTCACCAATATCGAAGTTTGGGATAGTCGGTTCCCCAGTAGGGTCAAGCCATTTCCAAGCCGACAACCGAAGTGGCCACCACTGCGTGTGGATTGGGCAGATATCACATCAGATTGAAATTCCAATGACGATTACATTCCTTTTGATTGTCCTAGCAATATTTCGAGTGGTTGGAGATTCTGGACTAAAGATCAAGTTATTTTTTAGTTCTCAGCCTGATCAGATGTGGGTGCCGGACATAAATTTAGTCGAATATCGGATCGACAGCTCTCAGAAATTGTAAGATGATAGAAATTCGATAGTTGCAACCACTGCCCCAAGTCTTGGGAGGAGATCTACAGCATGGCATTGTTACCTTATGTACAAGACGACACTAGTTCACGAGAGGTTCAGGTTCTCTTCCAACACTGCCGATCTCTTCTGGGTAGAGTTGCGAATGCAATCCGGGTCGCGGCCCATACGCCTAGGGTTGCTCAGTCCTTAGTTGGGTTTATGGTCGCTGCACTGCGCACAGAAGTCAGTGGCGTACTCGATATGCGAATCAAGGCGCTGGTTATCCTTAAGACGTCGACCCTCAACGGTTGTGCCTATTGCGTCGGGCACAATACTGCGCTAGGCCGGTCTTTAGGATTTCAAGAGGACGAGATCGAAGCAATTTCACAGAATTACCAGTTGTCTGATTACTTTTCGCCTGCAGATAAGGCGGCAATCCACTGGGCCGAATGCTTGACTGAGAGAACTTATAAAAGACATCCCGAGGTTATGGCACAACTGAAATTACACTTTAATGATGCTCAAATTGTCGAAATCACGATGGTTTCTGGGTTTTTCAATTTCTGGAATCGGTTCACTGACGCGTTGGAAATCGATATTGAATCAAGTGATTCCGTGGGTAATATCCAAAGATCGAAGACCGTTGATGTCGAGGACTATGTAAAGTACATGCGTGATTGCTGGTGGAATGACGGAGCCTACACGAGAGAAGCGGCAGAATAGTATCAGTTGCGCGACAATGGTTGGTGGGGAACCGGATCAATTGCCTATCGCACTTTGGCCCAGCCAAATCGCAGGGTCATGTAGAGGTAGAGGGCAAAAACTATGGAGAAATCACTATGTCGGCTTATTGGGTAGCACGTGCGAAAATCAACGATCCAGTCCAATACAAGAAATACACCGACCCCATTGCGGCGGTTATAGATGAGCACGGCGGTCGAATTTTGGTGCGGGGAGGACGTTATGAGATTCTTGAAGGGACTAAGAAATTTGAGCGTCATGCTGTGATCGAATTTCCGTCCATGGAAGCGGTATTGGCCTGTTATCATTCCGAAGAATATCAAGCCGCTCGACAATTTCGACTTGGCGGTGTTGGAGAAAACGAATTGGTCATCGTGGAAGGGATAACGAGATAGTCGAGCCCGCTTGAATTGACGTGAGGATAATTTTGTAGATTAGATTACAGGATGATCATTCGGCTGTCGATGCTGATCGACTAGGCCTTAAAAAGAATCAGGGACTTTCATCCGACAAATTTGGAGCGAGAGAAATGCACATAACAGTTGGGATAATTGGTCTTGGCCCTATGGGTGGGAACATCGCCCGTATCCTTCTCAGTAAGAATTTCTCGGTAGCAGGCTTTGACATAAAGGTTGAGCGAATGAAGCCTTTGGGCGAAGCTGGCATGGTCATGACGCAATCAACATTCGAAGTAGCTGATAAGGCAGACGTCTTGATTACGTCGTTGCCCAGTGTGGCTGCTCTTCAAGTAGTAACAGCCGAAATATTGAAGAGTCAGAAAACGAACCAGGTTATTGTTGAAACCAGTACTTTGGCACTGCAAGAAAAGTTAAGCGCCTATCAGAAATTCAAGTCTGGAGGCAGAATCATGCTGGATTGTCCAATTAGTGGTACTCCCTCGATGCTAGTTGGGATGACGGCCGCTATTTATGGAAGTGGCGACGAAGACGCATACAGAAAATGTCTTTCTGTCTTCGAAGGATTTACCGCGACCAACTACTTTGTTGGCGAGATTGGTAATGGAACCAAAATGAAACTGCTGGCTAATTATCTGGTACATGTTCACACAACGGCCGCGGCTGAATGTATGGTGATGGGTCAGAAAGCCGGCCTCGACCCGGAGTCGATCTATAAAACTCTTAAGTCTGGCGCCGGCGGTTCAAAAATGTTTGATATTCGTGGTGCTATGATGGCGAAATCAGATTACAGAGAGGGTGGCGGCACCATGTTTGCGATCTATGAAAAGGATTCTGGCATCATTACCGATTTCGCCGCCAGCGTAAAAGCACCGATTGACCTGTATGTCTCATCAAGACAAAAGATGAATTCCGCGATGGCGCTTGGCTTGGGGCATTTGGATACCTCGGCGGTTTGTAAAGCAATAGAAGTTGCAGTGGGGATTGACCGGAAGTTGGCGGAGTAACGGCGATCGAACAACCGCGATTCCCGCTGACGGTCGTCCGGTAGAATGAACTGATATCTCTTGCACTGTTGGATGCTACGACTGCGTTATGACCGAGTACAACTACAATCGTTTCAGTCCATCGAATTACGACTACGGCAGTTTCTCCGGGCCAAAACCCGGAGAAGAAATGCTGGATTTCAGGCTGTACTCTCTGGATGGAACGGAAGCAAAGCTAACTGATTTCGAGGGACAGTGGATTGTCCTCGAGACAGGAAGCTTGACTTGCCCTATGTACGTGAAAAATATTAATCCAATAATTCAGGTGGTTCAAAAATATCCGGATGTTCAGTTTCTCGTAATTTATATTCGGGAAGCGCACCCCGGGTCTCGTCAGGGACCGCATCAGAGCATGGAAGAGAAAATTTCGCTCGCTCGGAAAATACAGCAGGACTATGGCGAGATCAGATCAGTCCTGGTGGATGATCTGGATGGCAGCATGCACCAGGCATATGGGTCGTTTCCGAACATGGTGTATGTAATAAATCCGCAGGGCGAAGTGGTTTACCGATGTGACTGGGCATTTCCGCATCTTATAGATAAGGTGCTGCAGAATCGGCCGAAACTGAATTTTGTGGAGAGAAAACGGATTGTCACGGCGGCTCCCTGGATTATGGTGCCTGTCACCCTGAAGGGTGGATGGGATGCGCTGTGGGACATATTAATTGCTTTGCCGAGTATTCTCTGGGCGCACCTGAAGGTAGATATTTCAATACTTTTCAGGAAGCAAAGCAGTTAGTGGTTTGGTGAGATTAACAGACATCAAGTGCATACTGATTTCTTCACTTCCGAGTGGAATTTTCCGATCTATTAGTCAACCTGCGATCAGTCGACATAGTGAATTCATATCTTTTGGGAAAAACCAGGCAATTGAGGGCAGGGCGCACCTTGGGCGATTATTGGCTCGAACGCTCTCGAATTGTGGAACCGAGATGGCGATATGAGTGAGGTATTTGTACAGACAGATGAGCAGAGATTGATTCTGGAAACAGTGCGTAAGTTTGTTGCGGAGGCAGTCACGCCGGTAGCAGCTGAGCTGGATCGACAGCTAGACCCCGATGATTGTTTTTCTTGGGAAATCGTTGACCAGACGGACCGCGTCGGGATTCGCACGATGACGCTCTCCGAGGAGTGGGGCGGTATGGGTGCCGATTCGTTGACTACTGCGATGGTGATTGAGGAAATTGCGAAGGGTGATATGGGAGTCGCGGTGGTTATGGCGCAGACCTTAAAACTTGCTCAGATTTTTCAGAAAGCGATGACAGTGGGGCAGAGAGAAAAATATCTGCCTCGTTTTCGCGACGATCCTCGCTGCTTGCTGGCAATTGGAATTACTGAGCCTGAGACAGGCTCCAATTACTTTATACCGAATTCGGCGTCGTTCCAGACGCGAGCTGAACGGAGTGACGGTGGGTGGCTAATAAACGGGATGAAGCACTTCATCTCGAATGGAAACCGGGCGGGACTCTATCTCGTATTCGCGCAAACGGAAAAAGGCGAAAGTCTGTTCGACGGATCAACATGTTTTCTCCTTGAGCGCGCAGCGCCTGGTTTTTCGATTGGCCGCGTTCATGACAAGATGGGCGAGCGACTCGCCAATAATGCTGAACTGATCTTTGAGGATTGTTTTGTCCCTGACGAGAACGTTGTGGGTGAAGTGGGGCGGGGCTTTCAGGTTTTGGTTGATTTCTTTCCCCAAAGCAACGCCTATGCAGCAGCCACTGTATTAGGCGTTTCCGTTGCCGCATATGAACTAGCCGTCGAATGGGCCAAGACCCGGAACCAGGGTGGTAGTCTCCTTATCGACCATGATGGCATTCGCGCTCAATTAGCCGAAATGCGGATGCTTAACGACGCCGCCCGAAGCTATATTCACCGCGCAGCCTGGTCGGCAGATCACCAGGATCAGGGATGGGATCGAACATTAGGTGCATTGCCCAAGGTCTTTGCGACACAAGCCGCATGGAAGATCGTAACCTGGGCTTCCGAAATCCATGGCGGTTCCGGTTACATGCGGGACATCGGCCTGGAGAAACTGATGCGTGACACAGCGGCATTCCTGCATTCGGATGGTGTCAACCGAACCCTGTTGTTGAAGGCCGCCAGTGTCATGTTCTAAAGGTCCATAGCGGAGAACGCCAGTGAAAGCCATGGTATTAAAGACAGCGAACACTGCGTTCGTTCTTGATACGGTTCCCGATCCTGTTCCAGGCGCAGGCGAGGCAGTTGCCCGGGTCCTGGCTTGTGGCTCAGGACTCACCATTCAGCATGTTAAAGCCGGACGGGTGCCAGCGAGATTCCCGAGGATTATCGGACACGAAATTACCGGGGAAATCGTGGAAGTGGGTCCGGGAGTGACCAGTCTCGCAGTGGGTGTCCCGGTGACGGCGTATTACTATCTTAATTGCGGCCATTGTCGATGGTGTCTTTCTGGCTTAGAGCCTCTTTGTGAGGCCAGTGAAGGGAACGTTGGTAAGGATTGTGATGGTGGCTACGCCGAGTACATCAAGTTGCCGAGTTCCAACTTTATTTCACTCCCGGAGGGGCTCGATTACAAGGCTTACCCTGCAGAGATTGGTGTGATTACCGACGCTTTGGCGACACCCCTCAAAGTGCTAAAGCGCGGTCGGGTTAAAGCCGGTGAAACGATCGCGGTCTTTGGGGCGGGTGGCGGACTTGGAATTCACATGTTGATGATAGCTCATTGGGCACACGCGCGAGTCATCGCGGTTGATGTTGCTGCCAGTAAGCTTGATGCTTGTCGCGAGGCCGGCGCAGACGAGATAGTGGATGCAACAGCTGGAAATGTCACTGATGCTCTTTTGGAATTGACCCGTGGTGACGGCGTCGATGTTGCCATCGATTTTGTCTCGTCTACATCAACTCTCGAAGCAGCGGCGAAAGCGCTGGGCCGGCGCGGCAGGCTCATCACGTTGGGCGGAAGCGGCGAGCTGTTTCAGGCAGATTCGCAAGCCATGCTTATGAAAGAGCAGGACTTGCTTGGCAGCCGCTATGTCACGCATAGCGAAGTGGTCGACGCCTTATCGCTTGTGGCTGCTGGTGATGTCTGGCCCGTGGTCACGGAGATCCGTCCACTTGACGAGGCCAACGAGCTACATGATCGAATTGAAGCAGGAGAGGTGATCGGGCGGGCCGCGGTCCTTATCGATTGAAATTGAATATGGGTGGTTCTCGTCGGCCGGCGACCATTTTTCGGGGTATTGATCCATGGGGAGAAAAATACGGCTATATCTTGTACGAGAGTTAAGCGATCGCAGTCCAGCGAATTCGCGCGGCTGGGCAGTGTAGGGGAGAGAGCAATGAGAGCGATGGTATTGAACGAGCCTGGCCAATTGGTTGCTGCTGAGGCGGCCCTCCCGGTCAGGAAAAGTCATGAGGCCATGATCAATGTGACGCACGGTGGAATCTGCGGAACTGATCTAAAAATATACGAGGGAGGAATTCCGACCCAGTACCCACTGATTATGGGTCATGAGATGATCGGTACAGTAGTCGAGGGATCCGACAACGATAATACCTGCGAGGGATCTCGCGTGATCGTCGACCCAGTCTTGGCTTGTGGAAACTGTTATTTTTGTCACGCCGGTCTGACTAATCTTTGTCCTGACGGTACCTTGCTGGGTCGCGATCAAAACGGTGGCTTCGGTGAATTTGTCGCGGCGCCGTCAGCTAACATCTACCGATTGCCCGAATCGGTCAGTGACCAAGAGGCGCCGCTTATTCAAGTCCTGACCACCTGCCTGCATGCGCAGCGTCGCGCCAGTATTTCAGCGGGAGAGATGGTGGTCGTGATGGGACTAGGTGTCAGCGGTTTACTTCATTTGCAACTGGCAAAAGAATTTGGCGCAGATCCTGTGATTTGTGTCACCCGCAGCGCATGGAAACGCGATTTGGCTAAAAACCTGGGTGCTGACGCGACTTTCGAGTCTGGTGCCGACGCACTGGCAGGAATCCAGGAACGTAGCGAGGGTCGTGGAGCTGATTTGGTGATCGAATGTGTCGGCCAGCTTCCAGTTCTTGCAGAAGCCTTTGAATTGGTGCGCTTCGGGGGTCGGGTAATGCCATTTGGAATTTATACCGACACCGAAGGCGCGTTACCGTTCTATCAGTTCTATTTCAAGGAAATAGACATCATTAATGCTCGCGCTGCTACAGGCGTAGACTATCCGGCATCGATCGATTTAGTGAGCCAGGGTGTGATTCAGTTACAACCCATGGTTACCCATGTCAAGCCGCTCTCCGAATTAGCGAATGCGCTGGCAATGCTAAAGGATAATACCGCCCGACGGATGAAGATCATCATCGACCACAGCTCTTGATCATTTCAATTTCGTTGCCATGGTTCTAAATTGAAAGTTATAAGTTTAAACCTGTCCAGCTAGTTCTCGGTTGCTTATCATTTTGGTTACGCAGTCCGATCGAATACCCACTTGCTGATTGTGTGTGCCCTTTCGTTTTAGGATGAACAATCTCCCTGGGGTCGGATCAAAGCAGCACTCGCCGATCAAACGACATTACTGAGAGCCCGCTTTGGTTTGCCTATGCTACTATGACTCTTTGCAAAAAAGCCGTTCGGGGACACACACCAGCAACCAAAACGATGGGCACGTTCAGGGCACAGCAAGTTACGAGCAGGCCGAACAGATTTTCTCGTTAGCCTATCGGACGGTAAACAAGAGACGGAGGGAGAAATGCCTAGATTACGCTATATAACCGAAAGTGAAAAAACGCCCGCTGTGCAAAAGCTCATCAGTTCATCAGAGGCGAGGGGCGCGCCTGACCCGCGAGTGGTAAGCATTATGGCTCGAAATTCAAAGACAGGTGTGGCGTGGGTTCGATACTGGAATGCACTTCTTTATGAAGGTGTCCTCCCACATTCTTTGAAGGAACTCTGTCGCATACAGATTTCGATCGCGCACCAGTGTGGTTATTGCTCCACAGTTCGATCGAACGTAGCAATTTCAGAAGGACTGACTGAAGAGAAGATTTCCCAGTTGCCCAATTTTGAATATAGCGACGAGTTTAGCAGGCGTGAAAAAGCGGCTTTGCGTTATGCTGTATTGTTCAAATCAGGCGAGGATGCTATAGATAGTGATGAGGTCTACGATGATCTTCGCGAACAATTCAGCGAAGAGGAGATCATTGAACTGGGTTTGTTCTGCGCGGAAACGGATGGTGTCGGGAAGTTTGTCCGTTCTTTAAACGTATTGTCCTGGGAAGATGCGTGCCGAATCGATCCTAGATTGGATTCAAAGGAACAGCGAGCGAGCGCTGGAGGCGAATAAGAACGACGTTAGGTTCCACGCGTTAGGTAGGTATTCTGGCGATGATGGACCGCATTGCGTAGGCGAAATATTTAAGGATGTTCTTTACAAGAAGCGTCGTCCAGGGGTGGAAAGTTCGTGACAGCTTTGGTGGGTTTGTCGGCAGTACAAGATGTGAATTTCGGCATACAAAGAGCATCTCGACCGTCACTTGCAGTTGGGCGTCCACACAGATCTTCTGGCTAGTTCGGACTGACATTCTACAAACCAGTCCAAGGGCGGTGCGCCTCGTTTGCTTTGGGGTCTTCAGTTTTTACGCAGAATATGGAAAACCCGTAACTTCATGATCTCTTCTCGCGGATCCCCGATGGTGTTAGGCTGACAGTAATTGATTTGAATGATGTGGAGTTATGATGCTGGGAATCGGCCTGGTCGATTATTCTAAGTATTTGAAGTGCTCAACAATGGTCAGGGGGCAACAAAATTGTGAAAACGATTAATGTAGGTGTTATCGGCACAGGATGGTGCGGTGGTATTCGAGCAAACACATGTGCGTCCAGCGCACTCGTGCGAGAACTTCATATTGCAGAGATCAACAGAGAAAGATTAGCGGAGGTCGAGGCGGAAACGAACCCTCTGGTCGCGACAGAGAATTACCGTGAACTGATTGCCAATGATGGGATAGAGGCTATTATCGTTTCGACAACGCCGGAAACGACTCACTACCCAATCACAAAGGAAGTTCTTCTTGCCGGGAAGCATGTTCTTCTTGAGAAACCACTTTCGTTGACGCTCGACGAAGCAGATGAACTGATCAGGCTTGCCAGAGACCGTGGACTTAAGTTCACTGTGGGCTATTCACAGCGTTTCAACCCAAAGTTTGCGTTCATCAAGAAAAGTTTGGAGGAAGGCACCATTGGAACGCCCGTCAGCGCGCTGATTAGCCGGCATATATCGAGAAAACTCGGCGACAAGATCGGCGGGCGGATCAAGTTGTCGCCGGCTGCCATGGAGGCGACACACGATATTGATATCGTGTTGTGGTGCCTAGAACCGGCTAAGCCGGTGCGTGTCTATTCGCAGGTTGTTAGCAAAGTCATGCATCCGACTCATGGTGTCGCTGACTGTCAATGGATTGTGGTCACCATGGATGATGGTACGGTGTTTACGATCGGGGCGGGTTGGATTCTGCCACCGGCCTATCCGAACTTTTCCTCGACCTGGGTAGAATTTGTAGGCTCAGAAGGTGCCTTAATCGTCGATGATACCCATCGCGATACTGTTCTGACGACGATGAAAGGGGGCATTGTGCATCCGATGTCGACGATGCCCGGTGAAGCCGTTGGGCATGTGTATGCAGGGCCGATGATGGCGGAAACGAATTATTTTCTGGAGTCAGTTGCCTATGACAGACCAGTACTTGTCACTGCCGAGCAAGCCCGGCGGGTGATGGAGTTGTACATTGCAGCCGATCTGTCGGCGGAGCGAAACGATGCAGTATCGTTGCCGCTGGAGCCGGAAGTGCTGGCTTCGATGGTGGCTTGACCAGTGAAATTTTTGTCCTTAGCCAGAGAATTGTGTCGTGCGAAAAGCATGTGCTTCGCGGGGCATCTCCAAGGCAGCAGATGATATGACAGTGAAAAAGTCAGGTAGCGGTGGCAGTCTCCAGGTAGCATGGTATGACCTCCCTTCAGAGCGGATATCGGACTATTTACAATGGCTGCATGGATCCTATTTGCCGGAGGTGTTGCAGCATTCGGGTATTCTTTGGGTGGCCCACTATAAGCTCATCAAGGATGACGAGACCGTGAACCGGCTTTCTGAGTTTGTTGGGCGGCCACCAGAATTGGATTCGTTACCGGCGGGTTCCGAATACGCACTCCTGATAGGGGCCGAGTCACCGCATGTGTTCTTCGCGCATGACTATGAGGCGATTAATGATCAAGATCCGGTAACCCGAGAAATGCTTCGCCTTAGGCAGGGAACTCGCGTGGCTGTATGTATTGAACAGGATCGGGTTCATGGGCCAGAGTTTGAGACGCAAGATGCCAACGGCACTCCGGCACCGGCTATCCAACTGGGCCATTTTCGGGTGCGGTCTGTGGAGGAGGAATTTGACCTGGCCAAGTGGTATTTGAACTATCGTTTGCCGGCAATCGCGTCGATGACGGGCGCCGTCGGGGCCCGCAAGTTTGTGACGATCGCGGGCTGGGTTAAGCACGTCATTCTCTATGAGTTTGTTTCGTTAGACGCCCACAAGACTCATTTTTTAGGCCATGAGTCCCTCGCCTTCAAAGAAGGAGAGTGGACAAACAAAGTGGTCACTTATGCGGCGCATGCGCCAGGCAGCCCAGGGTTTGGTTACCGTATCTGGCCCGAGGCTGATAGCACAGAAAACAAATGACAGGTATCGCGATGAGGCGTTGACATATGATGAGCAAAGCACCATCCATTGATGTTCACAGTCACTTCTTTCCTCGTACGTTTTTGGATTTGATCAACAAGCAAGGCGATCGGTACAGTGTAAGTTGTTCCTTTGAAAATTCTGCCGGCCCGGTGATTGTCATGAACGGCCACAGTCTGTTGCCTCTCGAACAACGTTTTATCGACCTCGAGGCGCGGCTCCACTCTATGGATGATCAGGGCGTCGACATGCACGCGCTGTCACTGACCATGCCTATGGTGTACTGGGCATCTCCGGATTTGTCGAGGCAGCTATCGGAAGCTTTTAACGACGCGTGTGTTGCAGCCCACGAGCAATATCCGGATCGCTTCGTCGGGCTCGCGATGCTGCCAATGCAGGAACCCGGCCTAGCGCTTGCTGAACTCGAACGGGTAGCAGATCACCCAGCTATCCGCGGTGTGTACATGGCAACAAGAATCCGGGAGAGGGAACTGTCTGATCCGGCATTTTTCGATGTATACGAACGTATTGAAGATCTCGGGCTCACGATTTTTCTGCACCCTGTTACAGTCGTCGATCCCGATCGCCTGACTCGGTTTTACCTTACCAACTTTATCGGCAATCCCACGGAGTCTGCGATTGCCGCTTCGCACCTCATCTTCGGCGAGGTGCTGGATCGATTTCCGCAACTGTCGATCTGTCTTCCGCATGCGGGCGGGAGCTTTCCATTTTTGATTGGTCGAATCAGTCATGGCTGGAGCGTGCGCCAGGAGTGCCAGCATCTGGAACGCTCACCGCAGGAGTACCTTCGACGATTCCATTACGACACGATCACCCACTCGCGTCCGGCGTTGGAATATCTACTACAACTTGTAGGTGCGGATCGTGTGGTGATGGGAAGCGATTTCTGTTTCGATATGTCTTATGAACAACCTGTTAAGGTGGTGGTGGAGCACCCGCATCTTGATGAGAAGGAACGCGACCTGGTTTTAGGTGGAAATGCCCGCAGGTTGCTCCAGCTGGATAAACGATAAACTTTACCTGAGCATTCATTTGGTGCACAGTTACTCGGCGACAAACTTCAAGGATTTATTGAAGGAGTCGGAAGGGTGTTTGTTTTATGTGTCGATGGATTAAGTTAAGAAAGATGAAATAGACTTTGGACTGAACTTGGAGAGAACGGTGCCTTTCGCGTCTACACAACGCTTGACCACGGCTGGAGCCAAGCGAATGCTCCAGGCTGCCATCGATGAAGCTGGGAATTTGAATATTCCGGTCACCGTGGCGATCGTCGATGGTGGTGGGCACCTGCTCGTTCTCGAGCGTATGGACGGTGGCCGGTTTCATACCGTTCATTCTTCGACTACCAAGGCAGTTTGCGCAGCATCGAATAAGCGACCTACGACAACCAAGGGAGCGCAAGCCCAGGAACTCGACACACTTCACGCGCTTGGTTTGGCCCTTGCAGCTGGACCAGAGCGTTGGACTGCGATGGAGGGGGGTTTCCCTATTGTTGTCAGTGGAGAATGCATCGGTGGCATTGGCGTAAGCGGTGGAGATTGGCAACAAGATGAAATAATCGCCCGGGCCGCAGTAGAATCTGTCGGTGCAGAGCTTTGAGGTGCCAAGTATTTAGCGTCTGGAGCGCGTAAACCGAGGCGTATGAAAGGGATTTTAAGTATTCCGAGATAGTTGAAGCACCCGCATAATTGCACAATAGAACAGGAGTGAGACATGAGAGACTTAAAGCGAAAGTTGTCACGTCTAATGATCGGACTTGCTGGGTTGGTACTAGCAACTGCCGGCACAGCCGCGGAATTCCCATCGGGACCAATTGAATTCGTGATTCCGTTCGGCGCTGGAGGTGGTGCCGACATAGAAGGGCGGCTGCTCGCGAAGGAAATGAGCAATGTCCTGGGGGTATCAGTCACACCGGTGAATAAACCCGGGGCTGGCGGGGCGATAACCTACACCTATATCGTCAACGCAAAACCCGACGGCTATACGGTAGCGTGGAATTCAACATCGGTGCTGACGACGACCAACCTCGGCAATACCGATTTTGATTATGATGCCATGGACCATATTGGGCGGGTTGAATTCCAGCCCCAGCCTTTTGCCGTAAAAGCCGATGCTCCTTGGCAGACCTTCAATCAATTCATAGCCGACTGTAAGGAGAATCCAAATACCTACAAAGTTGCCAACTCTGGCACGGGAAGTGCGACTCATGCGGCTGCAATCGCACTCATGAATGCGAGTGGTTGCCAGGTTATTCACCTTCCAAAGGGAATCAAGGGCCGAAATGCGTCTGTATTGAGTGGCGAAGCTGATGCCATGGTAGCGCCCTTGACTGGAGCCATTAAACTGACCAAGGCAGGAAAACTTCGCATCCTCGTGGTTCCGACGGCACAGCGTAATGCAGTGATTCCTGATGTCCCAACGGCTCGAGAACTGGGCTACGACGCAGAGCTCGACCTGTTCAGGGGACTTTCAGTGCCTCCTGGCACCCCGGCCGCGGTCAAGGAGGTCCTCGCGAATGCCATGCGTCAAGCGGCGCAGTCCGATGCCTTTATGGCATTAGCTAAAAAGAAGGGATTTACAGTGTCACCCTCGGGACCTGCAGAGTTCTCGTCTTATCTGGCTTTGGAAGATGCCAAGGTCAAGAGTATTCTGAAGGCGGCGGGACTGTATAGATCTAAGTAACAAAGTACGAGGTTCATTACAGGTAGTATCCGTTTCGCTCGCGAGGTGGCCCCGGCAGCCTGGGCCACCTCCATATTCTCAACCATAAGTATCAAAGGCGAGATGAAACGCAGAAATATTGCAGCAGCATGCGTTTTGCTCGCTATAGCGGTCGGGTATGGATACCAGACCGCGTTGCTGCCGGCGCGGACTCTGCCAAACACCCCGGATCCATCGTTTTTTCCGTGGATCAACACCATCCTGCTTGGTGTTCTGTCGTTTGCTCTGCTGATTCAAGCCGTTCTATGGTCCAATGACGAGCGGGTGATGGAGGCTCAGCAAGCCTCCGTGCCGGCCATTGTTGCACTCGGGTTATTTTTGCTGTACCTGGTTGCTATCCCTTTTTTCGGATTTGTACTGTCCAGCGTGCCGTTTTTTGCGCTATTTATGGTATTGCACAACGAACGAAGAAAGTTATGGTTGCTGATCGGGGCTGTGGGAATACCGATCTTTCTGTACAACTTATTCAAACATATATTTGGCGTGTCGCTTCCGCGCGGAATATTCCTAGGGTTGCTCGGATGAGCAGTGAGGTTTTGCAAGGGCTAGCCCAGGCGAGTTTGCCCACCAGTCTCTTGGCTACCGCCATCGGGTCTTTCCTGGGGCTTGTGGTGGGCATGATTCCGGGCATGACCATCAGTACCGGCATCATCATAATCCTGCCGCTTACTTTTGTGATGGATCCGGTGATTTCCATTGCTTTGTTACTGGGCCTGTATGTCGGTGGGATGATGGGAGGGAGTTTTTCCGCCATATTGCTGAATATTCCGGGTACTCCCTCCGCATCGGCGACCGCGATCGATGGTTACCCGATGGCAGTGCGCGGAGAGGCAGGCCGGGCCCTGGGTACGGCGATCATTGCAAGCTTTGTCGGCGGTTTGTTCAGCTTCTTGTGTCTCTATTTCATTGCCCCGCTTCTGGCCGAAGTTGCTCTGAAATTTCATGCCCCGGACCTGTTCAGTCTGCTCTTCTTCGGATTGACGATTATTTGTAGTTTCGCCGCTCGATCACTCATCAAGGGACTGCTGTCGGCTGTAATCGGATTGTTGATCGTCACTATAGGCATGGACCCCGTGATGGGCACTGCCCGTTTTACTTTCGGTCAGGTCAATATGATGGCAGGAATTCACTTTTTGACAGCCATGATCGGGTTGTTCGCCATACCGCAACTCGTGGAGAACTTGATAGCACTGAAATCCGGTCGGGATGTCGGTCGAGCCCAGTCTGGGATCGGTAGCATCTGGCCGCGGCTGCAGCAGTTGAAGGCTATCGCGATTCCCATTTCCATTGGATCGGTGACCGGCAGTTTTCTCGGGATACTCCCTGGTGTAGGCGGCCCAATCGCCGCGTTCATTAGCTATGATTACACCAAGAAAGCGAGCAAGACACCAGCAACTTTTGGTAAGGGTTGTGTGGAGGGAATCGCAGCGCCTGAATCGGCAAACAACGCCGTCACAGGTGGAGCTCTTATCCCGATGATGACCTTGGGAATACCTGGAGATCCGGTTACCGCAATTCTCATTGGAGCCCTCATGATCCACGGGCTCGCACCTGGTCCGCTGTTGTTTATGGAAAGGGGGGACTTTGCCTATAGCGTAATATTTTCTTTTTTCTGGGCTAATATTTTCAATCTAATTATCGCGCTGGCGGCCCTTCGTTTGCTGATCAAACTTCTCGCAACCCCTAAGGCTCTATTGATGCCGACGATTGCAATCCTTTGCGTTATCGGGAGCTATGCTCTGCGTAACAATTTATTCGATGTTTACGTGATGTTTTCATTCGGTCTTCTGGGTCTGGCCATGCGTTGGTTGGACATGCCGGTAGTGCCATTGCTATTGGCAATGGTGCTTGGAAATCAACTGGAGGAACATTTACGAGTCGCCTTGATAGGCTCTCAAGGGGATGTAACGGTTTTCTTCACATCACCAGTGAGTCTTTTCTTTCTGTGCCTATCGGGCCTGTCAATTTTCTGGTCCCTGTATACCGGGAAAGGCAATAAAGACAAGCAATAAACAGAATTAGACTAAAGCGTTGGGTCTAAAGGAAATTCTAGTATGACGGCAAATCCAGTTCGGGTGGCGGTTGTGGGTATTGGATGGTGGTCGAATATATTGGCTGAGGGGGTATTGAGAACTTCTGGCGCGTTACAGATCGATTCTTGTTATAGCCGCTCGACCGATAAGCGCAGTTCATTTGCCGACAAGTACGAGTGTAAAGCTGCAAATAGTTACCAGGAAATTCTCGAGGACGAGACTATCGAGGGAATCATCAATACCACTCCAAACCACGTCCATCTCGAAACGACCCGTCAGGCAGCTGCCGCAGGAAAGCACGTGTTTCTGGATAAGCCAATTGCGAATACAATTTCGGACGGCAGAGAAATTACCAGGGTGTGCAAGGATGCCGGGGTGGTTTTGTCGATCGGGTATCAGCGTCGCCGACAGAGCCAGTTTCGCTGGATAAAGAGACGGATCGACGCGGGGGGCTTTGGTAGATTAGTTCAGGCGGAGGCCAATATTAGCCGTGACAGGGAAGGCAAGATCGATCTTAGTTCCTGGCGCTATCAGGAAGCCGGGATGCCAGGTGGTGTCATGCTTCAGATCGGAATCCACTATACCGACGTACTCGAAATGCTTCTGGGTCCCGTCACGGCTGTGTCGGCAATGTCAGCACAGCTAGTGTTGCCCGGAGACAATCCGGACGTGTCCAACCTTGTGATGGAGCACGAAAATGGCGCCATCTCGAACTTGACCGCCAGTTACGCGTCAGCATCTGAATACTACATGATGAATATATACGGCAAGCAGGCAAGCGCGTTTTACAATTGGTTTGACGGATTACGATACTTTGAACGGGGAAAAGACCAACCAGTTGTGGTGCCCTGCGAGGAGAACGATGAGATCGCGGAAGAACTTGTGGAATTCGCCGATTGTATTCGGGGCGATCGGGTACCCGAAATGGGGGGGGAGGGGGCTATCAAGTCTCTGGCCGTGATTCGAGCCGGAGTACTTTCGGTCGAAGAAGGTCGCCGTGTAGAAGTTGTAGAAGTCTTGTAATGCCACGATGCGATCGAGTCTTTCCCGTTCACCAATGTTGTTGACCGGGTTCTTTTCGGCGTCGTCATTCGCCGACCGGAAGTTGGACTATGCGCCAGGTGGTCTTGGTTGAAATGACGCGCACACACTTTATGTCCGGTGGTTCAGTCCAGTTGGAATGTATATCGAAACCCTAGGTGTGCTGTGCGAGGCCACATTATCCCGCCCTATTTTCTGTCCAAAACTAAGATACGGAAGTCTGCTCAGCCTTCTGTTATCATCGGTCGTAGTTTTTCAAGCCACTCTTTATAACTCCACCTGGACGAAACATCCGGTGCTTCGATACCATTTATAAAAACCGTTGGGGTCACGTGGACACCGCGCATACGGTGGTATTTTACGGCCCATTTCAAATATTGTGTTACGTTGCCAAGACCATCATTACCCTTCACGCCCTTAAGGCTTAATAGCGCGGAGAGGGACGAAATGTCATAGCCGCTTTCACCTCCAATAACGGTCAGTTTTTCATAAATCTGAATCCTGCTCAGATTCTTCGCTCGGTCATCAAAGAAATCCGTTTGTTTGTCAAAAATATTTAAAATGTAGTTCGCGGTTTTTTCTACGTCCAAGATAGACGCAGCCATTACAGCATCGTGCATACAACAGCTTTGCGCGTGCCAGGGCTGCGGAACAGATTGCCAGAGAAACTGCACATTTCCGATCAAAGCTTCTTTCTCGAGTATGGGAATGAGCGATTGGAAAACGGTGTCGAACATTTTCTTAGAATATGGACAGCAAACGTCCTGAAACAGCTCGACGACCACCGCTGGTGCAAGAGAGTTTGTAATTTTAATACCGATTGGTACGGTTGGCAGGGGCGCGCCATGGGCTGAAAATTTCATAATTGAGCTTAATACAAAAGCAATAATTAAGACAAAATTTCTGAAACAATGTTAAATACTGAATTTCAAAATCGTGCACCAAAAATCGTAGACAGGTAACTTAGAAAAAAGCCAAAAAGCGACACTTGCATCACAACGAATCTACCGCCTAACATGGCCTATCTACTGAATCGGATAATCGTTTCGGCACACCGTTAGTTATTATAAAAGGTTTATACCCAAAGAGAACTGCAGGGAGTTTGAAATGACCAGTCAGGATTTATCAAAGCCGGTGGTTTGATGGAACAAAAACGGTTTGATGCAACGCTTATTCATACACATACCTTCGACATGAGCGATTTGCCAGAAACTATTCGATATGCGAAAGATCGCGTCGAAGATGCAATCAAAGTGGTGGTAACAAACAAATTTACCTATGCAAAAGATATTGCGGCGGAATAAATGTTGGTTTCAATACGTACCAGGCCTTATCTTCATTTTTTAGAGTACGAATATTAGCAATTTCTTCTGTTGAATCTAGCAACTTAAACAATTTTTCCAAAAGGAGGCCGCATTAGATAGCTTATAGAATAGATAATTTTCTACGATCACCAGAAACATGTATTATCGACGAGTTTTGAAAACTAACTAGGGAGATAAAGCAATGATGGGAATAAAAATTATAAAATCTAAATTTACTGTATTAGTTTTAATAGTGGCTGGATTAACTGGATTTGCGGGCACTTCATCCGCCAAAGAAATTACTATACGGATCGGTTCAGGGCATCCGCCGACGGTCGTCTACGCCGGTCTGATGAAGAATTTTTTCCAGCCGGAACTTAAGAAGGCCATTGAGTCCAGGACCGAACACACGGTCAAATACATCGAAGGCTATTCGGGTTCCATCGTGAAGGTATTCGACGTCTTTGAAGGTGTGCAGAACGGCGTCTTGGATATTGGCGGCTTCTGCTATTGCTTCGAGGCCTCCAAGCTGCCCATGCACGCATTCCAGATCATGCTGCCCTTCGGTACTATGGATCCTGTGCAGAGCGTCGCCATTGCCAACAAAATCTACAAGCAGTTCCCTCGCCTCAAATCGCACTTTCAAAAATATGACCAGACTCTGCTCGCGATCATCGGTGACGGCGGCTACAACCTCGGCACCAATTTCCCCTGGGAAACCACCGCCGATCTAAAGGGTCGTAAAATTCTCGGCGCCGGGCTCAACTTGAACTGGATGAAAGAAGCCAAGATGGGTATCATTCCGGTGACCGACGGGCTTCCGGGCTGGTACCAGAAAATCAAGACCGGCGTCGCCGAGGGCGGCATCATGTTCCCAAGCGCTTGGGGTCCGGTGTTTAAACTGCATGAAGTGGGCAAGTACTACACCACCATTGGCTTCGGCTCGATCACCTGGCACGGCCTGACGGTCAACAACCGCTACTGGGAAAGCCTGCCCGACGACGTCAAGCCAATCATCCAGGAAATCGCCGACAAGTATTCCGTGAAGACCGGTGAATTCAACAAAATCGGTTACAAGAAAGACATGGATTGGTTGCGCAAGAACATCACGGTAAATGATCTTCCGGCATCTGTGCGCCTGGATTGGGCGAAGAAGCTTGCCCATTGGCCGCAAAAGTACGCCGATGAAATGGAAAAGAAAGGCTGGCCAGCCAAGGCGATCCTGAACGCGACCTTGGATGCGGCCGAAGAAGTTGGCTACAAGTGGCCGGTGCGTTACGTCGTTAAATAACCAACTCTTAAAGCACCGCATAAAAATTAAAACGTTGCCGGCCGGGAACCACTTTTATGGTTTTCGGCCGGCATTTTTGATTTTGTTTAGATAGATTTAAAAAGGAAAGTAGATGTCACTCATCACTTTCAGCGATCGTTTGTCTAAGGTTTTGATGGTATTTGCAGCAGCCTGGACTTTCGGGCTTTCCTTCCTGGTTATGGCGAACATCATCGGTAGAACCTATTTTGATTTTCCCATCTACGGCACCGCAGAGATTGTCGCCGCATCTATCGTGATCGTCGTGTTCTTGCAGGCCGGTTACGCCATTCGCTCTCGCTCCATGCTTAAGGCGAGCTTCCTGGTCGAACACCTGCCGGATAAGGTTCAACGGACCCTCTTGGCGATTGGCTACCTCCTGGGAGCGGCTTTCTTCCTGATGATCATCACAGGTGGGTGGGAGGAAAGCATCGCCTCCTACGTGGACGGAGAATATGAGGGCGAAGGCGCGCTTAGGGTGCCGTCCTGGCCGGCTCGCTGGACTGTACTAATCGGCAGCGGCATTGCCATGATGAACTATCTGGTTATGATCTATATCGATGTCTTCAAGCCGGAACTTCTGGACTCGGAAGTTGCCGCCGCCGCCGGCCATATTGATGCAGATCGGTAAGAAGCGAGACCGCGAACGTGTTTGAAGTTAATACCGCCATTTTGCTGGTCGTCAGCCTCGTCGGCCTTGTCGCCATCGGGGTCCATATCGCCATCGCGCTCGGCATAACCAGCGCGCTAGGTATCTGGCTGGTGACCGGCGCCGATTGGTACGCATTTGGTACGGTCCAAACCATGCTGGCCGCCACCGCCTACGAGGCCATCCGCGCCTATGTCTTTGCTGTCATTCCGCTGTTCATGCTGATGGGAGAATTCATCGGCAAGTCGGGAACGGTTACCGACGTTTACAGGGGCATCAATCGCCTCTTGCGCAAGATTCCCGGCCGCCTTGCCATTGCCACGGTAGTCGGCAACGCCTTGTTCTCCTTCGTGACTGGCGTCTCCATAGCCTCGGCCGCTGCGTTTTCGCGGATTGCGTACCCGGAAATGAAACGCTTTGGCTATCACCGAGGTTTTGCGCTGGGATCCATCGCGGGATCGAGCTGCCTAGGTATGCTGATCCCGCCTTCGGTGTTGATGATCGTGTGGGGCATCTTAACCGAACAATCCATCGGTCAAATTTTTGCGGCTGGCATATTTCCCGGCCTACTTCTGGCTTTCCTATTTATTGCGTACATCTTCGGTTTCGCATTGCTGCGTCCGGCAGCCGTCGGCATTAAATCGGGAATCGAAGAAACGGCTGGAAAGTCCGGATCCGATGATGAAGAAGTTTCAACACCCCAGTTTTTGGTCAGCCTAGTGGGTATTATTCTTGTCATTGTGGCAGTTTTGGGTGGCATCTGGTTTGGTATTTTCACACCAACTGAAGCCGCTGGTGCTGGAGCACTAATCGGGTTGGCGCTGGGTATCATCAAGGGGATGCGATTTCGGGATATCATCAACTCCATTCTTTCAGTAGGACGAACTTCTGCACCAATACTTTTACTTCTTGTTACCGCAGCACTTTATTCCCGGACCCTTGCCATGACAGGATTAGCTAATGCCATTGAGGGTGTTTTCTTAGGTTCCGGTATGCTGCCTTGGATGATTGTCGGCGTCATGATTCTGATTTGGTTTGCGCTCGGGATGATTATCGATTCGATTTCCATAATGTTGTTAACCGCGGCAATTTTTGCACCAATTGCAGTGAAACTCGGATACGATCCCATAGCGTTTGCCATAATCGCTATTATTGCTATTGAGGCAGGGCTGCTCACCCCTCCATTTGGATTGCTCGTCTACACTGTAAAGGCTGCGATCTCCAGCGAAGGGGAGGATGTACCAATCCTAGAGATCTTTAAAAGTTCAACACCTTACTGGATCATCATGTTAGTTTGCGTGGTTTTGATAATTAATTTTCCGGAGATCGCGACATATCTCCCGAGACTTCTATTCTAGTTTTTTTACATTTTAAATTCGAAATGTCTTCTAGAATGGCACAAACGCAAGCTGTATCCTGGTTATCCCGACCTTGCGCGATGCCTTCTTCGTAAAGTTTTGCACTTGCTTCGAAAAGAGGCGCGTATACCTGAGTGGCTTTATGCGAAACTTCACCGAAGTCAAAACGGAGACGACAATGATAATAATTGGCCTGGATCATCGAGGAATACGAACTACGAAGTTAGAACCCACGCGGCATTTTTATGAAGACTTAATTGGCCTGAAAAGTGGGCATAGGCCCAGCGCATTGGCAACGTCTGGTTATTGGCTTTATGCTGGGAAGAAACCGATTATTCATCTGATAGAAGGCTCTGACGATTCAACCGATGCGGCAAAGGACCGCAGAGAAGAATTGACCAACGCGGGTGGCCAAACTCATCTCGCACTAACAGTCGAAGGCGCTCGGGATATCGTTGACCGCTTGAAAAAAGCCAGTGTACCGTACTGGGATCGGTTATTCCGAAATCCAATCATGTATCAAGTCTTCGTAGAAGACCCAAACGGATTGCTAATCGAATTAATCGATCGCAACCCGGGTGATATCGCCGGACCAATCTGCAAAGTCGTTGAATAGGAATTTCACTCTTTACCTCTATGCAAACTCCGCATAGTTGAAATGATTTTCTGTAATCGTTGTGCTGTTGTCGCGTGAAGTCTCCAACAAAGGGACCTGCGCATTCTAGCGCTTGGCTTTGAGTTTAGTGATGGGCTTTACAAAAATGCGGATAGCCAATGTCAGTTGTTAGATAGTCATTTCTAGAATATCCATCCCATAATTCCGGTCGATCAGATAAATGAGCCCGTTTTTGTCTATGTCCACGTCATTTGTTTGTGGGGCGACTTCATTACCTGCGGGGCTAGGAATAAAATGTGCAACCTCGGATGGGTTCATCGGATCAGCCACGTCCACTACCCGGAGACCCCCAGCAAACCAAGTAAGATAAATCAGCGTGTCATCTATTTTTTCACGAAATTGGTGGGCTCCAAATAGACCTGGCGCTCGGGACCAAGGACTATCCAGCTCACTAACGTCAAATGCTGAAAGAGCCTTTATATCGGAAAAATCTGTTACATCGAAAACCCACATGAATCCATGTAGCCTACCCGGCGGCGTATGTGCATGTTCCTCATCAACTGCGATAGCAATGCGGCGCCCACTGACCAGGTTTGGTACAGGCATGACCGTATGTGTCGGTTCAGGAAACGGGGGGTGGTAGTTGTACGAAGCGATGGTTTTGGGACTTGAAATATTGGTCACATCTATGACGCGAAACCCGGCGTGCCACACTGCTGCCCACATTTCGTTGCCGACCCGCATGGCATGATGCAGACGGTTTGTATATCCAGACCAAGTTGGTGTTTCTCCCCCAGCCAGATGCTGCCCTTCCATCCACCACCGGCTAACCTCTTCAGGTTTTATTGGATTTGATATGTCGTAGTTTACGAGAATATTTCCCACATAGCCTTCCATCTCCGTTGACATGTATGCATAGTCTTCATCAACATCGAAACGGTGAACACCAAATCCATACGTTTTCGTGTGGCTCAGTAGTTTTGGGGAGTATTTATCGCTGATGTCGTAAATTTTAAACCCACCGTTTTCATAGCCACGTTTTAAAACGGCTTCAAGTTCTGGTAAGCGCTTGGAATCGATACCAAGACCGTCAGCTAATTCTGTATCCGTTGGTTGTCGTCCAAGAGTTTCGTTCAAACGGTTTCGGGTGTTTTCCAGTTGGTCGCTTATTCTGAGAAAATGGCGGTCATTCTGCTCCACATTAGTAAACATTAAATCACCTACAACACGAACTTTATGTGTATGGGAATAGAAATCCGGCAATTCAATCATGGACAAAATTTTCGGACGTTTAGGGTCAGCAACGTCAAGGATGGTGGTGCCGTGCGGTGGTTTCATGTGTCCGACATAGGCATAATTTCCATCTACAACGATTTGACCGCCGCCAGGTATACCTATATGCCCAACTCGCTTAATATTTTTTTGCAGCTCATATTGAACCGTTTTTTCCATTATAAAATCCTTATTAGGTTCCCGCTTTAGGTAAACCAATTACATAATAGATTATTATTTCCGCAAAATCGGTAAAAGCCATGCGTGATATAAACAAGACAACTATTACCGACGGGGCTATAGCAAGCATTTCAAAAACAAACGATCCGCGGACACGGAAAATTCTAATTTTATGGGAGAAATGCATATTTATGGGAGACCCCACCTTTTGTAGGGTGACCTAATTCCTTGATTTAATGGCGCGCCCGGAGGGATTCGAACCCCCGACCACCTGGTTCGAAGCCAGATACTCAAAAGCGCACTTAAATCTATAAATACAGAGGTTTTCTTAAATCCGTGTTCCCACAGAATTCAGAATTATAAAGAGTTTTACTACTAGTTTTAGCGTTTCTAAGACCTTTGTGGGAACCTAGAGGAGTAACTGCGGTAGGCTCAATTTGTAGTACACGAGGTATGACCTACCGCAAGTTTGCCAGTGGGGTACGCCTGCACCACAAGATAGTATCTAGGGTTCGTATAACTGATGAGGCTCGATTATGAGTAGAAAGCAAATCCAACAAACATTGATAGGAATCGTCCTATTAGGCGCGCTTTATTACTACTTTTCTCCGCAACAGGACTGCATTAGAGATAGATCAGATGGTGCAAGCAAAGCTGAAAAGCTACAAATTATTGAGGAGTGCGCTAACTCAACAGCTTGGTAAATGCAGATGAACATACATGATGGCGCACTACTTGCGCTCTTCTTTGGAGGAGTTTCTTTAGTTTGAATGGGAGGATAATGGTGTAACTATTGTGGGCTTCAATCTGTAGTACTTAGCAATTGTTAATCTATTCAAATTTTCAAATCAGTAGTGATGATTAGTATTTACTTAGCGTTTATTAAGTCAGCTAGTCAGGACCCCTTAAATAGAAGGGCGACGCTCCGGGCAGTCCAGCCATGGTTGTGCCTTTTCAAGCGCCATCGCAACACGAAAAACTCGCTCATCATCCAGGTGACGCGCCACAATCTGGATTCCTGTTGGAAGGCCATTGCCTCCAATACCTGATGGTACTGAGAGCACTGGTAATCGTCCTAGCATATTGAACGGATGGGCCATACACCAACCGTAGAGTGGATCAACGGTTTTGCCATTAATCACAAGCGGCTCATCTGGGTGTTGATCAGCAGGAATCTCATGGAAGCTGTTCGTCGGACAAATAAACGCATAGCAATCATCCATAATGGCACCAACCTGCCGAGACATCCTGGCCTGTGTCTCATAAGCTCCCGAGAAGTCCGTTGCTGATGTCTTGCCCGCAGCGTTAGCGCAATAAGTTGCCCAGGAAGTTGCTAAGTCTGGATTGGTGTCAACGATGGCCTTAATGTAACCATTAAATAAGTGATCCAAATAGTTTTGGAGCGCCCGGTCCGCCTCAGCACTCCAGCCGAAATCAACTTCAACGAGTTCCGCCCCTAGGTCTTTCAACACATCTAGAGTCTTCAGAGTATTGGCCTGTACATGCTCATCCACTTCAAAAAAACCGAGGTCCATGGACCAGGCAATTCTTAAACCTTGGATATCCTCATATGTGTCCGGCAGCACATACTTTGGTCGAATCGAGGCGTTGTCTAATGGGTGGGGGCCACACAATATATTCTGCATCATTGCAGCATCACTGACCGTTCGGGTCATTGGACCCAATGCATGGTACATGTCAAAACTGCCAGCTGTGCCGCCGGGATTACGACCGTAGGGCGGCTTATAACCCACAACACCACAGCACGCAGCTGGAATGCGGATCGATCCGCCAATGTCTGAACCCGTAGCTACTGGAGAACTACCAACAGCAAGCGCTGCACCCGATCCACCTGATGAGCCACCGGATGTATAGCCCAGTTTCCACGGCGTATGCGTTGTGCCATAAATTTTTGAATCACACACACCCGAACAACCAAACTCTGGCGTCGTGGTTCGCGCATGCACAATCCCACCTGCATCAAGAAGTCTCTGAATCGAATAATGAGTTTCAGTACTGATATTATCTTTTAGGTAGAGCGACCCCTTAGTTAATGGTTGCCCTTCGATGTCAGCTGCATCCTTTACTGCTATCGGCAATCCTTCTAATTCACGAATATTGGTATCTTTTCTCGCATATTTTGCTTCTGCCTCTTTGGCTTGATCCATAGCCTGATCAAACCAAGTAAATGCAAATGCATTTATGGCAGGTTCAGTTTCCTCAGCCCTTCTGATTAGCTCTGCCAGATATTCGACTGGAGAGAGTGAGCAAGCCTTAAAGCGCTTCAAAACTTCCGAAGCAGATAGATAACAGAGTTCTAGATCGATAGAAGACATTATTCAAACTTCGATAAAACACACTTCAGTGGTTCCAATTTATGATTCTCAGTGGGACATCGGCTGGGTACTTAGTAATTCTGTCAACAAACTCCACTAACGGGATTACGATTAGGCTCGCGCCGACTTGCCGTAAGCCAGTGGGTTCAGATCCTCCTCGGCAAAGCGCTCCGGCCGAAATGCATGAAGGTCGAAATCATGTTTGTGTCCAAGAATGTCCGCGCAGATCGCTTCTCCGATCGCCGGTGCGAGTTTGATACCGTGGCCGGACCAGCCAACACCACTGTAGTAGCCGGGTACTGACGGTATCCGACCGATAATCGGATTAAAATCCGGCGTCACATCATAGGCGCCGGCAAGATTGCCGACATACTCTGCATCCGCTAGGGCGGGTAGGCGGTGGCGCAATACCGGGCGTAGACGAGAAAGATGTTCATCGACGTCTGGCCGCGTGGGGACGACGTCTGGATCCTTTATTTCGTCCTGCTCGTCGGGATATACGACGGCAAGAAACAGTCCACCCATGTCGGGACGGAGAACAAGATTTGCGTTCACGTCTGTGACAGCCGTTTTTAGAGTGGGGCCGTCGGGCGCTTGCCGCATCCAGGCAAGATCAAGCCGTTTGAAAGTGATCGGTGTCTCAATGCCTAGATCGACGGCGAGATCACGTCCCCAGGCGCCGGCGCAATTGACGACTATGGGGCTGTCGACTTTCCCTCGGGATGTTGCGACACCTGTCACTTTCCCGTTGCCTGTGAGAACACGGTCTACGGCAAGATTGGAAACGACTTGGGCACCCATTTGGTGTGCACCTATCATCCAACTTAGGGTCATCATTGTGCCATTGAGCCAGCCGCCGTCTGGTTCGTATGCGGCGCCCTCAATTCCGTCCAGGCGGATTAGAGGCTCAAGTGCATGCAGTTCATCAATATCGATGTAGCGGGTGTCGATGCCAGCCTGACGTCCGATTTTCACATTTCTTTTACAGGGCTTCACCATCTCGCCCTGGACAACAATAAAATATCCAAGACGCGTATAGCCTGACGCACCAAAACCTACTTCGTCATCCCAATTTTTTAAAATTTCGACGCTGCGTTTAGCAACTTTGGTCAGCGCCATCGTCGAGTAGTGTGTCCGCACCTGGCCGAATGTCTGGCGTGTAACCCCCTTCACTGGGCGACGCGCATCTATCAGGAGAACTTTTCCCGCATCATTCCGGGTCAATTGGAAGGCCACGCTGGCCCCCATAACGCCCGATCCGACCACGACGATATCGGCTGATTTGGGTAACTCGGTTTCGAACACAGGTGATGCCCTCCCTAGATTGGGTTGTCTGTTTTACTGCAATAGTAATAGCGGACGTAGTCAGAAGTTGTTTATTGGAACCATACACTATTCTTAAATGGGTATAGCGTATTAGAAGTAGCCTAAGTGCTTGATTAATTTGGCGCGCCCGGAGAGATTCGAACTCTCGACCACCTGGTTCGAAGCCAGGTACTCAAATATTCACTTCAGCCTATAAATATAGAGATTATTGTATAATCGTTGTCCGATTAAATTCGGAGAATTAAAGAATAATCGCCTAGAAACAGCCAGATCGTTAAGATGAATCGGACAATTCAGCGGCGTTCTTTAAGGCAGGAGATTTGTGAAAGTACCTTCTCTATTATTTGCTCAGTTTGGTCCTCCATCTCCGCGTCACCAGCACCAACTGGACGAAGTATGAACTTCGAGACCCCACAGTCAGCATAGGCCTGAATGCGCTCCAGAATCTCGTCAGCCCCACCAACCACAAGCCCGCGGGTGGCTTCCTTGCCAGTCCGTTTCTCGAAATCAGCCGCCATCTTCTTCACCGGCTCCTCGTCCCATGAGCCGAATCGGACCCCGAAACCGGCACCAAAATGGTCGGTATCGATGGACCGCCCTTGCTTGATGGCGGCCGCCAGAATTTTGTCGACAACCACACCAGCTTCTTCGGGAGTGTCGAAGGAGGCCTGCCAACCAGTTCCGTATTTCGCCGTCCGCTCGATAGCCTCGTCGGAACTGCCGCCGATCCAAAGCGGTAGCGGAATCTGCACCGGGCGTGGCATGATGCTAGCCTTGTCGTACTGGAAGTGCTTGCCATCAAAAGTGACATCTTCTTCGGTCCAGAGCCGGTTCATGATCTCCAGCGCCTCGTTCATCTTCTGGCCGCGCGCCTTGGTCGATGTGCCTGAGGCAATAAAATCCCGCGAACGGTTGCTTCCCAGTCCAAAGGCAGGCAGCAGGCGACCACCAGAAAGATAGTCAATGGTGGCGCATTGCTTCGCTGTGTGCAGCGGGTCCCGTAGTCCCAAGGAAGCCACGTTCATGCCGAACTTGATCTTCTTAGTCGTGCCTGCAAGCCCGGCCATAACACTCATGCACTCCAGGAACGGCTCCTTAGAGATCAGTCGGTCGGTCTGCCACAAAGAGTCGACCCCGGCTCCGTCACAGCGTTTTACCCACCGCCAATAACCCTCCGCAGTCGAGAATGTGTATGTCGCCAAACCCAATCCAATACCGATCGTCATGACGGTCTCTACTATAAAATAGCGATTAGACTGATAACGTAGGGGATTATCTTTTTCATTCAAGCAGAATCAGACAGTAGTTATTATGCAGTTCATAGGGCTGTCGCTGACAGGTGAATGGACAGACAGTTGGTAATGGAATCATTCTGGCTCACTTTCCCACTACTCATTCTGGTCATAGTCTGGGTCATCTGGAAGGTCTTTGTGTTCAAAGGCCTCCGTTGGCTACAAGAGAAATCAGTAGACGACTGACCAAATAGAAAGGCGTGGCAGAGGATATGGTGGAGAGGTTGGATTAGTTATTGTCTACACCCCACTAACAACCGTAAACCTTTCAGCCTTCTAGTAGATCACAGATAACCCTATATCTCCTGAACTTAATATTGGACGCTACCAAGAGTTAGGGCATGTCATAGGTTTACCCCGGTCGCTTATCAAATGCCGTCATGTCTTCAGGAATATGATGATAATCCTGTTTATCGCAGGTATAGATCGCGACAGCCGGTTTGAAAGTTGAAGGGTCATCAAACGTACCGGCCTTTATGACAATTGAACCTGGCCTGTTCGGGGTTTCTGATGCGACTCCGGTACCACAGTTCTCACAAAAATGCCGCGTCACGGGACGTTCAAGGTCAGAACGACGAAATTGCTTCATTTCACCAGACGTGAGCTGAAAACTTTCAAGAGAAAATAGCATCAGCGCCGCTGGAAATCCTCCACTTATGTACTGACACTCCCGACAGTGACACTGAAGAGACGCTTGCGGTTCACCGTCAATTTCGTAACGAACTGCACCACAGTAACAACCTCCGGTTATCTTCATGTTATACGTCTCTCCAAATGGGGGATTTCGGCCAACGATTATAAATCAAAGATAATCTTTTGAGAGGCAACCAGCAGGTAATTTGAGAAAGGATTAAACCCAGTAGCAGTGGCTACGATTACAGGCCACAAAGATACCAGGATGCTGATGCGCCATACGCATTTAAGAGCAGAGGATTTGGTGGGAAGGTTGGGTTAGCTACTATCAACATCCCACTAAAACTGTAAACCTTCAATCATTCTTGTTTACTAACTCAGTCCATTTCTCAAAGCTTTTTTCTGGCCAAACTTCTTGGCGGTCATAGTATTCTTCAAACACCGGTACGTCAGTCGGTAGAGTCATCCAAGGTAGCTTGTATCGGGTGAATATATGAGCCTGTGGTTTAACTAACGTGGTGTCGTCTAGTGTGCCGGACCTGATCACAATGGCGCCTTTTGCAGAAATGTGATACTTACACCAGATAAACGTTCCACAATTTGTGCAGAAATGCGGATCGTACCCTGCGCCAGAACCCGTTGGTAATGTAGTCGCCTTTGTTTCACCTTCGATCTCTAAATCGTCCTTGGCAATGACCGTATGGATAACAAATGCGCTGCCAGTGGTTCGTTGGCAATCTGTACAGTGGCAAGCATAGGTGAACAACGGCTCGCCAACAATCTTGTAGCGTACTTGCCCACATGCACATCCGCCACCAGCGATTGGTCGGGACCAACGGTGTTTAAACACGGATCGATCAGACGCCTGCTTGCCGTTTCGCGTCCGCGGCGGTTCCAACCTGTCCTCGTTCATCACGCCACGCTGGTTCCGGCGGCGTTTCGACCCAGGCAGGACAGTCGCCGCGGAAATTTCCGATCTGGTCGTCGCCCGATCCGTGCGGCGTATAGCCGAGCAGCGCGCGCAGGCGCGGCCCGAACCTTGCGGCAATTTCAGGCGGTATTTCCAGGTATTGATTGGATTCCTGTCGCAGCCAACCCAGCGAATAGGTGTTAATGAGCCCCGCGCGCCGCGCGCTGCTTCGGTTCGCGCCGCTGCCATGCCAGGTCGAGCCCATGTAAAAAAGCGCCGAGCCTTTCGGCATTACGGCCGCTTCCCAATCGGAGACGTCTGGCAGATGCCAAGAGCGTATGAAGCGGTGACTGCCCAGTACAACGCGCGTGCCACCGTTCTCCTCGGTAAAGTCGTCAAACGCCCACATGACCCCGATCTGAAGCTCCATCCCGGCGTTCTGGATCGGGTAAAGGGAATCGTCCCGGTGCAATGCCTGAGCAGACTCGCCAGGCAGAAGTTCGATCGCCGACATGCTGCCAACCTGGTAGGCCGCACAATGCGGCAATAAAATCTCGTCGGCAACGCGAACCACCAGATCGTGATCCACGAGATCGGCCGCACTGGGCGCCGTGCAGAGAACGCTGGCCTCGACCCGCAGCGTCCGGTCGCCGTTAAAATCACCGCGGGTATCAAGCCCGGACTTGTCGAGGCGAGGACGCAATTCCTCCATGATTGCGTCGACGAGACCGGGCTCTGCGACATCGGTAACCACGACGGCACCGTCATGCCGAAGCGCTTCCACAACGCTTCTTGTCTCAGTCGTCTTTTCAAAATAGGTTAGCGGCATGTAAGTCTCCAGGCGGGTCAGCGTATAGGCAGTATAAGTGGATAATTTTCAGGCCGAAGTGAAGATTTGGTGGGGAGGTTGGGATAGGCGCTGCTAACATCTAGCTAGCTACTCCTGCTTCGTTAGTGCCCCCAAATAAGGTTCGTCAGACGGACTAGTGATGCGTTGACAAGTCTTGGCAGGAAACACCATTCCCGGTGCGCGGTCATAACTGAAGAGTAAGCTAAGTCGGGACCGCTTGGTCGCGCCAACCGGTGCCACTCGGTGT
>Ga0207963_1000049_pt1 | contig 47381 bp, 30 predicted proteins | sample Knorr_S15_td_NAD_FD_185604 | JGI IMG/M metagenome (GOLD analysis project Ga0207963, IMG submission 185604) | Marine microbial communities from Southern Atlantic Ocean transect - Knorr_S15_td_NADW_ad_2500m_LV_A (SPAdes) (version 2) | ecosystem: Environmental > Aquatic > Marine > Oceanic | place...
GAGATCTTCGCCAAGGCCGGCTTCGCCCAGCAGATGCAGATCAACGACCTGCAGAACAGGGCGCCCAGCATCTGGGCCGCCGAGTACGCAGAGACGCTGATTGCAGGTGCTGCTGCGCAGATCAACTCGACTGGCATCGACATGCCCACTGCTGAAGCGATGGCCCCGGCGGCCGTGCTCAGGGGGGCCTACGACGGCTGGCTCGCCCAGAGCGGCGCGAGTGACGCCAACCCCGACTTCGCCAGTTACGCCGACGTCATACTGTACAGCGCCGTCGACCCGTCTACGGGATCCTGCATAGCCCTGATAGGCGACTCCGCCTGCAAGGATGGTAGTACGTCACTCCATCCAGACCACGGTATCGGCCATATGCTGGTGGCAGGGATGGGTGAGCCGAGCGAGGCCACGACGCCGGTACGAGCGGCCCTGTACGGATACTCCGGTGCGAGTGCTGAGGAAATGGCTGCGATTGACTGGGCCGTCTACGCCATGGCCGGCACCAACTTCGTCATGATGGGCGGTGGGGAAGACCTTGACTCGATTGACGATTGGCGAGAGCGCCTGGTTGAGGTCAGCGGGGTCGACATCGCGAACCCCGTCGCCTTGAACAACGTGCTCTTCGGCACTGAGGAGTCCAATGAAATCGGGCAGATTTCCGACGGGATGCTCTCGGAGAGCGACTTCCAAGGAATCCCGCTCTTCGGCGTAGCCCTGTTCCTTCTGGGCGCTCAGGGGGATGCGTTCAGCACGATGGTGTCGTACAGCATCGGGCTGACTCAACTGCTCGGCCTGGCCGACTGGGGAGGCGAATGGATCGGCATGCTCGGCACACCTCGTGAATTCCCGATGATCCTCGTGGGGGGATCAGGTGCAATGGACGCCGACCAGTGGTGGATGATCTCGTTCTGCGGCGTGGAGCCCATTGCGGGAGGTTACCTCTCCATCGGCCTCAACAGGGGCGACTACGAGGGTACTGTGGACCTGCCCCCCGAGAAGTGCCTCGAGATAGAATACACCTCGGACTATGCCCTGACCGGCGACTTCGCCACCGAGTTCATCTACGCCGAGTTCTCTGGAGTGACGCTTCCGAGGGGTTCCGAAGGACCCGAGATGGGGGGTGTCGAGTCGGTGTGGGACGATGCCTATGTCGCAGGCCTCTACGGCATCTCGGAGAGCGAGGCCTCCGCCCTCAGGAGTTGGGTCAAGGACCTCATGTTCGAGCAGGTGATCGGAGCGCTGCTGGCCTTCCAGTACGGTGCCTCGGCCTGGACCACCCAGCCAATCAACAACTGGCTGTACGGCTGGAGCGACTCGGTCCTGACTGGACTCTACGGGGAGGAAAACAGCTGGGTCAAACTTGAGACCAACGAGACCTACTACGGTTCAGGCGGCAAGAGCACCGGCGACTTCTCGGTCTATGTGATGAGTATTCCTTCGAGTGCGGATGACTTGGGAACCGCCGAGCACGCCCTCATGCAGGGCTACATCAACTCTGACGGAGACGGGCTGTGCGACTTCAAGCTCGACGCTGACGGCAACGCCGAGTACGCAGTCGAGTGCGAGGCCAACGAGACCTACGGCATGACGGAGCACCTACCGTGGAGAGCCCCCCACAACGAAAAGAGAGTGTATGGCCTGCTCTCAGACCATGTAGGGAATTCCAACACCGAGATCACTGGAACCATAGGAGGCATCGCAAATGCGGATGAGCCATTCAGCGTCAATCTAGTTGGGTACGCCATTGCACAGACCGAGGTCGGAGATACGGTGACCTACAAGGGAATCGAGATGGTCGAGCATCACATCGAGTTGGACCCTGCTGAGAACCAGATCCAAGCCAAGCTGATTGGATTTAATCTTGGTCATGTCGCGGTGCTGCCCGGCGCTCTGCCGATCTACTTCGGCTCGACTGTCGACATCAAGGTGGAGCCGGTGACCAACGTCGCCATGTACGGCAAGTCGGTATCTATGTTCTACCTCGACCTCAGATGGGCGGGTGCGATGAACCCGGACTTCAGCGCGTCCTATGTCCAGCCTGTATTCGAGATTCACACCCTCAGCGAGATCGGTGATGATGATGCTGCCTCGTTCAAGTGCACCGTCATAGACCACATGGGCACTATGTGGTGGACCGACTTCGGTGGCGAAGGCGACTGCGAGCTCGAGGCCCTGACAACCTTCTCCTACATCGCTGCGGCGCTCTATGTCGCCGGCATCGGCCTGCTCGCCTACGGCGGGATGGGGATTGCTGCGGCCTCTAGAAAGATAGAGTAGCGACGCTGTGTCTCAGTTCCCGCAATCAGCCGGCTACGCCGGCTGCGTGTCCGCGTGCACGAAGGGTTGAACCCGTGTCGGCGGGCAGCCTCGCACCATGAGTGGTCGCTCTAGACGGGCCGCAGCGGCCCTCTCACTGGCCATCCTGGTGCTGACGTCGCTGTCGCCGGTTCTGATTGACGGGCTGAGCGAGACGACCCCTTCGAAAGACGCCTCCAGCCGCTCCACGGCCTGCTCGGCAGTCTGCATCAACGAGATGATGCCGAACGCAGACGGCCTGGACCAAGGCGTGTTCCCGAACGGCGAGTGGGTCGAGCTATACAACTCCGGCTCGGTCGATGTCAGCTTGGAGAACTGGACTCTCGAGGACGTCGGAGGCTGGATACACCCCCTCGACTCTGGAACCTGGGTCGGCTTCGACCAGCTCACAGCGCCATACGTCCTGAGCGCAGGGGCCTACGCTGTGATCGCCGAGAACGAGTTCGGCACCCTGCGCCTGAACAATGCCGGCGAGACCCTCCACCTGAAGAACGCCGGCGGCGGATTGGTGCACACAGTGACTTCCGGCGAGGCCTCTAACGGGGTCTCGAAGATACCGAATCCGTCCGATGCGACAGCAGACTGGATAGACTCGGAGGAGAACACCCCGGGAGCGGAGAACTCCGAGGCGACCGGTGGCGCTGAGGAGGGTTCGACGCCGATCTCGCTGACTCGGATCATGACCATGCCCTTCGATGCCGAGGTCACCGGCATGTACGTCGATGCGAATGGCAACTTCTTCGTCAACGCGATGCATCCCGATGACAGCTACATGGATGCGACAGTTGGCGTCGTCAAGAGCGTCGACTGGAACAACCTGCCCGACAGCATCCCCGAACTGGCGCTTCCGGCGGACATAGCCGAGAGGACGAGCATCAGGCTCTCCTACGGCCAGTACCAGCACCTCATCCAGAATGGCGATGCGCTGTCCGAGGGCGGAGTTGCGGGAGGCATCTACTCCGCGGACGACGGGGAACTGCTCTTCGTCAGCGAGAGGCCGGACTTCAACGCCTTCGTCCCGCTCAACCCCCAAGGCACCAGAGGCTATCTGTACACCACCTGGGAGGACCGCCCGGCCGGAATCAGCCAGATTCTGATCGAGTGGAACAGCGCGGCGAGCAGCTGGGACGTGCTCGGTGGGATGATGCGGGACCTCAGCGCGGTAAACGGCGGCTGGGTGCTGTGCTTCGGGACGATGAGCCCGTGGGGCACGCCGCTCGCCTCCGAGGAGCTGTACTTCGACGACACTGAGGACTGGAACGACCCGACTTACAGTTACCATTCAGATCAGGTGGAACTGGAGGACTACCTCGGTTACTACCCCAACCCCTACGACTATGGCTACATCGTCGAGATCGAGAACCCAGCCACAGCCTCAGGCGACCTCGTCAAACACATGGCCATGGGTCGCTTCTCGCACGAGAACGCGCAGGTGATGCCTGACGAGAGGACAGTCTACCTCTCTGACGACGGTTATGACACGGTGCTGTTCAAGTTCGTCGCAGAAACCGCAGGCGACCTCAGTGCGGGTACGCTGTACGCTGCCAAAGTCACGCAGGACGACAGCGGCGACTCAGCCATCACCGGATTCGACGTCGAGTGGGTGATGCTCGCCTCATCCTCCAATTCGGTCATAGGGACATGGGTTGACCAGTATGACGGTATTGCCGTCTCTGACTATGTCAATGGCCAGAACTCGTACATCACCGACTCCGAGATCAACGACTGGGCCGAGGGGCGCTTGAACGATGACCTCGACGGTGATGGAACCATCGAGTCTGCCGCCGATAATAGGGTCGCCTTCCTAGAGTCGCGCAAGGCGGCCGCGGCCATCGGAGCAAGTGACGAGTGGAACAAAATGGAGGGGGTCGTCTTCAATCCGAACGCGCCCGGCTACCTGTACCTCGCGATTTCGGACGTTCGCTATGATATGAGCGACGGGCACGGTGACATCGACGTCTCGGAGAACCGCTGTGGCATCGTCTACAGGATGCCGGTCGGGGCGGGCTGGGACGTCAGTAGGATCGAGCCCGCAATAGTTGGCGGGTCATACTCGAGCGGAGCCGCGCCCGACCAGTGCGATGCGAACAACATCGCCGGCCCGGACAACCTCGCCGTGCTCGACGACGGGCGGGTGCTCGTCGGAGAGGACACCGGCAAGCACCAGAACAACATGGTATGGCTGTGGAAGCCGCCGGTCGAGCCGGTCGAGTGGGACGGCGAGTACACGCTGAAGTTCACTCGAATCATGCCAGCCGAGGTCCCGGACAGGGACAACGACTGGCTCGAGATCGCCAACACCGGTGACTCGCCGGTCAGCCTCGCTGGCTGGACCATAGAGCGAATCCGCTCGACCGAGCCGTGGGTCTCCATGGTCAACGACCTGAGCATCGATGCCGGCACCTCGGTGGTCCTGACTGAGAACCCAGCCAACCTGCTCGCCGACGGAGGCATCGTGGCGCTCGACGGCAACGTCGCGCTGAACAACATGCCGTGGCTTGTCGACTCGGGCAGCGCGCTACAGCTCAAGGCGCCCGACGGAACGGTGGTCGATGCCATCGCCTTCGGGGGCGGCATCGCCGAAATCGACGGCTGGACGGGACCCGCGATCTCGGTGCCGGGCGACGGCTCACCGGGGCTCATCCTGATGCGCGGCTCGGGCTGCGGGGACTACCCTGACACCGACTCGGGCGCTGACTGGGAGGAGAGGTGGATTCGAATCGGGGCCTCGACCTTCTGCGACGGCGGGCACTTCACCACCGAGGCCGATTCGACTGCATCCGCCTCAATAGGCCCCGACACGGCCTTCAACGACCTGATACAGTGGGTCGGCTCCGCCGAGGACTCGATCCACCTGCACGTCTACCAGTTCATGAGCCCGGACCTCACTCACGCCCTGCTGGACGCGATAGACAGGGGCGTGAGCGTCACCCTGCTGCTGGAGGAGGGCATCTTGGACGGCAGCAGCACCGTGAACAACCAGAGGGGCCATGCCCAGAGCCTCCACGACGCGGGAGCGACAGTGCTTTGGATGGAGGACCCCACCCTGATTAGCTCGCCCTACGCCTACATCCACAGCAAAGTGGCGGTCAGAGACGCCGAGAGCGTCTGGATATCATCCGGCAACTGGAAGGACACGAGTGTGCCGCCCGACGCGGTGGGCAACCGCGAGTGGTCGATCATTCTGAACTCCGAGACTGCAGCCCAGCTTGTCCTGTCCCGGATGGCCTGGGACGAGAACCCCAACCACCTCCACATCGAGCCTCACGGCTCGCAGCACGCTCCGACCTTCGACTGGACCTTGGACGGGCCGGTGCACGACGGCAGCACGACTGCGACGCCTTCCCACCAAGGGCCGTTCAACGCCCAGCTGATGACCTGCCCGGACGACTGCGTAGACGGTATAGTCGCCATGATCGGCTCCGCCGACACCTCCATCGAGCTCTCGGTGCAGTACCTCGACCTCGACTGGTACTGGGGCTTCGGGGACAATCCGATCATCACCGCGCTGCACGAAGCGGCGCGTCGAGGCGTCAGCATCCGGCTGATGCTCAACGGCTACTACGCCGAGTGGGATGATGAGATCCGCGACACCATACACATGTTCAACACCGACTGGAACGCCACCGAGGGGCTGGATGCGACAGCGCGTCTGATGGCGTACTCGGACAGTATCGTGAAACTGCATAACAAGGGTGCGGTCATAGACGGTGAGAGTGTCCTCGTCGGCAGCATGAACTGGGGCTCGAGCGCGGCCCTGAGGAACCGGGAGATGGGCGTGCTGATCCACCACGAGGAACTGGCCTCCGACTACCTAGCCTCCTTCGAGGAGGACTGGAACCGCCTCGATCCGACCACCGACTCGGACGGCGACCTGATGCCCGACTGGTGGGAAGAGCAGTACGGGCTGAACCGGCACTCAGCTGCCGTGCTGGGCACGGCACTCAGCGAGCAGTCTCTGGACCCTGACGGGGACGGGCTCGACAACCTGCAGGAATACCAGCTAGGTGGTGACCCGATGAACAACGACACCGACGGCGACTGCATCACAGACGGCGAGGAGGTGGCATTCGCGCAGAGCGTGATGCGCTCGCCGTCGATTGCGATGACCTCGACAGACGTAGACGAGAACGGGGTGCCTGACGGCGAGCAGTACGGCTGCGAGCCTGTCGACAACGGCACAGACGTGGTTGACGACGGCTTAGACGGCGGCGTAGAGGATGACGGCGATAGCGATGACGACGACGGAGGATTGCTCAATATCAGAGAGGACCCGCTGTCCCGGCCAGGTGCGACATTCCTGTTCTGGGTGATGGTGATATCGGCGATCTGCCTAGCCCTAGCCGGAGCCTCGATGTTCCTGCAGCCACGAAGGAGCACTGACGAGGTGCTTGTGGACGACTCGGGATACAGGTTCGACGACCCCGAGGCCTCCAAGGCGATTCTCAAGGGGACCAGTTTCGACGAAGACGCCGAGGACGCCCGCGCTCGCACGAAGGGTCGCGACGACGGCTCGCACGGAGCCATCAGGCTCGATGGCTTCGGCTTCGAGTCGACAACGCGCGACGAGGTCCAGTGGATGCTGGACCAGGGGCGCACGATGGAAGAGGTGAGAGCCGAGCTCGGAGAGGAGGAGTGATGTCCAAGGCCATCCACGACCTCGTGCGGGGGGTCGTGAACGGCTCCCTCTCCGATGACGAAGTAATCCACTGGCTGCGTGCCGTCTTCGAGGGCGGACTCTCCGAGGAAGATACGATTGCCCTCACTGAGGCGATGAGAGACTCCGGTGAGGTCCTCGAGTGGGGGCCTGAGATTGCGAATCTGGTCGTCGACAAGCACTCGACTGGCGGCGTCGGCGACAAGGTGTCGATAGTGCTCGCGCCCGCTCTGGCCGCCTGCGGCCTGAGTGTCCCGATGATCTCAGGGCGCGGACTGGGCCACACCGGGGGCACTCTGGACAAGTTGGGGAGCATCCCGGGGCTCAGTGTTGAGCGCTCGGCCGATGAGATACGTCAGCAGGTCGAGCGTCTCGGAGTCGCGATGGTCGGCCAGACGGACGCTCTGGTCCCCGCCGACCGCAGGATGTACGCTCTCAGGGATGTCACAGGCACTGTGGCATCCATCCCGCTGATTACCTCGTCAATCGTCTCGAAAAAGGCTGCTGAGGGCCTGTCGGCCCTAGTATTGGATATCAAGTTCGGAAGAGCCGCGTTCATGGTCGAACGCGCCGACGCGGCCGAACTCGCGCGCTCTATGGTTGACGTGGCCAACGGCATGGGGATATCGACCAGGGCGGTGCTGACCACGATGGATCAGCCCTTGGGTTGCGCGGTCGGAAACTCGCTGGAGGTGCTCGAGAGCGTCGAGACCCTGTGCGGCAACGGGCCGGAGGACCTCGAGGAACTGGTCTGCGTACAGGGAGGCCTCCTGCTGGAGGCCACGGGGCTGGCGGACGGCATGCAGACCGGCGCCCTGATGATCCACGACAGCCTGCAGGACGGCTCGGCCCTCGAGTGCTTCCGTAAGATGGTAGAGGCGCAGGGCGGCGATGCCTCGATCCTCGAGAGCGATGCCTCGCTGATGAGGGGGCTCGGGCTGATGGATCCCGATCTGCTGACCACCGAGCTGTGCGCGGGCGCCGATGGTTGGGTCAAGGACATCGATGCGATGGTGATAGCCGAGGCCTGCCTCGGCATGGGGGCTGGGCGCAAGGAACTGGGTGACGAGATCGACCGTGCAGTCGGTGCGATACTCGAGGCCCAGGTGGGAGACCACCTCGAAGAGGGCGAGCCCTGGGTCGTCCTGTATCACCGCGATGAGGTAGCCCCGCAGACGCTGGAGGACCTCTTGGGCGCAATCACCCTATCCGATGAAGAAGTGAAGCCGGTATCGCGAATCGCGGAGATGATTGAATGAGGCTGAGGCACATCGACCGCATGCGGGCCATAGCCGTGCTGTGCATGGTCGAGGTCCACACTGCCGCGATCGTACCCCCAGAGGGAGTCACTGTGGGCCATCCCGCCGCGTTCGTCGCCGCCGCGATCGGCGGCATGGCCGCGCCGATGTTCATCGCCATCTCAGGCTGGGGGATCCACCTGAGCGCTACCCGCAGGGCAGCAGACCCCGAGCATGATGCGAACCGCTGGATTAGCTGGCTGCTGCCGCGAGTGCTCCTCCTGGGTCTGTGCCAACTGCTGGTCAACCTGCTACTGAACGCTGACCGAGGCGGTCGCTTCGAATGGCACACGCCAGGTGTGCTGACGCTGCTCGCCATCGCCGCCCTGCTGGCACCGGCCCTGGTCCGGCTCTCCATGCGGGCGCGCGCTGCGCTGATGCTGCTGATGGTGGCAGCCCCGCTGGCAATCGGAGATGCCTCCGGGCCCGACTGGTCATGGTGGGAGAGAGTCGACTCACAGGGCGCCTCTGAGTGGCTGGCCCGACTCCTGTGGAACGGCACTTACCCGGCCGTGCCCTGGTTGGGCTACGTCCTGCTCGGCTCCATAATACACGACTTGGGCGAGCGGCCGGGGGTGCGAGAGAGGAACATCGCTATCGGGCTGGCTGCTACCACGGTCACCGTGTTCATCGCCGTCCTCGAGGACATCGACTGGGCGCTGACCTCAGGGGACGCGGTCCTGACCTTCTTCCCCGCAAACACACCCTTCCTAATCGTCTCGGGGACATTCGTGCTGCTCGCACACAGACTGCTCGAGGGGGCTGAGTCGAGCGGTGGCGAGCCGGCCTTAGGAGACAGTCTGGCCGCTCTGGAGCCGGCAGGCCGGATCACGCTGACGATCTACGTCGCCCACTTCGCTGTGCTGGGGGCGGTGGCATCGCTGATGGAGGGTGAGGCAAGGCTCAATCTGGTCCCCGCATTCGCTCTGACCATCGCCCACACGCTGGTATGGATACCGCTGGCTGTCTGGCACCAGCGCCACATCCCTAACCTGTCATTCGAGGCGCTGTTGAGCAGAATCAACTAGGATCCACGGCAATCGGGCCGAACCAGACCTCGACTTCCTCGTTCGAGGCCATGATGCGTACGTAGTGCGTGCCGTCGCCGGAGAAGGTGATGTTGGCCGAGCCCGGACCGACCTCGGGCGTACCCACCGAGATGCTGTACGGCCAGAGTTGGCTGTTATTACCCATGTCAGTCTGTCCGTAGTACACCATCAGGCTCGTGTTTGTGCCATTGTCGTAGACATCCCAGACTATCTGCGCTGCGCTGCTGGTGACGTTGGTCGAGGTTAGGTTGCGCAGTATGGCATCGTAGACGAAGAAGTCGCCGCGCAGCGGGTCGTCGACCCACACGGGCAAGTGGTCGAGGGCGTCGTAGGTCGCCTGCGTCAGCGGGAAACCCCATGCTGCGTGGTAGGGTGCGAGGTTGTAGCCGGTGGCGTTCGATAGATGCATGACCCACGCGTTGAACTCCTCGACGTCCCCCCTCGGAACCTCGGCCGAAGGGAGGGTGTAGTAGACCGACAATGCCTCGGTTATCGGACCCCAACCCCACTCCTCCTTCACAATGAGGAACGTGTCCAAGGCCACCCAAGTGGACCAGTTCGATATGTTCGAGCCGTCCTCGAAATATGCCCGTTGGGGGTTCGCTGGGCGCAGATTTGGCGGATTGACGAGTTGCTCCATCAAGTAGACGCTGGCGAAGTTGCAACCGGTCTCCGTGGTTCCAGGCAGGGTGGAAGGCATCCACTGGTGGTTGTGACCGAGTTCATGGAACATACCCCAATCGCCGTTCTCGCTCATGTACGAGACGTTGACTACTCCCGCGACACTCAGGTCGTGCGCCATGAACGGGTAGCCGGAATGCATCCAGCCTGCGGAGATCTGAGCGTCGAAGACTGCCCTCTCGACCCTCGGCCATGGTGTGTAGCCGTAAATCTCGTGCTCCATCGCAAGCGCTTGGTCCCACCAGTCCATCAGGTCCTGGGGGTTGTCGAGATCCCTGATCTCGTGACTCGGCACTGTCAGGATGAACTGGCCGCTGCCGATCTCGGCCCACGGGGCTGGGTCGTGCCGGAACTGCTGCTGCCACTGGAATATGTCGGTCTCGCCGTGGATGTACCTCGGTGCCTTGACCGCGTTCGAGATGGTCACATCGAAGTCACCCAGCGTCGAGCCGGCTTGGATTCCGATGTATATCGGCCCGCCGAAGGCGTTGCCGACCTCCATCGTGGCGCTGTCGACGTACCACCAACGGGCAATCTGCGGGTGCCTGTGTAACTGGCTCTTCCCCCACAGGCTGTCACTGTGGGCGCCGACCAGCACATAGGTTCCCGAGTCGACGATTCTAGGGGGCAGGGTCACGGTGACCACCTCGCCCGGTGCTGCGTACAGACCGGTGGTCATGCGCACGTGCGAGCGTGCGCCCGAGTAGCCGAAGTTACTGGGTAGGCCGCTCTGATTGCCGTCGATGGAGAAGGTGCGGGTGATTCGCGTGGCGTTCGTCGGCACCTCACCTGGGAACTCAACGTGGCTCGGGTGTGCAGGCAGCTCGTTTGCCGGGAGGTTCTGAGTCAGAGAGGCCTCGACCCTCAGTATGGTGTCGGCCACCGGGTCCTCCCCTAGGTTGTGGCCGACGTTCTGCCAGAGGGTGCCGTACTGGATCACCGTCCAGCCGGTGGCGTTGACGACCTCGCGCAGAGGGACCCAGAAGCCGTGGAAGTCCAGAGCCACGACGCCAGTGCAGATAGAGAGGGTGGCGTCGGCAATGGCCGCGTCGTCCACCGATAGGGTCTGATTGTCGATGCGGTCCGCACGAATCGCCTCGATGGCGGCTTGAGGGCGGGTCAGCTCATGCGGTACGACTCTGAAGTCGACGTTGTTGGAGCCCCAGGCGTGGGAGACGAACAGCCCCGTCGTCTTGGCGATCTTGTTGCCCGGGTAGTTGTGGGACACATCGCTGTTCGAGTAGGACCAGTACCAAGCATGGCCGCCCATGATCAGGCCACCGCCAGCGAGCATGAAGTCGACGAGGTTCTGGTTGTCGGCATCGTCGTGGCCGTTCCAGAACTCGTCGAGCAGGCAGTCGATTCCAGATAGGTCGTCAGGGGTGACAGAGAGATGGACCGTATGCCCCTCGCCCTGCAACTCGTCCTCGAAGTCGTCGTACCCCGCGCCGTAGGCCAGACCGACGTCGGCATTCTCGCCGCAGACCCATTCGACTGCCTGTAGCGAGAACGCGGTCTCCTTCGGGCCGGCGCCATCGACCCAGCTCTCATGGCCGTAGCCCAGCATCTTGCCGCGGCCGACGTGACTGGCTGAGATCACCGGGATGGTATCTCCGTAGCCGCTCTGGGTGAAGCCCACCGGGAATGCCCACTCGCCTATCGGCAGGATGGGCGAGGGCCAACCGCCCCAATTCGTGTTGCCCATCCCATGACGCAGGTCATCTTGGTCTGCTGTCAGATCATGCACTGCAATCCACAGGTTGAGTCCGGCCACGCCGCCGGTGTTGTTGGCCCAGATGGTGTACTGGGTCCAGTCGGCGCGCTCGTCAGGCGTCCCCTCGATGGTGCCGTTGGACAGCAGTGTGAGCCCGGACGGCAAAGGAGGGTCGACTTCCCAAGTCTCGATATCGGGGCCTTCATTGGTTGCGGGGATGATGATGCTCTCGTTGGCCTTGAACGCGAACTCCGTGCCTGGCCACGAGATGGCGTCAGGTGGCAGGCTGGTCACCCTGAATTGGACAAGAGTAGAGGTGGTGCCGCCCGAGTTATTGGCCCAGATCCCGTGATAGGTCCACGGTTGCAAGTAGGTGGCAGACCCACTGATTACGCCTGTGGAGAAATTGAACGAGAAGCCGAATGGGAGAGCCGGGTCGATCTCCCAGTAGTCCGGCGAGCCTCCCTCCCAAGTGGGGCTGATCTCTCCGATGTCGTCGCCCTCCCTGAGGTCGAACTGGTAGGGCTCATAATGCAGGTCGGTCACTGCTAGATCCCTGACTGCGATGAGGATGGTCGTCGAAAGCGAGCCGCCTGTGTTTTCAGCGGTGATCACGTGCTCCCTGAGCTGGTGCACCGAGGTCGGGGTGCCGCGGAGGGAGCCGTCCGCCTGATGCAGTTCGACGCCGTCGGGAAGCGTCGGCTCGACCGACCACTCGGTGACCTCGCCGCCCGAAGTGGCCGGGATGATCTGCACGACCTCGCCGATGGTCCAGTAGAACGGGTGGCCCTCGTAGGACAGGGCGGACGGCGCCTCGTGCAGGGTGATGATCCGGATCGATACCTCCGCAGAGCCGCCGGTGTTGGATGCCGTCACAGTGTGGTTGGAGTCGCCGAGGACGTCAGCATCACCGGAGATGGAACCGTCCCCGAGCAGGCTCAGCCCCTCGGGCAGTGGCGGGTCGGCGGACCAGGACTCGGCAGGGCCGCCCAGCACGAGGGGCGCGTTCATCAAGCAGGGGTTGCCCAAGGAGCAGTGCAGCACGTCGGCGATGTAGTGGATCGAGGTAGGTGCCGGGGCGACCACGGTGATGTCGAGCGTCGCGGAGGTAGAGCCCATCGGATTGGCGCCGATGATGGTGTACCTCGTGTCCTGTGACTCTTCGGTGGCTGTGCCCGAGATGACTCCGGAGTCATCCAGCGACAGGCCGTCTGGAAGACGGGGATTTACCATCCAGTCGTGGGGGCCGTCACCTGTGAAGCTCGGTGTCAGAGCCTGCATCTCTATGCCGACTACGAGAAGAACGGAGTCCTCACCGTAGTCGAGGCCATCGGGACGATGCATCAGTCTGCACACGTCCCCGGTGAAGATCTGTTGAGCGGTGCAGTCATCCTCGGTGATGACGTGGACGTAGCAGTCAGGGTGCGATGGTTGCTCGACACAGTCAATCTCCTCGGGAGTCTGATTATCGGGTCCTAACAGCCCGAGACAGCCCGAGCTCAGCATCAGCACCGAGAGCAGGAGGGCGGCGTTCCTCTTCGGCTGCACGAGGCCTGTCGGGGGCCCGTCGATGAATAAGTGTGCGGAAGTCGTGCTCCCAGCAGGGAGCACGCTCACGCGAGGCCCGGATAGGCCGGTCCTGTCTCGAAGCAATACTGCACAGTCTGGAACTCGGCCTTGAAGCCGGCGACGTCTCCCCGGATGGCTGCCGGGTCCTCTCCGGTGATCAGAGCCCTCGCGAAGAAGCGGGCCACGTCCTGCATCTCGTCGGTTCCCATCCCGACTCGAGTGAGCTCGGGCACGCCCAGTCTGAGGCCGCTCGGCGACATCGCCTTGGTGTCCCCTGGAAGCATGTTCATGTTGGTGATGATACCGGCCTCCTCGAGCAGGGCGGCGGCGTCCCTCCCTGCCCCTGAGTCGCTCTCTCCATGGCGAGTCAGTACCTGGTGACTGGCAGTGTAGTCGCGCTCCTCAGCGAGCACGTCGAAGCCCTCGGCGGCAAGAGCGGTTCCCAGCGCCTTGGCGTTTGCCACGATGTCGCGGGCGTAGTCGGCGCCGAACTCCTCGAACTCCGCCAGAGCGACCGCCTTGCCGGCCACGTGGTGCAGGTGGTAGGAAGAGCAGACTCCGGGAAAGATCGCGCTGTTCAGGCGACGCTGGAACTTGGCATCGTCAGAGTCCGAGAGGAGGAAGCCTCCCTGAGGCCCGGGGAAGGTCTTGTGGCTGCTCCCGGTCATCACGTCGGCGCCCTCGCGGAGAGGGTCCTGAAACTGGTTGCCGGCAATCAGCCCGAGGACGTGCGCGGCGTCGTACATCACCTTCGCGCCGACCTCGTGGGCGGCGGCGGCGAGCTCCTCGAGAGGAGTTGGGAACAAGAAGACCGACTGGCCGAACAGGGCGATGTTTGGCTCGGTCTCGCGAATCAGCTCGGCGGCAGCGTCGATGTCCGGCTCCATGCGGCTCTCTACCCAAGGATAGGTCACGAGGCTCAGGCCCCTCAGTCCGACGGCTCCCATCCGCGCGTGCGAGATGTGACCGCCGTCGGCCGTCGAGACCGCGGTGATGGTGTCCCCGGGCTTTGCCAGAGCCTTCAGGCCGGCCATGTTCGACACCGTGCCCGAGGTCGATTGGATGTTGGCGAAACTGCAGCCGAAGACGCGCTGAGCGGAGGCGATGCCGATCTCCTCGATGGTGTCGAAGTCGTCGCAGCCTTGGTAGTACCTCCTGCCCGGGAGGCCCTCGGCGTAACGGCCGTGCAGGTCCGAGTCACAGGCCTTGCGGACCAGCGGGCTGAGGATGTTCTCGCTAGCGATCATAGGCAGGCTGTCGCGGTAGTGGCGGCCCGAGTCCTCGACAGCCTCCAATATCCTCGAGACTTCAGCGCGAGCGCCCATGCACCTGCATCGACAACAAGTCAAAGAGGTTAGCGGATGGGGTGTCTACGAGGACGATTCTGACTTTTCAGGGAAGAGTATTTTGAATCAGGGCGGACATGGCACCCCATGAGCCGACGCGCTACGCTCACAACGATGATGATTGCACTGCTGCTCGTAGCAGTACCCTACACCACCCTGGCAACCGATTCCGATGGTGACGGGACCGATGATGCCGATGACGACTTCCCGAACAACCCGTGTGCGGACACGGACACCGACGGGGATGGAATGCCGGACACCATAATCAGCGGATGCTCGTCACAGTCGGTGGACGGCTACACCTCCTTCGAGGACCCTTTCACCATCGCGAGCGTGAAGTACACCGATACCGGGAACGAGTCGGTCAGCAGGTACCTGTGGAACAACGCCAACGAGCCTCACATCGCGCATAACCAGACCAACGGCACTGAGATGGGCTTCACCCTGTACTACACCTCGACCGGCGGCGTCGGCCTGACCGATGGCGACTACTTCGGCACGATCAACTACACCGGGACTGTCGGCAACTTCACCGACGGCAACAACGGCTACCAGATGTCGGACGTCGATGGCATCGCCACCCTGGCTCTCGATGATATCACCGCGGAGACGATGACATTCGACTTCTTCCTGCAGGACACCGGATACGAGACCTCGAGCCCAGTGGACTACCTCGTCATCAGGTTCGTGGGCGCGAACAGCGATATCGAGATCGTCAACACCACTGGCTACGACATCGACACCGACAACTCGTCATGGCTCGACACGTGGACGACGATGACGGTGATGATAGCAGTTGCCGGGCACGGTCATCTCGAAGTTGAATTCGCCTCGAACTCTGCTTTTGAGGCCCTGTACCTCGACAACATACAGTTCACCTCGACGGTGGTGCTCACGGCTGACTTGGATGACGACGGCGACGGCTGGCTAGACAGCGACGAAGTCGACTGCGGGACAGACCCCCTAGACGGCAACGATGTCCCTGCTGACGCTGATTCCAACGGCATCTGCGATGCCCTCGAGGGCGATGACTTCGACGGTGACGGGATACCCAATGACACCGATCCCGACGACGACAATGACGGTGTTGACGACGTCGATGACGACTTCCCACTGAACGCCAACGAATGGAGTGACACCGACGGTGACGGCGTGGGGGACAACGCTGACGAGGACGACGACAATGACGGCTGGACAGACGAGAATGAAGTCGGCTGCGGCACCGACCCGCTGGAAAACTCATCGGTCCCCGCTGACTACGACAGCGACACCATCTGCGACTCACTCGATCCCGACGACGACAACGATGGCGTGGATGACGCGGATGACGCGTTTCCATACGATGGAACTGAGTGGGACGACACGGACGGCGACGGTAAGGGCGACAACGCGGACGATGATGACGATAATGACGGATGGAGCGATGCGGGTGAGTCAGCCTGCGGCACCGACTCGAAAGATTCGGGGTCCGTTCCGGCGGATCTCGACGGCGATGGAACATGCGACTCATTGGATGAGGACGATGACGGTGACGGCTGGAGCGATGCCGATGAGTCGGATTGCGGCACGGACTCGAACGATGGCAATTCAATGCCGTCGGACTCGGATTCAGATGGAGTGTGTGACATCATGGACGACGACACCGACAACGACGGCTGGAGCGATGCTGTCGAGTCGGACTGTGGTAGTGACCAGATGGACCCCGATTCGGTGCCTGCTGATTTAGACGGAGATTTGCAGTGCGACGCAGCGGATGAGGACATAGACGGCGACGGTTACGACAACGCTGATGACGAGTTCCCCCGCGACGCAACTGAGTGGATCGACAGCGACGGAGACGGAACCGGGGACAACGCGGATGCCGATGACGACGGCGATGGTTGGGAAGATTCAGACGACGAGTTCCCCCGTGACTCCTCTGAATGGGTAGATAGTGACGGCGACGGAACCGGGGACAACGCGGATTCAGACGATGATGATGACGGGTGGTCCGACGCATCTGAATCTGACTGCGGCAGTAACGGCAAGGACGAGGACTCGGTGCCTGCCGACTTCGACGGCGATGGCCAGTGCGACGACCTCGACCCGGACGACGACGGTGACGGCGTCGCAGACGGAGATGATGCGAGCCCGAATGACTCGAGCGAGTGGGACGACACCGACGGCGACGGGATCGGCGACAACGCCGACCTGGACGACGACGGCGACGGCTGGTCAGACACCGAGGAGGGCGAATGCGGCACCGACCAGTACGACAGCGACAGCACGCCCGTGGATTATGATAGCAACGGGGTGTGTGATGCCAACGACCCAATCGTAGAGCCGGAACCAGAGGGAGGCGGTGGAGTCCCCGGATTCACCGGGATAGTGGGCGTGCTGGCGCTCCTGGGGGCGGCCCTCGGAGCAAGGAGCAGGAGACAGTAGGAATCAAAGGCGCGTCTGTTGGCCTCGGCCCATGCCACCGGGCAGAGGCTCACGCGTGGCGCTACTCGTAGTGCTGATTCTGCTGATAGCGATTCCCGTCGACAGCTTCGCCAACAGCAGCGGGAAGACCGGAGCATCGAGCACTGGGTGCACCTGCCACTACAACACCGTCTCGGTCAGCCCGACACTCTCGGGTCTGCCCAGCGTCGGCTACATCGGCAACACCACCTACAACCTCTCCATAGGTGGCAGCGGGGGGCCCAGCGGGACCAAGGGCGGGTTCAACCTCGCTGCGACTCAGGGCTCGTTCTCCGACCCCGGGAGCAACGTGCAACTCTCATCGGGCGAGGTGACGCACTCGAACTCCAACTCGAGGTCGTGGACGGTCAACTGGACCTCTCTGGCTAACGGCTCGGGTGATGTGATGTTCAACCTGGCAGTCAACTTCGTCAACGGGAACGGGCTCAATACGGGCGACGGCTGGGGCACTGCTGCTTGGACGATCTCCGAGGCTGACTCGGACAGCGATGGCTGGACCGACGCCGAGGAGGTGGCGTGCGGCACCAACCCGAACGACTCGGGTGACGTGCCGAGCGACACCGATGGCGACGGTACCTGCAACGGCGTCGACACCGACGACGACGGAGACGGCTGGTCCGACTCGGACGAGGCGGACTGCGCCACCGACTCGAACAACTCCACATCCACACCCGTCGACACAGACAACGACGGAATCTGCAACTACCTCGACGACGACGACGACGGAGACGGCACGCCCGACGACGAGGACGACTTTCCCCTCGATGCGGGAGAGGACACCGACACGGACGATGATGGGGTCGGCGACAATGCTGACACCGATGACGACAACGACGGCTGGAACGACACCGCCGAGGCGGACTGCGGCACCAACTCGACCGATCCGAACTCGGTCCCATTGGACACCGACGGGGATGGACTCTGCGACATCGTGGATGAGGACGACGACGACGACGGCACGCCCGACGACGAGGACGACTTCCCCCTGGACCCCGAAGAGGACACGGACACGGACGGGGACGGCATCGGGAACAACGCCGACACGGATGACGACGGCGACGGCTGGGACGATTCCACCGAGGCTGCCTGCGGCACCAATTCGACCGACTCCGACTCCGTTCCGACAGACACCGATGGCGATGGCACCTGCGACACCCTTGACACCGACGATGACGACGACGGCTGGAACGACACCGCCGAGGTCGACTGCGGCACAGAGCCCCTCAATGGCACCTCTACGCCAATCGACACCGACGGCGACGGAATATGCAATGCGCTCGACGATGACGACGACGGCGACGGCACGCCGGATGCGAGCGACGCCTTCCCGCTCGATCCGAGCGAGGACACCGACACCGACATGGACGGCATCGGGAACAACGCTGATCCGGATGACGACGGCGACGGCACCAACGACACTGCCGACGCCTTCCCGCTCGACCCGAGCGAGGACACCGACACCGACATGGACGGCATCGGGAACAATGCCGACCTGGATGACGATGCGGACTCCTGGAACGATGTCAACGAGACTGCCTGCGGCACCGACCCGTTGGACGCGCTGTCCGTTCCCAGCGACTTGGACAACGACACCTTGTGCGACTCCCTCGACCCCGATGACGATGGGGATGGAGTAGCCGACGTTGCCGACGCATACCCCGCAGACCCGACGGAGTGGAGCGACACCGACGGCGACGGCACCGGTGACAACGCCGACCTCGACGACGACGGCGACGGCTGGAGCGACGAGGACGAGGGTCTCTGCGGCACGGAGCCCCTCGATGCCGCGTCAGCCCCCGTGGACACCGACGGCGACAGCTCGTGCGACTCCATCGACGATGATGATGATGATGACGGCACGCCCGACGCGAGCGACGCCTTCCCGCTCGACCGATGGGAGGACTCTGACTTCGACGGTGACGGGGTCGGCGACAACGCCGACCCAGACGATGATGACGACGGCTGGTCGGACACGGACGAGTTCGCCTGCGGGACCATCAGCATGAACCCGTCCGCATTCCCGAGCGACACCGACAGGGACGGTCTGTGTGATGCGCTAGACGAGGACGACGATGGAGACGGATTCGCTGACTCTGACGATGTGTTCCCGCTCGACGCGGCCGAGCACGCCGATTTCGACGGCGACGGAGTGGGTGACAACGCCGACCCAGACGACGATGATGACGGCGTCGATGACGCAGACGATGCCTTCCCGTTCGACGACTCCGAGTGGGATGACACAGACAACGATGGTACAGGGGACAACGGCGATACGGACGACGACGGAGACGGCGTGGACGATTCGGCAGACGCCTTCCCGAAGGACGCCTCAGAGCAATCGGATTACGACGGCGATGGCACCGGTGACAACTCGGACGATGATGATGACGGCGACGGCGTGGTCGACAGCGCCGATGCATTCCCCTTCGATGGCTCGGAGAACTCAGACGCGGACGGCGACGGGATCGGCGACAACGCCGACCTCGACGATGACGGCGACGGCTGGTCCGACCACGACGAGAGCCAGTGCGGAACAGGCTCGAAGGACTCCTCGGACGTGCCTCAAGACAGCGATGGCGACGGCATCTGCGACTCGCTGGACGTGGTCGTAGACCCACCTGAAGGCGGGCTTCCCGGATTCGGGCTGATTTCGGCTCTGGCCGCGCTCGCTCTCGCTGCTCTCGCTCGCAGGGATTGATGGCGCCGACAGCAGGACTCGAACCTGCGACCTGTGGATTAACAGTCCACCGCTCCACCAACTAAGCTATGTCGGCCCAGTCTGCGGCCTGCTCCCCCATTCATCAATGAATCGGACTTATTCCCACTCGATTGTGCCGGGGGGCTTGTGTGTGATGTCATACACGACACGGTTGACTTGCCCCTTCAGGGAGTTTGTGATCTCGGTGCTGATTGCAGCTAGGATATCGTGAGGGATCGGTGAGTAGCTCGCGCTCATCCCATCGAGGCTTATCACCGCACGGACCACCACTGTCTCGCCGTACACACGGGCGTCCCCGTGGACGCCCACGCTCTTGACCGGGAGCAATGCTGCGAAGTACTGCCAGGGGAGTTCGCACTTGCCTTCGGCTGCTGCGGCCTGCAGGTGGGTCTCGACGATGTGACAGGCCTCGCGGCAGGCCGTGACCCTGTCCGGGGTGATTTCACCGAGAATCCGGACGGCGAGGCCGGGGCCGGGGAACGGCTGACGCTCGCTGGAGGGTATCCCGAGTTCACGCGCGATCGCGCGGACCTCATCCTTGTAGAACTCGCGCAGCGGCTCGACTATGACCAGATTGACGTCATCAGGCAGGCCACCGACGTTGTGGTGCGACTTGATGACGTCGCGCTCGCCGCCGCCGGACTCTATCCAATCTGGCGCGATGGTGCCCTGAATCAGGAACTTCGCGCCACACAGCGCCTGCTCGGCCTCGAAGACTCGGATGAACTGCTCACCGATGACCATGCGCTTGGCCTCGGGTTCGGTGATGCCTGCGAGGTTGCTGAGGAAGCGCTCTGAGGCGTCGACCACCTCGAGCTCGATGCCTAGGTCGGCGAACATGCCCGCGACCTCCCCGGATTCGTGCTTCCGCATCAGGCCGGTGTCGACGTAGACGCAGTGAAGCAGGCTGCCGACCGCACGGTGGGCGAGGACTGCGGCCACCGTGCTGTCGACGCCGCCGGAGCAGGCGATGATCGCGGTGTCGTCGATCTGTGACTGCAGGGCCCCCACCGCCTCGTCGACCAGCATCTGCGTCTGCATCAAGCGGCTCACTCCCTCAGCGACTCATCATCGGCGATGACCCCCTCGGTGCGCGACTTACGCCACTCGGCGAAGTTGGCGGCGAGGTCGGCATCGTTCATCGCCAGCATCTGGATCGCTAGCACTGCGGCGTTGTCGCCGCGGTCGACACCGACGGTGGCCACGGGCACGCCGGGAGGCATCTGGACTATCGACAGGAGGCTGTCAAGGGGGACCTTGCCGCCTACTGGGACGCCGATCACAGGCAAGGTGGTCATCGCAGCGACCACCCCTGGCAGGGCGGCTGCCATACCGGCCATGCCGATGAAAATCTTGCATCCGTCGTCGATGGCGGAGCTGACGACGCCCTCGAGGTACTTGGGCGCGCGGTGGGCCGATGCGACCCTGACTTCGTGGGAGATACCGAATTCCGAGAGCACTGCCGTGCACTTGTCCGAAATGGGGAGGTCAGACTTCGATCCAAGTAGGATACAGACGTCCATGCACTGTCGGGTCGTGGCCGGTTCAAATGCCTGCCGTCGCAAGGCTGGAGGAGCATCACTCCTCTTCATCGGGGACAATCAGTCTCATTGGCCATTCCAGGCCATCGTACTCGATTGGGGGCCTTGAGAGAATCCTGCGAATCTCCGTGTCGGCTGCCTTGCTCTCGAAGAACGGGTCTTGGACGAAACCCGAGCGGTGCACAAGCGTCAGTCCCAGGAAGCAATCGCCATCGCGACTGATGCCACCGACGGCCAGATGACCGTGCTCGCATTGGGCTCTGGCTAGGGGTCCGGTGGTCCAATTCGCCGAAATCACCTCCCAGGGGGGGCCGAGGAGGCTTGAGGAATTCCAGTCGGATGTCTCAATCGGCAGCAGCCAGCGTGCTGGGGGGGTGGTCAAGATGTCTTGTATGAGCCCTATGGAACGGAACCAAGCTAGCCAGAACAGCGCGTAGGAGACCCAGCCGACGAGAGGGTCCACGACGATGTGGACCGTGAACACCAGTGCGGCCAGGGCGAAGGTCTGCCAGTCGAAGGGCAGTGAGAGCAGCCCACCCTCGGACATCGACTGGGCGTTCCGAGCCAGGTAAAGTGGGACCAGTACCAAGACCCAGGAGATGGAGAATAACAGGGCTGCAACCTCCTGGTCGTTCGGTACCCTGTCGGGGAAGACGAGGGGTGCAGCGGTCAGCACGAGGAAGAACGGTGACCATGCCAGAGGTATGAGGATCGATGAACTGATGGGCTCGTGACGCTGGCGGATCCAGCCCCTGCCGCCCTTCCTCGGAGAGCTGCTGACCCAAGTGTCCGGAGGAGAGGTCTCTCCGGTCCTGAGGTCGGGGGGCCTCTCGCCCTTTCCCAACTTCCACCACTGGGACTTGCCCAGCAGCCAGTCGCGGTCCAGTCCTGCTTCCACAGGACTCGCAGAGGTCAACCGGTCTTCTCCGCTTCGGCTGGCTCTGACTCGGGTCCGGGATGCCTCAGAACGAGGTTCCGTGCCGCCCACACCTCGTCGACCCGCCGCACGGCGGTGGTGTGCGGCGCGGTGGTGACGATATCCGGGTCCTCCGAGAGGATCTTGTGGAAGTCGGCGGCGAAGCGGTCTAGGACCTCCTTCGACTCGGTCTCGGTCGGCTCGATCATCAGGCACTCGGGGACGATCATCGGGAAGTACAGCGTCGGGGCCATCACACCGTAATCGAGCAATCTCTTCGCGATGTCCCTGCCCGTCACCCCAACCGCGTCCTTGAGAGGGCTCATGGACAGGGTGAACTCATGCATGACGATGTCTGCGGGCGCGCCGTCGAGCGGCATTGCGTGCATGCCTGCCGCTGTCTCGGAGTCGGGATTCATGATGCGGTGGCGCAGGTAGTTGGCGTTGAGCACAGCGTGCTCGCTCATCCTCTCCAGCTCTCGCCCGTACCTGCGGTAGAACGCCCAAGCACGAACCACCGCACCGGAGTTGCCGTGCCACTGCTGGACCTTGCCTATGCTCGCCTCGCCAACGTCGCGCCAGTGGTACCAGTATCCGTCACCGACCCCCGTGGGGTCGCCCCCAGTCCGCTCCCTGCGGTCTGCCACCGGCGAGGGCAGGAAGGGCGCTAGGTGCGATTTCACCCCGATCGGCCCGCTACCGGGACCGCCGCCGCCGTGCGGCTGGCTGAAGGTCTTGTGCAGGTTGTAGTGGACGGCGTCGAAGCCCATCCTGCCAGGATCGGTCTTGCCGAGGATGGCGTTGAAGTTGGCGCCGTCGTAGTACATCTGGCCGCCGGCACCGTGGACGATCTCGGTGACCTCACAGATATCCGGCTCGAAGAGCCCGAGTGTCGAGGGATTGGTGACCATCATCGCAGCGGTGTCATCCCCGACGGCCCCCCTGAGTGCTGCGAGGTCTAAGCGGCCGTCGGCACCGCTGGGGATCTCGATGATGTCGTATCCGCACATTGCTGCGGAAGCGGGGTTAGTACCGTGCGCCGAGTCGGGCACGATGACCTTGTCTCGGTGGCCCTCGCCGATGCTGCGGTGGTACTCCTGGATGCAGCGCATCGATGTGAACTCGCCCTGGGCGCCCGCGACCGGCTGGAGAGTGACCTCGTCCATGCCGGAGCAAATGGCGAGCATTTCCTGCATCTCGTAGAAGATGGCTAGGAGGCCCTGGATCTGATGCTCGGGCTGCAGTGGGTGGATCCGGTCTATGCCCGGGAGCTGCACTATCCTCTCGTTGAGCCGGGGGTTGTGCTTCATAGTGCACGAGCCCAACGGGTAGAACCCGGTGTCGATGCCGAAGTTGCGGCTCGACAGCCAGGTGTAGTGACGAACCAGCTCGGGCTCGCTGGCTCTGGGCCACGCTGGGGGCGACTTCCTGCGCATGACCTCGGGGACCGTGGACCAAGAGGCCCTGGAGTTCAACATAGGCTCGGGCTGGGACCAGCCCGCGCCCTCGGCGCCCTTGAATGCGAACAAATCGCTCATGCGCCTGCCTCCTCGACCCAAGACGACAGGCCTCTGACCAGAGCGGCGATGTCGGACTCGCTGGTGCGTTCGTCCGCGCCGATGAGCAGGCAGGTCGACATGAAGTCCCACCACACACCGAGGTCGAAACCCCCCAGCACCCCTTCGGAATCCAAGTGTGCCAGCGCGTCGGACGCCTCACCGGGTAACTTGACTGCGAACTCGCGGAAGTTGCTCGCACCGGGGTCGACCAATTCGATGCCGGCAATCGCAGTGACGGCGGTCTTCGTGGCCTCGGTCGCAGCGGCGACCCTGAGAGCCAGCCTCTCGAGTCCGCGCGGGCCGAGCAGCGCCATGTGCATGGCGCCCATCAATGCGATGAGCGTCTCGTTCGAGCAGATGTTCGATGTCGCGCGATGTCTGCGGATGTGCTGCTCGCGCGTAGACAGAGTGAGCGTGAATGCGCGCTTGCCGTCGACGTCCCTCGACAGCCCGACTATCCTGCCCGGCATCTGCCGGGTGTATCTCTCGCCGCAAGCGAAGATGCCGTAAATCGGCCCACCTGCGGTGGGTCCTATGCCGAATGGCTGGCCCTCGCCGACGACTATGTCCGCGCCCCAGCTTCCAGGTGGCTCGACGATCCCCAGAGAGACGGCGTCCACGCCGACGATGAGAGCGGTCTCCTCGCCGATGGCTTCCTTGAGCTGCATCAGACCCGGGTCCAGGATCCCGAAGGAGCTAGGCTGTTCGACGTACACCGCGCAGCATCCGGCAGCCGCAGCAGCCGATCCCATGTCCAAATGGCCGTCATGAAGGTGCTCGATCATCCTGATCTCGATTCCGCTTCCCTGAGTGTAGTTGCGAATCACCTCAAGCCTCTCGGGAGGCACGAAGCACGAGATGTAGACCACGCTCTTCTGCACGGCCTTCCGACCGTGGACCCGTACTGCACATGTGATTGCCTCGGCGGCCGCCGTCGAGGCGTCGTACATCGAGACGTTCGCTACGGGCAGGCCTACCAATTCGCTGACCATGGTCTGGAACTCCCACATCGCCTGCAGCATGCCTTGGCTGACCTCGGGCTGGTAAGGGGTGTAGGAAGTCAGGAACTCGCCGCGCGTCGCGAGCATTCCGACCATGGTGGGGACGAAGTTCCGGACTAGGCCAGCGGCGAGGAAGCTGGGCCTCTGGTCGAGGGTCACATTGGCGTTCAGCAACCGTTGGGCGTCGGCCCAAATCTCCTCCTCGGATTGCGGCCCGCGCAGTGGCAGCGGAGCGTCGTGACGGATGGCTTCGGGTATGTTGGAGAACAACTCGTCGATGGACTTCATGCCCATGGATTCGAGCATCTCCTGCTCGCGTCCGAGATTCGGCAATTGGTCCACTGCATCCGGCTCCCGCCTCTCGGCGGCTCGAAGGGGATTAACGAGAGTCTTCAATGTTCGTCGGATTGGGCAGGACCGGTCACCGACACACTCTTATTGCTCGGACGGAGTCAGTATCGATAGCATGAAGGTAGCAATCTCAGCCTCGGATGCGTTCGTAGCACCGTACATTGCCGAGATGCTCGGCGACTCTGCCGTGGTAGTCCCTGACGAAGCCCTACAGGACTCCACATCACTGGACGCGATGCTCTCCCCATGCAGGGCCCTGATTCACATCAACTCGCGTCCTGCAGACACCTCCGTGGAGCGCACCGACAGGGAGGCTTACATCTCCATGAGGGAGGGCTCGAGACCGATTCTAGACGCTGTCGACCGCCATGGCGGATTGCACCTGATCATCCTAGGCACTCTCCGCGTCCATCCCCAGTGGCGTCCCGGTGACTCGTACTACGGACTCGAGTCGACGCTGGCCCCGCGCGACGTGGCAGCGGAAGGGCAGTTGTGGATGGAGGAGAACGCGTTGGAAAGAGCGGAGACTGAACGTCCCGTCAGCATCATCCGAACCTCTAACGTCCAAGGCGTACCCCTGAACGGTCCGCCAGGCAACGGTTTGCTCCATCGCTGGGCGGAGGAGTGCCAGATTGGCTGGATCAACATCCCAGGAGACGGCTCAGACGTCAAGGACTTCATCCACGTGCAGGACCTCGTCCGGGTCGTGGAGGCGGTCTTGGACGATCCGCCCCCGACCAGAGAGAGCGTCGCAGTCGGCTCGGGCAAGGGCATATCCATGGCCGACCTCGCAGCCGTCTACCAGAGCAACACTGGATGTGATACCGAGTTCGGCCAGAGCGACGCCGGCGAGGTGTTCGGGATAGTGGATGCCTGGGTCCTCGAGGAGAGGTTCGGGTTCAGGCCTCAGATCAGTCTCGAGGAGATGATGAGCGAGGCCTTCGAGACCGTCGCTCGCTAAGCGTTGAGGATCAGGCGCTTGCGGATTCCGTTCCATCCGACCATCGATGCCGTCAGTCTGTGCTCCGAGCCGCTTCGGTATGCCCCCGCATCGGCGTCCCTGCGAAGCCTGATCTCGATCTCGCCCACGTCGGCGACCTCGGCGACAATGGTGCTGCCGCCCCTGTAGGCGTCGTCCAACCCTATTCCGAATGTGCGCTTGGGCGCAGACGAGACCTTCATCAAGAAGTCATGCGGCTGCCCCTTGAGCGAGTCGACCAGTTTCCTCTGGTCACTCAGCATCCTCGCCTCAGCGAATGCAGCGGCAATATCGCTGAGCCCTGCGGCGGCGGCCTGCGGGGCCTCGGGGGCATCGCCGGCCTGCTCCACGGCAGGCTGCTCGGCCCCAGTGGACTCACGGGCTACCACAGCGTGCGAATGCTGCCTGCGGGCGCGGACGGAGACCCTGTCGGGGACGGATACCCTCGAGGAGACTTCGACCCGATGGCTGTCGTGCCATTCCAATGAGCCTGAGTGCTCGGGGATGTCGACCTGGTCGGGGATGTCGACCTGGTCGGGGATGTCGACCTGGTCGGGGATGTCGACCTGGTCGGGGGCGGTGACGTGGTGCCTCTCGTGCCAACTATGAGAGCTGTCGTAGAGATATTCTTCGGATTCCGGCTCGGGCTCGAGCTCGGGGGGAGGCGGGGGCACCCGGTCCTGTGACTGATCCCTCATGTCCGCTGCGACCGCTCCAGCCACCCCTGCAGCAGCTGCCCCGGCGGCGAGGGTCCCGTGGCTGGGCATCCTAGCCTCTATGCTGGCTTGGAAGGCGTCGGCCCGGTCCCTCCACAACATACGCGCAGCGCTCTGCACCGAGAACGGCAGGTTGCCGATCTGCCCCTCGAACTCGGCATCCGCGAGGGCCCTCGCGTCCTCGATGCTAACAGTGCTATTCCGAGCGGCCTGCTCCATGGCGTCTAGCACGCCTTCGAAGTTGGCGGTGAACTCGTCGAAGTCCCCGGACCAGCCTTCGGAGACCGAGATTCCGGTGCTGGCGAGAAGGCCGTAGCCGTTGTTGGCGAAGAAGCGCGCTTCGTAGTCCCCCTCTTCCATTCCCCCAGAGAATGTGACTCTCCCCTCCCCCAGGCCTTGGCCCGTGGTTTGGGACCCGTTGACATAGAGCCAATTACCATGGTGATTGTCCCCATCAGAGGGCGCTTCTTTGCGATAGATGCCGATCCAGTCCGCGGCAGCCCCGGGTCCGTTGGAGAAGGAGACGGTGATCGGAGAGCCGGGCTTGAACCTGCCAGTCTCTGCGGATAGTGAGGCAGATGTGCCCACCGTGGAGCTCACCTCGACGGTGAAGGCCGCATAGGCCAGTTCGCGTCCGTTGAGGTCCGTGTCGTGCAGCCTCAGGGTCCACTGGCCGGGACCGGGGCTCGGGAGCGAGAAGGCGCCTCTCGTCCTGCCTTCGAGAAATTTGTAGCTGGAATCGTGCTCGTCGTTGACCGCCTCGTCGCCGTGTGGGATTTCCGCCGGGACGATTCCTACCCAGGCGTCATCGGGCAGTTCGGGAACTATGAATGTGAAGTCGATGGACTCAGTGCTCTGGAAGGAGGACTTGGCCATCTTGAGTTCGATCCCCCCTGGGTCAGCGGAGGCGTCCTCGGGAGCGCTCCCCCCGGAAGAGGAGATGGTTATCTTGCCTACGCCTACCCAGCGCCTCGTGCCAGTGGGAAGGCTGCCACCCGACCTCGACCGGGTCCAACCGCCCCTGTACCAGTCGTTGCTGCCATCTTGGTCACGGTCGTCGAGGCTCCAGGATGGTGCGCCGCCGCTGTTGGCGTTGTAGAAGTAGAGGCGGTTGCCTCGGTCGTTCTTGTACCAGGGCCTGCCGTTGATCTCGGAGCCCTGCAACTCGTATGCTCCGTTGTAGGAATCATTTGGGTGACTGGAGATGGAAACGCTGTCCCCCGCCGACAGGCCTTCGGATGAGCCGGTGTCAAAGAGAGTGAGCATCTCCTCCAAGTCGATCTTGCCATCGGAATTGGTGTCAATGGCCCCCCACACCGCCCTGAGTATCATTTTGGGTGCCTGTTGGCCGGTTATCGACTCGAGGGCGGCCTTGAACTCCGCCTCGGACAGAGAGCCGTCGCCGTTGAGGTCGTACTTGGAGAAAAGTGCCTCCGCAGTGATGCCCTTCCTGCGCATGACCTCCTGCAGATTCTTGATCGCCACCGCCTCGATAGTGCCCCGCGCGCCCTCTATCATGGCTCGGGAAAAGGCTCTACAGCAATGAGGATTTTGCCGGTGAACTCCTGACTCCATTGCCTCTTCTGGCCTAGACGAAAGGCGGTTGGCAGACTCGTGCCCTCACCCTCCTGCGGGGGCTCGCTTGGATCCAGACCTCCTGACCTTGCTCGACTCCGTCGAGGTACGCCATGGCTATGCCCCTGCGCTCGAGACTGGGAGAAGGGCCCCCGCTGGTGACGTAGCCGAGCGTCTCCGCTGCCTCGCCTTCACCGTTCAGCACGGCGTGTCCGGGTCTAGGCGATGGGCCCCGATCAAGGCACAGCAGGCCCTCCCACCTAGCCCCTGACTCGAGAGAGGCGAGTACCCTGTTCCTGCCGACGAAGCCATGCTCGATATCCAGCCCGTATGGCACTGCGGTCTCGGCAGTGTCTCGCGCGAGGAAGTCCCCCGGCAGGTCTGCGTCTGGCTCTATGCCCAAGCCGGGCCAGAGGAAGTCTTGGCCCGACAGCAGGTACCCCTTCTCGAGGCGCAGGGTGTCCCTCGCGCCCAAGCCGACCGGGACAAGGCCGGAAACCGCGCCGGCCTCAAGCAGAGCCGACCACAGTCCGGGGGCGTCGCGGTTCTGGACGAAGATCTCCACTCCTGCCTCGCCGGTGTAACCCGTGCCCTGTATCCAACCGCCGATACCGAGGTCGTTAGAGGCGATGTCCTGACATCGGAATCTGCCGACCGAATTACCCTCGCCCAAAACCTCCGTCAGGATGGCGGACGAAGACGGCCCTTGCAAAGCCAGTATGCTGGTCTTGTCGGACAGGTCTTCGATGGAGATCGAGCCGTCTTCGGGGAGCAGGTTGGTGAACCATTCTAGCATCACCTCGACCATGGATGCATTCGGGACGCCGAGCACCTCGGTATCTGACTTGACGGCGAAGATCATGTCGTCGATGATGCGGCCATCGTGATCCAGGAAGTGAGTGTACCCGCATCTCCCGCTTGCGAAGTTCAAGTACTCCTGAGTCGCAATGCCGCTCAACCATGACCGCACGCCCTCGCCCGAGAATCGGAAGAAGCCCATGTGGGAGACGTCGAACAGCCCGGCAGCGCTCCTGGTCGCCAGATGCTCCTCCTGAATCGAGGAGAACCATATCGGCAGCTCGAAACCGTGGAAGTCGACCATCTTGGCGTCCGTCTGGAGGTGAGACGCGTACAGGGCGGTCCTCTTCGGCGAGCCTCCTGACACGCGCAGAAGGAAAGCCGAGCGGTGCAAGAAGTTGTGGGCCAGTGTTTCCCGCCTCCCTGCAACGGATAATCCCACACACCCCCCCACCGAAGGTGGAGGGGGGGTGTGTGTCCCTGCAACCGGAGAGTTTGGATTGGCCGAGGTGGATCCTAAGAAGGGAAGTCCGGCCCTGTCCCTTCTCTCTGGATGAGAGTCCGATGGAGAAAACTTGCAAGTGACGGTGAAAGAATGAACGAGCAAGAGAAAGACTTAAATAAGAAAGACTCTACTATACAACTGCGAGTTGAGAAGATGGAACGAGGCACTGCTAGGCAGACCAGCGATTCTGAGCGCACTTCCCGGAAGCGAAGCCGCTCTAAGCCGATTCGGCCTGCTCGACGCCCCTCTAGGGAGCGTGGCACAGAGTCCGTGACGGGCCCGTGCAAGGTGTGCGGAGCCAATTCATGGGACACCGACGAGATCCGAGGAGAGACCTCGTGCTCCGAGTGCGGCTACGTAGCTGCAGAGAACATGATCGACCCTGGTGCCGAGTGGATAAACCACTCTGACGGCGATGACCGGAGCCGGGTCGGCGCACCTACCACACTCACACTCTCCGACAAAGGCCTGTCCACCGAGATTCGACGCTCCGACCTGACCGCTGGGGCTGCCAGGCGCCACGGCATGAGTGGCAAGGGCCTGCGCGAGTGGAGGCGGCGGCAGCGCATCGATCAGCGCAGCAAGACCAGGGACAGCAGGAGTCGTAACCTCTCGAAGGCGATGCAGTTCATCCGCGACCGCGGGGACCTGCCGTCTCAAATCGAGCAGGAGGCGGCCTCCCTTTACAGGCACTCTGTCGAGCGCGGCCTCGTCACCGGGCGGAGCATCCGTGGCGTCTCCGCGGCTTGCGTCTACATCGCCGCCAGAGAGGCCAAAATCCCTCGTAGGATCGAGGACATAGCCGCCGCCTTCGACATGATCAAGCCGGTCGAGGAGAAGGAGCTCAAGCGAACCATCAGACTCGTTGCAAGGATGCTCGGAACGCACCACATCACCAGCCCTGACGAGTACTTCGAGAAGTTCCACTCCGACCTCGGCCTCCCGCCTTATGTGCTAGGGGAGGTCAGGGACCTGTGGGACATGGTCAAGGACGACCTGTCGTGGCAGGGCAAGAAGCCCTCAGGCATCGCAGGTGTGATTATCTACAAGGCGTCCCAGAGCAGCTCCTCACCGAGAACGCAGAGCGAGGTCTGCGGGGTCTCTGGCATCAGTGAGGTCACCCTGCGCGGTCTGCTGAAGATACTGAACCAGCTTACAGCGTAGAGTGAGATGGTGGACGCTGGGGGATTTGAACCCCCGGCCACCTGGTTGCAAACCAGGTGCTCTTCCAAGCTGAGCTAAGCGCCCTACGACCGGTCGAATCGGCTGAGGTTCTTGAGTGCAACCGTCGTGAGGGACTCACTTCTCCTCGGTTGAGTCCATCAGTCTGGGCAGGATGACTACTATGCCTACTAGTGAAGCCAGCAGGACCGGCACGAGGAGGTCGTTGACCTCGGTCACCGTGACCTTGAATGAGTCGCTCACTGTCTGTCCGTTGGAAGTGGCGGTCACGGTTATGGTGGCGGTTCCGTGTTGGTCGCCTTGGTAGTCGAGAGTGAGAACGTCGCCGCTCACCGAGACCGTCACCAGGCTGGTGTCGCTCGAGATCGCGGCTTTCGCGATGGAGGCGTTGTCGTCGTCGACGTCGTTGAATACGTTCGACAGGTCGATCGTGGTGTCCGACGCGTCCTCGGTCACGGAAACGTTCGACAGTGGGTTCGCTACCACCGGGGGATCGTCCGTAACTGTGTGCTGATCGGCGGAGAAGCTGACTGTGAAGACCGACTCGGTCAGGGACTGGTTGTGGTCGATCTGGTGGAGCATCGAGATGTCCCCGGGCAGCAGACCGTTGGAGGGGTCGAGCAGGACCAGCTCCGTCACCTCGCATTCTGGGTCGACCTTGTCGCCGTTCTCGTCGAGTTCGCAAGAGGGGCTCAGCCAGGCTGTCGCCATGTCGTCCACGCCCTCAAACTCTCCATCCCCGTCGGCATCGATTAGGACCCTGTGAATGACCTCCTCTCGACTGTCGACGTTGTAGAAAAATAACGAGTCCGTGGAGACCAAAACGCCTGGAGGGACTCCGCTTGGAGTCACGCCGTCCTCCTTGAGAAGCATGGTGTACTCCTTGGCGTCGTGAGCAGAGGCCGGGGCGGCCAGCAGCAGCAGCGACAGTGTGACTGTCAACACACAGACCCCACGCACGCCCCGCCGTAGCGGGGCGATGGCTTCAACATGACCGGCAGGCTCGCGGCGACCAGTGGATTTGCAACGCGCCATTCTGGTCATCGGGCTCGCTGTCTGCATAGTTGCGGCTGCGACTGCCGTGATGATGATGTCAGACGTCGCAGATGACGGCGGCGCTGGCTCGGGCGAGATGCTCGACCCACTGCTGCAGGATGAGGAGCACGACCACAGGAACGCCAGCTATCATATCCTGTATACCGAGAACGTCCAACCGGTATCGTACAACGAGTTGACGGACACCGGCAACGCCGAGATTCAAGTCGCCGATTCTCCCGACGGCAAGACCTACGCTTACATCGCCGGTTGGACCGAGATGCACATCGTCGACGTCACCGACCCCTCGAACACCACGGTCACCGGCGTATACTACGACCCGAACACGCAGGTCTTCGATGTCAAGTATCTCGAGTACAACGGACGGGAGTACGTCATCCTCCAGAATCAGATCATCGATCCGGGCGCCGCCGACCCGAACGTAGGCAATTGGGAGGACCCAGTGCAGGTCTCGGTAACCCTGGTCGACGTCACAGACAAGAGCAATCCGAGCTTCGTCGACTTTTGGTACGACGCCGACCATCCCAGCGGGCCTCACAACCTGTACACTCACATGATCGACAACGAGTGGTACATCTTCGTCGCGAACCCCGACTACGAGTCTTGCGACGTCGGCCAAGGAGATGCCTGCGGCGGCATCACCATCGCGCACCTCAACTTCGCCGGCTTCGGCGACCTGCCAAGGATAGTCAAGATCGGCGAGGCAGAGGTCTCGTGGGAGACCACACGTGGAGGCTGGATCTACATCCACGACATGACGGTGCAGACCTGGCCCAGCGACATCGCGGACGACCCGCGCAACGGCCGGACCTACATCTACGGGGCCTATTGGGAGGCCGGACTCCGGATCTTCGATGTAAGCGACGTGCCGCACCCGAACAAGGACATGGTCGAGTACCTGTGGTACGGCTCGCTGTGCCGCCTCTCGGGCGGCACCCAGGCCGGCTGCACATGGCGCGCCCCCGAGGTCGGGATGTGGATGGACTTCGAGGATTTCGACGGCGACGGCGAGCCCGACAGCGGCACCACTGGCAATGAGAACGGCGGCCGGGCCTCGTACATCCACTACGCCGAGCCGTTCGACAAGATGGTCGATGCCAGCCATCTTGGATACCCTCAGGGCAAGCGCCACCTGACGCTACTGGCGACCGAGGTCCTCGAGACCACGGTTGGGACTGGGATGGTGTATCTTCTGGACACCACGAGCTACGAGGAGGTCAACGGGAAACTCCGCTTCCTGCCGAGTCTGATACACGGCTGGGAGAACCCGTTCGCTTGGGCACATCACATCCCAGGGGGGGAGGAGTGGCTGCTGTTCAGCCCCCACAACGCGGACACGCAGATCTTCCAGACGGGGCTTCCCGGGCTCCCAGACAACAGCCACGGCGGTGCCTGGGATGGCCGTATCTACCTCTCGAGCTATCACGCCGGGCTGTGGGTCATCGACGTTGAGACGCTGATGGTGGCAGGCCTCGAGGGGGGCAACAAGACCGATGTTCACATGGCCGCGACAGTCGGCTACCACGTGCCCCACTCACAGGACGGCGTGGCTCCGGACAGCTCATTCTATGACTTCGGATGGACTCCATTCCTATGGGCTGCGGAGCACCACGAGGGTTACACCTACCTGTCCTGCATCACCAGCGGGATGTACATCGTCCAACTGGACATAGACGAGCCGTATGGCAGCCGCCTAGAGCCCTGATTCGCCCTAGCGCGTAGCGCAGGGCGACCGGTGCATTCAACAACCGACTGAATTCGTCGGCTGGGTGACCGAGGCCTCGCCGTGTTCGGAATCCGCAACGTCCCGCCGCTACTGATTGTCGCCCTGATGGTGCTTGCACCGCTCTCAGGCTGCCTGTCGTTCATCACCGGCGAGGATTCTGACGACGATGGCTGGACTTGGGTCGACCCGGTCGTCGAAATCGAGGACGCCAACCACTCTCACAACGACATGCTGGCCCACAGGCTGTCCACCCCCAACGCCAAGCTGATAGACTACCACAACCTCAACTGCGACGGCGAGGTGAAGCCTCCGGCAGAACTCGACAACACCGCAGGACGTCCCTGTTACCCAGAGTGGAAGAACGTCGGACCGACTCCCGGGGACAACTCCGAGATCGCCATCGAGGGCAACTTCGACGAGGACTGCGAGATCTACGCCGACGGCAGCGGCGGGTGCTATGCCTACGTCTCGAGTTACAACCAATTCGAGATCCTCGACATCAGCAATCCCAACGACATACAGATGCTGTCGACGTACTACGCCGAGATCGCTCGCATCATCGACATCAAAGTCACCTCTGACAACAACTGGGTCCTGGTCAACCACGAGTTGACTAACAGCGAATTGGACCCGATTCCCAACGACGACGACGCCAACAGCGGAATGAATCGCCTCGATGTCATATACGTCGGCGACAAGACCAGCCCCATCAAGGTCGCAGAGTGGAACAACCCCCCAGCCGGCTTCCACAACCAGGACCTCCACGTCTACTGCGACTGGGAACCTGCCAACCCACTGTGGTCCGGCGAGGAGTGTCACCTGTTCCTGTTCGGTGCCGACCCCTACCCCGAGGTGGTCGCAGGAGGCGGCCCGGTGAAGGGCACTCAGGTGTTCTACGTGCCTCTGGGCTTCGAGTCGTGGATTCCCAACCAGAACGACGAGGAGCAGAACTCCAGCCGCGAGATTCTGCGCTGGGGTGCCTACACGCCCGAACCCTCCACCACTTGCGGTGGCTCGGTCTTCAATCACGACCACGTCTTCTTCGTCCACCCCCTCACCAAGCAGAAGTTGATCATCGCTTCCTACTGGGATGCCGGTCTGCGCATAGTCGACGTCTCCGAGCCGCCAGATGTGGCCGACCCGAACGGCATCGCCTGGCCCCAGGAGATCGGGCGTTGGATGGGATGCGCATCGGATGACAGCGGATGGTACGGGCCTGGGGGCGGGGGACACGCTGACATGTCGTCGGACGAGTGGCTGGATGCGGCTCAGGGCAACGGCAACATACACTACGCTGTGCCATTCGACAACCTGATCTGCAATGGAATAAGCGAATACGACCCGGTAGCCGAGTGGCCGAAGGAATGCGGCTCCGGACCTAGCGACGCGACCTACGGGGAGAACTGGAGGCACTACACTCTCATATCGCCTGAATACGGCTCCAACGACAACCACACGGGATACATATGGACAATCGACACCACAGATCCGAGCAAGCCATTCCTGGTCTCGAAGTGGAGGCTGCCCGGCGAGGGCATGAAGGCTAACGGGAGCAGCCACCCACAGCACTGGATACCGGGGGGCTACATCTACAGCCCCCACAATGGGGACACCGGGACGAGTGGTCACGCCTACTGGGCGCACTACCACGCTGGCTCCTGGACCACCGACCACGGGCAGGCTTGGGATGAGTTGGTCTGGGAGAACGGCTACCCCGAGCCCGATCGCGGGTTCAGAGCGATAGTCGAACTCGCCCCCACTCACACGGTGGGCTACTACCTGCCCTCCGGCCCGGAGTGGCTGGACAACGCCTCCGCAGCGATGGGTTACGACATGGCTGACTGCTGGGCCTCGTGCATGATACCGTTCGACTGGGGCCTGCAGTACGACCCACGGGGCTTTGTATACATCTCCGAGATGGTGAGCGGGATCTACGTCGTGCAGTTCGACGAGGACTATGATCCTCGATACCACTACCCGGCACTCTGGCAGGTCGAGGCCAGTGACGACTGAGGAGATCCCATGCGCGTGAAGGCGCTCGCCGTAATCTTAGCACTGACTCTGCTGATGCCGACTGCAGCAGCGCATGGTGCGAACACGTTCTCGTTCATCATGAGGAGCCAATCGATAGACCCGAACTCAGCTCAGGTCATACAGAACGACACGCTGATCTTCTACAACACCGCTGAGCACAATCGGGCTGTCCTAATCGATATTGACGGTGATGGCCTCGACGAGGTGAATTGCGAGGCCGGGCCATCCGACTCCTCATCCATGGAGGACGAGTGTTGGGTTTGGCTCGACCCCGCCAACTGGACAGCAGGAGTGTATGAGGCCAAACTGATGGAGAATGGCACGCTCTGGAGCACAGTCGAGTTTACGATAGTGCTCGATGACCACACGGAGACACTGTCCCCCGACGACCACGACCACGACGACCACGACCACGACGAGGGCGGCGCAGGGGGCGAACTGCTGAACGCTGCTGTCCTGCTGGCCGGTGCGGCGGTCTTCGTCTGGGTGATTCGCAACGTGAAGGGGGACGAAGAGGGATGAGAAGGGGTGTCGTCGCAATCATGCTGACTGTCATGCTCATGCTATCCGGCTGCCTCGGCTCTGGTTCTGATGAAATCGAGTTATTTGGCTTCGAGTACCGGGATCCCCCCGAAGCACCGGGCTTCAATCTGACTAACCAGCACGGCGAGCCGGTGAGCCTCCCGGACTTCGGGGGCAAGGTCGTAGTCGTGGCCTTCGTCTACACCCACTGCCCCGATGTCTGCACCGTCATCTCCTCGAATCTGGCATGGGTGGATGCAAACCTCGGAGACTACTCAGAGGAGGTCATCCTGCTCTCGGTCACCATAGACCCTGCCAGAGACACCGTGTCACTCCTGGCGAATTGGACCGAGACAAGGGGGTACGACTGGGACCACCTGACAGGGAATCACACGGAACTCGAGCTCATGTGGGAGGCGTGGCACGTCGGAGTGGACGACGAGCACATCGAGAACATCACCTCATCCGAGGAGGCGGGAAACGAGTCCGAAGACGGCCCACATGACTACACCCTCGGCCACTCGATCGTCACTTTCATCCTCGACAAGGACACGAGGAAGAGGGTGGCGTACTCAGGGACCGACTGGAACATCGAGGAGTTCCTGCACGATATCCAAGCCCTCGCGGACGAGTAATGCACCAGCGATGAAAATATCATCGCCGACAAAGAACTGATTATATCCTATTGATAATGTCTATTGGCATGGCCGATGATGGGGTTGCGCGCTCCCTGTTCCTCGCAGGACTGATGCTTGTCAGCGTCTTTCTGGGGGTGCTGTTCTTCGATATCCAGGATGAGGGGGGGAATCTAGCGCCCGTCATCGAGGGGGATATCCCGCCGAACATCCTCATCGGCAGCGTCGACTCCGTTTTCTTGCGCATATACGATGAGGAGATGGCCGGGCTGACCCTAGAAGTCAGCCTCGACGGGGACGAGATTGACGACGAGCTGGACTCGGACGGCAATCTCGTCATCGACATCTCGCAACTCGGCGTCGGCAGCCACACGATCAAGGTAGTCGCGATCGACAGCCTCGGGCAGGAGTCGAAATGGACCGCCGCCTTCATGATCGAATACCCCGATGAGGGCTACACGGTCATCGTCGTCAGCACCAACGAGATAGTCGTCGAGCAGGGCAACAGCACCACGGTATCAGGAGTCTTGGTCCACCAGAGCATGGGCACCTGCGAACTCGAGTGGTCCGACGGTAACATCAGCCAGTTCAGCCTGAACCTCCCCTTCGACGTCGAGGGCAGGTTCGACCTCGGATTCTCGAACATCCAGGAGAACCTGACGATCTCGATTCTCGGCACCTGCGGCACCTGGGTGGACTCAAGCGAGCTCGAGGTGATCGACATCGTCGTCACCGAGCCGGACCCGGTGCGCGGCTGCACCGACCCGGAGGCCAGCAACCACGACGAGAATGCCGAGGAGGACGACGGTTCTTGTGAGTATGACGAGCCCGAGCCCACTACGGGATGCACCGACCCTGCGGCAAACAACTACGACGAGAATGCCGAGGAGGACGACGACTCGTGCGAGTACGACGAGGAGCCTCGTGCCGAGACCGGTTCAGACGAGTGGTGGTCTCAGATCCTGCACTGCGACGATTCGAGCACCCCTCTGGTTGACGACTACAACACCACCGGACATGACGGCTGGCTGTGCTCGCTGAGCTTTTCCACCAATGAGACCCATATCCAAATCGATACCAACGGCCTGCCCAATCACGACTTCCATTCAGGACCGGGATGCTGCGCCAGCCAGCAGGACACCGCCTGGGTAATCCCCCTCGAGCCTACTAACGAAACCGAGTGCAACCCGATTGCCTCCTCCGAAGGCTGCACGATGGCTCCCGAGAGGGGGCCTGTCGCCTTCGCAGTCAACGGAGTCGCCATCTACGGGCCCGAGGACGGACCCGGAGGAGATGCGGTAGCAGGACAGGAGGGTGCCTACGAGGAAGACCGTCAGAATGTCTGGCTGGGCCTGTGCCATGGTCACTCCGGGCCGGGTGGCGAGTACCACTACCATGCAGACGGCAACTGCATCCACTGGCACCCCGAAGGCGAGCAGACCTGGCTGAATTACAGCATTGAGTCATCCAGGAACGTGACGGAGCACTCCCCCATAGTCGGCTTCGCCCTCGATGGCTACCCGATCTACGGCTTCGTCGGCTGGGACGATGACGGCGAAGTCGTCGAGATTACCTCCTCCTACCGGCTCAAGGACGGCGAGACCGGCTACAACGGAATCGACGACTACGAGTACATCGCTGACCTAGGCGACTTAGACGCCTGCAATGGCCAGTGGGGCCCCACGCCCGACTACCCCGACGGCATCTACCACTACCACACCACCTGGGTCAACGGGGAAGGCGGAATCGGATTCCCTTACTTCCTCCTCTGCTACCAGGGGGTAGTCGAGGAAGGTGAAGACCCCTGTGCCGGGTTTGGAGTGACCTGGGGGCCGGGCATAGGCCCGCCTCCCGAGGGCTGCGACCAAGGACCGGGGGGCGGCGGTCAAGGCGGCGGTGGTCAAGGCGGGGGGCAGCAGTCCTCATCGACGAGCAGCCTGATCGCCATACCCTCAGAGTCGTCGCCACCGATCAGCGGAGCCGCTCTGCTGATCGCAGTAGCAGCAGTCGGGATCAGAGCATTGGCATCCGGCGAAGCCGCTCGAGGTCAGGCTGGTACAACTCGCGGATGTCATCCAGTTCCAGTATGAGCATGGCGAGGCGCTCTAGGCCCATGCCCCAAGCGCACACCGGCCACTCCGTCCCGAGCGGCTCGGTCACCTCGGGTCGGAAGATCCCAGAGCCACCTAGCTCCATCCACTCATCCCTCCACAGCACTTCGACCTCCACGCTCGGCTCGGTGTATGGGAAGTAGGCGGGCCGGACGCGTACGTCCGGGTAGCCCATCTTGGCGTAGAACGTCTTGAGCGTCGATATCAGCATCGGCAGGTTCGCGTCCGGCTCGTGGATGATGCCCTCAATCTGGTGGAACTCGGGGAGATGAGTGCGGTCAATCGACTCCTGGCGGAACACCCGACCTATCCCGAAGACCCTGCATGGCTCGTGGGGGTTGTCGGCGATGTGACGGATGGTGTTCACCGTCGTGTGAGTCCTCAGAAGCGCCTTCTGAGCCTCGTCCCTGTCGAAAGTGCCGCCCCATCCCCTGCTTCCGGTGTCATGGCCGTGCTCGTGTACGCTGGCCCACAAGTCGAGGTACTCGTCCTCGACCTCGACCTTCTCGGGCTCGGACAGGTAGAAGGTGTCCTGCATCGTCCTCGCGGGATGCGACTGGGGTATGAACAGAGCGTCCATGTTCCATCCGGCTGATTGCACGTACGGGCCCTCGATCTCCGAGAAGCCCATCTCGAGGAAGACCGAGCGGATTCGCTCGATCAACGCCTGCATCGGGTGCGGCCTGCCGCCCAGGGGGACGGGCGCTGGTGCATTGACATCGAACGGCTTGAACTTGGCATCCCTCCACGAGTCGCCCTGCAGCATCTCAGGGGTGACATCGCCGACGAGCTCGACCTCCTCCAGCCCGGACTCGTCCTCAGACGAACCTGCTTCCGTCAGGCTCCAACTCCGAGAGACGTGCTCCTCGATTGCGATCAGGCCCTTGCGGCCGGAGAAGTGGCTGACCATCTCTGCGTCGAGGGAAGAAGCGTCGAGGGGCCCGTCAGCGAGGCTCTGGATGAAGGACGTCCTCTGTTCGATGCCTGCGACCACCGCGCCTTCGTCGGCTGTTGCCAAGGCACCGGCCTCCACCTTGATACCGAGAGCCTTGAGCAAGCCAACGCCAGGGCCGGCCTCGTGGCGCTCGAATGCGGCCGACAGCCCGGCCATGGTCCTGTCAGTGGGCTTCTGCTCGGACATCCAGTCCCAGAGGCGGGCCTCCAACAACCCGTCTGCGACGGCCTTGGCACCCTCGTCGCCAAGGGACACAATCCGTCCGCGCTCCTCGGCGACCTCGACGAGTCCGGCCTCGGCGAGCCCGGCTCCGGCGCCTGCGACATGGACCTGATCGGACCAACCGGTGGCTTCGAGGAGCTCGTCCAGAGACCAAGCTCGGGAAGGCTCTGGGAGCATCGCTCGCAGCATCCGGCGCTCGTTGTTGCCCAGTTCCACGTCACTGCCTCGGACTTTGACGAATTAGGCCGTCCACTTGACGCTTGCCGATGCGCCGTCCTGCTAGGAGGGGGTTACTCCTCCTCGGATTCCCACAGGAGGGTTTCGCATTCGCTGCATGAGTGGGACTTCGGCTTCGGGCCGTCTACCCAATCGACGCCCCCGCACCTGCCGCAGAGGATCGATGTCCTGACCGGGCTCTCAAGAGTGGTGTCGACTCGGTACATGACCCGGCCAGCGTCTGGCATCTTGCCAGCCTCCGGCTCCCATGCGGCTACCTCCTCGGGGTCGACATTCTCCTCACCGGCCATCCCGAGACCGGCAATCAGGAGGGCGATTCCCGCTATTGCTAGGGGTGCTGCTACTGCTAGCGCGAAGGGCGACGCCCCGGAGGTCAGGAACACGCCGCTGCCGAGCGCTATGCACGACCAGGCGGCCAGCACAGTGTTCAGCCTGCGGTTGCGCCCGGTGGGGGCTGGCGGCATGCCCGGCCGTGCGGGGGCCGGCGCATGAATATGGCCCCTGAGACCCGATTTCGGCGATGTAGGGTTCAAGAGTCCGAGTCCGTCGTCTTAGGGCGCGCCTCAGTAGCTCAGCCCGGTAGAGCATCTGATTTGTAATCAGACGGTCGGGGGTTCGACTCCCTCCTGAGGCTCCAAGTTACGTCTGTGAAAGGTCAAAGAGCGGAGTGCTCCGGATGGCTGTCGTGAGCGCGGATATCTTCGACGGCAAAGCGCTCGGGCGCAGGCTCGAAGAGGGGTTGTCCGACCGTGTCTCTGCACTGGGCGAGCGAGGCGTCACCCCGCACCTCGCCGTGGTCATCGCAGGGGATGATCATGCGAGTCACGTCTACGTCCGCAACAAGCAGATGGCATGTGAGAGGTGCGGTATCTCCAGCACGCGCATCGATCTGCCCGCGACCGCAACTCAGGAGGACATCTTAGGCATCGTAGCCGAGATGAACGCCGACGACTCGGTTCACGGGATACTGGTCCAGAGCCCGGCACCCGAGGGTGTCGACGAGTTGGCCATCGCCGAGGCGATCGACCCGGCCAAAGACGTCGACGGCTTCCACCCTAGGAACCTAGGAAAACTGGTGCAGGGAGTCTCTGACGGGCTTCTGCCATGCACTCCCGCGGGTGTGATGAGAATGCTGGAGGAGACCGGTGTGGAGCTCAGTGGCGCGAAGGCGGTGGTTCTTGGACGCTCACGCATCATCGGGATGCCGATGGCGCTGATGCTGGCCCAGCGCGGCGTCGACTCCACAGTCACAATCGCCCACTCCAAGACCCACGATACTGCCGCGTTGTGCCGTGAGGCGGACATCGTTGTTGCAGCGATTGGTCAGCCGCACACCGTGAAGTCCGATTGGATCAAACCGGGCGCTGTCGTTGTCGATGTCGGAATCTCCAGAGTCGATGGCGGGGGCCTCGCGGGTGATGTTGACCCGGGTGTGGCTGAGGTTGCGGGCTGGCTGACGCCGGTGCCGGGTGGGGTCGGCCCGATGACCATCGCGATGCTGATGTCAAACACGGTCAGGGCCGCTGAGATGTCCTAGAAGATACCCAAATCCATCTGAGCGTCCTCGGATGCGTGCACCCTTGGATCCCATGGGGGGGAGAACGTGAGGTTGACGTGGACACTCTCGACGCCCTCGGTCGCGAGAGCTGACCGATGTACTGCGGCCATGATCTCTGGTGCAACCGGGCAACCTGGACTCGTCAAGGTCATGTCGATCTCTGCGTGGGTCCCATCGTCATTCTCCTCGACCCTGATGCCGTAAATCAGCCCTAGCTCGATTACAGAGAGTTTCATCTCGGGGTCCTCGACATCCTTCAGCGAGTCTATGATGTCGGATTCGTGCACCATCACAGCACCTCACAGGAGCAGGGCCGCCTCCTCGCGGACCCGCTTGAACATGTTCAGGAAGCCATTTGCCCTGCTCGGGGTCAGCGAGGAGCGGATACCCATCGAGTCGGCGTAGTCCGGCTCCAGGTCGGCCACTTCCACGGGATTCATCCCGTTGACCGCCATCGCAGTCACAGCCATCAGGCCCTGGACTATCTGTGCATCAGCCCCGCCTCGGAGGACGAAGCCTCCTTCCGCGTCAACATAGCAGATCACGTGGGCCCGAGACTGACAGCCGTGGATCTGGTTGTCGTCGGTCCACTCCTCGACTGGGAGGGGGGTCGGATGCCGCTTGGCGTACTCGAAGAGCAACTCGTAGCGCTCCATCGCATCGAAGCACTCCTGGAACTCCTCGACCACGTCGTCGAGGTGCGCAGGCCACTTCCTGCCTTCCAACATGGTGATGCGTCCTAGCGCCCCGCCTTGAACATGACTAGATGGTAATCACGAGAAGCGCTCTACCACGTGCTGTAGGTACTCGACGAAGGCCTCTGCCTCGTCCATCGTGTTGTAAATCCAGAACGAGGCGCGGTTCGTCGAGGGCACGCCAAGCGCGTCCATCAGAGGCTGGGCGCAGTGGTGTCCGGTCCTGACTGCGAAGCCCCCCTCGTCCAGCAGAAGCGCGAGGTCCAGCGACTGGATACTCTCGTGCAGGAACGAGACCGCCCCGCTGCTGTCCTCCCTCTCTGGCTCGCCGTAGATACTGATTCCTGGAATCTCACGCATCTGCGCCGCTGTCCATGAGGCTACGTGGTTGATGTGCTCGTGCACCTCCCTCATGTCGAACTGGTCCAGCCACTCGACGGCCGCCCCCCATCCAATCGCCTCGGCGATCCTGGGCGTGCCGGTCTCGAACCTCGCATGGCCTTCCTGGAAGGTGGTGCCCTCGGTACTGACTGACTTGATTACGAGACCGCCTGTCAGGAACGGGCCCATCTGCTCCATCGCATCGGACTTTGCCAAGAGACATCCGATACCAGTGGGGCCGGCCATCTTGTGCGCCGATATAGCGACGAAGTCAGCCCCCAGTTGATCGAAGTTGACCCTTTCGTGCGGAGCACCCTGTGCACAGTCCAGAAGGACTCTCGCTCCAGCGGCGTGCGACATCTCGATGATGTCCTCGATGGGGTTCCGGACTCCCAGCACGTTGCTGGTGTGCACCACGCACACGAGCGATGCGTCGGCGACCGCTACCTCCAATGCATCCATGTCCAGAGTGAACGACTCGATGTCAATCGGGACGTATCTGACCTCGATGCCCCTCTCGATGGAGAGTTGCTGCCAAGGGACGATATCGGCATGGTGCTCCATCTCCGTCAGTACGATGACATCGCCCTCGCCGAGGTTCTCACGAGCCCATGCGTATGCTACGAGGTTGATCGCCTCGGTCGCCCCGCTGGTGTAGATCAACCTGTCGGGCGAGGTACCGAAGTACGTGGCAATGAGCGCACGGGCGTTCTCGAGCGCGGTCGTCGCCTCGTCTGCCAGAGTGTGATTCGAGCGGTGCGCGTTGGAGTTGTACTCCTCGTAGTAATGGGTCATGGCGTCAATGACGCACTGCGGCTTCTGCGAAGTCGCTGCATTGTCGAAGTAGACCAGTTGCTTGCCATTCGGCAGGCGACGCTTGAGAATAGGGAAATCAGCTCGTATCGCCTCGATATCCAAAGCCATAGCCGTTCCTCCTATTCACTCCAATCGACGGCCCGATATCAACTCGCGCCCGTGGAAACGAAGCAATCGTGGCAGGGAAATGCAATAACGTGTCGTTTCCTACAGATGTACATGCGCAGGAGCGTCGCAGGCGTACTCCTGAGTTCACTGATGGTGCTCTCCCTGGCGATGCCGGCCGCCGCCCAATCCGAGTCTCCCCCGGAATGGTCAGACGCTGTTTCAGCAGGTGGCTGGTGGGAGGATCAAATCACGGACATAGCCGTGGACCCGTCCTCGGGCGACATCTTGGTCGTAGGGGCGTTTCACTACGACATGTACCTCGGTCCGTTCTACCTGACCTCGGTCCAGCACGCCACCGCAGGCAACACCAGCGACATCTTCGTCGCCAAGCTGTCCGGCTCGGAGTGGAAGTGGGCGGTCTCGGCGGGCGGCGAGGACTACGACTGGGCGAGTTCGATAGCCGTCGATTCGTCCGGTGATGCCTACATAACTGGCGGATTCCGGTCGAACAACTCCACCTTCGGCCCGTTCGTGCTGACGAACGCTGACCATACCCCGCGGGTCTGGGGGCAGTCGGAGCCGACTTCCGACGGCTTCGTCGCCAAGATCGACGCGGAGGGCTTCTGGCAGTGGGCCGAGCGGATATCCGGCAATATGACCGATGAGGGCTCGCAGGTCTCGGTCGGACCGAATGACCAGGTTGTGGTATCTGGTGTGTTCAGCTCGACCGCCATCCAGTTCGGCGGAGGCAAGTCGTTGATCAACACAGGCAGCCCGAGCAGCACGGACATCTTCGTCATCAAGTTCGACTCGAACGGGACTCACCTCTGGGACGCCCAGGTGATGGGTTGGGGTAACGAGGTCGTCAACGGGATGGCTATCCACGGGTACGGCGACGTCATGCTCACCGGTTACTTCACCGATCAGGCAGCTTACTTCACTCCATACAAAGCCGCCAACTCGAAAACTGGCCACTCCGAGGCCTTCGTCGCGAGGCTCTCGCCATCGGGGTTCTGGTCATGGGTCATCGCGGCCGGAGGGGGCGGTGGCGACGAGGGGAAGGGGATTGATGTCGATTCCAATGGCAACTCGTACCTCATCGGGCGCTTCAGCTCGGATGCCATCGAGTTCAGGGATGCGGACAACAACACGAGCACAAAAGTGGTCAACACTGTCCAGACAGGGTCCACGGACGTCTTCGTCGCCAAGGTCGACGGCGCGGGCAACTGGCTGTGGGCCGTCGGCATCGAGGGTGATGGCACGGATTATGCGGGCGGCATCACTGTCGTCGACGGTGGCGCGGTAGTCGCCGGAGGCTTCTACTCGCTGAACTACGTGTTCGGCTCGACCACGCTCCAGCACTCTGCTGCCGCCTCGCACGCTGACATGTACGTGGCGGGAATCTCTGAGAACAGCACTTGGAACTGGGCAATCTCCGGGGGCATGGCGGGGTGGCCCGAGTACTTCGCGCTGGAGCACCACGACGGCTCGATCCACGTCGCAGGCTCGTTCTCGGTGGGTAAGGCCACCTTGGGCGAGCACGACATGCACAACTGGGACGAGAACAGCTCCTTCCAGTGGCCAGACGCATTCGTCGCTACCCTCGAGTTCCCCCCTCCCGTGCCCGGTTGCACTGATTCGCTAGCGACCAACTACGACTCGAACGCGGATGTGGACGATGGCTCGTGCGAGTACGCCCCGGACACCGATGGGGATGGCATCAGAGACGACGTCGATACTGATGACGATGGCGATGGCTATACTGACGATAGGGAGGAGGCGTGCGGCTCGGATCCACTAGATCCCCAGTCGGTGCCTTCAGACAACGATGAGGATGGCTTCTGCGACGACTTGGACGATGACGACGATGACGATGGTCTGCTTGACGATGAGGAGGCATCCTACGGGGCAGACCCGCTGAATCCTGACTCGGATGGTGACGGCCACATGGACGGGGACGAGGTGGATGGCGGTTACGACCCTATGGACCCCGATGACTTCGCTAGGCCACTATGCTGCGGGCCCACTCCCTTCGAATCCCTGTTCACGATGTGCGCCCCCGTGATTGTGCTCCTATTCGTAGCCGTCCTTATCATGAGAAGTAGAAAACATCCTGAAAACGAGTGATTCGCGCTAATCCTACGGACATTTATTGCCGTCCACCCTCGTGCGCCGTGCACATGGCGGGACCCACGGGACAGGACATGGTCGAGCGGCTGGGCAGCCAAGACCTGAACAGGGACGGGGAAATTATCAATCTCGCAATCGTGGGCTCGAGCAGGTTCTACGACTTCTGGGTCTTCGAAGATGTGGTCGGTAGATGGGTCGATGAGAACGGCTATCCGGACCTCATCATCGTAGGTGGGGCGAGCGGTGTCGACTACATGGCAGAGCGCTGGGCCGACAACAACTCGATACCCATCGCCGTGTTCACCGAGGAGTGGGGCGACCCCAACAAGAGCTTGCAGGACAGGGGGCGCGCAGAGGCTCCCAACACTCTCACTGCGAAGATCCTGAACGGCGCTTCACACATCCTGGCGATGCCCTCATCCACTAGCAAGTGGACTAGGATAGTGATAGAGCAAGCGGGCGAGCTGGGTATCCCCACCGACGTTCACGAAGTCGACTGATGATGGTGCTCGTGCCGGGAGATGAGCACGTTTCCTCCGGAAACGAAGGGTTCGTTCTCACGAGGACATAGCCCGGCCACTGACGAACCAACCGTTCAAGGCTGGCACCTCCTGTCAGGGTCATGGGAAAACTCGAATTTATGGGAATACCCAACTGGCTGGCATTCGCAGTGATAGGCTTCGTCTTCATACTCCTGATGCGGGACGCATATTTCTGACCTCATATCGGACCAGGCTACCCTCTGTGATCTTTGAGGCTCTACTACTTTCTTCTTCAAACTCTTTGTTGCCATCTAGTTCGGCGTTTCGGTTGAGAGCTTCTTTTGAATGGGGGTTTATCCTCGTATTCTGACATCTCAGAGAGGTAAGACTTGGTTGACTCTCCCCTATCCTTCAGTATCCTTATCCTTTCCTTCATTAGTTCTATTATCCTCGGTTTGGCAAGATGGTGAGGTTCACCCCACTTTAGTCTCCGGATTTTTTTACGAATGGTATTCAGTCTGTCGTCGGTCACTATTTTTCCCTAGCATACCTAATCGGATTATATTATCGATGGGATGTAGTCACAGGGTCCCCCATACGATCATCACCAGCCGCAAGGGTAGCCTCTGAAAGGGCCCACTGATAACCCATCCGAAACAGTTTGTCAATGAATTCAATAATGTATGGCTACATCAATTGTCTATGAAGTCTAGTGGCAAGTGTCCAAAATGTGGTAGCGAGGATGTTATTATACCTAAGATGCTGAAAAGGGTGTTGAAGC